>Ga0210082_1000107_pt1 | contig 18131 bp, 4 predicted proteins | sample White_ThreeSqA_D_2_FD_185592 | JGI IMG/M metagenome (GOLD analysis project Ga0210082, IMG submission 185592) | Wetland microbial communities from the San Francisco Bay, California, USA, that impact long-term carbon sequestration -... | ecosystem: Environmental > Aquatic > Marine > Wetlands ... | reverse complement strand
AAAGGTCTTTCTCCCCACCTGCAAGGTATAAGCGGCGTCGGCAAGATCGATACCGGGGGTCTGTTCAAGATGGGCGGCCAGGTTTTCCGTCATTTTATCCAGGGCGGTCCCGGTTTTGGCGGATAATATAATAAGGTGGTGCCCGGCTTCTTTCTTCTCCCGTCCCCGGTCCCCGGTCCACTCTTCCAGCACCGCGTGGGCATTGGTGCCGCCGATACCGAAGGAACTGACACCGGCCCGCCGGGGATGGGAATTGGCCGTCCATTCTTTCAATGCCGTATTGACGTAGAAAGGGCTGTCTTCGATACCCAGCTTCGGGTTGGGGCGCTGGAAATGAAGACTGGGGGGGATTAATTTATGCTCAAGCACCAGAACGGCTTTTATAAACCCGGCGACACCGGCGGCGGAATCGAGGTGTCCCACGTTGGTTTTAACGGACCCGAGGGCGCAGAAATTTTTCCCGGGGGTATTAAATGCCAGTTTTAATGCCTCGATTTCCACGGGGTCTCCCAGGGGTGTACCGGTACCGTGGGTTTCGATATAACCGATGGTTTCGGGTCCTACTTCGGCCATCATATGCGCGATGCGGATGGCTTCGGCCTGCCCCTGGACACTGGGCGCGGTGAACCCGACTTTTCGTATCCCGTCGTTATTGACGGCTGAACCTTTGACCACGGCATGGATGTGATCGCCGTCGGCGGCGGCATCCTGGAGTCGCTTTAAGACAACGACCCCGGCCCCATCTCCCCCGACGATACCCAGGCCGTCGATATCGAAGGCCCGGCAGTGGGCGTCCGGGGACCGGATCACCCCCTCCTGGTACCAATACCCGCTTTTCCGGGTCCGCACGGCGGTGATTCCACCGGCCAGCGCCATGCCGCACTCCCCGTTCAATACGGCCTGGCAAGCCACATGGATGGCCACAAGGGACGTGGAACAGGCAGTCTGGAGCGAAAAGGAAGGCCCCTTCAAATTAAGTCTATAAGAAATACCGGTGCTTAGAAAATCTTTCTGCGCCAACGAACTCACGACAAACTCCCCAAGCTCGATGCTCTTTGGGGTCAGGGCGGCCAGGGCCTCCCAATTAAAATGGGGGGTGGCACCGGCATATAAGCCGATCAGACCGCTGTAGGTATCGGGATCATACCCGGCATCCTCCAGGGCCTCCCACACGCATTCATGGAAAATACGGTTCTGCGGGTCCATAACCCCTGCTTCCATGGGGGTATAACCGAAAAACGACTCATCGAACCTGTCGATGCAATCCAGCATGCCGTTCGCTTTTACATAATGGGGGTCCTTAAGGTGTTCGGGGTCTCCCCCGGCTTCTTCCAACTCCCGGGAAGAGAAAAAAGTAATGGACTCGACACCGTTTTTGATGTTTTCCCAGAATTCCCGCACACCGTCGGCTCCGGGAAACCGCCCGGCCATCCCGATGACGGCTATTTCCAGGCCGGTCTCAGTGGTTTGTGTGGTTTTCGTGCTCATATGATATCTCCTCTTCTCTTTTGAAGTCTTTGTTTCCTGGTTTCCTTGCCCTTTGCTATCTCATCCTCGACCTGGTTTTGCCGACCGGCAAACAGATCGCTTTCTTCCTGTTGGTCCAGACTCCGGGCTATGTCATGGACGGTGGTATAGCGGAACAAATTCACCACGGGGATATCCCGGTTAAACGCTTCTTTTAATTTTTGATTGACCTGGATGAGTTTCAGGGAGTTCCCGCCGATCTCGAAAAAGTTATCGTGGATACCGACCTTATCCACTCCCAGTACGTCTTTCCATATATCGGCGATCACCTTTTCATTGCCCTCAGCGGGTTCGACGTATTCGACACCGGTGCCAATCCGGGTGCCCTGCGATTCCAGTGCTTTCCGGTCCACCTTGCCGTTGATATTGAGGGGAATGTTGTTCACCCGGACGAAGTGCGAGGGAATCATAAAGTCGGGCAATTGGTCGGCCAGGTACCCGCTTAGTTGGGATACGGAAAAATGGTCATCGGATACGATATAGGCGCAAAGATACTTGCTTCCGCTGTGGGATTCATGGTCGAGAACGGCGGTCTCTTTTATACCGGGGTGTGTTAACAACCGGCTTTCGATCTCGCCCAACTCGATGCGAAAACCCCGGATTTTTACCTGCTGATCGATACGGCCGAGAAACTCGATATTCCCACCGGGGAGCCACCTTGCCAGGTCGCCGGTTTTGTAAACGACATGGGTCCTATAGGACTTATAGGTCTTATAAGACCTATAAAACCGCTCTGCGGTTAAGTCGGGGCTGTTGAGATAGCCGCGGGCGTTTCCGTCCCCGCCGATGTACAGGTCGCCGGGGATGCCGACGGGGGAGGGGTTCAAATGCCGGTCCAGGATATACACGGCGGTATTGGACAACGGCGTACCGATGGGAACGGTCCCGGCACCGGCGGGGATTTCATCGACGGCATAAAAAGTGGCGTAAACAGTGGTCTCGGTGGGACCGTACACATGAAGGATTTTACCCTTTCCCGCGTATTGCAGGGCTTTTCTTGTATGCTCAACGGATACGTGCTCACCGCCGAAAAGGATCTTCCTTACCCCATTGAGACACCCGGGGTCGATATCCACGAGGGTGTTGAACAGGGCGGTGGTAAGAAAGAACACGGTGATCCCACGGTCTTTTATCACCCGGGAAAGGTTTTCCACCGCAAACACATCTTCTTTTTTTATCAGCACGAGCCCGGCCCCGTTCAACAGCGCCCCGTATATGTCGAAAACCGAGCCGTCGAAAGAGTAATTGGACAACTGCAAAAGCCGGTCGTTTTCCCTTATGTCGATGTAATTGGTGTCCCTGACCACCCGGACGACATTGTAGTGCATGGTCAATACACCCTTGGGCCTGCCGGTGGTCCCGGATGTATAAATAATATAGGACAGGTTGTCGGCCCGGTGACGTCTCGAGGGATTGGCGGGATTGGCGGTGTCTGTTTCGTCGGGGGACCCGTTTGAAATATCGATTACGGGACCCCGGAACTCCAGGTCCGGGTTCATGGCCTCCCGGTGGGTCACCAGCAGGCAGGCCCCGCTCTCTTTCAACATATACGACTGTCTCCCGGCGGGGTGTCCCGGATCGATGGGCAGGTAGGCGCCGCCGGCTTTCAGAATTCCCATTATGACAACGATCATCTCGGTGGAACGGCCGGTTATCAACCCGACGATGCGGTCCGGTCCGACGCCCCGGGCAATTAACCGGTGAGCCAGTCGATTGGCGCGTTCGTTCAATTGCCGATAGTTCAGGGAGAACGGTTCCCCGGGGTCCGGCCCGATCACGGCGACGTTGTCGGGCCGCATCTCGACCTGCTCTTCAAACAGCAGGTCAATGGGTTTGGTCCGGGGATATCCCGTCCCGGTTTTATTAAAGTCAAACAAGAGCTCTTCTTTCTCCCGGGGGGAGACGAACTCTATCCCGGCGACGGTTACCGACGGCGCGGCGCAGACGGAAGATACGACCCGCTTAAAATAGGTAATAAACCGTTCGACGGTTTCAGCGGTGAACAAACGGGTGCTGTACTGCAGCGAAAACCACAGATTTTTCCCGGTATCGGTGCCGGTCAGGATAAGATCGAATTTAGAGGTATTTGCCCCCAAATTTAAGGTAGATATAAATTCCTGCGATTCAGGCAATTCCCGCGATTCACTACTCTCTTCCATGTGATTAAGGGCAAACATGGTATCGAATAGGGGATTGTGTCCGGTATCCCTGGTTACGTTCAGTTGTTCCACCAGGTCCTCGAAGGGATAATCCTGGTTTTCAAAGGCCTGGAGGGTACTTTCTTTTACGCTTTCGAGAAATTGGGTAAAAGACTTATCGTCTTTGGGGTGATTTCTCAGGGCAAGGGTATTGACGAACATGCCGATGATGCGTTCCAGGTCGGCATGTTTCCTGCCTGCTGCGGCGGTGCCCACGACAATATCGTCCTGGCGGCTTATTTTCGACAGGAACACGTTGTAGACAGCCAGTAAAACCATGAACACTGTGGCGCCCCGGTCCCGGGCGATCTCCCTTAATCCATCGATCTCTTTTTCGGCGATCTCGAAACGGACGGTATCACCGCTGAAATCCTGGACCCGGGGCCGGGGAAAATCAGTGGGGACAGCAAGAACGGGGACCCGGTCTTCAAAGAGGCTTAACCAGTATTGTTCCTGCTTTTTAATTGCTTCTTTTACCTTCCCACCGGTCTGCCACTGGGAAAAATCTTTATATTGCAGTTTGAGGGGTTCCAATTCTTCACCGTCGTATAAGGCGGTAAAATCCCTTTCGAGCAAATCCAGGGAGATACCGTCGGATACGATATGATGGATGTCCACCGGCATAAGGTATTCTTTATCGCCGGTTTCGATCAGGCCCACGCGTAAAAGTGGCGCCCGTGACAAATCGAAGGGACGAACAAAACGGGGGGCAATAGATTCGGCGGATTCGACCCGGGGATGATCTTCGATTCCAAACTCCACATGTTTATGAATGCGCTGCACGGGTTTGCCGTCAACCATTTCAAAGGAAGTCCTCAGGCTTTCATGCCGTTGAATAAGTTTACGAAAAGCGTGTTCGATCTTTTCCCTGTCCACAACGGGCCCCAGGGGCACAGCGCGGGGCAGGTTGTAGGCGGTGCCAGCCAAATCGATTTGCTGGAGGATATACAACCGTTTCTGGGCCGGGGAGAGGGGGTAATACTCTTTTAACTCCGCGGGTTCGACGGCACTGAACTTTTCCGCTTCGGCGGCCCGGAGGAGCCGGGCCTGCTTACGAACGGTGATATTGTTAAATGCCTGTGCCAGGGTTATTCTCACATCGAAATCCTTGTGAATCCTGGAAATCAGGGTCATGAGGTTGAGCGAATTGCCCCCCAGTTCAAAGAAGCTGTCGGTCACCCCGGGGGGAGGTGTCCCCAGTACGGCGGTCCAGGTTTCGACAAGTTTTTTCTCGATGTCGTCGGCGGGGGGGACGGCTTCGGTCCCCCGGTATTGGAGCAGTGCGGGTAATTCGTCGTAATCGACTTTCCCGTTGGGTTTCCTGGGGATATGTTCCAGGACACTAACCTGGGCCGGCTGCATATAATCGGGCAGCCGTTCGGCAAGGTGGTCCTTTACCCGCTCCGGCAGGGATGCTTCGGTTTCGTTGTTCGATCCGTCCCGTGCGGGAATGATACCGGCCAATAAGAGGGTTATATTGTTGGGCATTTCTTTCTTTATTACGACGGCTTCCCTTACCCGGGGATGGTTGATCATAACGCTCTCGATCTCTTCCAATTCCACTCTCATACCGCGGATCTTCACCTGGCGGTCGATGCGGCCCAGGAGTTCGATGTTCCCGTCGGGCAGGAGGCGGGCCAGGTCCCCGGTTTTATAGATGATATCGTCGGGATTTTGGCTAAAGGGATTTTGAATGAATTTTTCGCTGTTCAGCCGGGGATCGTTGTAATAGCCGAAGGACCGGTATGGGGTACGAATGTACAGTTCCCCGGCGGCCAACTCATCGCAAATCTCCATTTTTTCATCCAGGATAACGACGCGGGCGCCTTTGATGGGTTTTCCCACGGGCATGATCTCCCTGTGGGCGTCCGACGGCCGGATCAGGTAAAACAATTTGGCCAGGGTGGTTTCTGTGGGTCCGTAAATATTCACCAATTGGATGCGGTCGCCGAAAACCCGGTACCAGTTTTTCAATTCCCCGGGAACGATCTTCTCCCCGGCCAGCAGTACATATTTCAAATGTTTGAAAAGGCGGCTTTCCAGGTTGTCCCCGGAATGGATGAGCCGGAAAAGAGCGGGGATACAGTGACTGAGGGTAACGGCTTTCTCATCGAGCCAGGCGGTCAACCGGCGCCCGTCGATGAGGATTTCCCTGTCTTCGGGGATACAAACGGCGGCACCGGCGCAGAGGGGGACGAAGATGTCCCTTAAAAAGACATCGAACCCGGGGGCGGTGAATTGACTGAACCGGAAGGTCTCATCGATGCGGAATTCCCCGATCTCCCAATGGATAAAGTGTAAAAGGCTTTTGTTTTTCCCCAGGACGGCTTTGGGTTCACCGGTGGTGCCGGAGGTAAAATAGATATATACTTTATCTTCCGGTCCGTATGTCACTTCCGGAAGGTGGCCGCCGGAAATGTCCGGGGAGTTTACCAGGTCCTCGAGCTGGAGGCACTCCACGGGCCGCCGGTTGACGATATCGAGGGCTTCGAGTCGTTCGAGGTGACGGGTATCGTAAACGACCAGGGGGAGGTCGGTGGCCCGGATCATTCGTTCGAGCCGCTTTGCGGGGTGGGCCGGATCGAGGGGCACAAATACACAGCCCGCCTTGAGTATACCCAGCACGGCGGATATGATTCCCACGCGGTCTTCCATGAAAATCCCGATAAAGGTCTGTTTTCGGACGCCCCGGGCAAGGAGCTGCGCGGCGATACGGTCGGTTTGTTTGTCCAGGTCTCCGTAGGTCAATCGGTGCCCGCCGGTTTCGATGGCGGTGCGATCTGCGAATGTTTCGGATATTTGACTGAGTTTATGCTGTAATACATGCTGGTTCATGTCTGTTACTCCCTTTTTTTATTTAGAATTCACTTTCAAGATCGTCGTTGAACCGGTCCACGATTTCCCGGTGCCGGTCCCGGGGCGGCGGCCCCATCAAGGTCTCGACGGCGGCGTCCGCGTTTTCTCCCACCCGTGTCAGGGCGGTGGTAAAGTGACTGCCGATCTTATTTACCCATTCTTCGGAATACACATCGGCGTTATATTGAATGGACAGTGCGAACAGGTCCCCATGGTTGACATTCACATTGAAATCGTAAGTGGTATGTTCGAACATGTGGAAATCCGATACTTCCAGGTCCCCCCGGGCCTGCCCGGTGGCCGGGAAGTTCTGGAATATCAGGATGTGGTCGAAAAGGTTTTGTTTGAGCGGGTGTTGGGATTGAATGTCCACCAGCGGGAAGTAATGGTGGGGTTCGCTTTCGACGGCATCCTCATGGACCCGCCGCGCCAGTGCGGAAAAGGGCTCGCCGGCGCGGTAAGTTATTCGGACGGGAATCGTGTTTATAAACAGTCCCACCAGTTGTTCCACGCCGGGTATGTCGGGGGGGCGCCCCGATACGACGGCGCCGAATACCACGTCCCGGCACCCGTTGTAAGTCCCCAGGACGATCCCCCAGAGGGCACGGATCACGGTATTGACGGTGACCCCGATGCCCGCGGCGACACGGGTGAGGCGGGCGCTTTCTTCTTTGCCCGATTCCAGGTTCATTCGCTCGTTTTTGTATTCCCCGGTGCCGGGGCCGGGGGCTTTCTGTTTCGGGATACCCCCACCCCCCGGGTAACCGGACAGGTAGTCCCGCCAATACGACCGGGAGGCCTCTTTATCCTGCGTTTCCAACCACCGGATATACGCGCTGTAAGGCACGGCCGGGGGGAGCCGGGGCTCCCTTCCTTCCAGGTAACTGTTGTAAATCTCAAAATATTCGGCGATCAATATGCCGACACACCAGCCGTCCATGAGGATATGGTGATGACTCCAGGTAAATTCGTGTTCTTCGGGGCCCACCCGGACCAGGGCCACCCGCATGAGGGGATCGTGGGTCAGATCAAAGGAACGTTGCCGGTCCTTTTCTCTAAATTCGGCGATAAAGGCGTCTTTCTCGGCCCCGGTGGGGCGGTCGCCGATATCTTCATAAGAGAACTCCACGCGCCGGTTTTTTAATACCACCTGGAGCGGACGGTCCCGGCCCTCATGGACAAAGGCGGTCCGCAAGATATCATGACGTTCGAAAAGCCGGTTTAAACTTTTTTCGACGATCACGGGGTCGAGTTTTCCCCGGAGGCGGTACGAGGTCTGCTCGAAATAGGCGGTCGAGCCGGGGGTCAGGAGGGAATGAAACAACATCCCCTCCTGCATGGGACTCAAGGTATAAATGTCCTTTATATTGGATGCGGTGCCCATTAAATTACCCTTGCTTATTAAAAAGCGCGTTTATATCACCCAGGTCTTCGATGGACAAATTATCGTAGGTCAGGTCCGATGGGGTCAACTCTTCTTCCCGGCGGGAGGAACAAAACTCGATGATCTCGATCAATTGAGCGTGAAACGCCCCGGCCAACTTTCGAATGGTTTCGGGTTTAAATTGCTCTTTGCCGTAGATTACGGAGACCCCCAGCCGGTGGCCGGAAATCCACCCGGAAACATCGAGTTCATACTCCCTCCGGCGTTCCGGGCTGTGGTTGGGTCCGGGGGATTCTTCGGCAATTTTAAACGACATTTGCTCGACATCGGCGTCGAATTGTCCCAGGTAATTAAAACAGATCTGCGGTTTCCGTTTAAAGACGATCCCCTGTTTGAACCGGTCGGAGGTCAGGTATTTCAATAAACCGTACCCGATTCCTTTATTGGGGACCCGCCGCAAATACTCTTTGATCTCTTTCACCTGCCGGGCGAGGTCATGGGGAAAAGAAATCTCGAGGACCACGGGATACAGGCTTGTAAACCAGCCGACGGTACGACTTAGATCCACGTTATCGATGATATCCTCGCGTCCGTGGCCTTCAAGTTCGACGGGCAATCGTTTAAAACCGTAGACCTCCCCGGCGGCAAGGCCGAGGGCGGTCAACAGGATATCGTTGATCTCGGTGCCGAAGGCGTGATTTACACCGGTCAGCAAACGGTGGGTTTCATCTTCGCTCAAACGGAAATCCTCCCGGGCCGCATCTTTTACGCGGTTGTCGCCCCCCTCGAAATCTTTGGGAATCACGGGCACGGGGAGCGATTCCACCCGGGCCCAGTACTCCTTTTCTTTTAAGAACGTATCGCTGTCGGCGTATTGGGACAGGGCCCCGGCCCACTGTTTGAAAGAAGTGGTTTTTGGGGGCAGCGATAACTCTTCCCCGGCTTGAATCCGGTGGTACAGGGCGGTGATGTCTTCCGACAGTATCCGCCATGAAACGCCGTCAACCACGAGATGATGGACCGCGATCAACAAGCGGTCGCCGTCATCGAGGTGAACCAGGCCGATTTTCATTAACGGACCGTTTTCCAGGTCGATGCCGGCCTGGATACGGTTGACGGTAAGCTCCAGGGCCGCCAGGGCATGGTCTTTACTTTTGTCGCTAAAGTCGTGCTCCTCCACGGACAGCGGGTAGTCGGTGCCGTGATTGGTCTGGACAACCCGGCCCCCGTCTTCGATCTTAAAACTCATTCGTAAGGCATCGTGGTGCTCCTGTATCCGGCGAAAAAGGGTACGGAGGGTATCGACGGACAATCGCTCCGGGGAATGAAACATCATGGACTGGTTGTAATGATGAGGATGGATGTCGGACAATTCAAAAAACTCTCTCTGACCGGGCAGCAGCGGCAGCGTCCCGGTAACGGCGGACTGATCGGCGGACGCACCGGCGACCACGGTTACCAGGGGGGCCAATGCGGATATGGTGGGGTTCCTGAATATGTCCCGGGTTTTGACTTTGTACCCCTCATTGTTCATCCGGGCGACGATCTGGATGGCCTTGATGGAATCGCCGCCGATGGTAAAGAAATTTTCATTGACCCCGATACCTTTTCGACCCAGCACACTCTCCCAGACCTCCACTATTTTTCCCTCGGTCCCGGTTTGCGGGGAAACGTACAGCGCCTCCTTACCGGTATCCAAAAAGGAGGGGTCCGACAGGGCCCGCCGGTCCGTTTTGCCGGTGGATGTCAACGGGAATTCTTCCAGCGGGATAAAATACGAGGGGACCATGTAATCGGGTAACTTCCCTTCCAGGTATCGTCGCAGCCGGTTTTCCATTCCTTCGGCGGATTCCCGGGAAAGGTAATAGGCACACAGGAAGGTGTCGCCGTCCCGGTTTTTCATTTCGGTTACGACGACTGCGGTGATGTCCTTGTGGGCGCTTAACACGGTCTCGATCTCGCCAAGTTCGACGCGGTAGCCCCGGATTTTTACCTGGTGGTCGCTCCGGCCCAGGAATTCGACGGTACCGTTGGGGAGCCACCGGGCGCGGTCCCCGGTTTTATAGGACCTACTGGAGGTTTCCGCACTGCGGCCAAATTTTTCAGCGGTGAGTCCGGGATTGTTGAGGTAACCGCGGGTGACACCGGCCCCGGCAATGACCAACTCCCCGGCGGCGCCGATTGGGACGGGATTGTTATTTTTATCGAGGATATAACACTGCACGTTGGATATGGGACGCCCGAGGTTCACGGCCTCATGGGCGGAACATTCGCCCATTAGCGCATCGATGGCGGTCTCGGTGGGTCCATACTGGTTGTACAACCGGTATCCCACGGCAAGGAGACGGTCTTTTACGGATTCGTCAAGCCTCTCACCACCGGAAATGACGGCCTCCAGGCTCTCGACCTTTTGCCCGGCACCCAATACGTCCCGGAGCGTGCCCGGGACAAAATTGAGGATGTTGATACGCTCCTCGTCGAGAAAAGACCGGAAAGCTTCCGGGTCGGCGATGGATTGCCTGTCATTGAGATATACGGAGGCACCGTGGATGAGACTGCCGAAAATCTGCTCGACACTGGGATCGAAGGTATAATTGGTCAACTGCACGACACGGGTACCGCTTTGCAGGTTATAGGTCTTTCCAAACCAGCGCAGGGTGTTGACGGCGTTCCGGTGCTCGACGAGAACGCCCCGGGGTTTGCCGGTGGAACCGGAGGTGTAGATCACGTAAGCGGGATCGGACGACTTATTGACTCCCTCCAGCAACGCACCCCCGGGGAGTTCGTCGGGTAACCTGTCCACGAGAACAAGTTCCCTGGCAAAGGTTTTCTTCGACGCCTCCTCCCGGGAAATAAACGCGATACCGGCGATCTTTTTTAATACCTCGTCACCCGGGAGCTTCCCGTCGTTTTCCAAAATCTTCTCGACGATCTCACAGAAGGTGAGCTCACCCTCCAACATCACTACCAGGTCGATGTTCCTGTCCTGTAAAACGGTATCGGGGTTCCGGGTGGCATAAGGTCCCCCGGCAATGAGGGGCACATCCGCGCTCCACTGCCTGACGACCTGGACGGCGGTATGGAAAAAATCCCTGTAAAAGGTCAATGACCGAAGGGCGATGATTTGTGGATTAAACTCCTCCAACAGGCGGGTCAACTCCTCGAAGCTGTCGAAATCGATTCGGGATTTGGCGATCTTTCCATGGACCCGGTTCCCCAACTGCCGGTCCAGGTACGTCATGATATACATGGCACCCAGGGGCGGTTCCACGACATCGTATAACATATCGGCGGCGTCGCTGAAATATTGGGAGAGATCGAGGAACAATACCCGCAGTGCATTTTCAGCGGGGGGGCTCACGGGGAAATACGCCGCCAATTTCCGGTTAAAATCCGGGACGCTGTAGGTGCCGTTTTCCAGGAACCCGTCGAAGATCAACTCGCCTTCATCGATACCGGTATAAGCCATCAAATCCTCGAAGGTTTTAATGTCGCCGGGCAGGTAACTGTCGTACTTTTGAACCAGTTCCTCTTTTGTCAGTACGCTGAGCTGGTAAGGCAAAACGTGTAATAGACGCTCTTTGGATAAGAAATACTCATTCAGGAAATCGGACTGGAATTTTTTGGTAAAACTCTCTTTGAAGGGTGAGGTGGGAGACATCTCGTGAAACGCAAGGTCCTCGCACTTTAAAATATCCTCGCGGCGGACACCGTTATCGAGGGCCACTTTTTCCAATTCGGTATCGGGGTATATTTTCAATATAAAAAGGTAAGGAAAGTGCACCCATTTGAGGCTTTTAATAAAATCCAATGTTTGAAAAGCCTCTTCTTCGGTTTCGGTGGGGAACCCGTGGATGGCAAAGAGTTCCAGGATGACATGAGGATAGGTCTCACAAAAATATTCGATATTCTCACGGAATTTTTCAAGGTCGAGGTTTTTCCGGATCATTTTCTGCAATCGAGGTGAGGCGGTCTCCAATGCCAGCGCGGTGGAAACGAGACCGGCCCGGACAGCCAGGTCGATATACTCTTTGGTCAATAGATCGCCCCGCATCCCGTTGGGAAAAAACAATTGAATGTCGAGTCCGTTATCGATGATGAGTTGAAAAAACCGTTTCCCGTTTTCGGCATTTATATTGAATATATCGTCGAAAATGGAAAAACGCCGGACGCCCATGTCGTAATAGGTTTTCAACTCTTCGAATATGTTTTCGGCGGAACGGAAGACGTGCTTCTTGTGCCAGATCTTGCTGCAGTACGCGCAGTTGTAGGGACACCCGCGGGCGGTTTGAAGGGAAATGATATCGGTGACCATTACCTGCCCGATATACCGGTTGTATTTCTCATAATTCACCATGGCGCGGTTGGGAAAAGGCAGCGAATCAAGATTGACGATCTGTTGTCGCGGCGGGGTGTAATGGGGTGCCAGGGACCTGTCCTTCAACCCCTGTACGGCGGTGTACCGGTACCCGCCGGCGGTATGGCAGGCGGTCAGGACCAACCGGGCCCCACTATCGTTGAGCATGGTAAGGATTCTCTCGACGGGGGCGCCGGGATCGATGGGCAAATAAGCGCCGCCGGCTTTCAATATTCCCAGGATGGCGGTTACCATGTCCAACGAGGACTCGACGATCACAGCCACGATGGATCCCGGGCCCACGCCTTTCTCTTTTAAATGAAGGGCAAGGAGGTTGGACTTACGGTTTAGTTGAGAATAGGTCATATGGGTCTTATTGGACCTATAGGACCCATTAAGGGCCACGGCTTCGGGTGTTCTTGCGGCCTGTTCTTCGAATAATTGATGAATGGTTTTATCCTGCGGATATTCGGCGGCGGTATCGTTGAATTCGTGGAGCAATTGTTTTTTTTCTTGATCGGAGAGCATTTCCACTTCGGACAGGGGGGTACCGACATTTTCCAGCGCATTTTGCAGCAGGTGGGAGAGGTGCGCGGTAATTCGTTCGGCGGTGGGACCGAGGTAGCGGGAGGCATCGTATTGAACTTCGACCTCGATATCGTCACCGGTCCGGGAAAAGAAAAAAACAATACCGGGATTAATGGAGTGAAGGTACTGTCTCTCATGAACATTCTCCAGTAGAAGGGCCACATCGAATAAAGGGAAATCTCCCCGGGACGTGGACATGCCCAATTTATACAGGAGGGTTTCCATGGGATAGTTCTGGTTCTCATCGGCCTCGATTACGGTCTCTCTCACTTGCAGCAGCAGTTCTTTAAACGTGATACCGGCTTCGAACCGCAATCTTAAGGGCAGTATGGTATTGATAAATTCGGCGTCGCCCTCCTGTTCCTGCCGGTAAATGGGTGCGCCCACGGTAATGTCGGTATTTCCCGTGTATCTTGCCAGCACGGCGGCCACTCCCGCCGCCAGGATCATGAACAACCGGTAATCGGAATCGTTCCTCAATTTCATCAGGCGGGAATTGAGCTCGCCGGGGAGCCGGGATTTCACTGTCCCGGCGCTGTATTCATCGTCGATCCCGGTTTTAATATCACCGGGAAAACTGCTCCTTACCAATTCGCCCTGGAACCGGGCCAACCAATACGCCCCCTCACCGGCATAGTGAGAGGCCGCGGCATGGATTTCTCCGTCTATACTTTTCATTGTGGTAATCTCCTTTTTAGTTTTAGAAACCGAAGTCCCCGTCGTCTTCTTTCGCCCGGCTGCGGGCGACAACCAGTTCCTTTACCTGTTTTGTGTCGTCGATATAACCGCCTGTTTTTTCAAATTCGATTATGGAGGGGACCGCGTTTTCGTGCAGTTTTTTCCACCGCTCATCTGCTTCGTAAAGGGCCTGTAAGGTATAGGGATTGGGAATCCCCAACGTCTCACAGTGCGCCGCGAACCGGTTCATGCGCCGGTGGGCTTCCTCTTTGGAAGGTCCACAGGAGGTGTACCAGGTCCTGAGCAGCAGCATTTCTTCCGACCCTTCGGGATAGAGGGAGTAGGTATCTTTTTCCCATTCGGTCATGTTGGCCTGGGCGGAGGGGTAATAATAGAAGGGGCTGCACCAGACTTCATAGATATCGTCTTTTAATTCCTCGATCAAATCCAGTGTCCGTTGGAAATCCTCTTCGGTCTCCCCGGGATGCCCGATAACCCAGCAGGTGGAGGTTTTAATCCCGGCCTGTGCAAGGGCGGAAACCGCTTTTTTTATTTGTTCGACGGTTATTTTTTTATCCATCAATTCGAGGACCCGGGGGGAACCGCTCTCGAGGCCCAGTTTTGCCTTGTAAAATCCGCCGCGTCGCCAGGCCATGGTGTTTTCGATATCGCCCACGGGCTCATCGGCCCGTAAATAGCCGTCCCAGTACACCATGGTACCGGAACCGCTCACGGCCTGGGCCAGGTCGGCGACCACGGGATTCAGGAGGGAATCGCACATCAAGAACAATTGTTTACCGTGTTTTTTATACAAATCCATCAACTCGCCGGCGATCTGCCCCGCGTCTTTTTTGCGGTACTTGCCGTAATAAACGGTTTCGGAACAAAAGGTACACTGGTAAGGACAACTTCGGGAAGTATATGCGGCCATGAAGGGGTAATTATCGGTCTCGAAACCCGAAAAATCCGGCAGCGGGGCGGATGAAAGGTCCATTGTCCGGTTGTCGATATCTTCCAACGTATACACCCGTTGAGAGTCGGGCAGTTCACCCTCGAGATATTTTATGAACAACAACTCGCCCTCCCCGACAAAAAACCGGTCGACATAAGCGACTTTTTCCAGGAAGGTTTCCCAGTTGGGGGAGTGCAGTGCCAGTTGCTCGGAAAACACGCCGCCGCCCATGACGGTTTTGATCTCGGGGTACCTGGCTTTCGCGGTTTTCGCGGCAAACAGTGAGGCGGGCAATGTGCTCTCCAACACGGAAAATCCCAACACGCCGGGTTTCTCCTTCTTCAATACACCCATGAAATAGGTTTTAAGCTCCCGGTAGAATGTTTCCACCATCCGGTCCAGTTCTTCCACGGCGCCGCTTCCGACGGTGCAAAAGAAGGTTTTAGCGATCAACGTGCGGATCAGGTCGTTGTACTCTTCTTCCCGTTCGGCACGATGGAGGTAGGCGGTCATGTGATTTTGCAAGACGTCTTTTCCCACGACGTACACGTTGGCCCGCTTGTCTTCGGGGAGGTGTTTCTCCAGGGTACTGAAATAGTTATTCCCGAATTCATTGAAAGGCGCGACGACATTAAGGTCGATGGTTAAAACATCGTAACCGTGGTTCTGGGCGGCGCTCTTGAGGTTGGCCAGGGCCAGGGGCGGGATCAGGGGGGGCCAGAAGGGCATTAACGCCAAAAGGACTTTCCGGCTGTCCAGGGTCTCTTTTTTCAGGTCGTCCAGGTCGACGTTTATATCTTCGGCCAGCCGTTCGAGCAAACCTTCGGGGGGATTTAATTCCAGGTCTTTCACGGCCTGCTCCCGTGACATTTCGCCGGCCCGGATCAGGGTGGAGTACTCGTCATGGTAATGGGTATAACAGCGTTTGTTCAAATCCCGGAAAGAGTTGAGCCAGATCATTTCGCAGTTAGTCGTCCTGGCGGGAAAGCCGGTTTTTAAGGGCTGCCAATCGAAACGGTCCCGGCATATCTTTTGCAGTTCCTTTTTGTCGGTTTTGTAAAATTTAAATACGAAGAACGGGATAAAGAGCAGCTTTTCCGGGTCCACATCTTTCTCCAGGTCTTTCCGCCCCTGGTAAATCACCTGTTTTTCAAGCATACGCCATTTTTTGGTGAAGGTTTCGGCGAAATCCATATCCCCTACTTCCATTATCCGATCGATCATTTTGCCGTACCAATCGACGGCCTTGTCCCTGTCGTGCATCATGGCGATCTGCCCCTTGGAATACCCGTTCATCACGAGGGGAATATTAAAATGATCGGCAATCTCCAGGCCGTTGAGGTACAACATGTTACCGCAGGGGAAACATGCGCTTAACTCGATATCGTCGGATTCGTTAAATATTTTGAACAATTTTCTCATGAATTTCAGTTCGTTCTTCCATATGAGCAGGTCCACATCCAGTTCCTTGCAGAGCTTTTCCGCGTTACTCGTGGCGATGGGGTCGTCCCAGCCGTGGTCGCTGTGGAACACCAGGGGCTTTAGCCCGAAATCCTCTACGATCCGGATAAGGGTAAAACAACTGTCCACCCCGCCGCTGAGGGGGACCAGGACGTCGTACTTCCGGCCCAGTTTCTTATACTTTTCCAGGCTGGCTTTCAGTTCATCTTCGGAGGTGAAGTGGACATTCTCCGCCTCTTCCTTCGCTTCTTTGTTTGCATACGCGGTGCAAAAATTGCAAACACCGTTTTCGTCGAACCTGATCCCCGGAAACGTTTCCGGCAAAACACATTTTTTACACTCTTTCATGGCAATCTCCTTTTTAATTTTATTGTTATTTTCCTTTTATAATTGCGCTTACAATCATTGCGCTTACGATTATAAAAGGTCAAACACAAAGTCCCCATGGGACTCCACTGAAAAGGTGGATTTAGCTCCCCGGTAACGATGTGAAACGTTTATATCATCGAGTTTAATCTCCTTATCGGCCGATACCTGCTCCAGGATTTCCAGGTACTGCCGGGCCATCCGTTTAATACTCTCTTCTTTAAATAGGGCGGTACTGTACAATACATTTAAAATTAAGGAATCATCGGTCTCGACAATATACCAATCCAGGTCGATTCGTGTTACGGTGCTCTCGACGGGGTAGTGGACGAAATTTAAACCGGGTGATCTATCGGCGGTTTTCCCTTCGGGCTCCGCGGGCGCGTCCTCAACCGGGTGTACCTCGAACATTATATCGAAAAGGGGGTTGCGCCCTACTTGCCGCTCCAGGTTCAACGCCTTTACCAGGTCTTCGAAGGGATAATCCTGGTTTTCATAAGCGTTCAAAGAGTTCTCCCGGACTTCCGCCAAAAATTCCTTGAAGGTTTTTTCACCGGAAGGAAAACTCCTCACGGCCAGGGTATTGATAAAGATACCGATAATGTTCTCCAGGTTCGCATGCCCCCGCCCCGCGGCGGGCACACCGATAATAATATCTTCCCGGCGGGTCAATTTATAAAGGAGAACATTCAGCACTGCCAGGAGCGTCATCTGGAGAGTCGCGGCGGTACCTTCTGTTTCAACCGCCGGTTTTAATCCCGGGTTACCGGCGGTGTCCACTCGAAACGTATAAACACTGCCTTCATAATTCCAAACCCCGGTCCTGGGAAAATCAATGGGAAGTTCCGCCTGCGGCAGCGGACCGGAAAACCGGTTAAGCCAATACTCTTGCTGCCGCATTATCCTCTTTCGCTCACTTTCGCTGTTGAGCCATTCGGAATAATCCCTGTACTGTAATTCCAGCGGCGGTAAAGGGTCTCCCCTGTAAAGCGACAGGAAATCGGTGACCAGGACCCGGTGTGAGACATCATCGGAAATGATGTGGTGCATGTCCGCCATCAACAGGTTCCGCGGTTCGATCAACCCCACCCGGAGCAGCGGCGCCCGAGCCAGGTCGAAGGGACGAATGAACTGTTTAACGACATGGGCGGGGTCCGGGGGTTGGGGACCCGTAATATTATAATATTCGATATCGAAATCCACATCGGGGTGTACCTTTTGTACGGGTACTCCCCCGGCCATCCGGAATGAGGTCCTCAGGCTTTCATGCCTTGCTATCAACCGGTGGAACGCTGTTTTTAACTTCTCTTTATCCAGAGGTCCTTGAATTTCAACAATTTGGGGCATATTATAAGCGGTGCCCTCGGGTTCCATTTGTTGTATGATATATAACCGTTTCTGGGCTGAAGATAATTTATAGAATTCCTTCTTTTCCACCGGTTCTATGGGAGTGAATTTATCTTCCGAAGCCCCTTTAATTAACACGGCAATCTCCCTGACGGTCTGCAATTCAAATATATCCGTCATTTTCAATTTCACGTTAAGGGCTTTGTGTATATGGGAGGCCAATATTATGGCTTTAAGGGAGTTGCCGCCCAGGTCGAAAAAATTGGCGTCGATGCCGATCTCCCCTTCCCCGGCACCCAGGACCCGCGACCATAAATTAACGAGCTTTTCCTCGATCCCATCCCGGGGGGCCACATACTCGACTTCCCCACCGCTCTCCGGCTCCGGCAGCGCCTTCCTGTCTACCTTACCGTTGGG
>Ga0210082_1000106_pt1 | contig 18156 bp, 12 predicted proteins | sample White_ThreeSqA_D_2_FD_185592 | JGI IMG/M metagenome (GOLD analysis project Ga0210082, IMG submission 185592) | Wetland microbial communities from the San Francisco Bay, California, USA, that impact long-term carbon sequestration -... | ecosystem: Environmental > Aquatic > Marine > Wetlands ... | reverse complement strand
ATGATCTCGGCGGCGTTGAATTTCTCCGTAACCGCCTTCTCTTTTTCCCGGTTCCCGCAGCAGAAGACGACGGTATTGCCTTCCGCGGCCGTTCCCGACACCCACTCTTCCGTCAGGTTAAGAACGCTGTGTTTGTCCGGTTTCACCGGGAGGCAGCGGTATGCGCCCTCGCCGGGGGAAAGATCGAATACCTCCAGCGTACCGGTGGGAAAGGTGAAAATCCCGGAAATGGGGGGCCAGGTTGTTTCATCCGTTTCCTTGTGGTGCGTACGCATGGCGTCGAAGTTTTCCAGGAGTTTTTTATACTCGTCCCGCAGCGACTCGAAGTCCGAGGCAATGATGAACGCATCTTCCAGGAGTTCGGTAAGAAAAAGGATCTCCGTGTTCTTACTTTTGGTGGTCTCAAAATAAACCGTTGTGGTGACGGTGACGGCGCTCACGGCTTCGATGGAGATTTGCGATACGGGGTGAAACCGCTTGATGGAATCGACGGCGGTATCGGAGAATTTCAAGCGGTAGGGGTAGCCGAGGCCCGCGGGGAAGATATCCAGGATTTTGCCGTGAAAGGAATAATCGCCGGGTCCTTCGACTCTATTTTTTGATTGGTACCCCAGTTCGGAGAGTGTTTTAATTAATTCATTCGGCTGCAAAGGGTCGTTTACCGAGAGGGTTTTGATCAGCCGGTCTTTATCTTTTTTTCGTTCCAGTTTGATGCTTAAGGCGGCCAGGGTGGTGATGACGGCAATTTTTTTAACCCTGTTATTATCCGTTATTGCGGCCAGCAGCCCGGATTTCTCCCCGGCGGAATCGGGGGAGACGGAGTTGTTGATATACGGGTCCTCCCAGGGGAGGCGGTGGAGGTACACGTCGGTATCGATATTACCGAGAAATGTGTTCCATGTTTCGAGGTCGTTTTTTAATATATCCGTATTTTCGTTTTCCCCGGTTATCCAGATCAGGGGGCGGGGGCACACCCGGTTTATCCCGGCGGCATAGAGAGGAACAAGTTCCGGGGAGATATTTTTTAATCCCGTCGATCCCGGGTCATTTACAATATCTTCAAATTCATTCCCAAATAGTCGTTTTATCATTTATATATTATACCGCCCCTCCCCCCTTCCCGCAACCCTGCTGCGCAGGGAATCTACTTGCACGGCCCGGGGGTCAGATTATGTTCGAACGGTTTCCCAAAGTCTATGTTCTACAAATAGGGACCCCCAGCATGGGGGTGCCCCCGGAGGGTTAAATTCATGCAATGGTGTAAAAGCCCCTGGCCGGGGATTTGATCTTGCCGTCTTTCTTTAATGCGGCGAGAATCCCCCGGATTTCTTTTTCATCCAGACCCGTGTTAAATTTCAATTCGGTGGTATCGACACCTTCCTTACGTTTCCGGATGTAGACCTCCACCATATCGACGTGTAAAGGGTCCGGGGTGGGGGTCTTTTTTTTCGGGGCCGACGGGGTGGGGGAGGGACTTTCATCCAATTGGATGCCGAATAGGGCCGATAAATCCGCTTCCTCCATCACGCGTGTACTCTTCTTTTTCGCCCGGTTCAACAATTCCTCACTCGTCCCTTTCACCGTTTCCGATACCAGGTCCTCGACCTTCACCTTGCGCAGCGTGAAAAACAACCCCGGTTCCGTATCCAGGCGGGCGCTGACGCCGTAAAGGGCCGCGGCCACATGCTTGCACATGGACGCATAGTCCGGGCATGAACATGAAAAATGAATTTCACGGGGTGACGGGAATAAACCCTTTCCCCGCTCGGTGAACAACTCTCCCAGGGCTTTGGGGAATTTCCCGGCCAGTAGTTCCGGCAGCGAGTCCAGTTTCCCCGCGCAGGCGTTTTTCAGCGCCTTCCATGTTGCCGGGGCGATTTCGCTTATTTGAATAACGACCGAATACGGGCGGGCCCGCGAACCCTGGACCAGGGCGGTGACTTCACCGGGCAGGATTTGCAAGTCCAGCACCGCCCCGGTGCGTACGTAACTCCGGCCGCGGCCGATGCGGTTTTCATAATCGGCATAACCCTCGAGGTTCTTGTTCCACGATTTGCCCCACCAACTGGTGGAGATGGTTCTCCCTTCGATTCTCACCGGTTTTATCGAGGGATTTTTCTTCCTGAGTTTCTCCAGACCTTTTTTCGCTTTCGCCCGTTTTTCCCCGACGCTGACATAGGCGGGAAAATCCGAATAACCATTGTAACCGTATCGTCTCCTGCGTGCCATGATCGTACCCTCCTCATTTATAAGGTTAATTGGAAAACTTCCATTAATTCATCGTTGTCCATTTCCGTAATCCAGGCTTCGCCGGTGCCGCCGATGACCTCGTCGGACAACCGGGATTTCTCTTCCAGCATGCGGTCGATCTTCTCTTCCACCGTGCCCCGGGTCAGGAATTTGTGTACCAGTACATTCTTTTCCTGGCCGATGCGGAAGGCGCGGTCCGTGGCCTGGTTCTCCACCGCCGGGTTCCACCAACGGTCGAAGTGGACCACGTGATTGGCGCGGGTCAAATTCAAACCCACGCCCCCGGCTTTCAGGGACAACACCATAAATGGCACATAATCGTCGCCTTGAAATCGCCGGACAATGTCTTTGCGTTTAGACACGGGCACACTGCCGTGTAATATGAGTCCTTCCTTATCGAACACACCGGTTAAAAAGCGGGCCAGGGGGCCGGTGATCTCTTTGAACTGGGTGAACACCAGGACGCGCTCGCGTTTTTCATAAATCGTCTCGCATATTTCCCGCAGCCGGGTAAACTTGCCGCTGTCTTTTTCATCGTACCCTCCGCCGCCCAGGTATTGGTCGGCGTGATTGCAGAGTTGTTTGAATTTCATCAGGGACGCCAGGATCAGTCCTTTACGTTCGATGCCCTCGGAGCGGCGCACGATCTGTTCGATCTCCCGTACCAGTTCCCGGTATAAAAGGATTTGTTTATTACTTAAACCGGCATAGGTTTTCATTTCCACCTTATCGGGCAGATCGGAGATGACGTTTTTATCCGTTTTCAAGCGCCGTAAAATGAAGGGCATGACCAGTTTACGCAGCCGGGCATACCCGTCGGGACTGTTGTTCAGCTTTTTGGAAAAGACTGTGAATTCCTTCATGCTGCCCAACAGGCCGGGATTTAAGAAATCGAATAAGGACCACAGGTCGGACATCCGGTTCTCGATGGGTGTACCGGTGAGAATGATCCTGTTTTGCGCCCTGAGTTTCTTAATGTTTTTGGTCTGCGCGGTGCCCGGGTTTTTAATGGCCTGGGCCTCGTCCAGGACAATATAGGCCCAGGTGTACTCGCGGACCCATTCATACCTGGAACTCATGCCGTAAGTGGTAATGACCAGGTCCAGACGATCCAATTGTTCTTTATCTTCGGGTTGGATGTCGCGGTCTTTCCCCCTGTCTTTCCCCATGCCGGGATGGGCGACGAAGTAGTTCAATGCGGGGAAGAAACGGTGAATCTCTTCCACCCAGTTGGAGATCAGGGATGCTGGGACCACCAGCAGACTGGCCGGGGACGGAAGATCAGTCCGTGATTTGACGACACTTAAAAAAGCCAGTAATTGAATCGTTTTTCCCAGTCCCATATCATCGGCCAGGCACCCGCCGAAACCGAAGGAGTGCAAATAATAGAGCCAATTTAAGCCTTTCTCCTGGTAATCGCGCAGTTGGGCTTTAAAGCCCTCCCCGGGCCGGACGCCGGGTATCGATGCCGGGTCGATCAACCGGCGCATGACCGATTCCAACCATTGGCCCCTGGAGAGGCCGATATCCGAGTCTTTCAAACCGTCGCCCGGCAATTGCCCCGGGTTAAGCTGCATGTGCAGGGCTTCGCGCAGGGTCAACCCGTGTAATTTCATCAATTTGCGGGCGTTTTCATAAGCCGCGATGGTTTCCCTCAGTTTTTCCGGGTCCACCGTCACCCATTTGTTTTTAATAAAAGCGAGTCCTTCCGATGCTTCCAGTAGTTTCGCGGCTTCGGCTTCGGAGATGGGGGTGTCGCCGATCAGCAATTGGGCGTTAAAATCCAGGATGGCATCCATACCCACGAATGGGGGCTGCTTCGTACCCACGGTGATATTCAACCGGATCCGGGCGGCGCTGCTTTTCCACCAGTTGGGAATGCGGCACAGGATGGCGGATTCCTCGTACAGGGGAATTTCTTTTAAGAATGCGAAGGCTTCACCGGCGGTCCAGGAGAGCGGATGGAACAATTCGCCGCTGTCGATGAGACGGCGAACCAGTTCGCTTTTTTCCGCGGCCTTGTAAACCGTGGACAGGAGATCGAGTAGTTTTTCGTTGTCCCCGGCATATTCGGTTAAGGCCCACTTCAACGGGCGGTGCCGGGATTGACCGTCTTTGTCCAGCCCGGTGGAAAAGGTCGCCAGGAAGGCAAAAGGGGTATCCTTGTATTTTTGCTCGACAAGATGAAAAAACACCCGGCCCACCAGGTGAACATCGGGACTGTAGGTTTTGATGAAATCATCGACGCTCCCGTCATACGTTTCGATGGCCCCGGCGAAGGCGCGGTTCAGCTCTTCCCATGAATTTTTGAGAATGCCCATGGTCAGGTATTCGCCGCCGGTCATCATGGGGGCGCTGTCCAGGGTATATTGGAGTTCCTCCGGGTCCACGGCGATGGTGACCTTGTGACGCAGCAGTTCGAGGTCCGGGGTTAAGCTCAATTTACGGGCAAACAAATGGGTAAAGCCGCGCCAGAAATTCAGGGAAGCGGAAAGGGGGACGTTTTGATCGCAAAAGCTTAAGAACAGCAGCCGGGAGGGTTCGGCATGGAACCGTTCGAATATTTCGTCCTGTAAGAGCAGGCTGCTTTTATCCATGTGCTCATTTGTAGAACCCCATTCCGGCTGCAACGTGCCGTCGGGCATGATCACGACGTGCAATTCTTTATTCATGTAAATCGTTTCCTCGTCCGGGGCAAAATGATGTATATGATGTAAAAAATCCAATGTATACTCATGTTTAAGCAATTATTTTTCACAACCATATTAAATTTTATCATAAAAACCCGGACAGGTAAATAGTAAATTCATGCCCTTTTTATTTTTAATTCCATTGAGAAAAGCTTGACAACCGTTTCCCGGTGGTTTAAAATTCAATTTAAAGTTCTAAGAACAAATCGTTTGAAATTAAAAAAAAGGAGACATTTCATGAGACGTAAAAAAATCGACAGGAAGTTCTTTCTTAACAAAACCACCGTTGCAAATCTTGGCCGGGCGGACATGAGAGACGTAAAGGGTGCCACCGGTATTACCTGTAATTTTTGCAACAGCGATATCTCGTGTTATATTGAAAAGTGCATGATCGATTTCACCGATGATACCACCTGCACCACGCTTCCCACGCAAACACGATTAATTACCTGTCCGTAGTAAGGGAACGTTCCTCGAGCGGCGTTTAAGGGGATAAATTGGGGGTTGCAAAAAATATGATTTTATGTTAAGTTTATAGTATGCCAATCCATTACAACAAAGACCAGGGAAGCCCAAAAAAATCCAAACATAAAAAGAGAGGAAAAAAGCATGAAATCCAAAAACTTCAAAAAAAAACTTTTACTTAACAAACAAACCGTCGTAAACCTGAGCGGCCGGACCATGAAACATGTCTTAGGTGGAGAAACCGGTAGGACAGCTTGTATCCCTCCCTGCGACACCTGGCATGACACCGGGTGCTGCATCGTTATGGCAACCGACGAACCCACTTGTCCCCCCAGTTGCCAGCTTCCGTGCGAATCACAAGAGCCGGGTTGTATACCACCGGAATCGATGATGGAGACATGCCAGCCCTGTGCCGTGGTATAGTCTGAGCAGCTTTTCACTAAGCAACAAACATATATAGGGCAGCCCTCCAGGGCTGTCCTATTCTTCTAAAAAAGAGGTAAAAAAACGGGAGATGCCGAAAGCGCCGATTAAGATCGGCAGGAGGTAGAGGATGAAAGTTCCTCATGATGAAGAAGTAGCGAATCGCATCAGCCCCGAGTGTTCACCCGGCGTTTTCGGATAGGGTCTTGCTCAGGACTTTTTATTTCATATTTTATATCCATTTTATCTTAAATTTATTATTGAAGCCGGAACACGCTATATGGCGGCCGCGACACCCGGTTAATATCTTCCGGGACATCCGGCTTGGCATGGAAGTTGCATTTACATTTTGGGTACTGCTCACGCCGGGCAGTGGGCTCCTCCCGAAATTTTATGGATTGGAATACTTAATAATGAGTGCAATAATAAATGTCATGGTAATCGACGACGATAGGGACTGCCTTCAAAGCCTCGACTCCGCACTAAAACTGAACGGCTTTAATGTCCGGGGTTTCGAGTCCCCTTCCCAGGCCATCCGCCAATACGACCCCAATGCCGTGGATGCCGTGATTACCGACTACCACTTCCCCAAAATGAAAGGCACCGAAGTGGTCAAAGCCATTCACAGGAAAAAATACGATGCCCCGGTCATCGTCATCACCGGCGACCAGGACAAACGCATCGAAACCATTTCCCTTCAAACCGGTGCTTCCGCTTTTTTCAGGAAACCCCTGGAGATAGGCAAAATAATCGCCGCCCTCGAGAAAGTAGGAAGTAAGAAGTAAGAAGAGAGTGCTTCCGACTTCTTCCTGTTCATTTTCACCCACTGTTCAAAACGGAACGTTCAATTTTGAACAGTTGTGCGAAATCGAACACACCCGGCTATATATAGAGACCGTTGAAATCACCGATATATCTAACCAACGCAGGGTCCCTTTTCTCTTCTATCCTGGCACAAGATTTGCTAGTTATTCAGATGAAGAATTTTACATATTATAATGATCAGGAGGTATCAATTGCCAAAAAAAATTAGAGGAAAGAAAAAATTGCCCGTAACCCGCTTTTTAGGGTTATTAGGGCTCGCGGTTTTTGTCATCGGGTTCGCGGGACTATTACCGGTAGCGGCAGTTGCAGAAGAAGGCGGTACGACAATCGAAACATGTGCGGAATGCCATGAAGACCTGGCAGCGGCTTTTAAAGGCGGTAACCATTTTGCCGTAAAAGCTGTATGTACCGACTGTCACGGCGATGCCGCCAAACACCTGGACGAGGCCCAGGCCGGGAATATCATGGCTTTCAAAGCAGAATCGGCCCTCAACCAGACCAAACAGTGTTTGAACTGCCACACGAAACACGGTGAGTTTGTGTCCGGACCGCATGCCAAAGCATCGATGGCATGTACCCAATGCCACAGTATTCACAAGGAATCCTACATGTCGCATCCCAGCAAGCTGTGTGTAAGCTGCCACCAGGATGTTTACTCGGAATTCCAGTTGAACGAGCGGCACCGTTTACAGGAAGGAATTTTAGAGTGTACATCGTGCCACGATCCCCATGGAAAGGTGATGAGAGTACGCCTCGGCGCGTTTAAAGACGAAACCTGTCTTAAATGCCATACCGATAAAGGCGGCCCCTTTGCCTTTGAGCACGAAGCGTCCCTCATCGAAGGATGCACCGTCTGCCACGAGACTCACGGCTCCCCCAACCGTCACATGCTGAAAACCCAGCGCGTGGGCGATCTCTGTTTCGGGTGCCACACCGCGGCGGTGTCATGGCACTCGAGGTTCGCTGTGTCCGAAACCAATTGCACCAATTGCCATTCCGCCATCCACGGGTCCAACCTGGATCATTTATTTCTTAAATAGGAACGGAGGATAGAACCATGAAAATAAACAAACTATTAGTAATCGCGGCGATTTTAGTGTTATTAGGCGGTCTGACCACCGGTTCCCTCCGGGCCGGCGACGAAAAGAATGAAAACGACGGCTTTTCCGGCAGCTTCATGCTGGGATATCGTTCCGTCGATATCGACGGGATGGAAACAAAGTATATGGAAGACATCAACCTGGACACCGGTCCGCGGCTCTTCCATCTTAACCTGCACTATACCCCGGAAGGTAACCTGAAAAAGTTGTTCGACCGGATGGACCTGAGGGTATACAATTTCGGGGGAGACCCCTTCGAATCCTTCAGTATCGATGTCGTAAAATACGGGAAATACAAATTCAAATACGACCGGAAAAAATCCACCTATTTCTATAACGATAATTTCGTAGGTGGAGATTATCACACCTTCGATTTCGACCGTATCAACGACAACGGGTACCTGAAAGTCTGGCTGGGACCAAACGCCCATGTGTACATGGACTTTAACCGCTGGACCAAAAAAGGACAGAGCACCACGTCCCTGGACCTCAACCGTGTGGAGTTCGAGTACGATAAAGCCATCGATGAAGACTCAAGGGATATTACCGTCGGGTTGGATTATGCGACTAAAGGCTTCTCCATCGTATTGGAAGAAAAAATCCAGGATTATAAGAACGCCAACAGTTACTTCCTCCCGGGTTATGCCGACGGCGGCGATTTTGCCCGGTATCCCTCGTCCCTGTACTATTTCACCCTCAACATGCCTTACGACATGGAAGGGAACACCCACACCGCCAAATTCAGCGCCCACCCCTTCAAGAATTTCATTATCAAGGGAAGCGTCCGGATGATCAAGCAGGATACCAAAGTGTCCTACTATGAAGATGCCGCGGGCGTGGATTACGTGGGCGGGATGTTCATGTACACCAACGGCGGTTCCGGTGATTTCACCCGGAAAATGAATCTCTACGATGTTGATTTTTCATACATCCTGAGCCGCAAGTTGGCCGTGGTCGGTTCGTTCAACTACGGTAATTTCGACCAGACCGGTTCCTTCACCAACGGCGCCGAAACCGTGTCCGCGGATTTGAAATACGAAACCGGCGGCGGGGAAGGCGGTATCCAGTATCAACCCTCTTCCAAAATCGGGATTACCGTGGGATACCGGTTCGAGCGCAGGGATGTGGAAGACGCGGTGGAGATCAAGGAAGAAAATTCACCCACCGACCGGAAAGGGTTCTTCGGTAACATCAATTTGAAATTATCCAAATCTTTCGCGTTGACCGCCGATTTCCAGAACGGCACGTACAAGTACCCCTTTACCCTGGTATCTCCCACCGATTACAACCGCTTCCGTCTGACCGCCAAATTCAAGGCCAAAGAATTCTATGCCAACGCCTCATTCTTGCTCAATAAGTCCAAAAACGACGATGGCGCAGCGACCTGGGAATCCACTAAGAACCAGTTTAACCTGCGTCTCGGCTATCACGGCAAAGTGGTCAAGTTTTTCGCCGGTTATGCCTCTATCGACGTAACACGGGAAGGGGACCGGATGATCTATTATCCGCCGGCATGGGAAGGCGGGGACGGTACCTTTGCATGGGATATCATGTATGAAGGCACCTCCGGCCTCTTCGATGCGTATCTCTCTTTTTCACTGGCCAAAGCATGGGACCTCGGCGGTTATTTCAACTCTTACAAAAACACCGGGTCCTGGGAACTCTCCCGCTCCACCCTGAAGCTCTTCCTGAAATATGCCTGCCCCAGCGGGTTGATCGGCCAACTTGGATACCGTATGGTTGATTTCAAAGAAAAGGAGCTCGGTTTAAATGACTACAAAGCCAATATATTTGAGATCTCCTTTGGCTATAAATGGTAATTGAGGAGGAGATGATGAAAATGAAAAAACTAACCATATTAAGTATAGTGTTTTTGGCACTCTGCCTGGTTTCCTGGCAGGGTTGTAAGATCGCCGAAGTGGTCTACGAGACCATCCAGGAATCGCTTTTCGCCCATTCCGGCCATGCCGATAATACGGGAGAAGCCTTCAGGCACTGGGACGAAGAGGATCCGCCGATGGTACCCACCGGCTGCGCCAAGTGTCACAGCACCGGCGGTTTCATCGATTTCTCCGAGGACGGTTCCGTGGATGCCGCGGCCGACCCTGGCGCGTTTACCTGCGATCTCTGCCATACCAATTCGGAAAGCGGTGCGCTGCGTTCATTCGCCAGCGTTACGTTCCCTTCGGGCGAGACCGTCGAAGTCGACGGTCCCGAGGGCATCTGTATGCAGTGCCACCAGGGACGTGCCTCGACCGCCACGGTGGACAGCGGTATTGCCAATGCCGGAGTCGGGGACGATACATCCAGTTCCAGGATTCGTTTCTCGAACATCCACTATTTCGCGGCCGGTGCTACCATGTACGGTACACTGGTCAAAGGCGGCTACGAGTACGCCGGGAAATCCTACGACGCGAAATTCTCTCACGTCGATGGGTATACCGGCTGCGCTGACTGTCACAACCCCCATTCGTTGGAAGTTCGGACCGAGCGCTGCGATACCTGTCATACCTATGTCAAGGGTAAGGAAGACTTGCACAAGATCCGGTGGTTCGGTTCGTTGACCGACTACGACGGCGACGGCGACATCAAGGAAGGTATTTTCTATGAAGTCCAGGGTGTGAAGGCAAAGCTGTACAGCGCCATCCTGGCTTATGCGAACAACGTGGTGGGTACTCCCATCGGATACGCTGAAGGCAGTTACCCCTATTTCTTTAAGGACCTCAACGGCGACGGTGTTATCGACGATTCCGAGGCTGTTTCATCCAATGGGTACAACGTGTTTACGCCGAGACTGGTCAGGGCGTGCTACAACCTCCAGGTTGTGACGAAAGACCCCGGCGGCTTTGCCCACGGTGGGAAATACCTGATCGAGTTGATGTACGACGGCATCGAAGACCTGAACAGTGCAATGCCCGGCGGTGCGGTCAGTATGGCCGGTATGCACCGCGGTGACGAAGGTCATTTCGACGGTTCCGCCGAAGCCTGGCGCCATTGGGACGGAGACGGCGAAGTCCCCAGCGGCTGCGCCCGCTGCCACAGCGCCACGGGTCTGGCAGAGTTCCTGGAAACGGGTGCCAATGCCGAAGCGGCCCATATTGCCAACGGCATGCTCTGCACCACCTGTCACACCACTCCCCCGGCTGTCCGGCAGTCAGGGCCCATCGAGTTCCCCTCCGGCGTGTCGGTTGACCTTGGAGACAACAGCAATCTCTGCATGGCCTGTCACCAGGGACGGGAGTCCAAAGTATCCGTGGATCGAAAGATTGCCGGAGGTTCCGGTCCTTACAGCTTTACCAATATCCATTACTTCCCCGCCGCCGCTACATTCTTCGGAGGCGTCGTCCACGGCGGTTACGAGTACCCCGGCAAGGTGTATGCGGGACAAAACCCGTTCCCCAATCACCTGGGCAAATTCGATACCTGCGTCAAATGCCATATGGGTACCATGGGCGTTGACCCGAACAACGGACATAACGTGAAGTCGCCCAACCCGGCGGACTGCGTGGGTTGTCACGGTCAGGATATCTCCCAGCCCTACCCGGGTGGAGACCCCGCAAACTTCATGTTCACCGGGATCCGTCCCGGGAATATCCCGGACCTTGACGCCGACGGAAATGTCGCCGAATCGCTCCAGTCGGAGATACTGGGACTTGAAGCCGCCCTCTACAAGCAAATCCGGGCCTTCGGTTTCGCCATCGGAGACCCCGTTGTATACGATTCCCACAGCTACCCCTACTGGTTTAAAGATACCAACGGTAACGGTGTCAAAGATCCCAGTGAAACCGGCCGGTACAATTTCACAGCGAACATGTTGAAAGCGGCTTACAATTACCAGATGAGCCAGAAAGAACCCTGCGGCTATATCCATAACCACAGGTACGTGGCCCAACTGCTGGTGGACTCCATTGGGGACCTCGGCGGTTCTATCGCCCCCTATACCTGGAGATAACCGGAGGCTGGTGAGAAGTAAGAAGTAAAAAAGACAACGATTGTCAATACCTATAACGAAGGCGGTACATGCGTGTCCGACTGAGATACGCGGTGCCGCCTTTTTTTTTGCGTTTGCAAAAAATACCATTTTTATTTACAATATACTTTTAATCCCTTAAATTAGGAGGCATTATGAATTATCCCGTTTGGTATATCCCTGCCGTGGGAGGACCATTGGTCATTGCACTCATGGCAATCGTCCATGTACTGGTCTCCCACTTCGCCGTCGGGGGCGGACTCTGGCTCGTTCTTACGGAACGAAAAGCCTATAAGGAAAAAAAAGAGTTCATCCTCGACTATGTTAAAAAACATACGAAATTCTTTATGCTGCTTACCATGGTCTTCGGCGCCATCACGGGCGTGGGCATCTGGTTCACCATCGCCCTCATCCATCCCGATGCCACTTCCTCGCTCATCCACTCTTTCGTCTTCGGATGGGCCATCGAATGGGTCTTCTTCGTCATCGAGATCGTTACCGCTTTCCTCTACTTCTATACCTTCAAAAAAATATCCGAAAAAACCCACATGCTCATCGGATGGATTTACTTCATCGCCGCATGGGCCTCACTCTTTATCATTAACGCCATCCTCTCCTACATGATGACCCCCGGGAAATGGCTCCAAACCCATAACTTCTGGGACAGCGTTCTCAATCCCACCTTCTGGCCCTCCTCCCTGTTCAGGACCTTCCTCTGCTTCGCCCTGGCCGGAAGCTACGGACTCCTTACCGCCGCTAAAAAATTCAAAGGCGATGAGAAAAAAAACCTGGTTAAATACAACGGGAAATGGATACTCTATTCCCTCATGGGCATGATCCCCTCACTGGTGTGGTACTACTTCTCCCTCCCCCAATCGGCAAAAGACGGCATCGGCAGCGGCGCCGTTATAATGAGAAATTCCCTCATACACCTTATCGCCGGTCTGGTTGTCTTCTGCCTCTTGTGGTTGTTCTTCGTTTTGTGGAAATCCGAAAAATTGTCCTTTGCCGGTTCCATTGTCGTCCTCTTATCCATATTCGTCTTCTTCGGGGCCTTCGAGTTCATAAGGGAAGCCGGACGGAAACCCTATGTCATCGGACAACACATGTATGTCACCGGCCTTACCGTTTCCCAACAGGAGGAATTAAAAGATAAGCCTATTTTGCAGTACGCCAAATGGGTCCAAACAAAAGAGATCACCCCGGAAAACGAACTAAAAGCCGGGGAAGAACTCTTCCGGATCCAATGCGTTTCCTGTCACTCCCTGGGAATAAAAAACAATGTAAACGCGATCCTGGCCCAACGGGACCTAAAGCAGATCACCCGGAACATCGGCAGCCTGCGCGGCATTACTCCCTTCATGCCCGGTTTCGTGGGGACCGGCGCGGAAAAGAATGCCCTGGCAAAATGGCTCTATTCCATTACCCACGAAGGCATGCCCGAACCGGAACCGGAACCCGCACCCGCGGCCGCCGCACCGGACGGGGAAACCCTGTTTGCAAATAATTGTTCCGACTGCCATGAGATTACCGGTTCGGATGCCCTGGTGGTCAAAATGAAAACGGTCGAAAGTATCGACGAGATCATGGAGATGTTGGGGAAACTGGAGCAACTGAACGAAGATATGCCGCCTTTTGAAGGGACGGATGAAGAGAAAAAGGCGTTGGCCGATTATTTAAACCGCTTAAGGAGTGAAAAATGAACGAACTAATTAATATTATTCCGAATCCGGATCCGTTACCCGTGGCCCCCGGTTGGTTCCAATTTTTGTCCTATCTCACCTATTTCCTTCATCTCCTGGCCGTGGGCATCATGTTCGGGACTGCCGTTTCCATGGCGTTGGGGTATTTCAAGGGAAAGAAAGACGATTCATGGATGCCCTTTGCCGGCCGGATGTCCCGGATCCTGCCCTTTACAATCGCGTTTGCCGTAAACCTCGGTGTGGCGCCGCTGCTTTTCCTCCAGGCGCTTTACGGTAATTTTTTCTATACCGCTTCCCTCCTGGTGGGAATCCCCTGGCTGTTGATCGTCGTGGTCCTTATTATCGGGTACTACAGTGCTTACTGGCTGGTTTTTAAGAACAAGGACCATGCGAAACCGAAGCCCTGGCTTTCGGTAATTATTTCCCTGATTCTTGCCTGGGTCGGGTTTATGCTGGTCAATGTCAATACGTTGATGATGACGCCGCACCGGTGGAAAAGTTACTATGACCACATGAACGGACTGCACTTGAATGTTTCCGAGACCACGTTGTTCCCCCGTTACATCTTCTATCTCTTTTTATTCCTTGCGATCGGCGGTATGTTTATTTCGTTATTCTATAAGATAAAGGATAAATTCGAGGAGTCGGAGAAGGGGTTTCATTTCGGTTCCGCGCTTTCCGGTTATTTTGCGTTTTTGAGTGTCCCGGCGTTTGCCTTGTTTCTCCTGGTGCTGCCGCGTGAGATCAACGGTGTTTTCCTGGGAGGAAACGGTTTGTGGACCGTGTCGGCCCTTATTTTTATCCTGGGGCTTTTTGTGACCGCGTTTCTTGCGTTCAAACGAAAGACGACAGCGGCACTCCATGTTCTCGTCGTTGATCTGATCGTATTTGTGTTTGTCCGGGCTCACATCCGTCAACTTTACCTTGATCCGTTCAAGGAGAAGTTTTCCACGTTGGCGCAGAACACGCAGTACGGGGTAATGGTATTGTTCTTTATTGTCCTGGCGGCGGGTTTGGGTGTGGTTGCGTGGATTCTCATCAAAGTAGCCAAAGAAAAAGAAGCTTAGCAGTACTTTTAATTTTACCACGAAGGCACGAAGAGCACGAAGGCCCGCGGCGCGGGCGACCCTTTATAAATATCTTTCCCTTTGTGTTCTTCGTGTTCTTCGTGGTAAAATTAGAATTACTGTTTCTGTTTTGGGGAGCTTGAATCTATCTAAAAATAATGGTAAACTATACTATCAATTTATATTATCACCGGAACAAGGGGTCGTCGATACCGGAGTTTTCGGTTTGAAGGGAGTATAACATATGTCTAAAGGAATGGTATTTCTAACGATTGGGATATTTGTTTTAACGGGTCACCTGGCGTTCATGGAAGCGGTGGAACTGCGGGAAAACGATACGGTCGTGGTCCCGGATATGGTTACCGGTGGGATAACGGTGGATGGGGAATTGAACGAAGCGGTGTGGAAACTGCCGTCCATCGATAAGGAATTTAAAACGGTCTCTCCCACTTACGGCGAGTCCCTGGGCCGGGAGACGAAGATCTGGACGGCGTACGACAAAAAGAACCTTTATTTTGCCTTTAAATGTTTCGACCCCGAACCGCAGAAGATAAAGACTTCCATTTCCCGGAGAGATAATATCGGCATGGACGACTTCGTGGGCATCCAATTGGATGCTTCCGGCGGCAAACAGACCCGGTATGATTTTCTTATTAATCCCAACGGTATCCAGCAGGATGCCGTCAGTTCCGCCGTCAGTGTCGATGGGGCGGACAAATCCCCCGATTTTGTCTGGGACAGTGCCGGGAAGATCACCCCGGAAGGCTACCAGGTGGAGGTGCGTATCCCCTTGAAAAGTATCCGTTACCGGGCGGGTAAAACGGTAAAGATGGGAATTATATTTCTCCGCCAGATCAGCCGTCTCGGGACCGTGGGCGCCTGGCCCGAGATCAAGCCGGGTCAGACCTCTTTTAACTTTATGGCCACCCTTTTTTACAAGGACCTTAAAAGCGGTCTGAAATTGGAAGTGCTTCCCAATTTTACATACAGCCGGAACCAGGAGCGCCCGGACCCGGGGAGTTGGGCCGCGGAAACGGACACCAATATCGGCGTGTCCGTAAAATACGGTATAACGTCGTCCATTACCGCCGAAGCCACGGTAAACCCCGATTTCAGCCAGGTGGAGAGCGATACCTTCCAGGTGGAGGTGAACCAGCGGTACCCGTTGTTTTACAGCGAGAAGCGGCCGTTTTTCATGGAGAGCAAGGAGATATTGGATTTCGGGGTGGTCAAATGGGGAATGATGCCGGTTCCGATTCACACCCGTCTTATCGTGGACCCGGGTTGGGCGGCGAAATTCAGCGGCTCCGCGGGGAAGATGAACTTTGCATTCCTTGCGGCCAACGACCGCTCACCCGGCCGTTCGTGGGAATCGGGTATAAACCCGGATGAAGGGAAGTCCGCTTTTTTCGGTATCGTAAGGGCCAAGTACAATATCGGCAGCGATAATTCCATCGGTGTGCTTTACAGCGGCCGTCATTTTGCCGGGAGCAGTAATAATGCGGCCGGTGTCGATTTGAAATACCGGCTCTCTAAAAATATAAGGTCCGGCGTCTCGTATCTTTACAGTGCCACGCGGGAAACCGAAGGCGGACCGCTGCGGGAGGGGAATGCCTGGAATGCCATGTTGGAGTACCGGACCCCGACTTTCTTTTCCATGGCGGCCTATGAGCGGTACGATATTGATTTCCTTATGTCCACCGCTTTCCTGAGCCGCGGGGGTATCGACAGGTTGGTTCTCGGTGCCGGACCGATTTTCAGGATGAAGATGAAACGATTACCCTGGTTGAAGGGGATTTTGCCTTATGCCTACTTCCTGGGCCTGCACGACCTGGAGACGAAGATGAACGATAAGACCTGGCTCCTGGGAGTAACGTTGAATTTTGCGCCCATGGGCATGATCAACTTCGAGTACTACCGCGAGGATGAAGCGTGGGCGGGTCGATTGTTCGGTAAGAATTACGTGGTGGGTATCGGGCAGATCCAATTGTTCAAATGGCTTTATTTGAACGGGAATTTTACGCTGGGCGATTCCATTTATTATCACCCTGAAGACCCGTTTTTAGGTGACGGACGTACCTATGGTATCGGGGCCACGGTGCAGCCGGGTATGAAGCTAAAAATAAGTTTCGATTACCTGTTTACCGATTTGCGCCGGGATAAGGAGAAAGCCTATTCGGTCAACATCTATAATCTTCGTACTACGTATCAATTTAACAAGTATTTCTTCCTCCGGGGCATTTTGCGGTATGACAGTTACCGGGAGAAGTTGTTGACCGATTTTCTTGCGTCTTTTACATTGATTCCCGGTACCGTGGTTCACCTGGGGTACGGGTCGCTTTATATGAAGGACCGGTGGGTGCCGGGGCAGAACCGGTGGGTGCCGGGCGGCGATGAGTTCACGGAGATGAAACGCGGTTTGTTTTTCAAAGCCAGTTATCTCTGGCGATTCGATTGATAAAATTATAAATACTGGTGTTATTGCGCGATTTGTAGTAAAATAGCGCAATGAAATATTATAAAACTCGCAAAGAGCGTGAACATGCCGTCCTTATCGGCCTGTCCATCAGGCCGGGCCTAAAAAGAGACGTGGAGTCCCACCTGGACGAATTGGCCCGGCTGGCCGAAACCGCCGGTGCCTTGCCCGTGGAACGGTTCATCCAGCAGTTGTCCCGTCCCTATTCCGCCACATTGGTGGGCAGTGGATTTCTCGATAATATCAAGACTTACGTCGAAGAAAACCGTATCGACACCGCCATCTTTGACGAAGAACTCTCTCCTTCCCAGTTGCGGAACATTGAAAAAGTGCTCAACTGCAAAATCCTCGACCGCACCAACCTGATCCTGGACATCTTCGCCACCCATGCCCGCACTGCCCATGCCCGCATCCAGGTCGAATTGGCGCAATACCGTTATCTCTTACCCCGGCTGGCCGGGATGTGGACCCACCTCGAGCGGCAAAAGGGCGGCATCGGTTTACGGGGTCCCGGTGAAACCGAGATCGAGACCGACCGCCGCGTCATCCGGGACAAGATCGCCCGGCTCAAGAAGGAACTGGAGCGCATCGACCGTCAGAAGAGCACCCAGCGGAGAGGCCGCGGCAAAATGGTGAGGGTGGCGTTGGTGGGCTATACCAATTCCGGTAAGTCAACGCTTTTAAATCTTTTGAGCAACTCCGATGTACCGGCCGAAGACAGGCTCTTTGCCACCCTGGACACCACGGTGCGAAAGGTAGTGATCAAAAATCTCCCGTTTCTCCTTGCCGATACCGTGGGATTTATCCATAAATTGCCCCACTTCCTGGTGGAATCCTTTAAAGCCACGTTGGACGAGGTCCGGGAGGCCGATTTGCTGCTGCATATCGTGGATATATCTCATCCCGATTACGCTGCCCAGGTACAGGTAGTGGAGGCGACGTTAAAAGAGCTGGGCGGCCATAATAAACCGCGGTTGACCCTGTTTAATAAGATCGATATCCTGGAGGGAAAGGAGTACGGCGGGGAAAACCCGGATGGATTTTCGATTCCCCCCCAAAAAGGGGAGGCTTCCTTTTATATTTCGGCCCGGGCAAAGACCAACATCGATATTTTGCTCCGGGGCCTCTACGAACATGTAAAAGCCATCCACATCACCCGTTACCCTTACCACGATTTCCTTTATTGA
>Ga0210082_1000105_pt1 | contig 18162 bp, 19 predicted proteins | sample White_ThreeSqA_D_2_FD_185592 | JGI IMG/M metagenome (GOLD analysis project Ga0210082, IMG submission 185592) | Wetland microbial communities from the San Francisco Bay, California, USA, that impact long-term carbon sequestration -... | ecosystem: Environmental > Aquatic > Marine > Wetlands ... | reverse complement strand
ACACCAGCGGTATGGCCAACAAATTGGGCGTTACACGAAGTACGTATAACCGGAACATACGCGGCATATCATTACCCGATGTCTTCTCTCTGTATTGCCTGGGGGAAAGACTCAATGTCTCCCTGGACTGGCTCATCCGTGAAAAGGGGCCGATGTATTTCACCGAGGAGCGGCCGGTGAAGATCGTGGAAAAAGAAGTCGAAAAAAAAGAGGAAAAAAAAGAGCCTCCCAAACCTTATGTTTTGCCCCCTATTTTCCAGGACCTGGAAGACGATCTCAAAGAGCTTTTCGAGGCCATGCAGCGATCGTCCCAGCTCCGGTACGATATTCTCGCTTATTTCCTTAAATTAAAAAAGGAGCAGCATTAAATATCCCAAAACAAAAAAAAAGGAAAATAAGGGGGGCAGACGAGTTGTACCGCGAAAAGACGAGGGACGAGAGACGGGTTGCGGGGGCAGGGAAGCAAAAGGTGAATTTAGGATGTAGGGAACAGGCTTGCCTGTTCCTTTATTTCTAAACCTCCCCCTATTTGAGATGCTGCCTGAAAGCAGGAAAACCCTCGGGCCGTGCAAAGAGGCCCCCCGCGCCGCGGGGTAAACCTTCCCGCGTAAATTACGTATTAAGGGAAGAAGCATTTCCAATTATTAAATAAAAGGAGGTCAGGACTATGACAAACATACCATCCGACAACACGCCGCCGGATACACCCCAAAAGAAAAAAATGTCCCGGTGGAAAATCGGGTGCGGCATCGGATGCGGGGGCATACTCCTCATCATTATCATTATCGCCGCTATCGGCTACTCACTGATCAAAGACTCCGTCACCGCCTTCATAGAAACGGAAAAATCCATGAAACTCCTCACGGATACCTACGGAAATGTCCATGACTACTGCCCCCCACCGGACGGAACGATCCAACCGGACCGCGTCACCGCCTTCCTGGACGTCCGCGAAAACATGATCCCGCTTCAAAATGAAATGGAAGGATCTATCATCGAAATCATCGAAAAAATCAACCGCGCCGAAGATGAAGGCGAAACTTTCGGGGGGGTGGTGGGCCTTATCAAGGACGTTTCAAAAGTACTTCCGAAACTGGCGAAATACTTTACCACAAGGAACCGGGAACTAATGGACGTACACATGGGACTGGGCGAGTATTTTTATATATATGTCACGGCTTACTACGGTTATTTGGGCCTGTCCCCCGAGGACGGCCCGGACTTTCGTTTCCTGGGCGGCGGAACAAAAAACAGCAGCTTCTATTTTGCCATGCAGGAAATGCTGAAAGATAAAGACAAAAAAGAAGAAGGGCCCGCCGTGGACCCCTGGGAAACGGAAGGAGTAGGAAGCATCTCCCGTATACGCGGCTTTTTCCTGCCCATGATGGAATGCCAATTGAAAAAATTAAACGAAAGCACCGCCGAAACGGATGAAACACACGGTTCCCCGCGGAATGCCCTGGAGACGGAACTCGAGGCGTTGAGAAAAAACCGCCGCCGTGTACCCTGGCAGGACGGGTTACCGGCATTCCTGCAAACATCGTTGAAGCCCTTCGAGGAACGCCTGAAAAGCAGTTACTCCAAAATGACCAACCCCCTGGAATTCGGTTTATATAAGAGGTAACTCCATGGCATTGGTAATAATCCGGGATTTGGGAAAACGTCCAAACATCATCTGATCCCCGGGCCGTGCAAAAAGGCTCCCCGCGCCGCGGGGTTAGAAATACTTTCGCTGCTCTTTTAAATAATCGAAAAAGTCGTCCAGGCCTTTGCCGGTTTTGACGGAAGTCTCGAAGATCTTCACTTTGGGATTATGGGCGCGGCAGTCCTCTTTGACCCGTTGGATATCGTAATCCATGTACTCCAACAGGTCGATCTTGTTGATGATGACGGCGGCGGCCCGAATAAACAGGGCGGGGTACTTCCTGACCTTTTCATCTCCTTCGGGTACACTTAAAACGGCAATTTTTAAATTCTCCCCCAGGTCGAAGGTAGACGGACAAACCAGGTTCCCCACATTCTCGATAAACAGGTAATCGATATCTTTTTTATCCATCTCTTCGATCTTTTCCCCGATCATACCGGCGGAAAGGTGGCACCCCCCGCCGGTCTCGATGGCATAGGCGTTCTTTTGACCGGTCCGGATAATCCTGTCGGAATCCAACGCGGTTTTTACATCGCCGATGATAACGGCAAATTTCTCGTCGAAATGACTGGCCGTATACTCGAGTATGGATGTCTTCCCGCATCCGGGAGACCCGATGATATTGACGGTGAAAATACCATGCTCATAAAGCTGCTTCCGGTTTTCAGCGGCAATGAGATCATTGCGCTCCCGTGCGGATATATTTAGATTCTTCTTCATCTTACACTTCCGGCTTCCTACTTCAATAATAATCCCCTGATGGTAACGATGAGGTCATCGGGATCGATGGGCTTTTCCATGAATTTTTCCACGGGCAGGAAATCGCCGTCTTCCTCGATATCGAACCTGAATTTGGTTCGCTGGTTCACGGCGGTAGCCAAAATGATGGGGATGTCTTTGAACTTTTCATTGGATTTGACATTCTGGGCGAAAACAAAACCGTCGCTGTCCTTTTCCATCATGACATCCAACAGGATCAGGTCGATTTTCTCTTTATTTAAGATCTCTTCGGCCACAACTATATTCGTAGCGGTTTCCACGTCGTAATTATTATGTTCCAATACTATTTTTCTCGATTCCAATACATCGATATCATCATCGACTACCAAAATTTTAAAGCTCATTTTGTTCCTCCTTCTTTCTTAATAAGTGGTAATGTTACAACGATTGTCGTACCGACACCAACGGTGCTGACGACATCTATTTCACCTTTATGATCTTCTATGATCTGTTTTACCAGGGACAGGCCCAGGCCCAGGCTTCCATTGATATTTCTCCTGGCATTTTTTCCCCGTTCGAATATCCTGAATACTTTATCCATGTCGTCCTCGGGGATACCTATCCCGGTATCGGATATGGTTACGACAACGGCATTTTTTGGGGTGTCTTCGGAAAAATCGAAGACGATCTCACCGTTCTCCTTGTTGTACTTGACGGCGTTCATCAGGATATTATTGAACACCCGCAGTAAAAAGGTATAGTTGCCCTCGACGTTCAGTTCGCCGGTCAACTCCCTCTTGAAACGGACGGTAATACCCCTGTCATCGGCATAGGGCCGCACTGTGCTGAGGGATTCCTTTAAGATTTCCAATATATTAAGGACTTCCAGCTTGAGCAGCGTCTTGTTGGCCAGCAAGGTGTAATCGAGGATATCGTCGAGCATGACGGAAAGGTTTTCGGCTTTTTGCGTGGCCCTTCCCACGAGGTCCTTGATCTTGACGACATCGGTAACGTATCCTTTGTTAATAACGTCCAGTAAATCGATGACCGCCGACAACGGGGCTTTTAAATCATGGGCCATGATGGCCAGCGCCTTCTGGTCTTCATTGGTCATCTTATTAATTTCTACCATTATTCCTCCGACACTTCCACTGAATTGATAACGATGTCCATCCCGGAGATCAGCTCCCTGTTAAACGATTGACAACGGGGACAGCTTTCGAATATCTCCTCCACCCGGTACTCGTTCCCGCATCGGCAGCGGGCAACGGAAGGTATCCGGGTGATGTTGATCTTGACATCCGGGTTGTGCTTTTCCGCAAAAATGACTTTCAATCCAAAATCAAGGGATTCGGCAACAACCCCGGAAAAAGCACCGACATCGAGATTGATGGCGGACACTTTTTCCAGGTCAGCGGTTACCCTGGTGGTAATGGTTTCAACGATATCCCGGGCAAGTGCGAATTCATGCATGGTTCTCACCGTATTTACCGGTTGTTACTTCGTGGTAGACAGCCCGCACAAGGCCCGGCAGTGCCTGTTCCACTACCGGGCTTAACTGTTCCGACATGGATAATTCGGCAGCCTGGACGCAATAGATCACGATTTCTACATTTTCAGTCATATTCATTCGCTTCGCGAATTCAAGAAAACCGATCAAGTCGAATTCATGGAGCGAATAACCCTTTGATTTCTTGATACCGACGACTTCACCGGGGACAAATCTTCGGTACTCACCGGCCCTGAGACCACAGTTACCGGCGTCGATGAATATGATCTTCTCACGTTCATCGAATTGGTGCAAAAGATTCATCCCGGGGGTCCCGGCTTCCACGAGGTCGATATCGACACGGGTACTCCCGTCCCGACGCCCGGACTCGAACCGGGCCCGCAGCAGATCAACCGCGTGCAGGCCCGCGCCTTCGTCGGAAAGAAGCCGGTTCCCTAAACCGATGACAGCCATCTTACTTCGTTTCATATCTTATCTTTACTCTTTACCTATTATAACATATATATAATATATCCCTATTTTTTAAACGCCACATCCAGGTAATGGGTGGAGCAGGATATACAGGGGTCATAGGCCCGCACCAACATCTCCAGGCGGAACTGGAGTTCTTCCTGTCCCAGGTCCATCATTTCGGGCACCATCTTCTCCATATCCAACTGGATGTTGTTATGGTTCAGGTTGGTGGGAATGACGCAGTTGGCTTTCCGGCATAACCCTTTGTTATCGTACTCATACTCGTGGAACAAAACGCCCCTGGGCACTTCTACTGCCCCGACGCCGGTTCCGGCCTTGACTTTATACCCGGGTTTTTCGAGTATCAAATCCCGGTCCAGGAGCCCATCGATAAGGGCAAGGGCCCGCTCGACGGCAAACACGCTCTCGACGACCTGTGCGATATTGTTCATGAAGGGGTTGTAATTCACACCGTTCAATCCCAGCATCCCGGCGACTTCGGTGGAAAGGGGGGTCAACTGTTTGTAATTGTTATTGTAGCGGGCAAGGGCGCCGACCATGAACGATTCACGGTTGAATTTCCCGTATTTCGCGGTGGACTGGGGGACGACGAATTCATTGACCACACCCCTGTACCCGGAAACGGGGACGGCGTTGTCGATATCGTTGGTGGCGCAGTCGCCGTCATAGAACGCATACTCTTTATCGTAAGTCAGGGCGAGATATTCGGTCTCCCTGGTGAAATCGGGGATGCCGCCGGCCAATGATTTGACGACTTCGGCGATTTTCTTTAAGTCATCGACGGATTCGGTAAGGCGTGTTTTCAGTTCTTCGAGTTCTTTTTTCCCGGGGAGTTTGGAGAAGTGTCCGACCCGTGCCCGGATGGGGTGGGTGGTCCTTCCGCCGATGATATCGCACAGTTCGTTGGCCAGCCGGTGTAATTTGGTGACCAGGAGGACGACGTCCTTGTGGGTTTCGATGAGGGGGAACACGCTGCCGACTCTCAGCAAGTCGGGCACCACGAGGTAGCAGACATGCAGGATATGGGATTGAAGGGTTTCGCCGTGAAGGAGCAGTTCGCGCAGCATACGGGTGGTTTCGGAAATTTCGATTCCCATGGCGGCTTCGGTGGCTTTGAGCGACGCAAAGGTGTGCCCGATGGAACAGATACCGCAAATCCGGGACGTAATGGTGGCGACATCTTCGTATTCCCTTCCCACGACCATGGCTTCGAAGAACCGGGGGGCTTCGGGAACCTGCCACTGGATTTTTTCGATCTTACCGGCATCGACATCGACGACGATGTTCCCATGGCCTTCGACCCGGGTTATATGCTCGACTTCGATTTTTATATTATTGTTTTTACTCATTTTGAGACCTCCGGATCGACTCCGAATATATTGATTGTTCGTTTGATTTCATCAACGGTAAAATTGTATTTAAAAAGGATTTCGTGCATGGCATTCTTGTTGGGATTTTCCACGGTACCCCTGCAGGCATCGCAGGCAACGCCGTTGGTGGGACAGACGGCGCCGCACCCGGCCCGTGCCAGCGGTCCGAGGCAGATGATGCTGAAATCGAAAAGGCATGCATTCTCTTTGAGTTTGCAATCGACGCACACGGGGTAATTGGGCAGCCGGGGAATCCTGCCGAGGAGCAATTCTTTTACGATTCTCAGGAATTCGTCACGGTTGACGGGGCAGCCGGGGATGGCAAAATCGACATCCACGATCTCACCGACGGCTTTGGTGGGATAGGTGTCCAGGTGGGGCATCTTGTAATGGTCGCCGTAGACTTCTTTTTTGACATCGTCCAGGTTCTTCCAGTTGTTTTTCAACCGGTTGACACCGCCTGTAACGGCGCACTGGCCGTAAGCCACGAGCATTTTGGACCGTTCCCTGATATCTTTGAGCCTGGCTTCATCGCCCTGCCGGGTGATGGAGCCTTCGATAAAGGCGATATCGTATTCGGGGGCTTTGCCTGTCATGACTTCCCTGAATTCGACGACATCCACCAGTTCGGCGAGTCCCACGACCTGTTCCTCGAGGTTGGCGATTTGCAATTGACACCCTTCACAGCAGGCAAAATCAAAAAACGCGACTTTAGGTTTTGCACTCATCAGATTGCCTCCTTTAAATGTTTTATATCATCGTAATAAAAGACGGGGCCGTCCTGGCAGACATAGATATTGTCCATCTGGCAGTGACCACATTTGCCGACACCACATTTCATCCGCCGTTCGAGGGAGACGATGATATGATCGTCGGAAAATTCCAGGTCGTGCAGTCCCATGATGACATATTTGTACATGACGGGGGGACCGACGATTATGACATAGGTCTCGAGGGGATTGATACGGGCGCTCACTTTGGGCAGCAGCGTCGTAATAACGCCGACATTCCCCTTCCAATCGTGGCCCTCGACGCGGTCCACGGATTCATGGAAAACGATATCGTCTCTTTTTTTCCATTCTTCGATTTCATCGGTGAACAGGCGCTGACCGGGGTCTTTGCACCCGAAAAGGATGGTGACGTCTTTATAATCGTCCCGGTGCTCCAGGGCGTAAAGAATGGCCGAGCGCGCCGGAACAAGCCCGAGCCCGCCGGTGATGAAGAGAAGGTTTTTCCCCTTGAGGTTGTTCATGGGGACCGATGTCCCGAAAGGACCCCGGATACCGACGGTGTCGCCGACTTCCAGTTGATGAATGGCAGTGGTGACGCTGCCCACCTTCCTTATCACCATCTGGAACCTCTCATCCTCGGAGGGGGGAGAGGAGATCGAGATGGGGGCTTCCCCGATACCGGGGATGGATACTTCGGCAAACTGGCCCGGCAGGTGACCCAATGAACGGTCTTTGAGCTCGAATTCAAAAAAAGTATCCACTGTAGTCATGGGTTTCTTTTTTTTGAGTGTGGCAACCTCCGGGAGATATATTGAATTTTGTTGTATTTCTTCTGTGCATCCGCAATTTTCACACATGCTTCCCTCCTACTTATTTTCTTCCATATATTTCAAGATTTTAACGGGACCCGCGATATCGGCGGTACAGGAATCGGCGCATCGCCCGCATCCGACACACCCGAAGTAACCGTATTTTTCAGGAAGGGTCTTTCCTTTCCTGAATATCCGGTGCCGGAGCCGTGCGCCCCGTTTGCCCCTGAAATTATGGCCGTCGGCGACCCGGGCGAAACCTTCCAGCATACAGCCGTCCCATGTCCGGATGCGCCGGCCTTCGGCAAGGTTGAGTTCGACTTCGTCGCGGACATCGAAACAGTAACAGGTGGGGCAAACCAACACGCAGGAACCGCAGGAGAAACATTTTTCACCGAAGTGGTTCCATACGGGATGGTTATGGTTCCTGGCAAGGTACTCGGGGACCAGTTCGATGGGTACGGGAATTTTCTGATCGTCTTTAATGATGTTTTTGGCGTCTTCGATCTCTTTCATGGAATAGTCGTTTCTCACGGTATTGGCGCCGTTGAGGTATTCTTTTCCTTTTTTGGTCAATACTTCGATCACAAGGTCGTCCCCGATATGCACCAACATCATGTCCGCGACTTTACGTCCCTGGTCCTTTGTTACGGACCGGGCAAACCTGTATTTGAAGTGTTTGGTAGGATAAACACCGATCAAGAGTGAATTTTCTCTTTTTTTCATGTAATGTTCGTCTCGTTCTCCTTCCGAGAAAGCCCTGTCCATGAGGTAAAGCGCCGCGAGATCGTAATAGTGAATACCGATAACGGTAATGGGGTCACATTCGTTGACGGCGCGGTAGGAATCCGCTTTTTTGGGTACGAATTTCAATAGTACTTCTTTTGGGGGCTGAAAATATTTCCTGGGAGGGAGAATGGTTACGTCGTAATCCAGGCAGAGCTCATCGGACGAATTTAAATCGGCAAAGACAAAGTGGGGGCCTCGTCGAACGACTCCCACGGTACGGGAGTGGTTTTGCTCGAGTTTCTTGCCGATAAACGATTTAAAATCGTTCTTCGAAATCTTTAAAATCTCCATTGTAAATCTCCTTCGTTATTTATAAGCAACTTTTTTTTGTTTCTTGCGTGACGGGTAAAATGGTTTGTGATAAACATTTGTTCTCCAGGCTAAGCTGAATTATATCAATTTGTTCTTGTTTGTCAACACCAAAACGTTAAAAAAAAAATTTTTTTTCGGCAGGATGTCAGCGCCTCTTTGCACGGACCCCGGCAAGCTTTCCGTCCCACTTTGTACTACCCCCGGCATGCTGCCGGCCCCCATTTGCACGGCCCGGGGGCATTCCTATGCCATAGACATCATCTCAGATTCGAATGCGGGAGAAGAAGGACCGGGCAAGAAACGGGGAAAAAAAAACGGGTGCCCGGTCTCTTAGAACCAGGAGACCGGACACCCGTTGGACAAGACATTCCGTGTCTTACACTTTTCTTTCTTCTTCTCCTAAGCGACCTCCTTTTTTGATTTGATTTGAATACGACGAAAATTAAGCCAAAAAAGCGAGGTCTCCTTCTGCCTCTTTACGTTTAAATGAATGGAGCGCAGCTAAAGGCTTATAATAATTGAATGGAAAACGCCTGTCAATACATCGAAAGTTGTACTTTCGGTATGAAAATTTTTTTAAAATTCGTACAACTAAAGTTGTACCTTTCCGATTTGGTTGTACGTGAGAAGTGCCTAAAGCGCGCTTTAGGCACTTCTCATGTTACTTCTTCTTTAATTCCTCCAGTGCGGCTTTGCCCCCCCGGTTTTCGGGGTTCAGTTCAAGGGATTTTTCGTAATTTTTGATCGCTAACGTTTTGTTCCCGGCGGTCATGTACGCTTCACCAAGGCTGTCGTAGGCATTCCAGGAACCGGGGAATAATTCCACGTTCAATTCAAAGAAAGCAATCGCGGCTTTCATTCTCTTTTCCTGTAACAACCGGTACCCGTAACGGTTTATAGCATCTTCCCCAATACCGGCGGTACGTTTTTTCCAAAAAGTACGGCATAAGGCCACGGCAGCGTTGATTCCCTTTTCCATCATGGTTTGTTCCATCTCCATGAAAGCATTGGCCCCGATTTCCCAGGGAAAAGCCCCCGGGTTGTGTTTAATGGCCTTTTGAAAATTATCCGCTGCCGCGTTTTTGTTTCCTTGCGCTGCATAGCTTTTGGCCAGGTTTTGGTACACTTCCCAGTGTAACGGATGTTCGGCGGCATTGAGTTTATATACTTCCAGGGATTCCTTCAGCTTCCCTTCACCCTCGAGCCGGTTGGCCAACATGTCCAATTCTTCCCGGTCGATATAATAGGTGTCGGGGTTCCCCTTCTTTGCACTGTAAAAATCGTTGATCGCCGCATCGATGCCTTGTGTTTTAATGGCCGTTTCCAGGCGTTTGGCCAGGGATTCGCGGATATTTTCCAGGCTGCCGGGTTCCGGTTGGGGTTTTAGGTTCCCGGATTCGAGCAATTGAACGGCAAACTCCAGGACCCTGTCGGTCTTGTTATCGATGTCCTCTTTGGAATTGAGTATTCTCAGGTCCATGGGCACACCGATACCTTCCCAACAAAAACCGCTGTAATCGGTAAATAGTTTGAACGACACGCCGAACCGCCACCCGTTGGGAAGCCGGTCGCCGTAGACATCGGCAAAGCACCCGGAGGTCAGATCGCCCACCACGGTCACATGGGGTAACACCCGCATGGCCAGGGCAAAATTGTCCGCGGCACTGACGGAAAAACGATGGGTCAAAAGGATCACGTTTTTCGTGAATTGCACGGGACCGTCGGGTTCGACGTACCAGTAACGGGGAGGGGTAAAGTCGTCGTGATTCTTACCGTTTCTGATCCGGGTGATCATGTACAACCGCTTACGGTCGGCAAACCGGTCGGCGATCAATTTACCCACCCGGTCGTCACCGCCGCCGTTATGACGGACATCCACCACGATGCCCTTCGCATCCTTGAACTCTTTGATAATCTCATCGATGACTTCGGTGCTCTGGTCGAAGGAACCGAAACCCCGGAAATGAAAGTACCCGATGCCGTCGGTGAGCCAACCGTAAGTATAGATATTCCTGACCCGGTTTTCAAACTTGCCTTTCAAGTATTTATTCTTGATAAGGTCAAGGGAGAAATCTTCCATTTTTAATTGGTTCAGTAATCCGGCGCTGAAACGCTTTTGGCCCCAGATCAGGCGTACATGGTTATCGTTCAGGTGCCCCAGCATGTTGCACATGATGGTGAACAATTCCTCATCGGTGGTGTCGGCGGTCACCTGTGGGCGGTAGATATTGTAAAGCGCGTCCCAGTCCACTCCCTTGGCACCGAAGAGGGCATAGTTCCGGTCAAAGGTTTTCCATAGAAACTCGAAATTCTTTTCCGGGTCTTTATCTCCCTTCGATTCCTGCGCAAAACTGAACTGAACGCCCAACACAAAAAAAACAACAATCAATAAAAAAGATATCTTTTTCATGTTACTCTCCTATAAACAAATTATAAGAGAATGATAATGGAAAAAGAGAAAAATTACAAGACCTATCATGCCTCCGGCGGCCAGGGGGGCTTTTTTAGAAAAACGCGGAACTTGCCCCCCCTGGACCCCCCGAAAAACGTTTGTTTATAATAATTCCATGAGACGGGTGTAACCGGAACGGCTGATGGGTAACTTCTGCCCACCCTGCAAAATCGCCAGGCGACTGTCTTTGGTATAGGGCTCGATCTTCTTCAAAAACGCTATGTTGATGATATATGAACGGTGTATCCTGCAAAAATTCCGCAAATCCAACAGCTTCTCCAGGTGAGTCATGCGCTCGTTCTTTAAATAAGACTTACCCTCTTTATGGGTATATATTCTCACATAATCATCCTGTGCCTCAAAATAAATAATATCGCCCACAGGCAAAATAACGACATCCGTACCGCTGCGGATAAGGACCCGGTTTAACGGCCCCAACGAATCCCGGTGCCTGTCGATCAACGTCTCAAACGGCCGGGCAACTTCCGCCTGCACCTGCTCCCGCACCCGCCGCACCCGGTCGATGGCCTTTAAAAGACGCTCCGGTTTCACCGGCTTCAATAAATAATCCAACGCCTCCGCCTCGAACGCCCGAAGCGCATACTCGTCATAAGACGTTACAAATATTATAAACGGCGTTTCCTTCCCCAATAACTCCACCACATCGAAACCGTCCAACCGGGGCATCTGGATATCGAGGAAAACAAGGTCCGGCGTCAACTCATGCACCGCCTGCACCGCCTCGAAACCATTGGAACACTCCCGGATAATGTCGATTCCCCCGATACTCTCCAACGCCCCCTTCAACGATTCCCTGGCCAACGCTTCGTCATCAACGATAATTGCCGTCATGGCCTCATTCATTTTTCACCTCTTTCACTTTGGGAAACTCCAATTCCACGTTAAACGTTTGCTCGTCCTTCCACGACCGCAGCCGACCGCGGCCGTCGTAATAGGCCCCGATTCGCTGCTTCAACGTCCTCAATCCCAACCCCTCGCCTCTCACCGGCCGGGACGGTTCCTCGTAGGGATTGGTTATGGTTATATGAATATTCCCGCTCCCCGGCACGTTTTTTATTGCAATGGACAGGGTACCGCCGTCGAGACATTGACCGATGCCGTGCTTGATCGCGTTTTCCACCAGGGGCAGCAAGGTCAGCGGCAGGATAGGGGCATCCAGGATGGTTTCGTCGATATCGAAACGAAGCTGAAGCCGCTCCCCCAACCGCACACTCTCGATTCCCAGGTAATTCTCCACATGCTCCACCTCATCCCGCACCGTTACCAGTTCCTGTTTCCCGTACCTCAGACTGTAAAGTAAAAATTCCGACAACTGCGAAACCACTGCCCGGGCTTTCTCCGTGGAGGTCCGCATCAACGGCCCAAGGAGGTTCAGGCTGTTAAAGAGGAAATGGGGATGTACCGTTGCTTTAAGTGCTTTCAATTCCGCCCGGCTGGTCAGGAGGCTTTGTTTCAAAACTTCCTCTTCTGCTTTCCGGTGTTTCTCCACCACCAGTACCAGGTAATGGGTCAGGACAGCGATAAAGTAAAGAGAGAGGCCCACGGCTAAAAAGACCGGCACGGCTTCATTGAAACGTGCTCCCCAGGTTTCCCTTTTAAAAACCAGGTCCAGCGCGTTACTGTAAAGCATGACCAGGAGAAGCCATATGCCGTTCAAGAAGAGGGCCGCCACGATATGGGTCCATATCGTCTTCACCAGGTACCAGTTGTTAAGGGAAGTCATGCGACAGAGGTACCAGGTGGAGAAGCAGATAACGAGTTCGACTCCCATGGGCGGGAGTGTCCAGGCGGTGGCTTCCCACCAGGTGACATCCACGACGCTCTTTAAGAGGAATATCACCCAAAAGCACAAGGGGCTCCACAGGAGCCCCACCATTAGATACTGTTTCGCCGATCGTAAGAAAGGGTGCATTTTTCTTCGTTTTTATTGCTTCAGCTTTTTACCTCGATGGAACCCATTACCACCGAACCTTTGATCACGAGTTTTTTCCCGTTTTCCCGGGGAGAAACCGACCTGTTTTCCATCGAGCCCAGCACCGGGCTTCCTTCCATTATCACTTCCCAGTGGGAAGGTAAGCGCATTTCGATGGAACCCATTACCACGGAAGTGTCGAGGACGACGCGGTCGCCGTCCATTTCGGCCCCGGTGAAATCCAGTTCCACACCACCCATTACCACATCCACATGACCGCCTTTAAATGCTTTGGTGGAGATTTTATAATCGCCGCCGCCCAGTATGGTTGAAATATTGATATGGTCGTCGGTGAGGGTATCTTTCCTGTTGTGAAAAGCGCCGTCCCCGGTATGGTGCCTCCCGCGGAAATGAACATCGCCTCGGCAACACCCGGTTTTAAAGAAACTTCCGCGGATGATGGATATACCCAACAGGATGATAAGGATCGGCCATAGATCGTCGAACCAGAAAACGATAACGCCCAGGTTGTTCAGTAGAAACAGTGTACCGATCCCGATAAACACCAGTCCCCGGTAAACGCTGCTGTGTCTCCGGGAGTGCATTATTTTCGCCAACCCGATAAGGATTAGAATTACCGGCCAGTAATCGAGGATATGAATCCCGAATCCCATGTTCAGGTTTTCCAGCAGCATGATTCCCCCGAATACGGCAATACACAGGCCGACGAGGATGCCGGTATTGAATTGTCTTCGTTGTTTCTCAGTCATTTTAAACCTCCATTTAATTATAATCTATTTTCTATTTGTTTGTAAGGTTATTTTTTAATTTTTAAACCTTACGTCCCTATTATAGTGTGGGGAGTCGAAAGATTCCAGACATTTTCGGTGAACGCCGGGATCGACTCGGTAAATGAAACCCTTTCCGGTGAACGACACCTATCGCCCGGTGAACCCCGCCCTCAAATTTTTGTTTCAGTAATTCTCATTTTGTTTTTTCACCACGAAGGACACGAAGGACACGAAGGAAGATTTTTACAAAAGGGTGCGCCGGGATGCCCCACGGCCTTCGTGCTCTTCGTGTTCTTCGTGGTAAAACAAGAAATTTAAAACCGTCTTGACTTTCAGATATAAATGGGCTAAAATTTTTTTCTATTACTATTAAGATCGGGAATATAGGAGCAAGTTTATGGAACATACTTATTTAGAGCTTAAGAAAAAAACGGTTAACGATCTTCGGGAGATCGCCGCCGGCATCGAGCACGAAGCCGTACAGGGTTACACGCAGTTAAACAAAGAACACCTGCTGGACGCACTTTGTAAGGCGCTGAAGATCGATAAGCACGTACACCATGAAGTTGTCGGCCTCAACAAGACAGAGGTCAAGGCCCGGATCAGGCAATACAAGAAAAAACGGGACGAGGCGAATGCCGCCGGTGACCATGCGGAACTGAAGCGTTGTCTCCGCCAAATCCACATCCTCAAACGAAAAATCCACAAAGCCACGGTCTAAGGTTTAGACATCCTGTTTGATAGGCAACAAAATTGTTGCGCAACAAATTTGTTGCCCTTTCGTCTGTGCAAGTCTGTGTAAATCCGTGGCTAAAATTTTTTTTGCAATTTTTTCTTCGTTCAGGCATATAATAATATTACGATGAAAAACGAAGAGATCATTTTCGCTGTCAAACAATGCCTGAACGGACGGACTAACGCCTTCTCACCCATCGTCCGGCACTTCCAAAAACGGATATACCTCCTCTGCCTCCAACTCCTGGAAACACCGCAAGACGCCGAAGACGCCGCAGCGGAAGTGTTTATCAAATCCTATAACGCCCTTCATACGTTCAACCCCCAATACAATTTCTCCACATGGATATTCAAAATCGCGGTCAACCACTCCCTCGAAATCCTGAGAAAACAAAAACGGGAACGAAACTACCTCGACTCTCTTACCCAATCGCCAAACCACTCCCACTTAACCGCCGCCCACTCCCCCGCCGATGTCTTTTTCAACCATTCCCAACAAAACGCCCTTAGAACCGCCGTCGATACGCTCCCGGGAAAATACCGCACCGCACTGATGCTGAAATACCACGAAGGCTTCTCCTACCAACAGATCGGCGATATTATGGATATACCGGTCAATACGGTGGGCAGCCTGATACTGAGGGGCAAAAATGCTTTAAGGGAAACATTAAAAGAGAAGGAGGGAACGCTATGAAATGTTTAAACGAGTTCGTTTACACTATGTTCCTGGATAATGAACTGGAACCGGAAGAGCGGAAGCGCGCGGCCGCTCACCTGGAACTGTGTCCGAAATGCCGGGAACGGGTCGAAAAAATGCAGGAAGAAAACCGGGCACTAACCACGGTATTCGACGAAACAGACACCCCCGACCTGGTGCCCATGGTTATGAACAAACTAACGGCCCCCGCCTCTCCCCGGCATTTCCTCCGGTGGGCAATGGCCGCGGCAATTGTACTGGCCGGATTTTTATCGTTTTTCCTCTGGTTCGCCGGTCCTACCACCGGCCCCGGGGAAACGGAAACCCGGATCATCATCTGTAATGCCCGGGTCGAAGGACATGATGTGCAAAGTCATATCTTCGATTCCACCGACCCGGACATCACGTTTATCTGGTTCGAGAAACAATAGGACTAAAGGAATTAAAAATATGAAAAAGATGCCCACAGAACACACAGAATACACAGAAAAAAAACTGTGGGCTAAATTTAAATTGGAGAAAAATCATGAATAAAATGTTACGAGCGATTAAATTGGTTTTAATAGTGTTAATACTTATTTTTGCCGCCGGGACGGTGTATGCCGGCGGCGATATGGTGATACAGTTACGGCTGTACGAAGGGTTTAACGAGAAAGGCGCGCCTTCGGGCGTGATCGTCAGTTCGTATTACCTTCAAAAGCTTCCCGGCGATAATATTATCCCCTTTGTGGAAGTAGACAAAGAGAAAAAAGCACTGATGGACATTTACAAGCTCAAAGAGGTCAAGCAGGTGGCCGGGTTGGATGTGGTCTTGAAGGAAGGGAAAGAAGGGATACGCCAGGATTTACCTTTGAACGGCAGGACACTGACCCTTCAACTGGATACTGTTCCCGGTAAGAAAGACCGGTTCAAGGTGGAAGTGTTGGAAACGCCTCAAGGGGAGAAACCGCTCATGGAGACGGAGATCATTATGCCGGAGAAGAAGACGGCGGTTATGGGTTTCAAGGATTCGGCGGAGAAGATATTTTTCCTGGCTTTTAACCGGGAGAAGGACCGGAAGGTGGCCGGAATCCGGAAGATATACAAACCCAAATTGTTGAGTTACAAATCGCCGGAGTACCCCGAAATCGCGTTGAAGAAGAGGATCGAGGGGGGGGTGCTCATCGAGGGTGGTACGGATACGGAAGGAAACATAATCCGTTTGCAAGTATTGGCCGGTGATCCTATCCTGGCGGAAGCATCGAAAAAGGCCGCCCGGAAGTGGAAGTACCAGCCCTGGAAGATCGACGATGTATCGAAACCAGTGAATCTTTTCCTGGTTTTCCTTTTCCAGTCCGAGGATAATAAGCAGGATCATAATAAATTGTTGGACGAGTTTTTGAAGAAGAATAAAGCCTTGTTGGAAGGGCACAAGAAAGAGAGACGTCTAATGGAAATGGTCTCCATCAAGGGAAAATTTTAGATTTTGATAGGGGGTCCAGGGGGAGCCTCCCCCTGGCCCTCGGAGAGCCGCCGGAGGCATTTAAATCTTCACCCTTTCCCCGTCGCCAGTTCGTCGAGGAAGTGGATGACGGTGCGGATGCCCCGGTAGAAATTGGGGAGATGGATTTTCTCGTTGGGCGCGTGGGCATTGTCGTCGGGTAAACCGAAACCCAAAAACACCACCTGCGCATCCAGCACCTCGCGGAACGCCAGAACAATCGGGATACCTCCCCCTTCGCGCTTAAAAACCGGTGCGGCACCGAAACCCTTTTCATACGCCCGGCCCGCGGCACGCATGGCCGGTGAATCCGGGTCCACCGACACGGCGCGAATCCCGAATAAAGGGATCACTTCCACCGATACCGTGGGCGGTGCGATCTGCGTTACGTATTCCGTGAACAGCCGGGCGATCTTATCCGGGTCCTGGTTCGACACCAGTCGGCAACTGATCTTAACCCGCGCTTCCGCCGGGATTACAGTCTTGAATCCCTCATTGATAAACCCGCCCCACATGCCGTTGACCTCCAGGGTGGGCCGGGCACCGATTCGTTCCACCGGCGTGAACCCGGGTTCGCCGTAAAGAGCGGGAACGCCGGTTTCCTCGAGGAATACCGCGTCATCCTGGGGGCTTTCGGCCAGTTTCTCCCGTTCCGCCGGGTCGAGATCGGCGACGTCGTCGTAAAAACCGGGAACGGCGATACGCCCGTCACCGTGGTGCATCGCCGCGATCAATTCGGCCAGGGCCTGGGCCGGGTTGTGAATCACCCCGCCGTACATCCCGCTGTGCAGGTCGCCCTTCGGTCCCCGCACCACCACCTCGCAGCCCCAAAGTCCCCGCAGGCCGTAGATGAGGCTGGGTTGGTCCGGGGAAACGATCTCCGTATCGGAAACAAGACAGATATCGGCGGCCAGTTTTTCGCCGTTTAACTTTACGTAGGTTTCCAGGGCCGGGCCCCCCGATTCTTCGTCCCCTTCGGCGATGAATTTGATATTTACCGGCAGTTTGCCCCGCGTGTCCATTAGTGCTTGCAGCGCCTTGACCAGGAGGAACAACTGCCCTTTATCGTCCGTGGCTCCGCGGGCATAGAGATTATTGTCCCGTACTGAGGGTTCAAAGGGAGGGGTGTTCCATTTCTCTTCCGGGTCCGGCGGCTGGACATCGTAATGGCCGTAGAGCAGGACCGTGGGACGGTTGGCCCCGGCGTGCAGCCAGTCGCCGTAGACCAGGGGATGGTTTTGGGTTTCGATGATCTCGATATTTTCGAGACCGGCGGTTTCCAGTCGATCGCCCAGCCATTGGGCGGCGCGGACCATGTCTTCGCGGTACTTCGCCTGGGTGCTCACGCTGGGGATGCGCAGCCATTCCATGAGTTCCTCGAGTTGACCGTCCGCGTTGTCCTTAAGATACGCGTTAAGATTGGCATCGAGGCCGGTATCTTCGTTTGATTTTTTCCCGTTTTTATTCGTCATGGATTTATATTAAAAGAAATTGCCTTTCCTGTCAATTAAATTAATAAAATTAATAGTAAATCAGGGGATCGCAGCCATATGTACCCCCGGGAAAACATGAAGAATTCCCTTTTCAGGGATACTTCCGTTTCCTGTTTGGAACAAAAAGGGAGCTTTTTTCTATTTTTCCGTTTCGGACAGGTGGTAAAAAACACGTTTTCAGTATATGTCCATTTCCTATCAGGAGAAAAATTCCCGTTTCA
>Ga0210082_1000104_pt1 | contig 18208 bp, 20 predicted proteins | sample White_ThreeSqA_D_2_FD_185592 | JGI IMG/M metagenome (GOLD analysis project Ga0210082, IMG submission 185592) | Wetland microbial communities from the San Francisco Bay, California, USA, that impact long-term carbon sequestration -... | ecosystem: Environmental > Aquatic > Marine > Wetlands ... | reverse complement strand
GAGGGGAAGCCGGTGAGTAGTTTCGGGGTGTTTCACAACCTGGACCGTTTTTTTATCACCGTAAAAACCGATGTCATGGATATTTTTATCGGGCGGCAGGCCATTGCATGGGGTAGTGCGCGGGTGCTCAATCCTACCGACATCGTGGCCCCCTTTACGTTTAACGAGTTGGATACCGAAGAGAGGCGGGGGGTGGATGCGGTCCGGGTGCGTATACCGTTGGGTATGATGGATGAGTTGGACATGGGGTATATCCCGGGTGGGGATTTCAAATTTGAGAACAGTGCCTTTTACCTGCGGGGGAAGACCTATCTGCTAAAGACCGATCTGTCGTTGGTGTTGATGGGGTTCCGGGAGAATTTTTTAGTGGGAGTGGATGTTTCCCGTTCCATAGGCGGTGCGGGTTTCTGGTGTGAGGCGGCTTATGTGGTACCGGACCTGTTCAGGAAAGCGGATGATCTTGGTAAAGTAGATGAGAAGGATTATTTCAGGGTGTCCACGGGGGTTGATTACAATTTCAGTGGGACGTTCTACGGATTTTTCGAGTACCATTTCAATTCCGCCGGTGACCGTGACCCGGGGAATTACACCGGTCTTTTTACCCAAACCGCGTATACCGACGGCGCGGCTTATTTAATGGGGAAGCATTACCTGAACCTGGGAGCGACGTACCAGGTAACGCCGTTGGTGCCGTTAACGGGACTTTTGATATTTAACGTGAACGACGGTTCGTTGACGTTTGCGCCTACCGTTGAATATAATATAAAGGAAGACATTTACATTGGAGTGGGGGCGTATTTTGGGATTGGGAAGAAGCCGGAGATTTGTGATGTGTGTAATCCGGCTTACAGTTTTCGCTTTCATTCCGAGTTCGGCGCGTATCCGAACATGTTTTTTACATCGTTTAGAATCTATTTTTAGGACAATTTTGCCTGGCACCCTTTTTTACCCGGGAAACATTTCTAGAAAATCTAAATAGAGCCCACAGAACACACGGAAAACACAGAAGGGGAAGCGATTTTCTGCCTGCCCCGTTTCTTCGTTTTTTTCCTATTGAATTTTTCAGGATTTTCGTATACTATATAGAGTATGAGAAGCAAAAAGAAAACAGGACTCGGCCGGGCCGTGAGAGAAAAAAAAGCGAACTATGACTCCGCATGGAAAGATGTCATCGAAATGCTCTTCGAATCGTTGAGGAGGAATATAACATGGCATACGTAACCAGTTGGGAACGAATCGCAAAAAAAGAGGGTAGAAAAGAAGGAAAAATAGAAGGAAAAATAGAAGGAAAAATAGAAGGAATAAAAGAGGGAAAGCTCGACACAGCCAGGAGATTGATAAAGAGAGGAGTGGACATGGATATTATCGTAGAGGCCACGGGTTTTCCCAAAAAAGAGATTGAGAAGTTAGCCGCAACAACGCACTAAAAACAGAAACGATCTTTTACCTATCCTGCTTCCCTGCGTTTATCCATTCCCGGTGGGCGTTATCTTTTCGGTGAGGCCAGCATTCCCAGGAGGCCGAACCCGGCCAGCAGGAGCGCCATGATACGCCGGATCAGGACCAGGGTCAGCGCGGACCCTGCCCTCATTCCCAACAACGCGAACAAACCGATATAAGTGGCTTCATATATACCCAGGGAACCGGGAACAATGGGGAAAACAAACGCCAGGTTCCCCAGCACCGTCACCAGGAAACTATCCACGAATGCAACATCCGTAACTCCGATATACAACAGGCCCAGGTGGATTTCCCCGACCCACAGCATGATCAGGAGAGAATAGAGCAGGAACGCTTTTAAGAACGGTCCCCGGTGGTTTCGATAAAAGGAGGAAATATGCTCGTCCGTCTCCTCGATCTTATCCCTGTGTTTCTCCAGGAATTTCGAGCGTATCCTGAGCTTATCGATAATATTCAGTACCCATCCCAGCAATCCTTTTTTTTGTTTGGAGAAGAAAAGAAAGAGCAAGAGTGAGGCGAGAACCACACCCCCGATAAAAATCGTTTTGAGATTCGGCGGGAGGGCAATACGGAAAAAAAGAACCGCCACCCCGATGATGGTAAAGAAAACAACGGAAAAGAATTCAATCGTTTTATCAACGATGACCGAAGCCACGCATACTTTCCTGTTGGAGCATTTAGCCATAAAAATACGTGTGGCTTCGCTTCCTACCTGGGCCGTGGGAGTTAATTGACTGACCGCATGGCCGCCCATCCTGGCGACAAAGAGGTTAAGCAGGGAGGTTTTGCCTTCATAGGCTTCGAGGATGACTTTCCAACAGATGGTTCTCAGGAGCCAGTAGAGGATACGCAGTCCGATGAGGATTAAGAAGTTGGTCAGGCTTATCTGGCTGATGTTTTTCCAGATTTCCGCGGGTCCGATTTTATAAATGAGAAATGCAAAGATCAGTATGCCGACCAGTGCCGAGATCCGTACGATTTTCTGTCTCATCCCCCATTATAGCATAAAACGAATCCGTTGAATAGGTACCGTTGATTTACTAGCAGCCTTTACAATAAAATGGGGCGTATAGAAGAATCCGTAATTTTTATTCGACAGTCAGCGGATAAGTATGTTGAAATCAATGACATGGCAAAGGAAGGTTTTGTTCGCAGCAACCTTTCTATTATGTTGATTACACTCAAACGTTACGATGATGCCCGCCGGGAGATTCACCGGGCCATTGAATGTAAAAAACCTTATGGTCATGCCGCCGAACCCTGGACAACCTGGAAAATCCTGTGTGATATCGAGCAGGCGGAGGGGAACCGGGAGGCGGCGGAGGGGGCGCGGGAGAAAGCGATTCAACTCTACCTGGCCTACCGACGGGACGGCGGGGAGAATCATGACCCGGGCGGACGGTTGTGTCTCAATGTTTTGCAATCCCTTCAAGAGAATAAGACCGGGGAGACGGCCGCTCTTTTAGAACAACTTTTAAATCACCCGGACATACATTCCTCATCTTTAAAAGCCTTAATCCCCAAACTCCAGGCCATCCTTGCCGGTTCCCGCGATCCCGGCCTGGCTGAGGACCCCAATCTAAACTATCGTGATGCGGCGGAGATTTTGTTTTTGCTGGAAATTTTGGGGGGGAAAGGAAAAAGTGCCTAAACCAGACAAGCCGTAACCCAAAAAGGCTTGTCTGGAAATTCCAAATCACAAATTACAAATCACAAACAAATTCAAAATCAAAATGTTCAAAATTCAAAACAAGCCCCTGGCAGGGGCACCCTATTAAAAAGGTTCAAACCGGCCTGTCCCGAATGCTACTAGATTGGAACAGGCAAGCCTGTTCCCTACATCCTTAATTTCAGCGGGCTCTAACTTGCCTGTTCCTTTCTTTTTCTACTCTCAAACTGATCCGGACGAAATGGCGCCGGGTAAAAAACCGAATAAAAACTTGACAAATAGAAGAAAATATTGCATATTTTAATATGGACAAAAAGGATTTAAAAATGAGAACAATTAGAGGAATGTATGACGGTGAGAAATTTATTGCACTGGAACGCTTTCCTCACAAAAACAAGTACAAGGTCATCATTACTTTTTTGGAAGAATTCGGCGAAGATGAAGAGATAAGAAATTTTACGGCTCAAACAGACGCATTCTCGTTCTGGGAAGACGAGCGGGAAGATATTTACCAGGATTATCTCGAACAAGAGTATTAAATGAAAACAGCGGATATTATATTAGTACCGTTCCCATTCGCCGAATTAACAAATCGCAAAGTGAGACCCTGCGTCGTTATCTGTATAACAAAAGACAAATACCGGGACCCGGTTGTATCTGCGATTAGTTCCGTTGTACCCAGTGAATTAAATGAGAATGAAATGTTAATTGAGAGTGACTCCTCAAATAATTTACGAAAAACATCGATAATAAAAATCGATAGAATTGTCACCGTTAAAAGCAAGGATGTCATTGCAAGAATCGGTGAACTTACCAAAGACCATACGGAAGAATTTAAAAAGAAATTTAAAAACCTTGTAGAGAGTAAGGTTAAGAAAGGGGAGCAGCCCAAGACCCAGGGGGAAGAATAACGCAATCTTGCCTGACCCCTTTCCCTCTCCCATTAAATTTAAAAGAGATTGGCGCGGAGCGCCGCCTTTAATTTAAGGCATTTTCTTCTTGCTCGATTCCTTTCCACATTATAAGAAATCATATCTTCGGGCACCGTGAATGATTCGTCGAACCTGGACGGTTTTATCCTTTACAACATAAAAAACCAAATATTTTTCAACGATCAACATACGGTATCCCTTATCCTTTAACCGGGTATCTTTGGGAATTACCCCCAGGTAAGGATTGGATGACAGCAGGGAAATGGAATGATCTATTTTTTCCAATAGATCAGCCGCGGCCGATGGGTTGTCCTGGGTGATATAATCAAAAATCCCGTAAAGATCACATTCCGCCGTTTTTAAATACCGGATTTCGTATGGGGCACTCACGCTGTCCTTTCCCTCAGACGTGTCATCATCTCCCGGTGTGAAATCCCCTTGTCCCCGGCAGCATCCAGGGTTTCCGCCTCGCTCAATTTTTGATAGAGTTCAAGCAAACCGGTAAGCATTTCATAATGGGCATGGCTCATGACGACCATATCCCCTTTTCCCTGCCGGGTGACAAATACCGGTTCATTTCCCGTGTGACACAATTCGGATATCTCGTTAAAATTGTTTCTTAAATCGCTAACCGGTCTAATGGTGGGCATGTCAACCTCCTATCATTACAATGATAATATTATATCATAAAAATGATATTCTGTCAGCATTTATAATGCCGGAAAGAAAAAAAGAGACGGGGAGAACTCAAACGTGCCTGACCTCTTATTCTTTAAAGGTTAGACAGGATAACGGGATGGACAGGATTTAAAAACAATATTATTTTTTTTTATCTTGTTAATCCTGTTATCCTGTCAAAGATTTTAAGGCATTTTCTTCTTGCTTGATTCCTTATTTTTTCCCCGATATCGAACAAAACGGTCTATTCGGGAGAGGAACTTTTCTATTACGTCGATGAAATCTTCTATTGCCGAATAGAACCGGTCTATTCCGTCGATGAAATTTTCTATTGTCTAATAGAACCGTTCTATCCGGGAGAGGAAATTTTCTATTGCGTCGATTAAATTTTCTATTGCCGAATAGAGCCGGTCTATTCCGGAGAGGAAATTTTCTATTCCGTCGATTAAAGTTTCTATTCCCGAATAGACCCCGGGCCTTGCAAATTTTCTTTGTTTTTCCTTCGTGACCTTCGTGTCCTTCGTGGTGGAAAAATAAAAATGAGAACTGCCTGCTTGACAGACAACCCTTAAAATGAGAGAATTCACTTTTCACAATTAAAAACAACCATCCTGGAAATGAAAAGTATACTCTTTATTCGACTGCGTTTGCTCGGCGATATCATATTCACCATACCCGCACTCCAAATCTATAAAGAACATTTCCCCGAAAGTAAGATATATTACGTGGTCGAAAAAAAATTCGAGGAGATCGCCCGCCTCATTCCCGGTATCCACGACGTTATCGTCCTCCCACGCAAAATGACCCTTAAAGAACACTTCCAATTCAGGAAAACAATAAAGTCCCTCGACATCGATACCGTCGTCGATTTCCATTCCGGTCCCAAAAGCGCCCTGCTCACCCGTATCACCGGCGCTAAAAAAAGAATCGGGTACATTACTCCCAACCGGAACTATGCCTATACCCATAAAACCCCACGCACCCTCGGAAATACCCCCACCCATTCCACCTTCAACCAGGCCCGCCTCCTCGAACACCTCGGCATCACCGGCATCACACCGGAAAATATCCCCGGATACCCCCCCATCGACCCAGCCGAAACCGAAATAGGGGAGGACGTAAAAAAAATTCTCACCGAGAACCGCGACCGCAAAAAAGTCGCCGTCCATGTGGGCGCCGGGAACCGGTTCCGCGACTGGGGAATCGAAAATTTCGCCGCACTCATCGAAAAACTCACCGAAGATAACGTCACCGTCTTCCTCGTGGGAAACAGCCGGGAAGAAAAAGAAAAAGGCAAGTATCTAAACGAACGCTTCCCCATCCACGATTTCACCGGGAAACTGTCCATCGCCGAAACCCTCTTCCTTATCTCCAACTCCACCGTTTACTGCGGCGTGGATTCCGGTCCCCTCCACCTCGCCTCCCTGACCCCCACTCCCCTGGTGGCGCTTTACGGCCCCAATATACCCGAGATCAGCGGCCCCTGGCGCCAAACAGATGTTACCATCGTTCAACTGCCGTTAAAATGCCGCCCCTGCTCGCAGAGAAAGTGTATTTATGATACAATCAGGTGCATGAAAAATATTAAAACGGACGTGGTCCATGAAGCAATTAACCGATACCTCGAATAAAATGAAAAAGAAGTATAGCCACAAAAACACAAAAGCACAAAGGCTAAAAACAGGTAAGCAAGATGCTTAAATTAAAACGAGTCGAAGCCATTTGTTCGTCGTTCAAGGAGAAACGCATCCTTATCTACGGCGACGTCATCGTGGACCGGTATATATTCGGTTCCGTGAGCCGGATATCGCCCGAAGCCCCCGTGCCCGTCGTAAAAGTCGAACGTGAAGAATTCCGGCCCGGCGGGGCCGGGAACGTGGCCGCCAATATCGATAAACTGGGCGCCGCCGGCGTCCTCCTGGGAATTACCGGCGACGATGCCTTTGCCGATGAACTCTTTAAACTAAAAGACAAACACAACCATATCCTCAGGACCCGCGAAAACAAGACCCTCGTCAAAACACGAGTCATCGGCCAACGGCAGCAAATCGTCCGCATCGACCGCGAAGACGAAATCCACGTCACCCGCGAAACCGAAACCCGCCTCCTAAAACAGATCGAAGAAACCGACGTTCACGGCATCATCGTTTCCGATTACGCCAAGGGGAGCCTGACCCCCGCCGTCATGGAAGCACTCAAACGAAAAGCCGCATCCGCCGGCATCCCCCTGGTGGTAGACCCCAAACCGCCCCATTACCATCTCTACAAACATATCGACGGCGTAACCCCCAACCTGAAAGAAGCCGAAAATATCATCAATAAAAAGATCGAAACCGACACCGGTGCCGCCGCCGCCGTAAAGATCATCCGGGATAAATTCAAGTCCCGTTTCGCCATCGTCACCCGGGGAGACAGGGGAATCACCGCCGGGGAAAGAGGCAAAAAAACCTTTCACCTTCCCGCTTTCAGCCACGAAGTGTTCGACGTTACCGGCGCCGGGGATACCGTCGTTTCCGTCCTCGTACTGGCCCTCGTTTCCGGCGCCGAACTCAGGGAAGCCGTCGCTCTTTCCAATGCCGCCGCATCCATCGTCGTCGAAAAGATAGGTACATCGCAGGTTACCGTCGATGAACTCAGGGAACGAACGGCGTTCCTGCTGCACCGTCTGTAAATCGGAATAAATAATAAAAAAAAATAAAAAAACACCGCTTAAAACGTGTTGACAGTTATTTATTGAAATGATAAACTAAAGGATGACTTATTTGAAGCATGTTGAAAATGAAATGTTTAGAAGGGAATAATATCAGTAAATCGTTTAATAAACGGCGCGTAGTAAACAATATTTCCATAAAAGTGAATCAGGGTGAAATTATCGGACTCCTGGGACCCAACGGTGCGGGCAAAACCACCACCTTCCTGATGATGCTGGGAATTTATAAACCCGAAACCGGCGGGATTTTCCTGGACGATAAAAACATTACCAAAGAACCCGTCTATATACGCGCGCGGGAAGGTATCAGCTTCCTTCCCCAGGAACCGTCGGTCTTTAAAGGCTTGACCGTAAAAGAAAATATCCTGGCCGTCATGGAAATGAACCGCGGTTCCAACGGTAAAGTCCGCGATATCGACGAGATCATCCGTGAAATGGGCCTGACGGAACTGACCGATAGAAAAGCCTATGTACTCTCCGGGGGTGAACGACGACGACTCGAGATCGCCCGCTCCCTTGTACTCTCCCCCGACTTCCTGCTGCTGGATGAACCTTTCGCCGGTATCGATCCTATCCAGATCAAGGAAATCCAGGAAATGATCGTCACCTTTAAAGAAAAGGGACTCGGTATTATCATCACCGATCACAACGTCAGGGAAATCCTGAAAATCACCAACCGGTCTTACATTATCAATAAAGGTGAGGTCATTTTCCAGGGTGAATCCGATAAATTAATAATAAACGAACGAGTTAAAAATGAATACCTCGGAAAAGAATTCAGGTGGAACTAAATGGCTACACGATTAAATCTTAAAACCGGTCATCAGATCACGATCAACCCCGTCATTCACTCGTTTATCGGTTTCCTGCCGCTGAGCCGTCTCGAATTTATCGAGAAAATCCAGAACGAAGTGGAATCGAACCCCATGCTCGATATCGAACCCCCAACCACTTCCATCAAGCGAAAAGAAACCGATGTGGGGGAGATCGAACGGCGGCTTGAACGAGCGGATGATTCGTTCTTAACCCCGTACAAAGAACAGGGGTTTCTAAACAGGAACGATGACAGGATCGACAAAAACAGGGCCATCGAACTCTTTACCGCTTCCGTTGTCACCCTGTCCGATTACCTGATGGAACAGGCCATGTCCCAATTCAACGAAAAGGAATTGGATGTCGCCTCCCATATCATCTACAATCTCAATCGCGAAGGGTACCTGGATATCGAGATCGAATCCATTGCCTCATCCATCGGGAGCACCCCCGAAGAGATCGAGAAAATACGGGAGACCATAAAGACTTTCGATCCCCCCGGCGTGGCTTCCAAATCTTTGCAGGAATGCCTGTTGGCCCAGGTGGAGGATGCCCCGGGAAATGCAAAATTGCGTTCATTGATCACCAATCACCTGGAAGACCTGTCAAAATCCAGGTACGACGATATCATCAAAAAACTCGACGTCGACAGGGATGAACTCAACCGGCTTATCGGAATGCTGAAACGGCTGGACCCCAAACCCGGCGCCAGCTACGAAGACGAAGAGGTCGATTATGCCATCGTGGACCTGATGCTGGTGAAAGAAGATAACGAATACAAGATCAAGTACATCGAAGAAGGTATCCCGCGGATGCTCCTCTCCTCCTATTACGAACAGATGCTGGACAAGTCCCACGATAAAAAAACCAGGTCTTATCTAAAAGAAAGACACCGCAATGCCCAACTCTTCATCGAAGGTATGGACCTTCGGAAATCCATGATCGTCAAAATTGCTGAAATCCTGGTTCAACGGCAGAAAGATTTCCTCGATTTCGGGGAAAAATGGAAGAAACCCCTGACCATGAAAGAGATCGCACAGGAATTGGGTTACAACGAATCCACCATATCACGTGCCGTGAACAACAAATTTATTGCCACGGAAAACGGCCTTATCAGCCTTAAGAAATTTTTCTCCTACGGTATCAAAGGTGAATTCGGTTTCGTACACTCCGTTGAAACCATCAAAGACAAAATAAAAAAGATCATCGATGATGAACCCAAAAACCGCCCCCTTTCCGATCAACACATTTCGGCCAAACTGGCAACCCTGGGAATCAAGATCTCCAGGAGAACCATAAGGAATTACCGGGATGAAATGAATCTCCCCAGTTCATCCAAACGAAAAGAAAAGTATAAGCAGAATGAAACATAGAGTATGAAAAATATGGGAATTAAAAGAAAAGGAGTTTAAACATGAGCATTAAATTTACGTCAAAAAATGTGAAATTCACAGGCGCTTTAAAAGCCTTTACCGAGAAGTATTTAGCCGATATCGAGAAAATCGGCGGCAATATCATCGACGCTGAAATAATCGCCGCCGAAGAAAAATTGGTTTTCAAAGTCGAAATGACCGTAAAAACCAAAGCCCAAACCTACCATGTCGAAGCCGGCGACCCCATCCTGAAACAAGCCATTCGTACCGCACTGAATAACTTAAAATCCCAGGCAAAGAAAAATAAAGAAAAACTTAAAAAAGACAAAAAAAGGGCCAATAAAGGAAGCATCTTCAAACGATTCGGCGGCTCACCGCCGGAACCCGTCGAACCCCCCGAAAAACCCGCAAAAACCCAGGTAACCGTTTCGGAAAACTACTCGAGGAAACCCCTTTCCGTCGAAGAGGCCATCTTCTTTCTCAATGAAAGCGGTGAAAACGCGTACATGTTTCCCAATGTGGAAACCGATAAAATGTCCGTGGTCTTCTTTAATAAAAATAACAACATCTCTATTATCGAAGCACTCTAACCCGGGAACCATATATTATATGGGATAATGAGCATGAAGCTCCACAACCTTTTGAAACCCGAACACGTGATCATCGATTGCCGGATGACCAACACCGAAGACGTACTGAGGGAAATGGTACGACATTTAAAAATGAGAAATGTCATTCCCGATGAGGAACTCATTTTCAACAAGCTTATGGAACGGGAGAAACTGGGTACCACGTCAATCGGGCATAATTCCGCCGTCCCCCATGCCAAGCTGAAAAATTTAGCGGCCCCCGTAATTGCCATCGGTGTTTCAACCGCCGGGTTCCGCTATCATGAAACCGATAAGCAGCCCGTCCATTTCATTATATTGATCCTGTCTCCCAGTCATTCTTCCGTCATTCATCTCCAGATACTGGCCGCCGCCGCTTCCCTGGTAAAAAAATCCGGCCGCCTCATCAAAAAGATCGTCGCCGCCCATACCCCCCGGGAAGTCATCGATCTCATCGAACAATACGAAAACGAGGACGAGGATGGTTAAACAGAAAGCCGGCGTCGAAGTAAAAGAACTGATCGGGCAAAGTGATTTCGAAATACTCCACGTCCACAACGAAAAATGGACCGGTAATAAAATCCTTCATCCCAGGGTGCAGAAACCCGGGCTGGCACTGGCGGGTTACCTCAAATACCTGGACAAAGACCGGATCCAGATTTTCGGGAATACCGAGATCGGTTACCTGGCACACCTGGACCGCGCGGAATTCGAGAAGCGATTGGGCAATTTTATGGCCGCTAAAATCCCGGGTATTATTGTCGCGGGCAACCAGGACGTCGATGAATACATCATTGCCAAAGCCAATAAGTACAAAACCCCCATTCTTATCTCAAACCTGAGAACATCGCTGCTGATATCGAGGATTTCCGTTTTCCTCTACCGTTTCTTTTCACGGAAAATAAAAATCAACGGCGTGTTGATGGATATTATGGGCCAGGGTATCCTCATCCGGGGACAATCCGGGATCGGTAAAAGCGAAACCGCCCTGGAGCTGATAAATAAAGGCCATCAATTGATCTCCGACGACCTGGTGGAATTCTACCTGAATTCCAACGATGAACCCGTGGGCCGCTCCATCGATAAAATACGAAATTGGCTGGAAGTCAGGGGACTGGGGGTCATAAACATCATCGATCTTTTCGGTGTCGGTGCCGTACTGGAAGAAAAAAAACTGGACCTGGTCATCAATCTCGAAAACTGGGACCCCAAGAAAAAATATGACCGGTTGGGAGAAGACAACCTCTACTTCAAAATCCTGGGAAAGGATATCCCCATGTTCAACCTCCCCGTTGCCCTGGGACGGAACCTCTCAACCCTGGTGGAAGTGGCGGTCAAATACTTTATCTCCCGAAGAAGCGGGAGCCTGTCTTTTATGGAACACCTGAACGGTGATACGATCAGCGAGGAATGAGCAAATGTTCAAAGGATTGATTATTACTCATGGAAACCTCGGCGACGAAATGGTATCCGTGGCCGAAGGCATCCTGGAACAAAAAGTAGACGTCGATAGTTTCTCTTTCGATTGGAGGGAGGACGGTACCGAAACACTGGACCGGCTGGACCGCTACCTCAAGAAAAATAAAGACCATCATATCGTTATATTTACAGATATGTTCGGCGGTTCTCCCACCAATATCAGCCTTAAATTCAACCGGGGGAATATTGAGGTCATTACCGGGGTGAATCTTCCCGGGTTTTTAAAATTTCTAACTCACAAAGATAAAGATAAAGATTTGGACTTTAAAGAGTTTGTCAGGCTTATTAAAAAAGAATCCATCGATGGAATCAACTTAATCAGTGAGTATTTAGGAGTGAAAAAAAAATGATCGAAGAAACCATTGAAATTATCAACAAACTGGGACTTCATGCTCGGGCGGCCGCAAAATTGTCCCATCTTGCCAATTCCTTTAGTTCCGATATCCGTCTCGTTTACAATGGAGACCGGGTGGATGCAAAAAGTCTCCTGGGTATTTTGACGTTGGCGGCATCCGTCGGGAACAAGATCACCATCGAAACCGAAGGAGATGATGAGATAAAAGCCTTAAAAGAAATCGTCGCACTTTTTAACGCAAAATTTAACGAAGAAAGTTAAAAAATGAAATGAAAAAAATTAAGGGCAAACCTGTGTCGTCGGGTATCATCACGGGGAAAGCATTACTCTTCAATTCCCACAACGAAATCGTTCTAAAAGAAAATATCTCCGAAGATGCCGTCCGGCATGAGTTGAACAGGTTTGACGATGCCGCCCGAAAAACCAGGGCGCAGTTGAAAAAGATCTATAACAGCCTGCAAAAGACCATGGGCAAAGATTCCGCAATGATCATCGAAACCCAGTATTTACTATTAAAAGAAGGGAACCTGGTCAACGATATCAAAGATATCGTGTCCTCCCAGTTGGTCAATTGCGAATGGGCGGTAAAGGAGATTGAAAACAATTATATCGAGGTCTTCAACAATATCGCGGACCTCTCGTTTAAACAGAAGATCAATGATATTTCGGATGTCCTCACCCGGCTGCTCAATAATCTCAAGAAGAGCGAAAAAGAGGACGAATACGATATTGAAAACGTTATCCTGGTTGCCGACGACATCCCGCCGTCAGTGGCGGCGAACCTTATGTCCAAGGGGAAACTCCTGGGGGTGGTACTGGATTTCGGCGGTGAGACATCGCATACCACCATCCTGGCCAGAACCTTGCAAATCCCCACCATTCTCCATACCTCTAACGCGTCGCAATTGGTCGCAAACGGGGATATCCTGATCGTCGACGGTATAAGTGGAGAAGTCGTTATCAATCCTACCAAATCCGAGATTGCGAAGATTTCCATTAAAAAAGAAAAATACCAGGTCTACCAGGATCAATTGAGAGAAGTCATCAAATTGCCCGATTTAACCCGGGATAAACACGCCTTCAACCTGCTGGGCAATATCGAATTGGCTTTCGAGAGTGACCGTGTCCAGGATTGCGGCGCAAAGGGCATCGGACTCTTCCGCACCGAATTCCTGTTTATGGACCCCTCGACCGCCTTTTCATTCGATCAACAGTATATGATATATAAAAATATCGCTCAAAAAATGTATCCCCACCCCGTGGTGATTCGGACCTTCGATGTGGGGAGAGACAAGACCTACAATTATTTCAAGGTGGATGAAGAGGAAGTGAATCCCGCCCTGGGAACCATGGCCGTACGGCTTTTCCTGAAAGAAAAAAAAGTATTCAAAACCCAGATTAAAGCCATTCTACGTGCAAATGAAGCCGGGAATATAAAAATATTGTTTCCCATGATCACCGAAGTCGAAGAAGTCCATTCCATCAAAAAGATGGTGGCCGAAGTACGGGAAGAATTGCGCGCGGAACGAAAATTGCCCGAAAGAGAGATTCAATTCGGTATAATGATCGAGATCCCCGGGGCCGTCTCTTTGATCAAACACCTGGCCGCTGAAGTCGATTTCTTTTCCATCGGTACCAATGATCTTATACAGTACCTGTTGGCCGTGGACCGGAATAAAGATTCCGTATCTTACCTCTACAACCCGTTTCATCCTGCCGTAATCCGCGTATTAATGGAAATAATGGAAGAGATAAACAAAATAGGTAAAGAGGCCACTATCTGCGGTGAAATGGCGGGAAAACCCTTTACCGCGTTGATGTTGTTGGGGATGGGATACACCACCTTCTCCATGACACCGCTGGCTATTACCGAGATCAAGCGCATTTTTACACAGGTCCATTATTCCTATGTCAAAAAGACCGTAAAGGAATTGACCAAATTAAGTTCAAAGACCGAGATCGAAGAGTACCTGATCGAGACCATGTTAAAGAAGTACCCCGAACTTTTTCTTAAACAGCCTATATTCTAATAAAAAAAACAGGTTTAGGTTGTTGCTGATATTGAGACCGAGGGGAGTGGAAAATCACATTGTTGAAAAAAACGTGGATAATTTTCGTTTCCAGACTTTTCAACCGATTTCCGTGAATTCTGTGGAAAACTACTCTTTAAAACCACACAACGTCAAATGGGCATTCAATCTTCTCACTTTGCACACGTAACGATTCCCATATTGGCCTATATGCCTATAAATTTACCCGGATGGCCGTCCTATAACAAAACCCGTGCCTTCCACCCGGTATTCGGTATGGATAAAGGAAGGGGAGTAACTTCGTGCGTTTTTTGCACTCATTATTCCCTCTTCCCCGTGGTAATTGCCGAACAGTTAAAGCAAGAGAGGATTGTTCCCGAGATAATTATGACGTCCACGGGGAAAACAAGAATAGGTAAAGACGGGGTCGGGAGAGTGACGCGCCTACCTTCCATGAAAATAACCCATATGAGGGACAGTATACCGGAAATCGCGGAACAGGCAAGCCTGTTCCCTACCTATAAATCGGAACATTTCAATCCTTCGATTAAACCGGTGTTTTGAGAAAAAATGGTCCCCCCTTATCCATGGGGACGAAAACCTTTTCGTTTAATTATATAATTAAATCTTAAACAAACCAGGAGGTGTACGATGTTATTTTTAAAGAGCAGTAAATCAATCGTCTTTTTAGTGACCGTGCTTATGGGGGCCGTTTTTTTGTCCGGCTTCGAATACAGGAATATGTCGGATCAAAAAAAAATGATCCGGGATTATAAATTGTCTGAAAAATATTTCAAGAAAGGGATAAATAAGTTCTCCAAAGGAAATTATACCGAAGCGGAAAAGCAAATGAAAAAATGTGTCGATATCTTTCCCATGCAAGCCGACGGCCACTACTATTTATCGTTGATCTATTACAAAGAGAAAAATTACCCCCTGGCGTTGGAACATGTAGAGAAAGCCAAAGCCAATATTCACGATTTAAATCAGTTAAAAACGCATGTATTATTTGCCAGGAACAGGGAACTCAAGGAATACCAAAAGGATTTGAAGGACGGTAAATATGTATCATATTTCGGTGAGAATAATCCCTGTATGGTCAAGTACGGTACACAGATCAGTGAGCAGAAAGCCGCGGAGGTCGAGTTGCTCATAGGGAAGACCTCGAATACCGCGGAAACGGGAATCGATATCCCGGCCAATTATTTTTATGCCCACGGTAATATCCTTTTTAAGTTAAAGAGGTATAAAGAGTCCATTCGACAGTATGTCGAAGTGATCAGGCGGGACCCCAACCACGGCGGAGCCTACAATAACCTGGCCAATCTTTTTTACCTGGCCGGGAAAAAGGACGCGGCGTCGTTATGTTTGAACCAGGCCGAAGCCTGCGGTTTCAAAGTGGACCCCCGGTTCAAGAAAGTTCTTGAGTGAAGAATTGAAAAATATATTTCCCTTGATATCTTCGGGCATTATGTGATATAAAAAGAGATGGAAAAAATGAGAGCATTCTTTCCCGGTAAAGGGAGAAACGAAGACCTTCATATCCTGTTCAAAGGCAAAGCCGAAGAGTTGACGGTGACGGTACTACGGGCTTCTTCAGGGAAAGAGGCCGTCGGTTTTATCTTTGAAGAAATAAAACGTCTGAAAATTCAAAATGCAGCGGCTCCCCCCCTGTCTTTATTGGATGATAAGGAACTTGAACGTGCCTTTTGTTCGGCGGGGGTGGGTTTCTGCCGGGAGTTGGACCTGGAGAAGATCGAGCGGGCGGATATGGGGATTTCGGAGTTCGATCTTGGAATTGCCGAATTGGGGTCTCTTTTCCAGGATGCCTCGGGTTTGCACACGCGGTTGGTGTCCATGCTGCCGCCGGTCCACCTGGCGCTGCTCCGGACATCGTCCCTGGTTGAGACCTTTGCCGAAGCCCTCGAGGTCATCGAGAAGGCATATGATGGGCAATTGCCCCCGTATCTTTCCTTCATCACGGGTCCCAGTAAGACGGCGGACATCGAGCGGGAGTTAACCATCGGTGTCCACGGCCCGGGAACGCTTATTATTCTATGTGTAGATTAGACAAAAGTTTTGTGGGGGTCCAGGGGGCGGTTTTTCAAAAGAGCCCCCTGGCCGCCGGAGGCATTAATAATGCCGATAAATAGAAAATTCAGGAAGAAGGTACGTGAAGCGCTTGGTAACGAGCCGCTGCGGGCGGCGTTGGGGAATTTTGCGGATGCATATCCCCGGGCCAGGGAGAACGTTTACAAAGGTATCGACTTTGAATTGCTGAGAGAAAATATCCGGCAGGTGAAATCCACTGCCGTGGAAGATATCGAAAACCTGGCCCGCCAATTCGAGGAGAAGGTAACGGGTAGGGGAGGGCGGGTCCACCGCGCGGCGGATGGTGAAGCGGTGGCCCGTATCATTACGGATATCGCCCGGCGCCGGAACGGGACACTCTGTGTGAAATCGAAATCCATGGCAACGGAAGAAATCCACCTGAACCGCCGTCTCGAAGACGTGCTGCGGGTGGTTGAGACGGACCTGGGGGAGTGGATTGTCCAGCAGATCGATGAGCGGCCCACCCACATGGTGATGCCCGCGATTCACCTGACCCGTGAAAAATGCGCGGAAATATTTTCCGAATATCTGGGTGAGAAAGTCGAACCGGATATTCCCCGCATGGTAAAACTGGCCCGTAAGATTCTCAGGGAAGAATTCTTAAAAGCGGATATCGGGGTAACGGGCTGCAATATCGCAGTGGCGGAAACGGGCACCATGGTGATATTAACCAACGAGGGCAATGCGCGTTTGACCACCACTTTGCCGCCGGTTCATATCGTGGTGACGGGGTATGAGAAGCTGGTGCCCCGTTTCAGGGACATTGCGCCGTTGGCGGCGGCGATTCCCAGGAGTGCCACCTGCCAGTACCTTACGTCTTATGTCACCATGATCACGGGACCTACTGAGAGTTGTGAAGAACTGCATGTTATTTTGTTGGACAACGGGCGGTTGGAGTTGTTAAGGGACCCGGTTTTTAAGAAGATCGGGCAGTGTGTTCGCTGCGCGTCTTGTTTGAATGTATGCCCGGTGTATACCATGGTGGGCGGGCAGGTTTTCGGGGATGTGTATGCCGGCGGTATCGGAGCGTTGTTGACGGCTTTCGTTAGTTCCCCGGGGGATGCGGAGAAGATCCAGGAGTTGTGTTTGAACTGCGGCAAGTGTAAAGAGTACTGTCCGGGGAAGATCGATATCCCGGGGTTGATACTCGAGCTGCGTTCAAAGATTCGCAGTAAGATACCGCCGCCGTTTTTTCAAAGATTGATAATGGACATGGTATTACCGCGGAAGAAGCTCCTGGATGTATCGGTGAAAGCGGCGGTCCCGGGCAGCCGGGTTTTTTCCCGGGTGCCTGATCTTGCGGTGAGGTCTTTCAAGAAGGTGTTCAGGGGGTTGAGGCAGGAGATAAACGATCGGAGGGGAACGGTGGGTTTTTTTTACGGGTGTATGGTCGATTATGTGTACCCGGAGATTGGGGAAGCCATCGTGAAGTTATTGAACCGTGCCGGATATGGCGTGGAGTTGCCGGAGCAGGGCTGCTGCGGTGCGCCCACGCTTTACACGGGGATGGAGACCGCCACTAAAAAGATCGTGAAGGATAACCTGGCTCATTTTGAGGGGGTAGTGGGCAGTTATGATCATGTTGTGACGCCATGTCCGACGTGTACGCATGTATTGGGGAGTCATTGGGAAGGGCCGGTGGGGGAGAAGGCGGTTGATTTTATAAAGTTGATCCATACGTTGTGGAGGGAGGGGCAGTTCGAAGTATGGGAGTCGGGAGAAGAGGTAGTGGTGACGTATCATTATTCCTGTCATTTGAAGAGGAGTTGTGGAGTGGATGCGGAGCCGCGTGAGGTGTTGTCTTCGGTTCCGGGAGTTCGTTGGGTGGAGATGGAGGAGGCGGACCGGTGTTGTGGTTTTGCGGGTACTTACAGCATGAAATTGCCGGAAATATCTTCGGAGTTATTGGAACGAAAGATCAGGAATATCGAAGCCAGTGGGGCTGAGGTTGTGTTGACCGATTGTCCGGGGTGTTTATTATCGTTAAG
>Ga0210082_1000103_pt1 | contig 18237 bp, 17 predicted proteins | sample White_ThreeSqA_D_2_FD_185592 | JGI IMG/M metagenome (GOLD analysis project Ga0210082, IMG submission 185592) | Wetland microbial communities from the San Francisco Bay, California, USA, that impact long-term carbon sequestration -... | ecosystem: Environmental > Aquatic > Marine > Wetlands ... | reverse complement strand
TGAACGAGACGATGCTCCCCAATTGGACGATATCGCCGGAGTTCAATTCCCTGGGTTTTCCCGGTTCCAGGCGTTCGTTATTTACCAGGACACCGTGTTTGCTGTGGAGATCGAGGATTTCGATCTTTTCTTCACCGGGAAGGGTGCGGACGTATTTTAATTGCAGGTGTTTCCGGGAGATGTCCACGAACCGCAGGTTGATATCGTTGCCGCCGGTGTCGTCGGGGTTCTGTTTTTGTTTAATGCTCCCGATCTGCACGTTGGATATTTTATTTAGATTGATCACCGTAAGGGGGAGGCTCCCGATCTTGAACACGGGGATTTCGATATTTTTACCGTCCAGTCTGACTCTCTCTTCGCTGGTTTCCGGGGAGTCGGAAATTTTGGCGATTTGACGGATGATCTCATTGGCATCGGGTCTGACGTTCGGGTCCACATCCATCATGTCCAGGATAATGGGGTAGATGTGCTTCAGTTCAGGGGGCAGGTCATTTTTTCCCAGTAATTCGCGTAAATAGTTCCGATAAAAGTTGAAAATCTTAAAATTATTTTTAAAGGCGTCCTGGATTTTTTTTGGGGGTAATCGATTCGGGTGTTGGGTGAACAGGCGGTCGTATTCTTTTTGTTCTTCGGCGGAGAGTGCGGCTTCGCCTTCCAGGGAGAGGCCGGCTTCAACTTCATTGGTGGGGTCGGCGGTGGAGAAGAGCCGGGCAAATGCCACGCCGGCGGAGAAGATATCGATGCTTTCGGTGAGGTGTTTTTTATCGTAGAACATTTCCGGGGCGATATGACCGGGAGTGCCGCAGTAGTAGATCTTGGACCGGATAAAGTCATCGATCTTGAGATAATATTCGAAATCGCCGATTTTCAGTCGGTTGTTAACCAGGAAAAGGTTTCCCAGTTTAATATCGAAATGGGCGCGGCCCCGGGCATGGATAATGCGAAGGCCTTTGAGGCATTCGCGGAACCATTTGATCTTATTTTCGATTCGGGCATCCAGTCTCATACCCAGCGTGGCGTCGGCTTTTTCCCAGAAGCTCGTATAGACTTTGCGGTCGAAGTAGAGTAAATTTTTTTTCTTAATACTTCCCACGCAGAGGTAGTCAACCGGTATGGAGGGGTAGAGGATATTAAGGAAGTACTCGTCGTACCCGTTTTCCATTTCCACGCGGACGCTGTCGAATTTGTCTTTGAAGTCCGTTTGTTCGTAGCACATACGGAGGGAGACCAGTTTTTTTTCGATCAGGGCGAGGAAGACGTAGCAAGAGCGTCCGGTACCGAGGATACCCACGATTTCGAAGATTTCGTCGTCGCGGTAGGGGCTTTCGCGGACCAGGTAGATTTTATAGTCGATATCTTTTTTCTGGAATTTGTGGTAGAGTTCGGCGAGGGAGAGGGTTTCCCTGTCGAACTCCCGTTTAATCGACGTTGTTTCTTCGTGTTGTTCCATTTGTACCTGGTTTTAACGCAAAACTTGACGTAAAAATTCACAACCGTTTATTGTACCATTTTCTGATAAAAGATTAAAGATATTCCGTAATTTTCTCAGCGATTCAAATCCTGCCGCGAAGGCACGAAGACACGAAAGTTAAAATAATAAAAATACCTTTGTGCTTTAGTGTCTTTGTGGCTAAAATTTAATCGTCTCAGGGCGACGGCGCGCCGTTTAACCACTTGACAAAATTGAAAATCCGGCGATAATAGAACGGGTATATACAGGAGGAAATTATGAAGATGATAGTTGTCTTATCGGTCACCCTGCTCATTCTTTTATTCACCTTTTCACCGGTAATAGGAGAAGAGGACGAGAAAAGTAACTTACTCGAAAAAGATCGTGAAATCGCCGCCGCTTCTTCCAGGCACGGTATCCTGGAGGCAATTCATCCTTTCCTGGCGGATGACGCCCTTCTATTCCCGTTGAAAGGGCATCCCATCGTTGGCCGGAGCACCTGTGAAAAATTAATGAAACAGGAAGAAATAAAAAACCGGGCCGGTCGTCTCACCTGGGAACCGGTGGGCGCGGATGTATCCGCCGCCGGGGACCTGGGATACACCTACGGTCATTTCGATCTCCCCGCCGGGGAGGGGAAAAAGGACCTTATCTATTACGGCATGATATGGAAAAAGGATACCGGGGGAAACTGGAAAGTGGCTGTTTGTCAACGGCTGGTACTATTGGAAAATCTCAGCCAAAAACCCCTGGATATGAAACTCGATCGGTCGAAAGCGGATGAACGAACCGGGGACGTGATTGCCACCGAATACGCCTTTGCCAAATATGCCGGTGAGAAAGGAATAATCGAGGCTTTTCACCAATTCATCGCCGACACGGGCATTGCACTCGGTCCCAGCGGTACACCGCGGACCAAAGAGACCTATGCCGGGGCCCTGGCCGCCGCGCGAAAACGGGAAAAAAGCAGCGCGGGAAAAGCCCTGTTGGAATGGGAGCCGGTTTTTTCCTATGTCGCGGAGTCCGGGGATATGGCGTACAATTTCGGCCCGTACACATATACCGGTACCCGTGCCGACGGTACTGTCGAAACCGGTCACGGGTATTTTCTCACCGTCTGGAAAAAGCAGCCGGACAACACCTGGAAATTCGTATTCGACGGCGGCAACGAGTATTAATTCCTGCCATGCTCCGGTTCTCCATGCTCTATACTCTATGCTCTTTGCCCCTCAAACTTTGTGTCTTTGTGCCTTTGTGGCTAAGATTTCAACGTATTAGGCCGACGGCGCGCCGTCATGGATGACTGTCCCGAAATCGTCGCCCTCTTATAGGCAAAAAAAAGGGCCAGGCCAGTTGTCCGACCCCGGCAGTGACGTGACCAGTTGGGTAACGCGTTAGTCTCCTCATGCTGTCAAGTGATTTTGTTGAAAATTTGCCTGATGCAAGTTATAATATTGATGTGTGAATTCTTTGAAAATTTCCAGCATTGTGGTATAATTGTGAAAGACGTTTTGGAGGAAAGAAACATGAGTGAGCAGGAAGTCCTTGAGGAAGTAAAAAGAATTGAAGAGTATGTTGAAAATTGCACTCCCGAAGAAGCCCGGCAGATAATGAGAGAAGCCGGAATTGTCAACCCTGACGGCACTCTTACCGAAAGGTACAAATAATCTTTTATGTATTCCCACATATCAAATCTTGTATTGGGTTTTCACGGATGCGACAGGACTGTCGGTCTAAAAATATTGCATTCAAACGGGACATTACACCTGGAAGAAAGTTGTAATGATTACGACTGGTTGGGAAATGGTATTTATTTTTGGGAGAATAATCCCGGGAGGGCCTTAAAATTTGCCCAGGATGCAATGATAAACAAGCGCCTGACACGGGGTGAGATAACAGAACCTTTTGTTATCGGTGCTGTTATTGACCTTGGACACTGTCTTAATCTTTTGGACTCGTTATTTCTCAAAGAACTTAAGAAAACATATGATTTGATGAAGATTTCCGGTTATGAACTTCCCGTAAATGAATACCGTGACGATTCGGGGTATTTCTTAAAGAGAAACCTTGATTGTGCTGTAATAGAGACACTTCATTCCTTGAAAAAAAGGAAAACGGAGAGACCCTTCGATTCTGTGCGAGGTGTTTTTGTTGAAGGTAAAGAGTTGTATCCTTCTGCCGGTTTTCGAGAAAAAAATCATATACAGTTATGTATCAGGAATCCGAATTGTATAAAGGGTTATTTCCACCCCCAGGAACTTTCGCCCGATTATCTCATACCTTAGCCATAAGGAATGGTTATATTTTATAATCGAGCGTCTATATCTGGATGACTATTCCTCCTTATTTCATTTAAAAACTGCCGAATCTCATCTTCACTGATATTGTGTGCCGGTTGTATTTTTTTTATTAAATCGCGTACGGTTTCATCGTTCTTGATTTGTAATACACAGTGGAAAGATGTTGCTATAAAATAACTCATAGGATTCATCTCTCTTATTCTACGCTCAACGTCATGCTTCTTCAAATCTACTATTTCCCCATTTATTTCTGCAAAACCGTTGTTGAATTCTTCGATTGTGATATAATGCCTATCGTCAACTAATCCTACTTCTTCACCTGTTGATTCTTCGCCATAAACCCCAAAGGAAGGCATACTCTCTGCATTTATCAAAATGCATTCATTATAGATGATGTCAGGATTAGAATGAACCCACGCAGATTTAACTTTTATTTCAATAAACATTTTATCTGCCCCCATCAGCCAAACCTCATCGTTTAGCCTTTTAAATTGTGTGCTCATATTACCTTCACCATTGTGCCACCATAGATGTCCATCAAAATTGACTTCGGAGAGATTCTGAAGTAACATGTCAATTTTCTTTTTATCCTTGATGTAAGTTATTCCTTGGTAGACTTTTGGAAAAGTTTTAGCCAGAACGATACTGAAGCTGCGAAGATAATTAAATGAGCCTTTTCCCTTTTCTCCGCTTTCTTCTCGGTATTTTTCATTAGTTTTACTAAAAGTCCTTTTCTGCTTGTGCTTTTCCTCTTGGGGATCGCCTTTTATACGAGCCAATAGTTCCTCGAATCCTTTGCCTGTTCCTTTAAATATGTTCCTGCCTTCTTTGGTATCGAAATCCTTGCTGGGGAATGGTCGTTGACTTATTGCTTTCTTTTTTAAATCGGGCTTGATGAAGACATCACCTACATCAAGGTTACCCAACTCAGAGGGATATTTATAGAGTTTTAAATAAGGAGATATCTTTGCAAGGTCTTCATCCATCATCGATTTGAGAGTATAAACGGCATCGATCTCCTCCGGTTTGGGGGATGCTTGAAGAATAATCCTATCTTGTTCATCCAGGTACCAACCGGTAATTGCCTGCCTTCCCCGCCATTTTGAAGGGACATTTCCATCGGGAAACTTAATCGCACTTAAGAGTTCCGGTGCTCTTTGATAGTTGGTGTCCAACATATCCGCCAACCGGAATATCGCCGCAAGTTCGATAATGTTTATCTCTTCATTGCCGATAACTGTGGGATTTCGCGGCAGTTCATCCAGTTTCCCGTCACCATGTACGCTTACCACATAACCCACGGCAATTGCCTGGCCTTTATCGAGGCCTAATTTATCATATTCCTCCAGGATGATTTCCATGGACTGCTTTCCATGATCGCTTTTCCATCCTCTGGCATCATCGGCGACAACTTTTCCAATGTCGAGCAGGCATGCTGCCGCGGATAAAACAAATAGATCGATCGGCTTTAATTCCTTTTCTTTTTTATCGTCCGGGATTAATTTCTCCAGGTTTTTTTCAACCGCTATACAATGTTTCGTGCCCTGGATATTATCTCCCTTTTGGCCGTCGTGGTATGATTCGGCTTTTCTCCAGAGTTCATTTAGTTGGATGAGCAGGTCACCTTTAATCACTTCCCGTAAAGCCTTATTTCCTTTGGGCATGCACTTCACCTCTCATGGTTCCTGAAATTTCCCATTCAATAAAATGTTCTTTCACACTATTTCCTTTCACGTCTAAGGTGCTAAATTACTAAATACCACAAATGGAGGGAAATGGCAACAGGGAGAGCGATTAACGGTGGGGAGGTTCGCCGGGGGCATGCATTTCGGCCCAGGTATCAAGATACTCACTCCTGAAAAAATCAACAACCCCGGGAAACTGGTCAAAATTATCAAGAACATTAATCAATTCCTTTTCTCCTTTCTCAATTTGTCCATTTTGATTCGTATCAATTCTTCGTCCGTTGTACCCAGGATTTCTTCAAGTTCATTAAAGGTGGTCTCAAATTTGACCGGGTCATAATCCTCCTGTTTTAAATCGCTTTTCAAACCATCGATTCTCGATTGGATTTCCGGGTCTCTATCCGATTTCAAAAGCATTATATCTTTTAATACACGTTTAATGGGCACACCATAGGAGTTTCTTAAGTCCCTGTGGTCCAAAACCTGTATGCCGGGAGGTTCGACGACTAATACCCGTATGTTTTCTTTCGGCACCGACGAAACCACATGCGGGGAATGAGTGGCCGCAATGACCTGGTTGTTTTTACCGATATTCTCGTAAACCTTAATGATTCTCTGCTGCCATGAAGGGTGAAGGGAGATTTCCGGTTCATCGACCAAAATGATGGAGTTATCGATGTCCATCATTTTTAAGCTTATAATTCTAAGGAAGAGCTGCATTTCGCCTGAAGATAACCCCGTGATATCGAATTCTTTCCCTGCTTTGTTTTGGAAGATGGGCATCCGTGAACCGTCTTTTTTCAGACCGGATATCCACGATTCCATCTCAAGTTCCTTGAAAATGGAATTTATCTCGTCACAAGCAAGTTTGATCGATTCTGCCGGCATTTTGTTTGTGCTGTACACATACCGGTCGATAAAGGTGGCGAAAAAGTTTGGGACAACTCTTGCGACACTCTCATCGATAATATTAAGGAATTTGTATTCATAGGCGTAAGGAGTGGTCACTATCTCTATCTTGCGATAATTTATCACCGTGGGCATATAAACCATTCGCGGCTTTTCACTGTCTTCCAATTCTTTAAATTTGTCTAAAAAAGGCCAATATTTACCTTCCCAACTGGCATTAAATCTTATAAGCTCACGATGCCTTTCTTTTTCTTCGTCACCTTTCGCGAATAGAAAAGAGATATCAATATCTACTTCGACATAGGATTTTTCCAACTGGTTGGCCCTATTGCTCATTATATTGACGATGGCATTCAGGAGTGTGGTCTTTCCCGAACCGTTTATCCCGGCGACGACTACGGTATTTAATGTACGCCTGCCGTCGGAATTGGAAAAATCAATATCCATGGTCCCGAAAAACGGGTGGTCCTCAAAATGTACTTTATTTATCTTCATCAGCAACTCCTCCCGGTATTTTATAGCAAACCGTCAAGTATTTCAAGCCAATCACGAAAGTATTCCGGTCCGGCACCTTTTTTTCTCCTTCAAAGAGTTGAATTCAATGTAGATTTGTGTTATTTAGAATTTCTAGCCGGCTAAACCGCAAAGAGTAAGTGTTGGAGGTGAAATAATGCGCTACCTGATCGTGCTGGAACCGACGGAATCCGGTTTCGCTGCCCAGGTTCCCGAATTAGCAATCGTCAGCCACGGCGACACTATCGACGCAGCAAAGCAAGCGGCCGTTAAAGCCATTCAAAGCAACCTCGAAGCCTATTACGAAACCGGGCAAGACGTCCCGGAAAAAAAACCGGTCTTGACGCACCTGGAAAACCCGGACTTTAAAGATCTATTATTCACCTATTATTAAATATATCCCCCCCGGGAATCAAAAAGGGAAAAGGGGACAAGTCGGAAGTAGAGGAGGTATTTTATGCCCAGGATTATTTTCGGTGTATTTATTGTGCTGCACGGCCTGGTTCACTTGTTGTACTTCGGACAGAGCCGGAGGCTCTTCGAGCTTCGACCCGGGATGCTCTGGCCTGAAGGCTCGTGGGCATTCTCAAAATCTCTCGGAGATGAAATAACCCGGTTGTCGGCGAGCATCTCCTGCGTACTGGCTGCCGCCGGTTTCACGGCCGGCGGCATCGGGATACTCGTCAGTCAGGCCTGGTGGCACCCGGTGGTGGTAGGTTCGGCCATATTTTCCACGGTTCTCTTTATTCTTTTCTGGGACGGGAAAATGCGGAAACTGGACGACAAGGGGGGGATTGCCCTTCTTATCAACACCGCGATCCTGGCCGCGGTGCTTATCTTGCGGTGGCCCGGTTTACAGATTTAGCCCGAGGTGAACATTTTTGCCTGCCAGTATACCGGATTGACTTTAAACGGATTTTGAGGTAATATTTAAACAAAGGAGGATATGCGACCGAATCGGATGCCGGGATGATCGAATACTCCGGCAACCCATTCAGGGTAAATTTTGCGAACCTCTTTTTTAAGGAGCAAATACAATGGCAAAAAGTATGGATACGAAGAAGACAAGTAAGAAAGAACCCACTAAAACCAAAAAAGAAAAAAAAGCCGCCAAAAGAGCAAAAAAAGAAAGCAAGATGAACCAATAATACCGTTCATAATAACTCCACTTGTTTTGGAACTGCCGCGAAAAAAACAAAAAGGGATTTTGCCAAATTAGGGGCTTGACTTTTTCTCCCCGATAGGTTATAAAATTTTTTTAGTCTTTATAAAATTAGGAGGAACCATGAAACCCAAACAATTTGGAAAGAAACTGATGTTAAACAAAAAAACCGTTGCCCACCTGGATAACAATGAAATGAAAGCAGCCCATGGAGGACAAGACCCTTCAGCGGCAGGTATGTGCCCCACTTATGGTAAAGTCAGTTGCCCTACGGTATGCTACACCATTGATTATACCGATCATTTATCCGATCCTTGCTGCGCGGGATGGGCGTGCTGAAATTGAAGCTGAAATTGAAAAAACATTTCAATTACATTATTTAGTTACAAAAAATGGAGGTTGCCCCGGCTTGCCCCCGTCAACCCAACTTTAAACATTTGTGTTAGCCAAAATTAGCGAGTTGCTTTACTTCTTCCGATTTCTTTTCTCGCCTTTTTTGTTCTCCAGCTTCCTGACTGCTGCGTAAATAAAAGAGACGTTTCATCGATTCCCCCCGGGATTCAGGGAAACCCTCCTGGAATTGCCAAGTAATTCCATCCCAAATCCCGGATTATATGAACGAAGCCCCCGGCATGTGGGTGACGCATGGACCTTATATCGGTTTGAGATGCTGTTTAAACAGCAGGAAATCCCCGGGCCGTGCAAAGAGGTCCCCCGCGCCGCGGGGCTACATGCCGTAAACCATGATGGGGAGGGATTTGAAATTTCGTTTTTGTTTGAATATCTTCTCGTCCCAGGACACGCCTTCGGCACGGTCGAATATTAATAAATAACCCTCTTCCGTACCGCATTTGTCCATATATTCCCGGGTCTGTTCCAATCCTTTTTCTATCGTACTCTCCAGGTCGCCGTACCGGAGCTTCAACTCGATGACCACTTCCTGCACACCGCTTTTAAACGGCCATATAAGCATGAGGTCCGTGCGCAGCCTCCCCAACCCGTATTCCCGCTCCACACGGCCGCCGCTGTTGACAATACGCTGTAAAAACGCCTGCAATAACAACTGAGGCCCCGCTTCCTTATAATCGAAACCACCCACCCAACTCTCGAAATTCTTCCTGAAATAACCCTGGAACGCCGTGAGCAATTTATCCATATCCAACCGGCCCTCGGCATCGATATACCAACTGCTGTCATGGGTAATCCTCAACTGCGTCGTATAGGTCAGTACCCTGGGGATAATTTCGCGGTATATACCGTTGGCAATGGCCAATTGCGGTTTTTTCTTGATCAGTCCCAGGTCCTCCGTATATTCCACATCATCGGTGGGTAACTTTTCCGCTTCTTCGAGGCCGGCCAGTATCGGCTCGATCACCCGCCGGACCCGCTCTTCACTCAACTTGTCCGCCAGTTGATCCAGGTGGGTCTCCCGCCTTAAAATAAGATTCTCTTTCGCCCGGTTGATCGTATCGACGGTAATTTCAATCTCCCGGTTACGGTTGTCTTTCATATCGAAACAGGTTTCATAGGCCAGGGCATTAACAAGCCACGGCTGCCCTTCGGTTAATTCCCATACCAGGGGGAAGACATCCGGTTGGAACTTTTGGCCCGTATCCTGCGTGTGTTGTTCATAAAGTATTTTTATTTCCTCGAATGAAAAATTTCCCATTCGAAGCGATTTGGCTTTAATATTAAAGGCGCTGCCGCCGGTGATAACGGATTTTTCTTTATCCGAGTACATCCGGTAATCCCGGACATCACGCACACCACATAATATAATACTCTGGGGAAACATTCCCGGCCGTTCGGGATACCCGCTGCGAAGTTGGCGAAGCAAAGAGATCAACGTATCGCCGACCAACGAATCCACTTCGTCGATAAATAAAACAATGGGTTTTTCACTTTGGGCCGACCATCGGTTCAGCGCCTCGTGTATCGCCGAATATTCCCCGCTTTCGTCGAAAATCCATTTACCGTTTTCTCGCAGGAATGTGTCGCCCAGGTATTTACCGGCGCTGCTTGCCAGGGACTGGAGAACGGTCCGGATGCCGGCCTTGACATTTTCCCCGGCTGCCTGGGCTTTTTCTATGTTTACATATAAGCAGCGGTATTGACTCTCACCGTTGAGGTACTCCATCAATGCGAGAAGGTACGAGGTTTTGCCCGTTTGCCTGGGAGCATGGAGTACAAAGTATTTCTTCTGACCGATCAGTGAAAGGATGTCATCCAGGTCTATCCGCAGGATGGGATCGATGCAATAATGGTCCTCTTTCCGAATCGGCCCGGCGGTATTAAAAAAACGTTCCATTTTGTCCTCCATAACATCCCGATTATACACCAACCGTAAAGGAATGTAAACGTAGGGCGGTCAAAAGGTTTTGGACAGGATAACAGGATTCGCAAGATGAAAAAAATAATAAACAGTCTTTTTTTGTCCGGTTTATCCTGTTATCCTGTCAAAAATTTTTTTCTGTTTGGGCATTGAATTCTTTGCCGGAATTCGGTATCATATATGATAATGACTTTTGTAAACATTTTTAAAAATCTTCAGAGCAATACAAGCAAAATCAAAAGTGAAAACTATACGAAAAGGAGGTATCTATGGTAGGAATTGTCGGATATGGAACACACATCCCCAGGAACAGGATTACAGTAGAAGAAATCGCCAAAGTCTGGGGCGCCGATGCTCCGTCATTCAAAAAAGGATTGGGCCTGAACGAAAAATCAGTCCCTTCTCCCGATGAAGACTGCGCAACTCTATCGGTCAGCGCCGCCCGCAACGCGGTACGCAGGGCCGGTATCGACCCGCAGTCGATCGGGGCGGTTTATGTCGGAAGCGAATCGCATCCGTACGCTGTAAAACCCACGGGAACCATCGTTTCCGAAGCCCTGGGCGCTTGTCCGCACGTACACACGGCGGACCTCGAATTTGCATGCAAAGCAGGGACCGAAGGCATTTTTATCGGTCTTCACCTGGTCAAGTCCGGTGTCGTACCCTATGCACTGGCCATCGGGGCCGATACATCGCAAGGCGCACCCGGCGACGCACTGGAATACTCCGCCGCCGCGGGGGCCGCCGCCTTTGTACTGGGTTCTGAAAACATTGCCGCGGAATTGGTGGATACGCATTGTTTTATGACGGACACCCCCGATTTCTGGCGGCGTGAACACGCCCACTACCCCGAACACGGCGGACGTTTCACAGGGAAACCCGCTTACGAAAAACACATCGACGGGGCCACCAGCGCCATGTTGGAAAAATCAAAGATGAAACCCGAAGACTTCGATTATGTCGTCTTTCACCAGCCCAACGGGAAATTCCCGGTAAACGCCGCGAAACGGTTCGGTTTCAAGGAACCCCAGTACAAACACGGGTTATTGTGTCCCCAATTGGGAAATACCTATTCCGGTTCTTCCCCCATGGGATTGGCCGCTACTCTCGATGAAGCGGAACCCGGTCAATTGATCTTACTGGTTTCCTACGGTTCGGGAGCGGGCAGCGATGCGTTTATTTTCCGCGCCACGGACCGGCTCGCGGAAATTCGCGACCTGGCCCCCAGGACCCGGAAACAACTGGATGAACACAAAATATACATCGACTACGGGACCTACGCCAAGTACCGGCGGAAGATTCTCAAACCGGAATAGCGAATAAGGAGGCAGCCATGAAAGAAGTAGCGATTATAGGAATCGGAATGACGAAATGGGGAGAGCTCTGGGAACAGTCTCTCCGCGATATTGCCGTGGAAGCGGCATTAAAATGCCTCGAAGATGCGGGGATGGATAAAGTGGATGCCATCACCGTGGGCGCCATGTCCGGCGGTTTGTTCAACGCACAGGAACACCTCGGCCCACTGGTGGCCGATTTCCTGGGACAGAAATTCGTACCCGCCACCCGCGTCGAATCCGCTTGCGCTTCCGGCGGTCTGGCGGTTAAAACCGCCTATATGGAAGTCGCATCGGGTCTGGCCGAAACCGCCCTTGCGGTGGGTGTCGAGAAGATGACCGACGTGGACGGCGGCGAAGCCACTTATGCGCTGGCCACAGCGGCGGACCAGGACAATGAAGCGTTTCACGGTATCACTTTCCCCGGCCTCTACGCCATGATGGCCCATGCCCATATGAAAAAATACGGGACCACACGGGAACAGCTGGCGCAAGTGTCGGTGAAAAACCACTATAACGGAAGCATGAACCCTCATGCCCAGTTTCCATTCAAAGTATCGTTGGAAACGGTAATGAATTCCACCATGGTAGCGGACCCGCTGCGCCTGCTCGACTGCTCGCCCATTACCGACGGCGGTGCCGCGGTGCTGTTGACGACGGTGGAAGCGGCAAAGAAAATGAACCGGCCGTATGCGGTTATTACCGGCATCGGTCATGCGACGGATACGATCGCCCTTGCCCAGCGCGGCGATATCCTGAAACTGGCGGTGGTGGAAGAAGCGGCCCATCGGGCACTGAAAATGGCCGGTAAATCCATCAAGGATGTGGATTTTGCCGAAGTACACGACTGTTTTACCATTGCCGAGCTCATGGTAATGGAAGCCATCGGTGTTGTCGAGGTAGGACAGAGCGGTCCCGCTGTTATGGACGGTAAAACCGCCCTGGACGGCGATTTCCCCATCAACCCCTCCGGCGGTCTGAAATCCAAGGGACATCCCGTGGGTGCCACGGGCGTGGCCCAGGTGGTCGAGGCCGTCAGCCAACTGCGCGGCGAATCGGGTAAACGGCAGATCAAAAACGCCAAAATCGCCATGACACAGAACATGGGCGGTTCAGGGGCCAGCAGCATCGTTCATATATTGGAGGCAAGATCATGAGTCAGCACGTAGCAAGACATTGGAGAAAGAACCCGGAGCGGTACCGCCTGGAAGCGGGTAAATGTTCGAAATGCGGCAGTATCCAGTTTCCCCACCGGCTGATTTGCCCGGACTGCGGTGCCAAAGAGTTCGAGACCATCCGGCTGTCGGGCAAGGGTGAGTTGACGACGTTTACGGTTATACGTGTCGCACCCACCGGGTTCGGTGACCTGGCGCCTTACGCCGTGGGTATTGTCAAAATGGATGAAGGTATCCAGGTGATGGGACAACTGGCCGACTGCAACCCCGAGGAGTTGAAGATCGGCGACCGTTTGGTTACCCAGTTCAGAAGAATCAACGAGGAAGGTAAGACCGGCATGATCATGTACGGATTCAAGTTCGTACCGGATGTCGGGTTGTAATATATATTAATATATTTATGCCTCCGGCGGCCAGAACCCTTTTTGAAAAAAGGGTTCTGGACTCCCAAAAACGTTTGTTTAAATCCCGGGGATTTGGGAAACCTTATGAACGAGGGAAAAACCCAGGGACGCAAGAAGGGTCCCCGCGCCGCGGGGTGGTCGCCGGAGGCATTCAATCAGGAGCCTAAATGTTCAAACGAATATTAATCGCTAATCGCGGAGAGGTGGCCCTACGAATTATTAATGCGTGTAAAAAACTCGGGATCGAGACCGCCGCGGTTTATTCCACGGCAGACCGATATTCACCCCACCTGTCCCACGCGGATGTAAAAATTTGTATCGGACCCGGCCCCAGCAGCCAGAGCTATCTTAACAAAGAAGCCATCCTCCAGGCCGCCATCAATTACGAATGCCAGGCACTCCACCCCGGCTTCGGTTTCATGGCCGAAGACCCCCTGTTTTCCTATATGTGCCAGCAGCAAAAATTGACCTTTATCGGGCCGTCATCCCAATCCATCCGGCTCATGGGCGACAAGTCCCGGGCCAAACAAACCGTCGGACAGGCCGGACTGCCCACTATCCCCGGTTCCGACGGGAACCTCCGGGACCTGGACCAGGCCGTCAGACTGGCAAAGGAATTAACGTACCCCGTATTGTTAAAAGCCACTTCCGGCGGCGGCGGGAAAGGCATCCGGCCCTGTTACAACGAAGAAGAACTTAAAACCAATTACCCCCAGGCAAAGATCGAAGCCGAAAAAGCCTTCGGCAGCGGTGAACTCTACATGGAGAAATTGATACTCAACGGCCGCCATATCGAGTTCCAGGTACTGTGCGATGCCTTCGGCAATGCCGTACACCTGGGCGAAAGAGAGTGCTCCATCCAACGCAAAAACCAGAAGCTCATCGAAGAATCCCCCTCTCCCGCCGTGGACGATGAAAAACGAAACACCATGGGGACCCTGGCCGCCGAATCCGCGGCACGCATCGGGTACGTTAATGCCGGGACCATCGAGTTTCTCATGGATGAAAACAAAAACCTCTATTTCATGGAAATGAACACCCGGCTGCAAGTCGAACATCCCGTCACCGAAATGATCACCGGCGTGGACATCGTGGCCGAACAAATCCGCATCGCCGCCAATCACGTTTTGTCCGTGAAACAGGAAGACGTCGCTTTTCATGGTCATGCCATCGAGTGCCGGATAAACGCCGAAGACCCCGCCGACAATTTCGCCCCCTCACCCGGGAAAATCGAAACCTTCACCCCTCCCCTCGATGTGGGACCGGGCAAAATTCGGCTCGATACCCATGTCGAGGCCGGCTATGAAATACCGTCGTTTTACGATTCCATGATCTGTAAGCTTATTGCCCACGGAGAAGACCGCGCGTCCGCCATTCAAACCATGGTCAATGCGCTGAAGGCATTCGAGATCAGGGGAATCAAAACCACCATTCCCCTTCATTTAGAGATACTCGATTCAAAGGTATTCAAAGAGGGGAATTACAACACCAGTTCTCTCGCCGGGATAATGGAGGAATAAGAAAATGGCTAAAGTATTAATGGAACGCATCGGTTCGCCCGTCGAATCCTTTATGGACCCCGAAGTGTTCAAAACCAACATGGAGTACATCGAAAAAGTGAACCGGGACTACCAGGACAAACGGGAAGAAGTCAAAGCCGGCTGGGGCGAAAAATACGTGGAGCGGGTTCATAAGAAAGGGAAGCTGACCACCTGGGAACGCATCGAGTTGTTAAAAGACCCCGGGAGCAAGGTTTTTCCCATCGGGACCTTTGTCAACTACGGCATCGAATTCGGCGAGGGCGGCAGTAAACGGAAAGCGCCCGGTGCCGGGGTTATCACCGCATTCGCAAAAGTCAACAACCGGCACGTCGTCGTCATTGCCAACGATAATACCGTGGCCTCCGGTTCCTGGTGGCCCCTGACCCCCGAGAAGATCGAACGGGCACAGGAGATCGCCCTCAAACTGCGGATTCCCGTCGTTTACCTCATCGACTGCAGCGGCTTGTTCTTACCCGAGCAGGCCAAGACCTTTCCCGGTAAAACCGGGGCCGGGTACATATTTAAAATGAACTCTTTACTCAGCGCCCAGCAGGTGCCCCAGGTGGCCGGGGTTTTCGGGGACTGCATCGCCGGTGGAGGATACATGCCCATCATCAGCGATGTCGTCTACATGACCGAGCAGGCCTACATGGTCATTGCCGGCGCCGCACTGGTCAAAGGCGGTAAAAGCCAACATATTACATCCCTTACCATCGGCGGACCCGATATCCATGTTAATATTTCCAACTGCGCCGATCACCGCGTCCCCGACGATCAAACACTCCTCCTGAATATCCGAAAAGAAATCGCCAAACTCCCCTCCAGCGGCATCGAATACTATTATTACGGCATGGAACCCGCACCCCCGCTTTACAATCCCGAAGAGATCGGGGGTATCTTTCCCGTCGATTACCGGGTCACCTACGATATCAAACAGGTCATCTCCCGCCTCACGGATAATTCCCTTTTCTGGGAAATGTTTCCCCATAAAGGGAAAGAGATCGTTACCGGCGTCGGTAAGATCAACGGTCTTTACGTGGGCTTTATCGCCAACAACCAGATACTGACCGAGCATCCCCTGCACAAAGGGAGCAAACGGCCCGGCGGTCTCCTGTACAGGGACGGTATCGCCAAGATGACCGTTTTTTCCAGGGCGTGTAACAGTGACGGTATTCCCATCATATGGCTGCAAGACATCGCCGGTTTCGACATCGGACCGGAAGCGGAAAAAACCGGGTTATTGGGTTGGGGGTCCAATTTGCTCTATACCAATTCCACCAACACCGTGCCCGTTATTACCATACTGCTGCGAAAAGCCTCCGGGGCCGGGTATTATGCCATGAACGGCAGACCCTACGAACCCATCGTCCAGTTGTCCACCCCCCTGACCCGGCTGGCGGTGATGGAAGGCCGAACCCTGGCCATCGGCGCTTTCAATACCAAATTGGACGACAATTTCAATATCATATCCACCAACCGGGAAGAGTACGACCAGGTAAAAAAGGGCATGGAGGAAGTCGAACGGCGGATTACCGAAGATATGAACCCCATCCTCTCCGCCCGTCAACTGGATACCGACGAGATCGTCTTTTTACAGGAACTGCGGCCTTACCTGGAAACCCTGGTGGAAATGACCTACCAGAGTACCGGGTACCGGCGCGTGAAAAATCCCCGGATATGGTCGTTACACGATATCGAGACCTTATCCGGGAGCGTAGGAGGTTAACATGGCGGAAGCAAACGTTTTACAATCGCTTTCCGAAGTCGAGGATTCCCGGTATGTGATCGGTTCGCCCGGTGTGGGCTATTATGTCGATTGGCCGCGGAAAGGCGCGCTTCTTACCGGCGGTTCGTTTATCGGGAGAATGAAAATTCTCAATTCCTATTACGATATCCGGTTACCCGCGGACATCTACGGCCGCGTGGTGGTGGATGAGGACAGGGATTTTGCCCTGCCCGTGGCATATGGAGAGGAATTGTTCCGTTTGAATCCCGATAAGAGTTTCGATGAGTCCGGGCAAAAAGCAGCCGTCGAATCCGGTCCCGAAGCTATCGATACATCCGGGGGCGGGTTCGTCGTGAGCGCCTTTACCACGGGGATCTTTTATGCCAAACCTTCGCCCGATTCCCCGCCTTTCGTTACCGAAGGCCAGGAGATCGAAAAGGGAAAGGCACTGGGATTGATCGAGGTCATGAAAACCTTTAACCATATTATTTTCCACGGTACCGGTAATTCCGACACCGGGAGGATAAAAAAAATCTTTGTCAAGGATGCCCAGGAAGTAAAACCGGGACAACCGTTATTTTTAATAGATTAAAAAGGAGGTAGATAATGTCGTTAAATTATGATTTGCCGGAAGAAGCAGTAATGATGCGGGACGTTGTGAGAAAATTTGCAGAGGAGGTTATCCGCCCCAGGGCCCGCGAATTGGATGAAAAAGAGGAGTTTTCCCCGGAGATTACCAAACAAATGGGTGAACTGGGACTGTTCGGATTTTGTGTTCCCGAAGAGTATGGAGGGAATGGCGTGTGCTATGTTCCTTACATGGTCGCCGTGGAAGAGCTGGCGCGCATCGACGGTTCCCAGGCGGCCACGGTTGCGGCCCATAATTCTTTGGGCATCAGTCCGTTATACTATTTCGGGAACGAAGAACAACGAAAAAAATACATTCCTCCCCTGTGTACCGGCGACAAAGTATGGGGTTTCGGCCTTACCGAACCCGAAGCCGGTTCCGATGCCGGCGGGACCAAAACCACCGCCGTGAAAGACGGGAACGAATGGGTGATTAACGGTTCCAAGATGTTTATCACCAACGGTTCCACCGATGCATGCCTGGGCGTGACCGTTCAGGCCGTCACCGGTGTACGTCCCGACGGTAAAAAAGAGTATTCCTGTTTCATCGTGGAAAACGGGACCAGGGGTTTCGAACCCAGGACCCTGCACGAGAAAATGTTGTGGCGGGCGTCCATTACGTCCGAACTCTATTTCGACGACTGCCGCGTGCCGCAGGAGAACATGTTGGGAAAACAGGGTGAAGGGTTTCACCAGATGCTCGATACCCTTGACCGCGGCCGGTTATCCATTGCCGCCATGGGGCTCGGGTGCGCGCAGGGTGCGTTTGAGCTGGGGTTAAATTATGCCAAAGAGCGGAAGCAGTTCGGGAAATCCATTTCCACTTTCCAGGTGAATGCCTTTAAATTGGCCGATATGGCCCTCGAGATCGAGGCCGCCAGGAATTTACTCTATAAAGCCGCCTGGATGTGCGATCAGGGCAGGGACGAATATAAAACCCTGTCATCCATGGCCAAACTTTATTGCTCCGAGGTGGCCGGCCGCTGTGTGAATCATGGCGTCCAGTTGCACGGCGGATACGGTTTGATGAAAGAGTATGACATCGAGCGATTTTACCGTGACCAGAAGCTCCTCGAGAT
>Ga0210082_1000102_pt1 | contig 18272 bp, 17 predicted proteins | sample White_ThreeSqA_D_2_FD_185592 | JGI IMG/M metagenome (GOLD analysis project Ga0210082, IMG submission 185592) | Wetland microbial communities from the San Francisco Bay, California, USA, that impact long-term carbon sequestration -... | ecosystem: Environmental > Aquatic > Marine > Wetlands ... | reverse complement strand
GATCTTCCACAGGTCGGCCACCCGTCCCGCAAAGCGGTCACCCAGGGAACGGTAGGGCATCCGGTGTTTGGACGGCAGCCTGCAAAGCGGGGGCAATTGGGTGCGGTTTACCTCCTCTTCCTCTTCTTCTATATAGACACCGCCCAGGTTTCGGCAAATTTTGGGGTAATTCTTTTCAAATGTTTCACCGGTGGTGACATCGATATATTGGATATCCTGGAAAAATAGGGGCATTTGGTCACCACATTCTTTTAATAAGAGGGGCTTGATTCGTTCGCTCATCCCCGGGCGTAGTCCCGCCATGACGGCGGTCCGTTCTTTTTGACTCCACATCGATTGGCAGAAATCCGGCGTTAAAACAAACACGATGAAATCACATTGCTTTAGACCTTCTTCCAGCTTCTGCACCCAATTATCGCCCCATCCGATGGATTCCCTATCGAAAAAGCAATCCACGCCGTTCCCTGTCAATCGCCGGAACAACGCCATTACAAATGATTCATCCCTATGACTGTAACTTAAAAAAACCTTACTCATGGCACACGCCCTGCTCCCTTTATGTTTAAAAAAAACACTTAATCATAGTGTATCACATCGGCCTTTAAATTCCAACACTACTATGAAAATAAATTAGCCACAGACTCACACAAGACTTTTCACAGACAAAAGAGTTACTTGTCTGTGTTCGTCTGTGTTAGTCTGTGGCTGAATAGACAATGGTTTGAAAATTTTGATGATGAATTCAGGGTAGTAAGATTTGGGGTCAGGCAAGTTCCCGCGCCCCCCCAAAGTCGAGGTCATTTCACCCGGCGAATTTATAAAGAATTACTTATAATCTCCCGCTTGTCCTGTCTTTCTACACCCCCGCGACGCGGGGACCGCCTTCCTGCCCGTAATTATTTTCCTGTTTTTTTGGTAATGTCTTGAGTTTATATCCATTTTGTGCTATTCAATACTTTTATAGAAATGTTAGGATAACCATGTATGAACGAATTTTAAAACGTATCTGTGAGAAGATACGTAACCGGCTGTATGTAATGACTCAGCATGCCAGGAAAGAGATGATTGACGATGAATTATCCATATACGACGTAGAGCATGGTATTCTAACCGGTAGGATATTGGAACGGCAGAAGGACGCGGAGACTGCCGAATGGAAATACCGCGTTAGAGGAAAAACATTCAAAAACGACAACGTTGAAACGATTGTAAAACTAAGTCCCACAGGTAAACTGGTTATTATTACAGTATACCTTTTGTATGATTAGGAGGATGTATAAAATGGTTTGTGATATATGTGGACGAGAGGGGGTGCGTAACCGTAAGGTTACCGAAACCTTCGGTAAAGGTAAAGATTTATTGGTGATCGAAAATATTCCGATGGTGAGTTGTCCGAATTGTGGAGAGAGTTATTTTACAGCAGAAACGCTTCATGAGATTGAACGCATCAAGCTGCATCGTCATAGTTTTGCCGCCCGCCGCCCCGTGGAAGTAGCCAAATTCGCATAATCCCCCGCGGCGCGGGGACAGAAATGGGGGCAGGCGAGATGGATGGGCGCCTTGTGGAAGCTTACCGCCGGGTGAGAGACGACGGCGGACGGAGGACGGAAAAGGTACCTCTTTTTGCCCTGGCACTTAAAATTATCCCTAATCCTCCCCTCCTGATGCGATAAATCGCCTTCCTGCACGATAAAAATGGCCTTCCTACACGATAGGGATTGTCTTTGTAAGTGATAGGAATAGCAAATGTAAGTGATAGGAATAGCAAATGTAAGTGATAGGAATAGTAAATGTAAGTGATAGGAAGAGTAAATGTAAGTGATAGGAAGAGCAAATGTAAGTGATAGGAACGGTGAAAATAAACGATTTTTCCCCTCCTTCAATTGACTTATCCTTTCCCCGGCGGTTTTTTTCGCGATTTTTTTCCTGTTGTGGCACCTCTTTTCACCTCTTTTGGCACCTCTTTTTGCCTGACCTCGTTTTCTCTCCGCTTTTATTCATTCTCCCAGGGATTCGAGATGACGTTTGTAACATAGGAAATCCCCCGGGCCGTGCAAAAAGGGACCGGCGGCATGCCGGTTAGCAGTAGGGGTCGAGGACCTGGGCGATACACATGCCGACGTTGGTGTGAATATTGGGCGCCGCAGTGACTTCGATACCACTGTCTTCCTGGAACAATAAAACAATATCGGAACCGCCGAATTGAAAATACCCGAATTCCTCGCCTTTATTCAAGAACGACCCCACCACCGCGGTCATATTCACCGAAGACACCTGCGCCATACCGATGGGCAGCACCGCCACCAACCCCACGGGAGAATCGAATACGATCAATCCCCGGGTCTGGTAGAACTGGTAGCCCGTGCCGTCTCCCGCGTCCAATGTTCCTGTTTTTCCTTCCGTCTTATTGGGGTCCGGCGAAATGGCGACATCCAGGTAGACTTCCGCTTGAATGGCGCGGCATTCGAGGACGGTGCCTCTTACGGGCGCATGGAAACGGTGATAATCCTGGGGACCGAGGAAACTATGCATGAACGTCCCGTTCCTGAAATAATCCCTGTACGGACTGCCTACCAGGAGGTCCTCGATATCGTACTTATGGGTGTATTTAAAAGTGAGTTTCGTATCCCCGCCGGGCACGGAAATTTTTGAATAATCGTCGATATGGAACTTCTGTTGAAACGTACAGTCCGCCGGGGCGGTAATGATACAATCGTCGTTAATCCCGGCCACGGGTCTGAGTCCCGGTTTCACTTCCCTGGCAAAGAATTGGTTAAAGGATTTCCATGTTTTGCTGGGGAATCGTTTTTCCGGGTCTTCTTCGTAACCGACGTATTGCCAAAGATTGTATTCGTCATCTTCATAGAACGATTCCAGGGTTTCTTTAGTCAGGGATTTCTCGGTATTGAGGAAATTTCCCCAATCTTTTGCAAAGTCCACCATCCAGTCGGTGAATTCATTCCCCGGTTTCTCACGGCCTGTTTCTTCCATATTTTGAAGCTCTTTTCCCGAAGGCTGGTCCAGTAAAAAATAGAATTTACAGAGCTGATAATAGACCTCCCGGGTATAATCTTCCCCGGGGATCCACGTGACCACACTATCCAGGTAATCGTAATAACCGTCCTTACCTTTCAGTTTAACGGGCCAGGGTGTCAGGTGCTCGTACAGAACAGGGTCAAGCTCATTTTTTGCTTTTTGCTGAGCTTCTTTAACGGATGCTTCGAGCAGTTTGGACCATCCCTCATGCCCGGATTTGTTCAATAACGTCTTCAACGCTTCTACGATGGGTTGGTGACCATTCTCCTCGATGGGTTCAATTGTTTCCACCGCGATAATTTCTTTTTGTTTCGCCATAATATTTCCTCCTTTATTTCACCTGTACTTCTCCCAAAGTATAAGGATCAGGATTTAATTGTCAATGGTTTTGGCGGGGGAAATTTTTTTTCTTTAACGTTCGGTACCAGGGAAAACGCGGAAGGTGAGACGGCTGCCTGCGTCCGTCTCACCTTCTCGCCTTCTCATGTTTTCATGTTTTTAACGTTTTACCTTTTTTATGTATTTTCCACTGTAGGCGCTTTGAGGGTCAAGAGGTGCTTGATACTGATAATGACCCCCGGGAGTATCAGCAATATCCCGTGTGCAAAGACAACGAACATCCAGAAACGGATGGGCTGCTGCGCGGTCATGTAAGGACTCCCCTGGACCCGTTCCAGGTAGGTTTGCAATACGCCGGCCACGGCAAAAGCGAGACTCATCCCCAAAACACCCAGGGAAGTGAGCCAGAATCCCCAATGCCCGGCTTTTTCTTTAAATTTTCCATCCGGCAGTCCTTTAATCCGGGGCATGGCAAAATAAAAGAAAGTCATGTTCAGCAGGACATAAGCGCCGTAAAAGGCCAGGTGTCCGTGAGAAACGGTAACCTGCGAACCGTGGGTATAGTAGTTGATCTGCGGCAGCGTGTGGGCAAAGCCGAAAAGCCCGGCCCCTATAAAATGGAGAATGACGTTACCCATAAGGAATATCCATACCAATTTGGGTTCGAATGGTTTTTTCCTGGCCTTGACATCTTTAAACGTATCGTAGACCATAAGGGCGATGGGCAGGGGTTCCAGGGCGGAGAATACACCGCCGATCCACAACCAGTAGTCGGGGGCGCCCAGCCAATAATAGTGGTGGCCGGTACCGGCAATCCCTGTAAAGAGGAAAAGTCCCAGTTCCACGTAGAGCCATTTTTCCACTATCTTCCGGTCCACACCGGTGAGCTTGATCAGTATAAATGCGGTGACGGCAGCGGCCACCAGTTCCCACGCGCCTTCCACCCACAGGTGGATGACCCACCACCAGAAATACCAGTCCACGGCCAGGTTCTTGTAAAATGGCATCCCGAACAGGTACATGACGGCGAGAAAAACAAGGCCGGCCAACAGCGAACCCTGGGTGGCGGTCCATCTATTGGCCTTTATCATGGTCATGCCCACGTTAAAAAGAAACATTAACGCCCCGATGACCACCAGGACATCCAGGGGCGTCGGTATTTCCAGCAGCGGTTTTCCCTGGGTCCAACCGAAAAGAAACCCGACGATGGCGGTGACACCCGTCCCCGCCAGCAGCACCAGTTGGGCAATGGCCATACCGGGCCAGGCCAGTTCTCTACCGGTTTCCTCCGGCACAATGTAAAAGGTGGCCCCCATAAAGCCCAGCAGTATCCACAACACCAGCAGGTTGGTATGGATGGCGCGGGCCGTGGCAAAGGGAAATACATCCACGACTCCCTGGGGAATGGTCAAAAAATACTGGGCGGCAAGCCAGAGACCCGCTAAAATCTGGAGACCGAACAGCAATAACGCCACTATAAAATAGTAGTTGGCGATGCGTTGACTTTTGTAGACCATCATTCTCCTCCTTTTTGGTTTTGAGATGCCCGTAATGAAACGATAAACTCGGCGATCATCGCGCGTTGTTCTTTACTGAGGTGATCGTAGGCTTCCATTTCGGCACCTTTCGCGAAGGCTTCCGGGTTTTCCAGGTATTGAGAAATCCAGGAGGCATCGCGTTTCTCGGCGATCCATTCAAAGCGGGGACCTTTGCTTTCACCACGGTCGCCGAGGGCGTGGCAGGCCAGGCAGTCTTCCTGCTTGATCAGCGCCGCGCCGGGCGACAGGTGAGCCCCTGCCAACAGACGTTGGGTAGACCGTTTCCAACGTTTCTCCGAATGATGGGGCGGCCAGTCGTTGTTTTCGATATTGGATACCCATTCAAAATAGGTGACCAGGTCTTCAATCTCCCGGTCATCGAGATTTTGCTGCGGCATTTTCCGGTAGGAATCGGCAAACACCACCTCCGGGTTTTTCAAAATGCGGCGGATGGTGTCTCCTCCCAACTTCTTATACACACGGGTCAGGTCCGGCGCATAATAGCCGCCGAAACCCAAAATGGTGTGACAATCGTTACAGTTATACCGCTCAAAAGCCTTTTTGCCGGACACCACCTGATCGCTCAATCGATCGGCATGGGTGAGAGCGGCAAATTGCTTGTTGGTATCGAAGGTCAGCACAAGGAAAAGAATCAAAGATAGCAAGGTACCGGTCCAAAAGATACCTTTTGCCATTTTTTCGCTCATATTTATCCTCCTTTATTTTTTATTTGGCGAAATAAAATCCTTTATCTTAAATTTCTCAAGTTTATCCCACATTGCACGGTTATAGGAGTGGCACTCTACCTGGAGCGGGCAGACCGTAAGGTTCCGGCATCCCCGGGTCCCGAAAAGCGTACACTCGTCAACCACCGGTTCGCCCTCGAATATTTTGATTATCCGGGCCAGGGAGAATTCATAAGAATCGGGCGCTAATTTCACGCCGCCTTTGGGACCGACCACGGATTCCAGGACCCGGTTTTTGATCAACTGTTGAAATATTTTTCGCAGGTAATTTTGGGGAATGTGTTCACTCTTTGAGATTTCTTCAATCTTCACGAAGCCATCCTCGCGATGGCGTGTCAGGTAAAGAAGCCCTTGAAGGCCGTAACTCGCTGTTTTCGAGATGTTTATCATTTTGGCATCCCTATATCCTAAATATGGAAATTAAAATATAACACATTCGGTACGGTTTGTCCAGTTTTTTTTTATTTATTTTTTAGAATTTGAAAAAATCTCCCTGAATTGAGAGGGCGCCATGTTCGTATGCTTCTTAAATGCCCGGTTAAACGCGGACTTCGTATTAAATCCCACCTCGAAAGCAATGTCCAATATATTCCTCTTCTCCTCTTCCTCTTCCAACAACATCTGCTTGGCCTCCTCGACTCTGTAATAATTCACCAGGTCAAAAAAGGATTTGTTCAATTTGTCATTGATCAACTGCGAAAGATGCCGTTCCGGGAGACTCAATCGGCGGGACAACGTTTTTAGCGAAAGCCCCTCGGACCGGTATACCTTTTTCTCCTCCATCAACTCTTTCAATTCCACCAGGTATTTCGTGTCCTTGTCCACCCCCGGTAATGCCCGGGCCGCTTCGCACTTGACCCGGCGGGACGGGTGACGGTATAAACGGTAAAACAAACCGAAAAGCATTAACGCGCATACCGCGCATACCGGGAGGAGAACCACCGATAACGCGGAACCGAAAAACGAGGAAGGAATTACAAAACTCATACTGGCGGGCACCGAACTCCATACACGGTCATTATTGCAAGCCGTTACCGAAAACGTATAGGACCCGGCGGGCAAATTCCAGTATTCCGCCGTCCGCTCTTTCCCCGGGGTCAACATGTTCCAGTCGTCGTCATAACCCGCCAACCTGTATTTAAAACATACCCCACCCTGGCAGGCATAGGTGGCGGCGGTAAAATAGAACCGGATATGACCGGCTTTTTTTATACGGTATCCCGGTTCAAGCGGGGGCATTTCTTTTCCTTCCACCCTGACCTTTTCAATCACCACGCGGGGGGCGACTTTATTGATCTTCACCTTTTCCGGCCGTAAAACCGCAACGCCTTTTTTGGTACCGAACCAGTATTCTCCCTTTCGCGGCGATATCACCGAATAATAGGGCAAAGCGGCGCATTCGCTGCACGTTAAACCGTCCCCCGGCCCATATTCCCGGGGAAATAAAGTCTCGATCTTACCCTGGGCCAGGTCGTCGAAACTTTTGCGGTTTATCCGTGCAGTACCGTCGATGCTGTTCATCCAGAAAAAACCGGCCTCATCTTTAAAGATATAATTGATCGCGGCGTTCAGGCTGCTGCGCCACTGTATTTTGTCCCGGAATACGGTAAAATCCCGGTTTTTCTCCCGGATGATCGTCCCGCAGGGAGTCCCCAGCCACATGGAACCGTCGTCATCGAAAAAAAGAAACGATACACAGAGTTTCGAGTCTATTTTATCCAGGACATTGGCAATACCCCCGGAATCGATCTCCCCTTTTTCCAACCGGTAAAGACCGCGGCCCCCGATCCATATGTTTTGCCGGTCATCTTCCCGGAAAAAGAAAATCACCCCGGTGGGGAAGCCCTCTTTGCCGCGGTAAGAGTCAAACCTGCCGTTCTCACCGACGATGAAGCCGTTCTCCGTTCCAATCCAAAGCCTTCCGCGGCTGTCGCAGTACAACGAAGTAACGGTATTGCCCTTTACTTTATCTCCATAATGGGTGATTCGTTTGCCGGGGGTCAGGCAATAGAGTCCCATTCCCCGGGTGCCGACCCACAGGTTATTGTTTCCATCGTCTTCCAGGGAGATGATCTCATTATTGAAATGGAACGTTTCCACGATTTTTTCATTTTTAACTCGCATCAGGTCTCCCGGGAGGGTTCCGATCCAGGTATCGCCGTCAACGGTTTGATGAAGGGTGGTAATGCAGTTGACGGAATCGTTCCCGAAATCGACGGTATAGAAGGCGGCATCGCGGAGCCGTTTCAGTCCGTCGCCTTCGGTACCGATCCATAGATTTTTTTCCCTGTCCTCGAAGACGGCATTAATACAAATCCCGGGGAGGAGGGTATCGATTCGCACGTTACCCGGCGAATAGTTTCGAATACGGTTAATCCCGCTCTTTGTCCCCGCCCAGATGTTCCCGTCGCTGTCTTCGACAATTTCGACCACGGCATTATGCGATAATCCGTCCGCGGTTGTCAGGCGGGTCAGGCCCTTGCCCTTTTTCATGAACAGTCCTTTATTCGTCCCTATCCAGATGATGCCGGAGCGGTCTTCGTACAGCCAATTGACGCTGGTTGTTCTATCGATGCCGTGGACCGCCACACGGCTGAAACGGCCTTCTTTTAACCGGTAAAGACCGTCATGATACGAGGACACCCACAGGCGTCCGCACCGGTCCTCGATAATGGACGAAATATCATGTCCCGGTAACCCTTTTTCGGGACCGTACTCGATGACCTTTCCTTTTTGATAGCAGTACAGGCCGCGGGCGGTCCCCAGCCATATGTTCCCATAGGAATCTTTACTTGCCGTCCAGGTGCCCGCGGGGAGGGGCCTGTCCGTAAGGAGCGGTTTAAATTCACCGTCCCGGTATTGGATCATATGGCCGCCGTTTTTCCCCATCCAGAGTGTACCGTTTTCATCCGCCATAAATATATTTACATAATCTTTCGGGAGTATGATCGTGTGGGTGGTGTCCAGTTGGTGAACGGGTGTAAAGTTTCGGCCGTCGAACCGCACCACCCCGGCACTGCAGTCGAGCCACAGGAAACCGTCGGATGCCTGGACCACATTGTACACCGAATGCCCGGGAAGATTGGACCGTTCGGTCCATTCGTCCAGTTGACAGTGTTTGATGGGTGTTTCCGGGTCCAGGGCGTTTAAGGTGAGTGGAAGGAGGTATAGTACCCCGATGAGGTTGGTAAGAAAAAGTGCCCTCAAAAAAAAGCTGCGGGGAAAAACCTTTCTTTTTTTCATACGTTTACCCGGGAAGTTGAGATTGCAATAGTATTATAGCCAATCCCGCCGTAAAGTCAATAGTACATTGTGGGACCTTGACTTTTTCCCCCCGCAAATTAAACCAATGTGATATGCTCCTTACCGGTATGTGGTATAATTATGTGGTATAATATAGCCACCGGGGCACAAAGACGCAAAGGGTTATAAGTAAAATCCTTTACGCCTTAGTGCCTTAGTCGTGAATAAAAAATAGGAGGAATCAGAAATGAAGAAGTTTTTGGTTTTAATTGTTGTGGCCGTGTTTTTTTTGAACCTGGGGGTATCCCACGGGTACTCCATGACGACCGAAGATGTAATGAAAAAAATGGTGGACGCCCAGGGCGGTAAAAAAGTCCTGGAAAATGTTAAGAGTTCGGTTTATTCCGGTTCTATGAAATTGATCCCCTTTAACATGGAGGGTAAACTCACCCTTTATTGGAAAAACCCGAATAAACGGAGATCGGACGTCGAGCTCATGGGAATGAAAATCTCACAGGCCTATAATGGAGAAAAAGCGTGGATGCTCAACCCCCAGAAGGGCGGTGTCCAGGAAATGCCGGAAAACATAGCAAAACAGTTCATCCGGCAGTCCATGGGATACGATACGCTCATCAATCCTAAAAAACACGGTCTTACTTTTGCGTTGAAAGCAAAAGAAAAAATCGAGGACAAGGAGTATATTGTCCTGGAACAGACCTATGCCGACGGTTATAAGTCGGTGTCATATATCGATCCGGAAACGTACCTGACATACAAGACAAAAGGTACGTCCTTCGATCAAACCGGGACCGAGGTTGAAATGGAAGTATTTCCAACCGAGTTTAAGAAAGTCGATGGGATGATGTTCCCGCATCGATTAACGATATTCCAGAAAGGCCAGGAATTTATGCACATGACCTTTGAGAAAGTGAGTCTCAACGTCGAGGTAGACGACACCCTTTTCGACATGCCGAAATAATTTTTTTGCCTTCGGCGACCAGGGGGGCTTTTTTAAAAAACCGCCCCCCTGGACCCCCCGAAAAACTTTTGATTAGGGGAACTGTTGATTAATTCTGAGTTTTCCTATAAAATTCATGACGGAGGTTTCTCAAATGAATATATTTACGGTATTTATTGTTTTAGTAACAATGGCCGTCCTGGTGACCGTGGGTGTTCACGCATCGGGGAAACCGGGACCGGGAAAAACCGCCCTGCTGATCATCGACGTTCAAAACTTTTATTTTCCCGGCGGCGACTATGCCCTGGTCAACCCGGAAGCCGCCGGCCTCAACGCCGCGAAATTATTAAAACAATTCCGCGGGGAGAAGAAATTGGTTATCCACGTCCGCCACAATGCAAAATCCGGCGCCGACATCCACGAAACCGTCAAGCCCCTGGAAGGAGAAAAAGTAATTTCCAAAGACCATGCCAACAGTTTTAGAGATACGGACTTACTGAAGTACTTAAAAGAAAATAACGTGACCCGGCTGGTAATATGCGGGATGATGACCCACATGTGCGTCGAAGCCGCGACGCGCGCGGCATCCGATCTCGGGTTTAAATGTACCGTGGTTCACGATGCCTGCGCCACCCGCGCACTCACCTTCGGCGACAAAACCGTCAGCGCCGAAGATGTTCATTATTCGACTTTGAGTGCCCTCACCTCCTATGCCGAAGTGGTGGATACGGAAACCGTTTTAAAAGGAAAGTAAATGAAGTACCTATTCATTCCCGTACATTTTGACGATCATCTTGCCTTTCGAGACGTAGGCGCGGAACATGCCGGTAGTATTGAACGGCATGGCGATATTACCGTTTTTATCGATGGCAATAACCCCGCCGCTGCCGCCGGCATCTTTTAACTTTTTCATTACCACCAGGTCCGCCGCATCCTTGAGAGACAGGTTTTTATAGGCCATCAATGCCGAGATATCGTAAGCCGCGGACCACCGGATAAAATATTCCCCGTGTCCCGTGGCCGAAACCGCGCAGGTGGCATTGTCGGCAAAGGTCCCGGCACCGATAATGGGGGAATCGCCCACACGCCCGAACCGTTTATTCGTCATACCGCCGGTGGATGTGCCCGCCGCCAGGTTCCCGGCTTTATCCAGGGCCACACAGCCCACGGTCCCGAATTTATTGTTCGGGGATATTTTCGCGGCTTTTTTTTGCGCGTTTTCCCGCTCTTTTTCCTTTTGGAGACTTTTCCACCGTCGTTCAGTATAAAAATAGTCCCGGGGCACCAGTTCGATGCCCTGTTGTTTGGCGAAGGCTTCGGCACCGTCCCCGGTCAACAAGACATGGGGGGAACGTTCCATTATGAGCCGGGCCAGGGAGATAGGGTTTTTAATGTGTTTCACACCCGCGGCGGCACCCGCATTCCGGGTTTTGCCGTCCATGATCGACGTATCCAGTTCGTTTGTACCTTCGGCGGTAAATACCGCGCCTTTACCCGCGTTAAAAAGCGGTGAATCCTCCATTACTCGAATCGCGGCTTCCACTGCGTCGAGCCCGGTGCCGTTGTTTTCCAGTATTTTATAACCGGCGGTCAGGGCTTCGGTGAGCTTTTCCCTATATGCCTTTTCTTCTTCCGGGGCCATGGTTTTTTGGGTAATATTCCCCGCGCCGCCGTGTATAACAATACCGAAGGGTTTATCGTCGGCTCCCGTTTTTTCCGCCTGCCCAAAGCAGGAGAAAGCAACAAACAAAACAACCACCAGCGTTAATACATTCACTTTTTTTTTCATTCGGTTACCTCTTTTTTTTTGCTTAAAATCTTATTATCCTCAATTCCGGGAAAAAAGCAAGAGGCATTACCTTTATTAAAATTCAAAAACCACAAAAAAATCGTCCGGTAGTTGGATTTTTCTCCGTAATGTGTTATTAATATATTGGATGTTTGATGTTTTTTACTTCGTCAACTCCTGGAGGGTACATATGAAGTTGAAGCAACATCGATGCTGTTTGTTTTTTATCATTTTCCTGGGTACCCAGGCATTTCCCCCCATCAACGGTACGGCACAAGAACGGGTCAGTCTCGATATGACCAACCTGGGCAAGGCATGGGAAGAATTTGCAACGAATCCCGGTCCGGGAACCGCAGGCAAACTCTATGAACTCCTTCCCGATGGAAAAAAAGCTCAAGAATTCGAACTACAGACCGAGGTAAGGGTATTGATCTCCCAAAATCTCCACGTACTGGAAAGCCGGATTTATTCCGCCGACCGGGACGCTTTAAGGATCGCTTTCCGTCTCTTCTCGATTGCCGATGTCGAAATGCAAAAATCCCTCATTAAGATCATCGGTTACTTACTTCGTTTTAATACCCACCTCTTTTTAGAGGAATTGGTGACCCATGAAGAACTGGTCCCCGACCTGGAACTCCTGGTTTGCAGTTTTCGATTAAGCGCCCCGGACGATCCGGCCCAACAAAAACTGGAAAAAAATATCCGCTTGAAAGCCCTGGGCTATATCGAAGATAAAAACTTGAAAGCCATAAAAAAGAAGTGCATCAAGATACTGAACAAAGTAAAAATCGAATAACCGCCTTACCTCGTACTCCTTACCCCTTACCCCTTACTCCTTACCCCTTTCTTTTTCTTCTCCACCAGTTTCAAATAGTCGCTGATGATCTTTTCGGAATCCAACGAAAGATACTCGGCGTATTTTTTTAAGAATACTCTTATGTAACCCTGGGGGGGAAGTAGTTCGAGTCTTTCCAGTTCGATGTTTTTAAGATGCTTGGCCGGGATGCCTGTAAAGAGGGCGATTTCGTTTAGTTCAACCCCCAGTACCTCCCGGGTCAAACGCAAGGCATTCCCGCTGTACACTTCGAACTCCGGGACATTATGGGTCCGTACCCACTCTTTGGCGGACGTGATCTTTTCTTTTTCCTCGGAGGCATAAAACTCTTTCAGAATTTCATAGGCATGTTCCAGTTGCGTTAGAATAGCTTCCCGTTTTTCTTCGGAAATCTCATCCATAATGGGAGACAATACCATCGGCTGCGACGAATAAAGTTTTTTCAAGTGCAAATACGCACTCTTTACCTCTACAAAGGAGGCATCGGGCTTGATCTCAAGTATATCGTAATACTTTTTATACTCGCTCTTATCCTCGTTGTTTTTTTTTATATCGGTTTTCTCAGACATTTTTAATACTTGTAATTTTTATTTGATCACCGGCAATAATATTGTCGGTAATGGTCATAATATCTTTTTTTACACTGTAGGACACATTGAGGGTCGGGGCGCTCTGGATCAAACTTAAATTCTTCCAGAACTGGAAATCATATTCGATATACCCCGCATAAAAGGTCTCAACCCCGATGTACTTGATACAAATACTCCGGACCGAAAAACCTTCCTGCACCTCCATGGCATTTCTAACCTTATTCAAAACCACGAAAATGGAAAACCCGTTCAATTCACGGGTAAGGGTGTCGTTTATAAATTCGGAGGACTTTTTTATATGGTGCATCAAATCCACGATGTTTTTTATCCCGTGCGCTTTCCGGTTCATCCAGGCTTCCCGCACCGTATCCTTAAGACCGTGATTGCCCAGGGTGTGCTTCAATTTCCTGAAAAACGTGTTTTTTATAAACTGGAACAAATTCTCGACGGCCGTTATTTCAGGGACCGCCACCACCACCATCCGGTCCGCCAGTAAAAATGCATCGATGGTGTCGTTGGAGGTACCTCCCCCCAGGTCGAGAAGGATATAATCGGCGTCCAGGTTTTTTATATGGCGGAAAAGTTTGACTTTCTGGCCGTAATTCAAATTGCCGGAACTCACCGAATGATAATCCCCGGGGATGATCCCGAGATTATCGATACCTGTTTCCAGGATCAGGTCCTCCAGGGGCCACTTATTATCGAAAAAATCATTGATGGTTCTCCGGGCGCGTTTGATCCCGAAAAACGAATGGATATTGGCACCGCCGAAATCCGCGTCGATAACGATCACACGTTTATTCCGGGCGGCAAGGGCAATGGCCAGTTGGCTCACCACAAAAGTTTTGCCGGTCCCCCCTTTACCGCCGCCCACAGCCCAAATTTCCGCATGTTTGTCGTCTAAGTTATCCATGGTTTTATTTTATAATTCCTTTAATACAGTAATTCTATAAATTTCTTGAATTTAAATCAACCTTTTTTTGAAAAATAATCGGAATCAGCCGAAAAAATAAAACAGGACGTATTTACCCACGTTTTACGTACCGGGAACCGCGTTTCGCGGCTATCGACAGGGTGCGCTTTACAATAAAACACCCTGTGGGCATTTTAGATAAGTCACAAATTACAACTTAACGACTTTTATGGCATGGTCGCCTTTGGGGCCGGTGTTTATTTCAAATTCGACATCCTCCCCTTCCTCTAAGGTTCGGAAGCCATCTGATTGAATCTCGTTGTAATGAACGAAAATTTCTTTACCTTCATCGGTGGCAATAAAGCCATATCCTTTTTTAGCGTTGAACCATTTGACCTTGCCTCTGGCCATTATTTCCTCCTTTTCGCTGTGTTGAATTCTTCCAGTAAACATCCAGTAAATAACGGCCGGAAGCATTGAAACTCCAAACCTCTTATTTACTTCCAAAATCGAATTTTACACTACCCTTCGTTATTTGTCAAGGGGGTGGAATCGCTTTAAAACGCCCTGATATTGACTCTATAACCCCCTTATGATATACTGTAAAATAACTTTCGATACGGTTAACGGGATAACTAACGATGCTGCAAATTAGGAATTTACACTATTCTATTGGAGATCGCAAACTGCTGGACGGAATCGACTGGGTGATCCAACCGGGAAAACGGTCGGCTTTGATCGGGCCCAACGGCGCAGGCAAAACCACCTTGCTCAGGATCCTGATGAATGAGATCGAACCCGCGGACGGAACCGTTACTCACCCCAGAGAATACCGCATCGGATGCCTCCCACAGGAAGAGATACACCTCGCCGGGCAAACGGTTTTACAAACCGTGTTGGACGGCCAGGAAGAGATCATCCGGCTGGAAAAACATATCTCCCGGCTGCACGAGGCCCTGGATGCCCCGGACGCCGCCGCCCACCGCGATAAACTCCTGGAACAGTTGGGCCAACTGGAACACCGCTACGACGCACTGGAAGGTTACCACCTGGAATCCTATGCCAAAAGTATACTCTCCGGCCTCGGGTTCTCCCAGACCGATTTTTCCCGGCCCTTATCCGAATTCAGCGGCGGGTGGCGTATGCGCGTTTACCTGGCACTGCTGCTGGTACGAAAACCCGACCTCCTCTTGCTGGACGAGCCAACAAACCACCTGGATATCCCCTCCCTGGAATGGCTGGAACAATTCCTGGTCAATTTTAAAGGAAGTATTATCATCGTCTCGCACGACCGCTTTTTTATCGACCGCCTGGCCCAGGAAATCGCCGAATTGGACCGCGGCCAACTGGTCCACTATGCCGGGAACTACCATTTCTATGAAAAGGAAAAAGAACAGCGGGACGCACTCCTCCTGAAAAAATGGAAAGAACAGCAGGTGGAACGCGAACGGCAGGAACGCTTCATTAACCGCTTCCGTTATAAAAATACCAAGGCCGCACAGGTCCAGAGCCGCATCAAGCAGTTGGAAAAAATGGAAATAATCGACCTCCCCCCACCTCCCCAACGGATCGACTTCGACCTCCGGGTGGAAGTCGCCAGCTACAAAGATGTCCTGACCATCGAAAATATGTCGTTTAAATACGATGTCCAATGGGTGTTGAAGGACATCACTTTAAATCTCTCCCGGGGTGACAGGGTCTGCCTGATCGGTGCCAACGGGGCCGGTAAGACCACGTTGACACGCCTTATCTCCGGGCAACTGGCCCCGGGCCGGGGCTCCCTCAAACTGGGTGAGCGGACCGCTATCGGGTACTATGCCCAACACCAGGTGGACGCCCTGACCATGGAAGCCACGGTCTACGAGGAAGTCGCTTCCACCATCGCCGACTGTCACGTGCCCCGTATCCGGGATGTGCTGGGGGTGTTCCAATTCAGGGGCGAGGATGTGTTCAAAAAGATCAAGGTCCTCTCCGGGGGGGAAAAAGCCAGGGTGTCGTTGGCAAAGATACTGCTCTCCCCGGTCAATTTCCTCATCATGGACGAGCCCACCAACCACCTGGATAAAATTTCCAAAGAAGCACTGGAACATGCCCTGTCGAAGTATAACGGGACCATGCTGCTGATCTCCCACGACCGCTATTTTCTGGACAAACTGGTGAGCCGCGTGGTGGACCTGGCGGACGGGCGGATCACCGAATATGACGGCAATTATTCGTATTACCTCGAAAAACGGGGCCGGTCGAAGATGAATGTTACCGCTCCGACGGCGGCGGCCCAACCCCATACCGCCGCGCCGGGGAGCAGGAAAACAAAGGAACAAAAACGCCTGGAAGCCGAAGCCCGGCAGGCCGTCAGCAAAGACCTGAACCGCTTGAAAAAAGAAGTGGCGACCCTGGAGGACAGGATCGCCGGCCTCGAAGCCGCCAAAGACCGGCTGGAAGCCCGGATGTCCCGGCCGGAAACCTACGATGACAGTCAACTGGCCGTGGCATTACAGAAAGAATATGCGGGTGTTAACAAGGATTTGTCGGTATTTACCGGGAAATGGGAAACAGCACAGGGCGAGTTGGATCGATTGGCCGAAGATTTGAAGTCCGGGAAAATTCATCCGCAATGAAACAAAAGACTTGCAAAATACGCAAAAACAACTTAAAATATTAACGATCGTGTGTTACGGTAAATAGAAATGAAAGAAGTAAAAATTGAAGAATGGATGACAGTACGGGAACGAGCTGTGAATAAGAAAACGGCGGTGATCTATAATCCGTCCGCCGGCGGCGGTAAAGCCCTGCGAAAAATGCGGAAAGTCGAGAACTCACTGAAGGAGACAAATATCCCCTATGACCTGTTCGTTACGGAAAGTGAAACCCACCTGGTGGAAACCGCGGCGGCAGCGGCCCGAAAATACCCCGTTATCATCGGCGGCGGCGGCGACACCACCATGAGTATTATCGCCAACCAGATCATGCTCAACGGAAGAAAGAATACACTGGGGATCATCAGCCTCGGCTCGGTCAACGACTTCGCCAGGGAGATCGGGGTCCATAAACTCGAACATGCCGTGGATGCCATTACTCACAACAAAACCAGGGCCTTCGACGTCGGCGTCATCCGCTGCACAAAACAAACCCGGCCCTACTATTTCCTGGTGGCCGCCAGTATCGGGTTGGGTGTCGAGGTAAACCGGTATGTGGACGATTGGATGCAGCGTCATCCGTTTTTCTCCAGCATCCGCGCCGCTACCCAGCAAACGGCAGCCATGAAAGGCATTCGCCAGGCATTCAAAAGCAAAAATGTCCCCCTGGAAGTTAGCCTGGAAACCGGCAAAGAGACGGTTAGTATTGTTTCCTCGCTGCTGGTCTTCTGTAATGCCTCTTCTTTCGCCGGGATATTTCGACCCAGTCCCACGGCCAGTCCCATAAGTGGGAAACTGGACTGCTGCATTTTCGAAATGTCTTCGCTCAGCAGGGTTTTTAAAGTTTCATTCGATATTAAGCGGCAAAAACACCTGGAAAAAAATGAAGTTCGTGTTATCCAGGAGAAATCGTTCAAGATTCACTCGAAAATACCACTCGAGTTCCAGGTGGACGGCGGTATTATACAACTGGATGGAGAAGTCGAGATATCCATCCTGCCCAAAGCATTGACAATGTTCACCAATAACAACTTTGCTTAAGGGCACCCACAGGGTGTCTTCTTGTAGGACACACCCTTTTGGTAGCTGCGAAAGACTTTTTCCGGCACGTAAAACGTATGTATATTGTTGTGTTTCTTAAGAGGTAAGCGGTAAGGAAAAACGAAAGATATGGGTAAAAAAGATAAAGATAAAACGAAGGAGTATCGGAATATTACGGTTAACCGTAAGGCGTTTCACGATTACGAGATCATTGAAAAATACGAGGCCGGGATGGCCCTGGTGGGCAGCGAAGTCAAATCCATCCGCGAGGGAAAAGTAAACCTGAAAGATTCTTACGTGGAAATCCGCGGACTGGAAGCCTTCCTGGTGAGTTCGCACATCAGTCACTACTCGAACGCCAGTTACAACAACCACGAACCGGAGAGGGAGCGAAAGCTTTTGCTGCACCGGCGGGAAATCCTGAAACTGGACAAAAAGGTAAAAACCCGGGGTGTCAGTATCATCCCCCTTCGGATGTATTTTAACCTCAAGGGCCGGATTAAGATCGAGATCGCTTTGGCAAAGGGAAAACGCGCTTACGATAAAAAGCAGGCCATCAAAGACCGCGACATTTCCCGCGACACCGACCGCGAACTAAGAAATTACCG
>Ga0210082_1000101_pt1 | contig 18272 bp, 7 predicted proteins | sample White_ThreeSqA_D_2_FD_185592 | JGI IMG/M metagenome (GOLD analysis project Ga0210082, IMG submission 185592) | Wetland microbial communities from the San Francisco Bay, California, USA, that impact long-term carbon sequestration -... | ecosystem: Environmental > Aquatic > Marine > Wetlands ... | reverse complement strand
CGGAATCAATCATTTTAGTGCTCTCCTAAATTTTAGAAAGGGTCCCCGAAAAGAAAAAAGAAAAAAACGTCTCCGACGGCCAGGGGAAGGCTCCCCCTGGACCCCCTATTACCCTTCGGGTTGAGATGATGACTGTGTGCAGGAAATCCCCCGGGCCGTGCAAGGCGGGTCCAGCAGCATGCTGGTTACACCCCACTTCCAGTGGTCTCGAATTTGAAAAACGCCTTCACCCGGCTCGTTACCGAATCCGAAATCGAATAAAACGTCGGCAATATGATCAACGTAAAAAATGTTGATGTCGTTAACCCTCCCAAAATCGCCACACTGATCGGTGCCCACATCGCCGCACGACCCTGCGCCGCGGGAAACAAACCCGGCAACAATACCGGTAACGCCAACGGCAGCACTCCAAAGATAGTCGTAATTGCCGTCATGATGATCGGACGCATCCGGTCCTTACCACCCTGGATGATCGCCTCATTCTTCGGCATCCCCTTCTTCCTGAGAGTACGTATATGATCCACCAATATAATCCCATTGTTCACCACTATGCCAAATAACGTCAATAACCCCAAATACGACGAATTGTTCAACGTAATACCCAATACCGTGAAAAATAAAGCCACACCGAAAAGCGCAAGCGGCACCGTCAACAATATCGTAAACGGATGAACAAACGACTCGAATAACGACGCCATGATTATGTATATGAAAATCAACGCCAACCATACCGCCATCATCGAACTCGACTGCGACTCCTGGAACTGCCGGAAATGCCGGTCAAAACCCCACGAATAACCCTCGGGAAACGATATCGTATCCATCACCGCCTTAATATCCCCACTCAACTTCATCATCCCCTTCGTGTTCGTGTTGATCGATATGGTCAATTTCGACTTCTTATCCTCCTTGTTGATCGCCATCGACCCGATTCGATACGATACATCCGAGATCGCCGATATCGGTATCTGCTTCGACGGCGTCCGAAGACTGATGTTCTTCAAATCATCCTGACTGAAACCATCATCCCGCTGCATCTTCGTGATAATATCGATCTCCTTGTTCTCCGTCTTGAACTTCCCGATAGGCCGGTCCGAAATCGACGACATGATCGTGCGCGCCACCCGGCTGCTGTCCACTCCCGAACTCTCCGCACGCTTCCTGTCCACCGCTACCAACAACTGCACATCCCCACCCTCGAGGTCCGAAGACAAATCCTCCACTCCCTCGACCGTACGCAATTTTTCCATAACAACCGGGGCCAACTCCGTTAACTTCGTGAAATCCATCCCGATCAACTCTACCCGCATCCCATGGAAATGACCACCCCGGCCGTGCTGCTCGCCAAACTCATAAGTTAACCCGGCCTCCCGGGGAAACATTTCCAATAACTTCTTCTTTACCTCGCTCACCGCCGGCCCGGCCTCCTCCAGGTAAAGCTCCACCTCACCCCGGTACCGCCCCTGCCGCTTGTTCTCGATACCGTAATCCGTCGTAATGTTCTTTATCGCCAACTCCTTCTTGTGCTCCATTAAAATACGCTCGTAATTGTCGAACAATACCTTCATCTGGTCCAATGTGAAACTCCGGGGCATGAAGACCTGGAGGTTGAAGTTCCGCTCCTCGCTGGAAGGAAAAAACTCCCGCTCCACTTTCGACATCATCCAGACAGCGGAACCGAAAATACAAAACGCCACGAAAACCGTTAATGCTTTCGTAAGCGGCCGCTTGATGGTAAAATGAATGATCGACTCGTAAAAAGAGGTCATCTTTACCAACCACCGGGCTTTCTCTTTCATTTTTCCCTTTAATAAACGGCTGCCCGCAAGGGGAATGAACGTCAGGGAAATAATAAGCGATGCAATAAGGGCAAGAGATATCGTAATGGCAAAATCCGTCATCCAGCGCCCGAAACCCGTGGAGGAAATAAAACTGAGCGAAATAAACACCACCAACGTCGTCAACGTCGAAGCCGTCACCGCCAGCGCCACTTCACTGCTGCCCTTGACCGCCGCATCCAGGGAAGAATATCCCTTCTCCTGCTTTAACCGGAAAATGTTTTCCAATACAACCACGCTGTTGTCCACCAACATACCCACCGCCATCATTAACCCGCTGAGAGAAATAATATTAATGGATATCGGCGCATTGAACACCGCCCTGTAAATGTACATCAATGAAAATGTAAACACCACGGCCATGGGAATGGCTACCGCAATAACGATGGTGGTCCGGAACTTCCTCAAGAAAAACAACAACACCACCACCGCCAGCAATCCACCGATAAGACCCGCAACCGAAAGGTCTTTCAAACTGTTCAATATCTCCTCGGACTGGTCGCGGAAATAGAGCACATCCATATCCTTAAGCGACGGTTCCCGTTTTTTCAGTTTATCCATGGTGCTCTGCACCAGTCGGCATACTTCCACCACGTTGGCATTGGACGCCCGGTAAATCCGGTAACTGAGCGATTCCCTGGCGTTGAGCCGGTTGTACTCCTCCGGGGGAGGGTAATCGTAGGTAACGTCGGCCACGTCCTTTATCTTTAATCCCTGCTTATTTAACGGCAGTTCCTTGATCTCGTTCTCGAATTTCAGTTCGCCGGGCACCCGTAATACGTACCGCTTGTCGTCCTCGACATACCCCGCGGAAATGTTGATGTTGTTGTTCCGCACCGTTTCGATAAGGTCCAGGATGCTGATGGAACTGGAATAAAAGAGGTCGGGTTTCAATGCGATGGTCAACTGTTTGTCTTTCAAACCGCGAATATCCACGTTGGCCACCCCTTCGATGCGTTCCAGTTCGGGGAGCACCAGGTTCTCCGCCAGGTAATAGAACTGCTGGATGTCACCGGGAATCGAGATGCTGCAGGAAATGACCGGGCGGTCGGACGTGGACCAACGGCGTATCCGGATACGCTCGAGATCGTCGGGTAAACGGTCGCGCACCTGGTCGATCTTGTCCCGTATCTCCATGGACGCCACGTCCATGTTCGTCCCCGTCTCGAACTCCACGAAAAGACGCGAACCGGTGGACGATGAGGTGGACCTTAACCCCTTTAAATTATTGGTGGTCGATAATATCTCTTCCAGCGGACGTGAAATGACACGTTCCACTTCCTCCGGGGACGACGAGGGATACGTGACCTGAACCATTAAGCCCGGGAACGATGTGTCCGGGAACATCTCCAACGGTAACTTTATAATAGAGATCACCCCGATGGTGATAAATATCAGCATCACCACTATAACGGTAACGGGTTTTCGCAGTGAAAATTCCGGCAAATTCATGTTAACGCTCCTACAGCTTTGAAAGCCACGCGCCTTCGCGGCTAATCATTTTTTTCCTTAACGACAAGACTATAAATGATCGGGATGAAGATCAGTGTCAGGAATGTCCCGAAGATCATACCGCCGATCAGGGTCACGGCCAGGGGGATACGGATCTCGAACCCTTCGTTAAAATCCAGGGCCATGGGCAGCAGTCCCAACACCGTCGTGATAGTAGTCATTAAAATCGGGCGCCACCGCACCCGGGCCGCTTCCATAATGGCTTCCATTTTCTTTTTACCCTGGATTTGCAGTTGTCCCGTGTAATCCACCAGCACGATGGCGTTGTTGACGATGATACCCGAAAGAATGACCAACCCGATCAATACGATGACATTAATGGAAATCGCCGTCACCATCCCGGCAATCACCACGCCGATGATGCCCATGGGAATCGTGAACATAATAATAAAGGGTTTTTTAAAGGACTCGAACTGCGAGGCCATGACCAGGTATACCAGGAAGATCGCCAGCGAAATGGCAAAGATCATGGAAGAAAAAGCCACATCCATCTCCTGGCCCTGACCGGCCAGGTAGATCGTAAAATCCTCCGGTTTCGTGATGGTCTTGCCGAATTCAAGGATTTTTGAATTGGCTTCCGACAGGTCGATGCCCGCCGTATTGCCCGTAATGACCGCGGATTTCTGCTGGAATATACGCCGGATCTCCGCCGGGCCCTCTTTGATCTTGATGTCCGCCACCGCTTTGATGGGCACGATGATACCCAACCCGTTGCGAACACTGAGACGCTGGATCTTCTCCACCTGGTCGCGGTAATTCTCCGAGACCCGGACCCGGATATCCACTTCCCGGTCGCTCTCGATGAATTTCGTCGCCACATCCCCTTCCACTTTACTGCGAATCTGGCTGCCCACGTCGTTGATCGTCATGTCCTGGGACGCCAAAAGGGCGCGGTTGAACACGATCTGTATCTCGGGATACCCCTCTTCCATACTGGATTTCAAATCCGTGATCCCCGGGATACCCCGGATTTTGGCCAGGAGCTCATCGGAAACCCGTTTCAACTCATCCAGGTCGTTACCCGATATCACCACTTCCAGTGGCGCGTTATAGGAGAATAACCGGGGTTTGTATATTTTGAGCTTTATCTCGCTGCTGAAGGTCTCCAGGTCCTTTCGGATTTTCTCCATGATATTGTCTTCGGCGCTGCCCAGGATACCCGGTTTCAAGCGCACCGTGAATTCCGACAGGTTCTCCATTTGCTCCTGGAACGTAATACCGCCCCTGGACCCTTTCCCGATCAATTCGTAAATACTATCCACTTGCTCGTATGTTTTCAACCGTTCCGTTATGCGGGAGATCACCGAGGCGTTCTCCACCAGCGAGGTTCCGGGAGTGAATTCCACGTTGATCAAAAATTCACCCTGGGATATCACCGGGATCAACTCCTTTCCCATGAAACGCATAACCCCGAGCGATACCGCGAAAAGGATCAGGACCGCGATAATAATGACCTTTTTCCGTTTAAAGGCGGTTTGCTGGAACCCCTTGTAGCCGTTGAACACCATGTCGTAGACTTTATCCACCGGGCGGAAGATCTTTTTGAAAAAGTGGTTGAGCCGTTCTTTCGCGTTTTTCCTCCGCATGACCGAATAGAGCATGGGGACCAGGGTGAGAGAGGAGACCAGCGAGGCCAGGAGGGAGAACGTGACCGTCAATGCCATGTCCCGGAACAACTGCCCGGCAATCCCTTCCACGAAAACGATGGGAAAGAACACCGCCACCGTGGTAAACGTGGAGGCCGTGACCGCGCCTGCTACTTCCGACGTGCCTTTCAACGCCGAGTCGTAGAGGCCCATGCCCTCCTCGCGGTACCGCTGGATGGCTTCCAGCACAACGATGGAGTTGTCCACAAGCATGCCGATGCCCAGCGCAAGCCCCCCGAGAGAGATGATATTCAATGAAATATCGAAAGAAAACATCAGGAAAAAAGTAATAATAACCGATATGGGAATGGCCACGCCGATAATAAGCGTGCTGCGTATGTTTTTAAGGAAATAGAGCAGGACCAGGACGGCGAGGATACCGCCCAGGATGGCGGTTTGTTTGACTTCAGCGATAGTGTTTTTGATGAATTTCGCCTGGTTCGTAATGAGCGTGTACTTCATGCCGCGGGGTTTGAATATCGTGGGGTCGATCTTTTGTAATTTCTCCAATACCGCGTTCGCCACTTTTACCGTGTTGGCATCGGCCGCGCGGTAAATCGCGGCCTCGATACACTCTTTACCGTTGATACGGGAGATCACTTTCCGCTCTTTATAGCCCCGGAAGACCTTTGCGATACTTCCCAGTTTAATGGGGACATCGTCTCGCTTTAAGATAATGATCTCGTTGATCTCCTCCACCGTTTTGAATTCGTTCACCGTGCGAACCAGGTATTGGCTGTCCTTCTGCTTTAAAATACCCGCCGACAGGTTGATGTTTTCCTGGGCCAGCCGGTTGGCGATAGTGGACATGGGGATGTTCAGGAGACTGACCCGGGTTTCGTCGATATCGATATGGATTTCGTCTTCCAGCCCGCCGGAGATCGAACAGGCCGCCACGCCTTCGATACTTTCGACCGCCTGCTTGATGTCCGTTTCCGAAATGTAGCGGATGCGGGAGAGTTCCACGTCGCCCGTTATCCCCAGTTTCATGATCGGTTCCGTGTTGGGGTCGTAGCGGAGAATAATGGGTTTTTGGGAAGTGACCGGGAGGTTTAAGATATCCAGTTTTTCCCTTACCTTGAGGGTGGCGAAATCCATGTTCGTGTCCCAGGCGAATTCCACCATCACTTCCGACAGTTCCGCCCGGGAGACCGAGGAGATGCGGACCACGTTATCCACCACCCCCACCGCTTCCTCGATGGGTTTTGAGATAATATGTTCGATTTCCGCAGGGGCCGTGCCCGGGTATTCCGTTTTTATCGTGAGAGTAGGGTAGGAGATCGTGGGGAGGAGGTTGAGCGTGAGCCTGGAATAAGAGATAAACCCGAAGATCAGGGCGGCCACCGTAAACATGAACACCGAGACGGGATGGGTGAGAGAAAATTTTACGATTTTCATGAGGATGCCTTTTTACCCGTATCCGGCTTGCTGCCGGACGGTTTTTCCCGGCGGGGCCGGTCGCCGCCGGGTCCTCCGGGACCTCCGGGTCCGCCGAAACCCTGGACACTGACTTTCATCTTATCTTTCAGGCCTTCGACGCCCACCGTGACCAGGGGTTCGCCTTCTTCCAGGCCGGAGGTGATTTCGATATTATCGCCTTCCGAGATACCTGTTTCGACGGTTCGTTTGGAAACCGCCATGGTCTTACGGTCGAAAATGAAAACATAGGCTTCGTTTTCCCGGTATGAGACGGCTTTCTTGGGTATGACCACGGCATCCGGTTTATTACGGATAAGGATTTTCGTTTCCACGAACATCCCGGGTTTCAGTTTTTTTGTTTTATCGAAGACTTCGATCGTGACTTTGACCGTGCCGGATTGAACGTCGATGCGGGGATTGATGATCTTTATTTTGCCTTTGAAGATCATGCCGTTCAGCACATCGCTGTTGATCTCCGCTTCCATCCCGTCTTCCAGGTTGACCACGTCCGAAGAGGGGACGTAGACTTTGACCAGGAGCGGCGAGAAGTCTTCCACCGTAAAGAGTTGTTGGTTGGCATTGACGCGGCTTCCCACTTCCGTCATTCGTTCCGTGACATAGCCGTCCACCGGGGCGGATATGTTCGTATAGCTCAACTGCAGTTCGAGGTCTTTGAAGTTTTCCTGTTTGTTTTGGAAATCCAATTTGGCTTTATTATAATTACTTTCGGACAGTTGGTAATCCTGGTCCGAGATCATCTCGGTTTTTTTCAATTCTTTACTTCTTTCGAGATTGGCCGATTCATCCTCCAGCGTGAGTTTTGCCTGCTGGAGTTGAAGTTGGGCCTGGCGGTGGAGGATACGGATTTCCGTATCGTCCAGGAGGGCGAGGGTATCGCCTTTTTCGACCAGTGCGCCTTCTTCCCGGACGATTTTTTTCACATAGGCGGAGAGCCGGGAGTAGACCTCGACTTTCCGTTCCGGTTCCACCGTGCCGTTGAGCACCAGGAACGCGTTGATGGGTTGGCGTTTGACCCGTTCCAGTTTGACCACCGGGTTATTGCCGTTTCTCATTTCCAGGAATTGTTTGACCCGTTCCATGGGAATGCGTCCGCTTTTAATGGCTTCTTTCATGCGGTCGGGGATATCCAGTTTATCGACATCGATTTCGCCGTCTTTTTTCCCGTTATCTTCTTTTATTTCTTTGCTTTTTCCTTCACCGCCGCTTCCGCCGCATGCGGTGAAAGAGACCGCCATTACCATGGATATTAACGCTGCCGATATTACTTTCATTTTACCATACTTTCTCATTTTCATCCTCTTATCCGTTACCGTTTGCCGTGGAGGTCCGAGTCCCGAAGGTCCGCGACAAATTAGCTTAATATACCACAAAAGTATTTATTTTTCCACTTGTTTTTCCACAAAGACCGTGAGGGAAATTCTTTACCCGGTTCTTTTCTGGAAATATTAAAACAATTGTCCCCCGGAAACCTTGCAAGAAAAAATACAAATTTTTGGTCTCTGCATTTGAATCCTCGCCCGGGAAAAATCAGTGATATAATTTATTTGTAAGGTATTGCCTTTTAATAATAATTCCATTAAGATACTCCTTTAGACCAATAATATTTGGGAGGTTACTTTATGCACATATGTCTTGTTTCGACTTATTTCCCCCAACCTTGCGGTATTGCTAACTATACCCACAATCTGGCCGGCGCCTTATTCGCAGCGGACCGGGATATGTCTTTGAGTATCCTGGTAGGAGGAGATCGAGAGCCTCTACTTGATGAACATTTTAACGTCCTGGATACCTTCGATTGGGACAACGATTACCCCGCCGATATAATGGCCCGTGTCGAAACTCTCAGGCCGGACATCGTTCATATTCAACATGAATATGGAATATTCGGTATCGATGACCGTTTTTTTCGTTTGCTCGTTCACCTTCGGGACAAAGGCGTTACCACCGTTGTTACACTACATACCGTTCATACGCTCCAGAGTTTCTATGGAGGCTGCGCACGGCCTTATTTACGCCGACTTCTTAAACGGGTAAATATTGAAAAATACCAGTGGAAAATCAGTGACCTGGCTGATCTTGTGATCGTACACCAGGAGGTCCCTATTCGGAATGTGCTTTTAAGACAGGGGGTGGACCCGGCCCGTGTCATGACCATTCCCCACGGTACCCATTTAGCAAAACCCCCGGATAAGGCGGAAACAAAAACGGTGTTGGGCTTCAGCCCCGGGAATCCGTTGATCATGGCATTCGGTTATTTTGAGAGTTCTAAGAACATGCACCTGCTTATCGAGGCGTTTCGCCGGGTAAGAAAGCGTATCCCCGGGTCAAGACTCTGGCTTGGCGGATATGTCCGACATTCGAATCCACGGACGCTGGCATACCGTGAACGATGCCTCGGGCTTATTAAAAAGTACAACCTGGAAAATTATATTCGTGTCGAGGAACGTATGATCCCTGAAACCGAAGTGAAACAAGTGTTGGGGGCGGCGGATGTGGTCTGTTTGGCTTACAAGGAGGATACACGCTCTTCAAGCGGGGTCCTTCACCTGGCAATGGGGCTCGGTAAATCGGTGGCCGCTTCCCGGATTCCCAAATTTCATGAGCTTTCGGAAGTGGCGGATGAGTTACTGGTCAGCCCCTGGTCTGTTAGAGAGCTTTCTTCCCTGATCGAGCGGTTAATACTGGATCGATCGTTTCGAAGTGCAATTGAAAAAGATATCCGGGATTTCGCTCTCAAAACCGCCTGGCCTGCTGTTGCCGGGACTCACCTGTCGGCTTATAAGCAATTATTAAAAACCCGGTCAAAAAACTACACGCTCCCCACGGCCCTGGAAGTAGCGTAATATTCGAGAGGAACCGATGAATACCGATGCGGTTGAGCTCTTTTACTCCTATGCTCATGAAGATGAAACGTTCAGGAAGAAACTGGAGAAACATTTAAGCGTATTAAAAAATCAAGGTGTGATCCGGGAGTGGCATGACCGTAAGATCGTCGCAGGTAGTGATTGGGAGGAACAAATCGACGGTCATTTGAATTCTTCGCGGATTATTTTATTACTCGTGAGCTCTGATTTCCTGGCTTCAAATTATATTACGAGTGTTGAAGTAACGCGCGCGATGGAACGGCACGAAGCCGGGGAAGCACGTGTCGTTCCCGTGATTTTGCGCCCCTGCCTCTGGGATGGAACGCCTTTCGCGAAATTGCAAGGACTGCCGAAGGATGGAAAACCGGTAACCGAATGGTCGAACAGGGAAAACGCTTTTTCCGATATCGCCAGGGGTATCCGGTCCGTGGTCGAGGAACTGAAAAAGTCGGTGGATGCCGATGGACCGGTGAAAATCAAAGAGACACCGCTGGTTATGCCCGATCCGATCCCCGCCCTGGGGATTTTCATCGATAGGGTAGATGTTATCGATGAAATACGGAGATTTTTCCATGAAGACGTGGGGAGGCTTATCGTTTTACAGGGCTTCCCGGGTATGGGGAAAACGACTCTTGCAGCCAGGCTTTCCGGGTTGATACGGTCGCGTGTTAGAGCCGTGTTATGGTTCAAATGTCACCCCGACCGGCTGTCCTCCGATGTATTATTTGCTAAGTTCCATGCATTTCTTGAAGAAAATGAGGACCACTCATTACGGGGAATATGGAACGATATGAATCCGGGACTCTTCGATGTAAAGATCAACCGTCTAATCCGGGCATTGGATTCTAATCGTTACTTAATCGTCTTTGATGAATTTGAAAATTGGCTGGGAGACGATTTCCGGATAAAAAACGAGCATGTGAAAAAGGTCCTATCGGACATATTCTGCGCAGCCCATAAGAGCAAATTCATTTTGGTTTCTCATAAACGTCCTGCTTTCGAACCTTTGACCATCCCCCTGCCGTTTGGTTCCATGAAGGAACATACGGTACTCGGACTTAGTGAGCCTTATGCGATTCAACTTCTCCGGGAATCGGGATTGGATATTGAAGATGAGGAACTGATGGGCCGGATTGTAAACTATTGTGACGGTAACCCGCTGCTGCTTCAAATGTTTAGTTACCAGGTTCGGATTCGCCGCCGTGATCCGGGGGAACTAATCGAGGCCGGTGCGAAAGAAACAAAATTTGCCAATTTGCTCCGGGAAGCCACCTCCGGGTTATCACGGGAAAGTCGCCGGGAGTTGGAAAGACTCAGTGTTTTTCGTTTGCCGCTAAGCAATCGGAGGCAAAAAACACCGGGTGTCCATTATAATACTGCCGTTGAGCCGTTGGTAGATCGTTTCCTGGTGATTAGCGGAGAATCCATCGATGTACCGATAATCGTTAAAAATTTCATGTTGGAAACGCTTTCGGAGTCCCGGCGCTTGGAATTACACAAAGAAGCCGCGGCGTTTTATAAACAGCTTCACGGGGACCGAACCCCCCGGGATTATGAGACGCTTCAATCGGTACTGGAAGAGGCGTATCACAGGTTTCAGGGTGGCGATAATGAACATGCGGCGACGATTGTTATGCCTGCCGTTGTTTTGCTGGTTGACTGGGGGTACATCGAACAAGCGGAGCAGCAGGCACTCCAGGTCGAACACAACGTGAGCGACAACCACCTCCTGGCGCAATGTGCCGGGATATTAGGCAGGATCAATGATTTGCGCTCAAACTATACGGCGGCCCTGGAGTATTTTGAGAATGCACTCGAATTGTATATTTCCGTTAACGACCACGGGGGCGCGGCCGGGACGATGTTTCGTATTGGAAGTATCTATAACGCGCTTCGCCAATTCAAAAGAGCGGATACATATTTTCAAAGATGCATCGAACACTGCGATAAACATGGTGTAAATGAGAAAAGAGGGGGAGCGTTACTATCCATGGCCTGGAACCGGAAAGAACAGGCTTTCGAAACCGGGAAAGTGCTTGAATTATATCGATCAAGCCTGGAATATGCGGAAAAAGAAAAAGACTATATTACCGTTAGCAGTGCTCATCGTCAAATCGGTTTTTTACTCTGGAGCAAGCGGCAAAACAAAGAAGAAGCACTCCGGCATTATGAACAAGCATTACGAATCAGTCGATCGTCTAACCTCGTTAAGGAAATCGGGGCGATTCATGTCGATTTGGGATATCTCCATAATGAATGGGGAGAATACTCCGAGGCCGGGAAGAATTGCCTCCAGGCAATTGAAATATTAAAAGCCCTGGGTAACAATTATGCGCTTGGGAATGCATATTGTAATTTTGCAGGGGTCATGGAATCGACGGGTATGGTCGATAATGCCGTTCGGTATTACGAATTAAGTATAAAAATATCTTCCGAGATCAAGAATTTCGGCTGTACCGCTTATGCCGCCCTTCGATTGGGAATGGTCCACCAAAAGCAAAACAATCTCGGCGAAGCGAAAAAACGTTTCCTGGAAGCCGATCTTTTATGCCGGGAGTATGGATTGAATGAAATAGGCAATGAAGTAAAAAACCGGTTAAATAAGTTAAAGAAATTGGTAAGCCAAAGCAATGATTAATCCGTGGCTGCATATACAAAAAAGAAGATAAGAGGGCCGGTTGTCCGCGGGACCCGGCTGAGGCTAAATTTAGGGTCGAGCGTTAAAGATCGAGCGTTAAAGATCGACGAAGGTTTCCTTGATGAGGTTGACCATACGTCCGTTTTCGGAATGACCGGTCTTCTGGGCCGTGATCTTCCCCCGGATGGGCCTCCCCAGGAGGTAAAAATCACCGATGATGTCCAGGATTTTATGCCGGGCCAACTCTTCCTTGAACCGCAATTTCGTATTGATCACCCGTCCCCTGTCGATAAGAATAAAATTGTTAAACCGGCCTCCTTCGGCCAATCCCATCTGGGAAAGCTTGCTCAACTCATCCACGAAACCGTAAGTACGGGCCGGTGCGATCTGGGTTTCAAAGTCCTGGAAGCTTATCATATCGAAATCATAGGTCATTTTTCCCAGGGGCTCGGGGTAGATCGTGGTATATGAAACGGAAAACCGGTCCGCGGGTTCTATCTTTATATACTTGGTGTCGATTCCCTCTTCTCCCAGGATCAAGGTTTTGGTGACCACGATCTCGGGGATAAGGTCCTCCTGGTCCACCACGCCGGTATCCCGGATGAACTTACAGAATTTGACCGCGGAACCGTCGACGATAGGTACTTCCTTATTGATCTTTACGGACAGGTTGGTAATGCCCGCGGCGTGCAGTGTGGCCATGAAATGTTCGATGGTTTTGGCCTCCAGGTCGTCCTTTTTTATGGACGTCGCATAACTGGTGGTGTCCAGGTACTCGATCCTGGCGGGTATATAACCGGTTTCGGAAATATTCTCGAAACGAATACCTTTCCCCGGGGGCAGCGGTTTGATCACCATGCCCGTCTTTTCCCCGGAATGAAGTCCGAGACCGTAGAATATATTACTGGCCCTGATGGTTTTCTGCTTTTTCAAATAATTGGTGTCGTGTAAGTCGTACGCGATCCTGGCTTCCGATGTCTCTTCCTTCAAGACCCGTCTTTGGCCTTTACCGCCGGTCTCGTCCAGGATGGATTTCAAGCGGACGTTTTCATCCAGGACTTTCCGGTAATCCAGTCCCCTCTGGAGGACCAGCATGACTTTATCCAGGCTGAGGGGTTTTTCCAGGAAATCGTATGCGCCTTCTTTAACGGCCCGGACAGCAGTGGTGATGTTTCCGTGGCCGGAGATCATAATAATGATCTGGTTGGGGTCGATGGCCAGTATATGCCGCAGCGTTTCGAGGCCGTCTATTCCCGGCAGCCATATATCGAGAAAAACGGCATCGGGTTTTACATTTTTGAATTTTTCCACCCCTTCTTCCCCGGAAGAGGCAAAAAAGGTTTTATAGCCTTCATCGGCAAGTATCGAGGCCAGGGAAACCTGTATGTTTTTCTCATCGTCGATGATGAGAATTTTTTCCATATTTTTTTTGTTTTCCATTTTTTATTCCATTCAGCCGATTATAACACAAAGGCCGCCGGGGATAAAGGGGACCGCGGCAAAATTAAAAATCTCATATTTTTTACTGTTTCTTTCACGAAGAAAATGGTATAATTAAATATGCAAGTTTTGAAAAAAGACCAACACATTTATACCGGTCCCCGGTGAATTAGTGTGAATTCATGTGAAATCGATATGAGATTCATTGAATTCAAATATACCCGGTACCGGTATCAGGAGGTTTTGAAATGAGTGAAAGAAAGATTTTGCAGTTTTGGATTGTTATATTCTTAATGGGATTAGTACTTCCAAATGTCCTTGTATCGGCCGGTGAGGCACCCCCGGCCGTAACGCAGGCCGACCTTGAGAAAGAAATCCCGAAATTGATGGAGGACGGTAATATCCCCGGGTTGACCCTTGTGGTCGTCAAGGGCGACGATGCGCCTTATATCAAGAGTTTTGGGTCTGCCGACCTTGCACAGGGGAAGACCGTAACCCCGGAAACGTTGTTTGAACTGTGCTCCACCAGTAAAGCGTTTACCGCCCTGGCGGCCTTGAAGTTGGAAAGTGAGGGCCATATCGACCTCGATGCCCCCGTTTCAAAATACATCGAGGGTTTTTCCGTCACCTTTCAAGGTAAACCCGTTGATATCTCGCTGAGACAGGTGCTTAACCAGACCACCGGTATATCGTTTAAGAGTGTGGCCCGGATCCCGGAGTCCGATGCCGATGATGCGCTGCAGCAGGCGGTGCGGAATCTTTCCGGGTTCGAACTCAGCCGAAAGCCGGGTAGTGCATTTGAATACGCCACTATTCATTATGATATTATCGGTGCCGTGATCGAAAAAGTCTCCGGGATGAGTTATGAAGAGTATATGGATAAGAACGTGTTCCAGCCGTTGGGGCTGAATTCGACCCGTGTGGGGGTGGATAAAAATGATCCCTTGAAGTCGAAGGGCTATAAGATCGGTTTCTTTTCACCCCGGGAATATGATGCGCCTATTTTCCGCGGTAACAACCCCGCGGGTTATATTATCTCCAATGGGCGGGATATGGCCCGCTGGCTGCAATTTCAAATGGGACGCCTCGACACAGAACTGCGTCCGTTCATTGAAAAGAGCCATGAACCGGATATGAGCGTGAAACCCGGCCCGGCGATGGATTCCTATGCCATGGGATGGCAAATCCTGCAGTATGGCGGCAAGGTGATCGAGCACGGTGGCGCCAATCCTAATTTTACCTCTTATATCAGGTTCGTCCCCGGGAAAAACGTAGGGGTAGTCGTGCTGGCAAATTCCAACAGCGGTTACACTCCGTATATTGCCGACGTTGCCACGGCGTATGCCGAAGGAAAACCGATGCCCGCGGAGTTTATCGAGGGGAGGACCATCGACGGTGTTGCCACGATGATCTCATTAGGGATTGCATTCTTTATCCTTTTGGCCTTCGTCTACATTCTCACGATTATCCTGGACCTTTTCAAAGGCAGGCGTCAATATGAAGCCGTCACGTTTCGAAAACTGCTTAAAATGGTGGGCAGCCTCCTGTTATATTTACCCTTTGCATACGGTGTTTATTTGCTTCCCCTGGCAATGAGCGAGGTACCGTGGAAGATTGCAGCCGTATGGACCCCCATTAGTTTTCATGCCGTCGCCATCCTCATGCTGGCGGCCATGGGGATCAGTTTTATCGGCAGCGTATTTTCCGGTCTTTTTCCTACCAAAAACAATTATATCCGGTCGGCCCCCATGGTGGTTGTTCTAAGTTTACTTTCCGGTGGGGCCAATGCCGTGGTGATATTCCTGATCACCAGTTCGTTGTTCAGCAATATCAAGTTGATCTACCAGGTTTATTTTTATGTCCTGGCCTTTTTTATCTATATTTTGGGCCGCAAGGTCATTCAAACCCGGTTGATACAAATTACGTTCCAGATCGTATACGACCTGCGAATGCGATTGATTCGAAAGGTTTTCCTGACGTCTTACCAGCGATTCGAAGGACTGGAGAGGGGGCGGGTATTTGCAACGCTAAATGACGATACGGGCCAGGTGGCCGCGTCGGCCAATATTTTTGTGAATTTGATCACCAGCTTCATCACAACGATCTGTGCCTTCGTCTACCTGTTTACCATCGCTTTCTGGGCCACTGCCGTTACATTGGGAGTGGTGATTTGTATTGCCACTTTGTATGCCGTGGTCGGTGCCAAAGCCCGTGTCTATTTCGAGTCGGCCAGGGATACCCGGAATGTTTACATGGGTCTGCTGAACGGGTTATTGGACGGGTTTAAAGAATTAAGCCTGAAGACAAATAAAAAGAAGCAGTATGAAAAGGATGTGTCGGATACTTCCAACGAATTCAAGGACAAGATGGCCATTGCCAGCATCAAGTTTATCAATGCCTTTTTGGTCGGTGAGTCGATGCTGCTGGCGGTGTTGGGTGCGGTGAGTTTTGCCATTCCCAGGTTATTTCCCGATATCACGACGTTTACCCTGATGAGCTTTATTATGGTACTCCTCTATTTGATCGGACCGGTCAATGTTATCTTGAATTCCATTCCCGCACTGACGCAGATCCGGGTCGCATGGGGCCGGGTCAAAACGTTTGAAAAGGATTTACCGGCAAATATAGATCCTCAAAAAATGGTCGGTCCCGTATCCGCTTACGTTAAAAGAACGGTTGACCGGTTGGTCGCGAAGGATGTCCTGTTCACCTATGAAAGTGAAAGTGAGGAAGAGGAAGCCTTTGCCGTCGGTCCCCTCGATTTTGAAGCGAAAAAAGGGGAGATCACTTTTATTATCGGCGGTAACGGCAGTGGAAAGACCACGCTGGCGAAACTCCTGACCGGTTTGTATAATCCTGAAAAAGGCACTATCCGGATTGAAGGAGGAGATGCCGATGAAGACCAGGAGTTGGGCGAATATTTTTCCACGGTTTTTAGCGGTTATCACCTGTTCCGGAAATTGTACGACGTGGACCTCGGCAGCCGGGAAAAGGAAGATGAAGCGACCGAATACCTAAAATTGTTACAGTTGCAATCCAAGGTTGAGATCGAAGACGATTCGTTCTCCACCATCGATCTTTCCGGTGGGCAGCGGAAGCGGTTGGCACTGCTTCAATGCTACCTGGAGGATTCCCCCATTTATCTTTTCGATGAGATCGCGGCCGACCAGGACCCTGAATTCCGGCGGTTCTTTTACAGGGACCTGCTTAAGCGAATGAAGGACGAGGGGAAAATCGTTATTGCCGTTACCCATGACGACCATTATTTCGATGTGGCGGATAAGATCATTAAGATGGACATGGGAAAGATCGAAACCGTGGATTCCAGTTACAGTACCACGGGAGCTTAGGTGCAGACGCGGTTCCTGCCGCTGTTTTTGGCTTTGTAAAGGGCGATATCGGCAGCCTGTATCAGGCTGTCGAAGCCCTTTTCATCCCCCGGGATCATGGAGGCCACCCCGATACTGACGGTGACCACTTTACCGGCCGTGGAATTCTCATGGGAGATTTCAAGGTCCTGGACCTGTTCCCTGATGTCTTCGGCCTTGATCCTGGCACCCTCGAGGTCGGCATCCACCATGATGGCGGCAAACTCTTCCCCGCCGTAACGGGCGGCAAGGTCGCCTGCCCGTGTCAGGCTGAGGGTAAGTACGGCGCCGATCCATTTGAGGCAAAAGTCGCCGTCCTGGTGACCGTAGGTGTCGTTGTACAATTTGAAATAATCCACATCCACCATTAACAGGGAAATCGGGCTTTGACTCCGGCGGCAGCGTTTCCATTCGCTTTCCAAGGTTTCATCGAAAAATCGCCGGTTCGGGATACCGGTCAACCCGTCGATTCGCGACATCTTTTCCAATTTTTTGTTGGCTTCCCGGAGTTCTTCCAGGAGTTTGTTTTTTTCATCGTCCAGTTTTTCCAATTCATCTTTTTTGGATTTCAACTGGCGGGTGCGCCGGTTCACCAGTACTTCCAGATTTGTTTTTTGGGCCTCGATATTCCGGATACGCATCCAATAGGCCAGGTAGACCAGGGCGCCGATAAATATGACGAAGAGTGCTTTGACCCACCAGATTTGCCAGGGGGGTGGGACAACGGTTATTTTTAACGAAGTACCGGTTCTATTCCATTTCCCGTCGCAGTTGGATGCTTTCACCCGGAATACGTATTCCCCGGGGGGGAGATGGGTGTACGTGACAAACCGCCGGGTACCGGATTCGTTCCACTCTTTCTCGAGTCCGTCCATCCGGTAGGCGAACCGGTTTTCCTCGGGTGAGGCATAATGAAGGGCGGCAAATTCGATGGAAAATACATCTTCACTGTATAAAAGTGTGATTTCGTCGAGCCGGCTGATGAGCTTATCCGAGATCACCCGTCCGCTCACGGCTTTCCCGGGAACGACATCACGGTTGAACAATTGGAAACCGGTAATGACCACCGGCGGGATGTACGGGTTGTCCCGGATATCCATGGGCTGAAAGACATTGAAGCCGTTGAGCCCGCCGAAATACATTTCGCCGCGCTGGTTCCGGGAGAAGGCCCCGGCATTGAATTCATCGCCCTGGAGACCGTCGGATTTGTTGTAGTTCCGGAATGTGCCGGTGCGAGGGTCGAACCGGGACAGCCCTTTATTTGTGCTGAGCCAGATGCACGGGGAACTTTTTTCTTCCAGTATGCCGTATACGACATTATTGACCAGGCCGTCTTTCTCTAAATAACGGGTAAAGGACCCTTTTCCCGGGTCGAACCGGTTAAGTCCGCCGCCCTGGGTGCCGATCCACAGCGTTCCGTGGGCATCGGTATTCAGGCACAAAATGCGGTTGTTGCTCAAACTCCCGGGATCGGCGGGATCGCCGCGGTAACGGGTAAAGGTCCCGGTCTCCGGGTGGTACCGGTT
>Ga0210082_1000100_pt1 | contig 18278 bp, 12 predicted proteins | sample White_ThreeSqA_D_2_FD_185592 | JGI IMG/M metagenome (GOLD analysis project Ga0210082, IMG submission 185592) | Wetland microbial communities from the San Francisco Bay, California, USA, that impact long-term carbon sequestration -... | ecosystem: Environmental > Aquatic > Marine > Wetlands ... | reverse complement strand
CGACACCGAAGTCATCATCTATGCCTACAAACAATGGGGCATCCAATGCATCGAGAAACTAAACGGCATGTTCGGACTCGCACTCCTGGATTTAAACAAAAACAAATGCTTTCTCGCGCGGGACCGGTACGGCATCAAACCCCTTTATTATACACAAGTGGAGAACCGCGTACTCGTTTTCGGCAGTGAGATCAAGTCCATCCTTGCTTACAGCCGGTACCGGATGGGCATCGATTACGAAGCCCTGCTCGAATATTTCACCTTCCAAAACATATTCACCGACAGGACCCTTTTTAGAGATATAAAACTGCTTCCCGCCGGTTTTTACATGGAAATCGACCGCAATGGGGGATATACACACCACCGGTACTGGGATTTTAATTTCCGGGAACCCGAAACCCTGAAAAAAGAAGAAGAGTATGTCGAAGAATTGGACCGATTGTTTGTACAGGCAGTGACACGCCAACTGGTAAGCGATGTCGAGGTGGGCACTTATCTCAGTGGGGGGATGGACAGCGGTTCCATCACCTCCGTTGCCGCCCGGCATTTCCCGTTTCTCAAGACCTTTACCGTCGGTTTCGACATGCACAGCGTATCCGGTATGGAATTGGCTTTCGATGAACGCGAGAAATCCGAGTACATGTCCTACCTCTTTAAAACCGAGCATTACGAAATGGTTTTAAAATCCGGCGACATGGAACGCATACTGCCCCGGTTTACCTATCATCTCGAAGACCCCAGGGTAGGACAGAGCTACCCGAATTTTTATGCCGCCAAACTGGCCGGGAGTTTCGTTAAAGTCGTATTGGCCGGGACCGGCGGCGATGAAGCATTTGCCGGTTATCCCTGGCGCTATTACCGGACCGCTTCCAATACCGATTTCGAAGATTATATCGATAAATATTACCTCTACTGGCAGCGGTTGATTCCCAACCGGGTCATCCACGACGTTTTCGCTCCCGTTTGGGACAACGTCCGCCATGTCTGGACCCGCGATATATTTAAAGATGTCTTTAAATACCATCCTCAAAAACCCACCACCCCCGAAGAATATATCAATCATTCGCTTTATTTCGAATCCAAGACCTTTATGCACGGCCTGCTGCTGGTGGAAGACAAACTCAGCATGGCCCACGGCCTGGAAACCCGTGTCCCTTTCCTCGATAACGATCTCATGGATTTCGCCTTGAACCTGCCCGTGGGTTTGAAACTGCGCAATATCGAAGCGGCCGTGAGAATAAATGAAAATGTAATGGGCCGCAAAAAGGACCAATTCTTTGATAAAACAAACGACGGCAAACTGATCCTTCGCAAAGTAATGGAACGTTATATCCCCGAAGAGATCACAAAATTAGTAAAACAGGGGTTTTCATCTCCCGACAAGACCTGGTTCCGGGGGGACAGTATCGGTTTTGTTAAATCGAAACTCTTCAATCCGAAAGCGCATATCTACAATTTCCTCGATAAGTCCGCCGTCAAGGCATTGGTGGAAGAGCATTTAAGCGGTGAGAAAAACCGCCGGTTGTTGATCTGGTCGCTCATAAATTTCGAAGAGTGGTGCGAACAGTTCAACAGTGAAACCGGGCGGACCGGGCGCGGGGACCTTTAAGACCGAATGGAAACGAAACTCCTGGAAACCGCCGGCGAATCCTCGTACCGCGAGTTTTTATCTGGGCATGAGAACAGTTTGCTCTATTATTCCCTTAAATACAGGGACATGCTCGTGGAATTGCTGGAGTGTGAAAGTAAGTATTTGGTTGCCGAAGATAACGGGAAAGTCGCCGGGATATTACCGTTAATGGTGAAACACGGTGAATATGGCAGCGTCGTTAATTCCCTGCCTTTTTACGGTAGTAATGGGGGTATCCTTGCCGCCAACGAAAACGCGTACCGGTTATTATTAGGGGAATACAACCGTATCGCCGGCAGCGACCGGACAGCCGCCGCCACCCTGGTGGCAAACCCCCTGGAAACTTTTGATTATCACGGTATCTCTCATGATATGACCGATAAACGCATCGGGCAGTGGACACCGCTCCCGGGCCGCGAGGCCCCCGGTGAAAAGCTGATGGGGTCCTTTCATTACAAAACACGGAACATGATCCGGAAAGCCCAAAAGTCCGGCGTTACCGTTAAAATAGATAATACCGCCATGGAATTCATCAAAGACCTTCACAAGAAAAACATGGCCGCCATCGGCGGGAAACCCAAACCCGGCCGCTTCTTCACATTAGTCGAGCGGCATTTTTTACCCACCGCCGATTATGACATTTACACCGCTTCCAAAGACGGGCAACTTATTGCCGGACTGCTGGTTTTTTATTTCAACCGTACCGTGGAATATTTTACCCCCGTGACAGAGAAAGAATACAGGAATGTCCAGCCGCTTTCAGCCATTATTTATCGTGCCATGATCGATGCCTCCCAAAGGGGATATACCTGGTGGAACTGGGGCGGAACATGGGTCACACAGGAGGGGGTTTATCGTTTCAAGAAAAGGTGGGGCACCGTGGATAAAGAATATACCTATTATACCGGGATCAATAACCCCGAAATCTATAACAAATCAAAAGAGGAACTGCTCCGGGTTTATGATAACTTTTATGTCGTCGATTTTAAAAAACTTTGATCCGCGAAATACGCGAAAAGACGCGAAAAGGAAAACATAATGGGACATAAAGAATTAGAAGACGAGAACCTGTCGAGAGTTGATAAATTCCGTAAGAACGAAGCCGAAGAGGATTTTTTAGAAGGGTTGAACGATTACCTCGCCGCCAGGGAAAAGGAGTTTGAACGGCCGGAAGGACCCGGTTATCCCAATCTCTTTATATTCGGTCCTCCCCGTTCCGGCACCACCATGCTGGCCCAGTTGCTCATCCACTGCCTGGATGTCGGTTATATCGACAACCTGATCGCGCGGTTCTGGAAAGCGCCGCTTCAAGGTATCCGTTTGTCCCGGCTCCTGTTAAGCGGCCGGGACCGGACGTCGTTTGAATCCGAATACGGTGTGACGTCCCGGTTAAACGATTCCCATGAGTTCGGTTATTTTTGGGGTCCGTACCTGAATGACGGTTTACACTTAAAAGAGTATGACAGGGTGCCGTGGGACGAATTGCAATACCGGCTGCGGCAGATCGCCTATGCCTTTGAAAAACCCGTGGTATATAAAAATGTGTTGGTGGGGATGCATTTGAAAGGGATGTTTGAAATCTGCCGGAACTCGCTTTTTATCCGCACCGAACGTGACCCCCTGGATAATGCCCTCTCCGTCTTAAAAGGAAGGGAAGAACGGTTCGGCGACCGCAATCATTGGTGGTCCACCCGGCCGCCGGGTTACGAAAAATGGCTGCACTTATCTTACTATGAACAGATCGCCCGCCAGGTCACCCGGATAAACGAATTGCACAAAGCCGCCGTCACGGAAAACAATATCCCGGCCATTACCGTCCACTATTCCGAACTCTGCGAGAATCCCGGTAAGATCGTCTCCGTCGTCGAGGAACGGTTAAAGCTCGCCGGGTTCCCTGTAAAACCGTTGAATCCGCCGCCGCCGCGGTTTAAATATTCCACCTATACCGCCGGCATGGATTATAGACCCATGAAAGAAGCACTGGAAAAAATAAGTGGCTGATTATAAGGATATCCAGAAACGAAGTATTAATAAGCGCCTGGGATTTTTATTCAAAGATTCCGTTATCTACGGCGGTGCCGGTGCCGTTGCCCGGCTCTTTTCCATATTTACCGTCCCCGTCCTCACCCGCATACTCTCCCGCGAGGAATTCGGCACCATCGACGGGATCGGTATCTTCGCCTCCGTATTCATGCCCCTCATGGTGGTGGGAATGGGCAGCGCCATTGCCCGCTTCTTCTACGAAACCGACGACGAGGAACAACAAAAACAAGTCGTCTCCCAGGGCCTCCTCGTCGAACTCGTCCTTACCGCCGTCCTCTCCGTATCCCTGTATATCAACGCCGGCGCGCTTCTGAAATTCTTCCTCAATACCGGCGAATATATCACCCTCTTCCGTATCGTCGTCCCCTCCATGTTCTTCTCCGTACTCGTCATGTTCAGCCAGAACCTGTTAAAGTGGACACTGGCCAGGAATCAATACCTGTTCATTTCCCTGGGAAGCACCATCGGTTCTGTCCTCCTGACCCTGTTTTACGTACTGGTCCTGCATCTCGGCATCGCCGGGGTTTTCCTCGCACACCTTACCACCAACGTATTCTTCGGACTGCTGGGCATGGTTCTCGTCCGCCGCCATATCGCCGTGCCCGCGAAACTCAAGTTCATCATCCCCATGGTCAAGTACGGATGGCCCTCCATGGTAACCGCCCTCGCTTCCGCTTTAGTACCCTCCGTCGATCGCTATTTTATCTCCAATTACCTCAACCTGGGCATCCTCGGCGTTTACTCCCTGGGATTGAAGATTTCCGGCCTTATCCAATTACCCGTGCTGGGGTTCCAAACCGCCTGGGGACCGTTTGCCTTTGCCATATATAAAGAAAAAGACGCCGAGGAAACCTATGATAAAGTATTTCTTTATTATTCCATACTCCTTACCCAGATCGCCCTCCTTATCGTCGTCTGCGCCGAACCCCTGGTCTACCTGTTTGCTTCCGCCAAATACCTCGAAAGCATCCCCATCGTATTCCCGCTGGTCTTTGCCGTGGTAGTGGATTCTCTTTCCTGGATCAGCGGTATCGGCATCGGACTCTCGAAAAAAACCGTTTACAAAGTCGTCAGCTACACCGCCGCACTGGTGACCAGTCTTATATCCATACGCCTGTTGATCGTACCCTTCGGACTCATGGGCGTGGTCATCGGTATGCTGGCCGGAAAGACCGCCCTTACCGCCACCCAGACGTTATTTGCTTATAAGCTGTACCCTATCCGCTTTAATTTCAAGCGCGTGATCTTTGTCGTGGCCCTCGGGTTGGGCGGCGCCGTTCTATTCCGTTACTTCGGTTTTTTGCACTGGTATGTCCGGTTTCCCCTCGGTCTCGGCATATGTGCCGCCTTTACCATTGTAATGTGGCTGTTTTTTATAATAGATGAAGATAAAAAAGTGGTCGTAGGCAAAATCAAACAGGCGCTGCGGAGGGGCCGTTCTCGATGATCCGTTTATACATCTCGGCAATGCCGATGCCGCAGTTTTTGTCAAACCACTCTTTATTCTTTTTTCCCGCCCGGACGTAGTCGTCCCTGTTTCTCTCGAAATCCAGGAGCCGTGCGCAAACCTCTTCCGGGGTCCGTGCCTTTAATACGAAAGGCATATCGTGACCCGTGATTCTCCTGTACTCCCCGTCGGACGTTTTGATATAATTCAACAACGGTTTACCCCTGGACAGGATTTCCCTGCCCGTACCTCCCCAGAAACCGCTTGCGAATTGGTCGGCGCCGATATCCGCGTATTCCAGCACTTTCATTAAATTTTTCCTGGGCATTCGCGGCAGCCATAACACGTGGTCCGTTATTCCCAACCGCGAGATCAACAATTTGGAATTCTCCACGTCCGGTCCGTATCCCAGTAATACCAAAAGAGGTTTTTTAAGGGCCGTGGATTTTAAATAACGGGCAAATCCTTCGATCAATACATCGTTCTTTTTATCCGACATCACCCCTTTTATCCCGGGGGGCAAGTTTTTCCACAATTGCCGGGACTGAGACATAACGATCATGTCTTTCTCCCGGAAAATATCGATATATTCGCGTAAATCTTCCACCGGCGACGAATCCCCCGCTTCCGGCAGCGTATAGATCATGGGAATCGTGGAAGGGACAGAGTGTATCTTTAACCGTTTAAATATGTTCCTGTGATCCGGGAAAAAGTACTGCTGCAAGGTAATGACCACCCCGGCTTTTTTTATCCCCTTTTCCTGGTAAAAACGCGCGTAACGTTTGTAAAGCGAATCCCGGGGGTGCTTCAAATCGAAATCCGAATCGTTGATGAATTCGATGCCGTACGAATACGGGGTAAAGATATCCAGTTTCATGCCCGCCCGGGCAAAATAGGCGGGCGCCAGGCCGCAGCCGATATAGAAATCGTAACCGCTGAATTCTTCCCTTATCCGGGCCCGCTTCTCTTTCGCCCAATAGTAGATATTATTGTACAGGTCCAGGGTTTTTATATAGGGTTTCCATTTGTCGATCTCCCAGGTATCGTTCTCCGGGAGGAAAATATCGTGCTCGTTACGAAACATCAATAAATACGCATCCACGCCCAATACCCTCAGGTACCTCATGAGGGCAAAATAATTGTTGTTCATATTGCCGATACAGGCAACCCGGGGAGACGATCCACCGTCGATCATGGACAATTAACCCGTTATTTCCTTCGCACCCTCGATGCCTGCATTCATCAAGGCGTCGATGATCGAAAGTCCCGGTTTGAATTCCGCCGCTGCCGGCTGCGGATACCCCGGGTGTTTGAACTCCTGGTAAATGACGTGAAGCCCTTCTTTCTCGAAGAGTTCATCCTGTTGATACCCTGCCGCGCCGCTGCCGCACATATAGGCATCCCCGCCAACCGCCTTTGTTATATTCACCAGCAATTCCGTGGATTGGCCCGTGACATTCAAATCCGAAGAGCGGAGAAATTTATCTTCGGATATATCCAATAGCCTGGAAATGGCAATAATATTGTGTTGATTATAATCCGAAAGATTGTCCGAAGGAAAATTTATCAGTTCCGCCAGGAAATCCCTGACCTCTTCGTAGTGCGGCGCTTTCCTGTAATTCTGGTCGATGGTCTTTATCATTTTCTCCCGCCACCGGGGTTCGTTACTGATGAAGGTCTCATTTATCGATTGAAACCCCTGGCCCGTTCTTCCACGAACGATGGGAACGGTCAACCAGGCTTCTTTCCCGTTGATAAGGATTTTTACACGGTTCACCCAGGATCCCGCCCCTTTCCGGGGCAACTGGATATGGTCGAGGAATACGAACCTGTGGGCCCGGGTAATTTTATTAAAATACCCCAACCAGGGGAAAAAATTAGGCTGATGAATGGCAACGATCATAATGACTAAGAATTAACACAAAACCGGGAAAATTGCAAGGGTTTCCGCGGATTCCTTAAATCGATCGACAATATCTTCAATCACGGGTTTGATATTACGGAAATAGGTAATATAAAGTTTGATGTTCTCTTTGAAATAGGCGTCGTCCAGTTGCCGGTGTTCGATTTGTCTGAATTTTCTCAGGAAATGGTAAATGGGCGAAACCGACCACATTTCCACGATCTCGCCGTTTTGCGGTACAGCATATAGATAGTCTTTGATCCCTTCCGCCTCGTTCAAAAGGGGAAGCACCGTTTCCCCGGTAAATGCGTCCACCGCTTCCATCGTTTGGAGCAGTCGGTTAACTTTCCCGAGGTAGTCTTTGAAAAAGGCGATCTTGATATTAAAAAAGGTTCTCAATTTTTTAATGTTTTCTTTTTTATCCAGCAGCGGCAGTTGGCGGACCCGGCTGAAATCGATGACGGGTCTCCCGTAAACGAAACGTTTAATAACGTCGTAAAGCGGCATGTGGGGGATTTCCGAAAAAATACCGCCTTCCGTGGCATTAATAAATCGAATGTGGGGGTATTTTTCCGTCATCCGGGCCAGGTAGTTTTTATAAAGTCTCAGCCGGTCCGAGGTAAAGGTTTTATTGCCGTGGATATCGTGTGTTTCCACCACTTTTTTGTTGCCGCCGATGGATTGTTTCTCGAACCGCTGCAATTGGTCCAGGTCGGACGTGTATTCCAGTTTACTGTCTTCCCACGATGTCCCGCGGCAGTGGTTACGGGTATCGGTGAAAGCAAAATCCTGTCCCACGAAAACAACCGGGTTCAATCCCATGTGTACCGCCAGTTCCAGCGCGATACTGATCACCGAGCCCCAGGCTTCCAACTCACCCACCGGTTCGCTGTTTTCTTCGATCAATCTTACCACCGGTTTTCCCACCGACAGGGTAAATATCTTATCGTGGAAATCCTCGAACACCCGGTGGGCAATCCCTGCTTCCGCGGCAATGAAGTGTTCCAGGTCGTTTTCCGTTCCCTGGAGGTGGAGATAGTTCTTGTACGACGGGTCGCCCATGGCCGTAAAATGGGGTTGAAGGGAACGTTTTAAAAGGGGTTTCAGCGCCGTATCCACCGCGATCAGTAGTGCCCGCCCCCTGATCTTTTTAAGATGGAGCACGTTTTTATCCAGCGACGGCCCGGCGGAAACGATAAAACCGGGGGTACCGGGGAAACAATTCTTCAACCGGGTCACCGGCCGGGTTTTCAGTATCCATTGGAGGTTCTTCAATACATTCCGGGGCAGCATGTAGCTTTCCGCCAGCCGGGTACTGAAATCGTAGAGAGTCGTTTTGATCTCGTTTTCGACCAGTTCCCGGGCTTTGGCGAAAAAGGGACCGAGAATCCGCGTCTCCGACGGCAGCTCGATAAATTCCAGCGTGTCGAAAGTAATGATATTGATAAACGAGTGGACTTTACCGATGATGTCATTGAAATTGTTTCCGAAGGCATAGTCGAAATCGTTTCGCTTTGATAATTTCTCCCAGTCCAGGGTTTCCAGGGAGTGTTTGATGATTTCCCATTCCGGTTCGATGAGCAGGACCCTGGAGAGCCTGTTTTTCGTTTCCAGTATTTTCTCCAGGTGGTATCCCAGCCCCAGTCCCAGGACCACGATATGGGAGGCGTCGGTATTTTTATTCGCGATGATCTTGGCGCTTTCCGCCCGGGGGTCAAATTTGGAGTGCAGGTAATAGGGGGTGTCGTTATGGGAATAAACCAGGGTCAATGAACCGTTTTTGGCCTTTTCCGTTTTGCACTTCCCCCCCGGTACGGCTTCGAGGGTTTTTCGCATGTCGGGGAATTTTTTCTCGAAAAAATTTAAATTCTTTTCGTAAATGCTCATGTATTTATTTTAACATTGTTTCCAGTTTTTGTTCCAGTTCCCGTGCCTCCCCCGTACGATTGAGCATTACCAGCGCCCTGAATTTTTCAAACCAATAGACCGGGTTCCCCGTGTCTTTTTTTAATAATCCCTCGACCATATCCAGGGCTTTTTGGGGTTGGGCGGTTTCATTCAGGCAGCGGGCCGAGGTTGCCAGCAGCGATGTATTGCCGGGGTGAAGCGTTAATCCTTTTTCCGTGTAAGAGAGTGCCCGCGTCCATTGACCCAGGTCGGCCGCGTTTTGGGCCAGGATTTCCCAGAACTGCTTCACCTCCGGGTATTGTTTCGACATCCGGTAGGCCAGCTTGATCTTTTCCCCCGGGTCTTCCAGGCTCTTGATATAGTAAAACGCCATCTTCGGGGAAGGGTCCGCTTCCCATGCCTTTTGGATCATGTCACGGTAAGCAATCTTTTTCCTGTTCTTCTCCTCTTCCGTTCGACCCGTATCGATCCAGCCGTGGTGGTAGATGGGAATATCCGTCACCTTGCTCGTGAGTTTCAACCGGTTTACCGATTCGCCCACCAATTCATGGATAATCCCGTGGAAACAAACGCCTTTGAAATTGCGAAACACCCGGAACAGGGGAGAGGGGATATAGCCTTTCGCGGCCGAATGAAAGGCCCGGGGCAGTGTTTCGATACTTTTCCACGAGAGGTCTTCGCGGGCGTCGGTGAAATTGATCTGCGGCAGTGAATAGACATCTTTCCCCGATTCGCGGATAATCGTTTTGAGTCGTCGGACGTCTTCTTCCAGGACCTGTTCATCCATATCCAGGACGATAACGAAGGGTTTCGTGGCTTTGGTCAGGGAGAAGTTCCGGGCTTTTGAGAAATCGTTGACCCATTGGAAAAAGTGCCGTGAGATGCCGAAGGATTCCACGATCTCGTTGCTGCGGTCGGTGGAACCCGTATCCACCATTACAAACTCGTCGAAGAGGTCGATATGGCGGTTAAGGAACGTTTCCAGGTTTTTCTCTTCGTTCTTATAGATCGCACACAGGGAGAACTCGATATTATCTTTCAAAAGCTTCTCCTTATGTGATAGCCACGAAGGCACAAAGACACGAAGGTTTTTTTATAAAAGACATTTCTTTCCTTTGTGTCTTTGTGCCTTTGCGGCGAAATTGCCTTTTCATTCTATAGGACCGATTTGATCAATTCGGTCATGGGGTAGTTTTGTTTGAAAGCTTCGTAGTTTTCTTTTCTTATTCGTTCCATTTTCCGTGGTTCTTTTAAAAATTCCGCACAGGCGTCCACCAGGTTTTCGTAGGGGACCATGGGGAGGTTTACCTTTTCATAGGGGTAGTCGAAGGAATTTTCCGAGAGTACGAAGCATTGATTATTAAGGAGGTAGGAGTTGCGGACCGCCTCGAAGAGTTGAGTCGAGTAGTGGTGGATATTGAGGATGATCCTGGACCGGCTGATCCATTTGTCCCGTTTTACGCCGTATAGGCCGAAGAGGGCTTTTACTTTGAACATCTTTGAGAGTTCTTTCAAAATTGTTTTCCGACGTTCGCCGATGCTTCCGTAGAAGAGGATATCCACGCTTTTGTTGGGTGCGGGTTCGATCAGTTCCAGTTCCTTGTGATAGCCGGGGACGAGTAGTTTGGCGTCGATACCTTTTGCTTTAAGGAGTTCGATATTTTTTTCCGAGTAGTCCCAGACCGCGTGGGCGTGTTTCAGGACGTCTTCCATATTTGAGGTGAAGGGGAATTCAGTAGAGTGGAGTTGTTCCAGTTGGTAGGGGATATACTCGTACATTCGCAGGTCGGGAGTATATTTAAGCAGGTGGTACCCGACGATAATATTGATCTTGTATTGGTCCATATGATTAAAAGTAAAGTCGCACTCGATGCCGTTGTCTTTGAGTGCGTTCACCAGGAGGAGCCCGATTTCCCTGAAACAGAGTGCATGCGGGTTGTCCTCGGGCAGAATTAAACATACACGATATAATTTTTTCATATTTTGATTATAATACAAAGAAAACTCTAAAACAAGGGGAAAATAGTGCCGGGCAAGAAATAACTTTGATGAGGCTTGAAAAAAAATGCCTCTTCATGTAAAATAGCATTACCATGAGCAAACAAAAACATATCCGGTTCGATTGGGCAATCAAAAAAATGCTGAGAAGTAAAGCCAATTTCGGTATCCTGGAGGGCTTCTTAAGCGAATTACTCAAAGAGGATGTGAAAATCCAGGAGATACTGGAAAGCGAAGGCAATAAAGAAAACCAAACCGACAAATACAACCGCGTCGATATCCTCGTGAAAGATTCCAAAGATCAACTCATCATCGTGGAAATCCAAAATACCCGTGAATCGGACTATTTCTATAAAATCCTCTATAATACCGCAAAAGCCATCACCGAACATATCAAAGAAAGTGACCCCTATACCAAAGTTAAAAAAGTAATCACCGTCAGCGTGGTTTATTTCGACCTGGGCCAGGGAAAAGATTACGTTTATCACGGCAACACCGTCTTTAAAGGTATTCATAATAACGATACCCTTGAATTATCGGCAAGACAGAAACATCTGTTTGACCGGGAAACAGTGTCGTCCATCTACCCGGATCACTTTATCATCAAAGTGAATGAATTCGACGATATTGCCCATGACAGCCTGGACCAATGGATATACTTTTTGAAGAACAGCGAGATCAAAGATGAATTCAACGCCAAAGGTCTGGCCGAGGCCCGGGAGAAACTGAAAGAGATCAACCTTCCTGAAGATGAATTGTCGACATATCGCCGTTACCTGGAGAACTTGAAATTTGAGGCCAGCATTGCGCAGGAGTTTCGATTCGACTTAGAGTATGCCAAAAAAGAGGGAAGAGAAGAAGGAAGAGAAGAAGGAAGAGAAGAAGGCTCAAAAGAGAAGGCCATTGAAATGGCAAAGAAATTAATAGAAAAAGGAATTGATATTGCCATAATTTCAGAGACATCCGGCCTGTCGAAAGAAGAGATAGAGAAATTGTAATCCCCGAACCTCCGGCGAAAAACGTGCCGGGCAAGAAATCGCTAATCTCAGCTCGATGAGATGAAAGGGAAAATGGATTGAACCTGCCCGGCCCCTTTTTCCATACGGAGATCAAAAAGATTCGGATTCATCGCGGACCGGGGCATGATCTCTATTTTCTTAACATTTACCATTGACATTCATACCTTCTATCTCTATAATGGGCACATGGATGAAAAACGCAGCGGTACTGTATTACCAAAAGGCCTGATCGTGGCAGTCGGCGGAAACGAAGACAAAGAACATGATCTGTCCGTATTGCGAAGAATCGTTGCTTTAATTAAACACCGCCCCATTCTCGTCGAGGTCATTACCACTGCCAGTGAAAGTCATGAAGAAATGAGTAAAATGTACCGGCGGGCATTTGACAAGATCAACGATACAACCGTGCAATTCATGGACATTCGAGCAAGAGAGCAAGCCCTGGATAAGCAATATATTCAACGTTTAAAAAAAAGCCACATCATATTTTTTACCGGTGGCGATCAGCTTCGAATTACAAGTACACTTGGAGGTACGGAATTTCTTAAAACAATTGTAAATAAATACTATACCGAAGATTGCATCGTGGCCGGAACAAGTGCCGGTGCAACCGCCATGTCGCAATCGATGATTTATGACGGCGAAAGTTCGGAAGCCCTGGTAAAGGGGTCCGTTAAAGTTACAGCCGGCATCGGGTTAATTCAAAATGTGGTTATAGACAGCCACTTTATAAAAAGAGGCCGGTTCGGTCGTTTAATGGAAATAATCACTTCCAACCCGGGTCACATCGGTATCGGACTGGGTGAAGACACCGGCATCATTATCCGAAAAGGATGCCTGGTCGAGGCCATTGGAAATGGCCTGGTGGTCGTTTTTGACGGAAAGCACATCCGGTATTCCAATATTTCTTCGATTAAAATCGGGGAAGCCATCGCGGTTGAAAATATGCACGTACATACCCTGGTAAATGGGTACGGTTACGACCTCTTAAACGATAAATTCCTCATACCGTCGGAATTAGAGAAATTATCTACTTCCTGATCATTTTATTATGGATATGAAAATAACTGAAATCCGAGCCTTGAGAGGGGCAAATTATTATTCCAGGTACCCCGTTATCTACATGCAAGTAGACCTTGGCGAACTGGAAGAAAAACCTTCGGATACTATTCCCGGTTTCAAAACCAGGGTTGAGAAAATCCTTCCCTCTCTTATCGAACACCACTGTTCTCCCGGTCATCGCGGCGGATTCTTCGAGCGTATCGATAGGGGGACCTGGGCCGGTCATATCGCCGAGCATGTTGCTCTTGAACTGCAATGCCTGGCACAAATGGAAGTCGGTTTCGGAAAAACATATAGTACCGATGATCATGGGATATACAATGTAATATTCAGGTATCGCGATGAAGAAGCCGGAATAGAAGCAGGAAAGTATGCGGTGGAAATTGTCAACCGGTTGTTTAAAAACCAGGAAACGGAAATACCTCCTATAATTGACCGGTTAAAAGAAATAAGAGAAAACAACCTCCTTGGCCCTTCCACTCAATCCATTGTGTCCGAAGCTAAAAAGAGGGGCATCCCGGAGATAAGATTAAATAACGAAAGTTATGTTCAACTGGGGTTTGGTATTCGTCAAAGAAGAATTCAGGCCACTATAATTGACAGCACGTCTGCTCTTGGCGTTGAAATCGCCGATGATAAAAAGCGGACAAAAGAACTACTATCGAGGATGGGAATACCTGTTCCCGAAGGTTATACCGCCGATACATTTCCCGGGGTATTGGAAGCCGCCGAGAAAATCGGGTACCCGGTTACTCTCAAGCCTATTTCAGGCAATCATGGGAGAGGCATTACCACAAATATATCAACACCCGAGGATTTGGAAACCTCCTTCCTATGCGCAAAAAAGATCAGCCAATTGCTGTTGGTTGAAAAATTCTTAACAGGGGCCGATTATCGTATCCTCGTTATCGATGGGAAATTCACCGCCGCGGCCAGGAGAGACCCCGCATTTGTTGTCGGTGACGGCACATCGACGATCCGGCAATTGATAGATGAGATCAATCGCGATCCCAAAAGAGGGTTTGGCCATGAAAAGACCCTCACCCGTATTAAAATCGATTACATGACGGAACGTCTTTTGAATCAAAAAAAATTAACACTTCAATCTATTGTCCCAAAAGACCAAAAAATCTATCTCAAAACCACCGCGAATTTAAGTGCCGGTGGAATCGCCATCGATGTAACCGATGAAATACACCCAATGACAAAAACAATGTCGGAGCGCATATCCCAGATCATCGGGTTAAATGTGATCGGTATCGACCTGATTACCACCGATCACAGGGTCCCGCTTTCAAATAGCAATGGAGGCGTTATCGAAGTTAACGCGGCCCCCGGTTTTCGTATGCACGTGAGCCCGTCCGAAGGAAAACCCAGGAATGTAGCGGGAGCAGTAGTAGACATGCTTTTCCCCCCGGGGGCTAAATACGACATTCCCATTGTCGCCGTTACCGGGACAAACGGCAAAACAACGACCATCAGGCTCATTTCACATATCCTGGGGCTGAATGGAAATATTGTCGGTATGACCTCCACCGATGGCATTATCATCGGCAATAACTCGATTATCGAAGGCGACTACAGCGGACCTGAAGGGGCAAAGACCGTACTGATGGATGCTTCCGTAGAACATGCCGTGTTGGAAGTGGCAAGAGGAGGAATTATTCGAAGAGGACTGGGATTCGAGGAAAGCGATGTCGCCGTGATTACAAATATCACCCAGGATCACCTCGGTGAAGGAGGAATCAATACCCTTGAAGACCTCACCCGGTTAAAAGGCACCCTCCTTGAAACAGTCAAACCAACCGGTTACGCGGTATTGAATGCCGACGATGAATTGGTATTGACCCTGAAAGAGAAAACAGAAGGACAGGTAATCCTGTTTTCTCTCAACCACGATAACCCTGAACTGATAAAACACCATGCCGAGGGAAATAGTATTGTAACCATTATCGACGGGTCACTAATCATTCAAAAAGGACCTTTGGTATCCACTGTTGCCAAAGTAAATGAAATACCGCTCACCTTTGGCGGCTATGCCCTCTTCAATGTATCAAATACCCTGGCCGCCGTTGCCGCGGTCTATGCACTGGGATTAAACGAGAAACAAATAAGGGCCGGTGTGATCAGTTTCAGCCCATCCATCGGCCAATCTCCCGGCAGGATGAACATTATCGATATGGGTAATTTTAAGGTAATGGTCGACTACAGCCACAACGTCGGGGCCGTTAAAGCGACCGGGCAGATGCTTCCGTTTATTGCCCCGGGAAAAAAGATCAGGATGGCGGTGGGCACCGGGAATCGAAGGACCCAGGATATCATTGATTTTGGAGAGAGCCTTGCCGAATTTTACGATTATATTGTGATTACCGATACCGATCCCCGCGATAGGGCCCCCGGGGAGACCTGTGAGTTGGTACTGGAAGGCCTTATCAAAGGAGGTTATGCAAAAGAGAATACGGCCATTATCCTCGATGGAAGAGAAGCCACCCGGAAAGCCCTGGAAATGGCATCCGGCGGCGATATTGTCGTGCTCCAGGCGGATGACATACAACAGGTGATTCAAGATGTACAGGATTATAAAACGATGTTAACCAACCGGATTCTGCTTGAGAAAGAAAGAAACAAAGATCGCTTGAAAAAAACACAGCAGGCATCATGAGCAATAAACAATCTCCGCTTATCTTTAAACACATTGAAGATTCAAGGGAAAACATGATTCGATTCATGGCAGACATTATCCGGGTACCTGCAATCGGTCCGACGTCGGGAGGAGAAGGGGAACAGGAAAAGGCAAATGTGATCGAGAAAAAACTGGTTGACTATGGTTTTAAACACATCCGGCATTTCGACGCGCCTGATAATCGCCTTAAATCCAAAATAAGGCCCAATATCCAGGTTACCCTGAAAGGAAAAAGTTCCGGACCACGGGTGGTACTTATAACCCATATGGATGTGGTCGCCCCCGGTGCAACGAGTGAATGGGAATCGGACCCCTTCCAATTGCTTGAAAAGGATGGGAAATTATTCGGAAGGGGCACGGAAGACAATGGGCAAAGTCTTACTGCATCCATTTTTGCATTAAAAGTCTTTATCGATTTGAACATTCAGCCGGCCGCGGACATCGTGCTGTTCTTCGTGTCCGAGGAGGAAGAAACCAACGAGAAAGGTATCCAACACCTTATCGACAAGAATTTGATCCAAAAAAGCGACCTGATTCTCGTGCCCGATCACGGTGAACCCACCGGCCGTTTGATTGATATCGTGGAAAAAACAATCCTTTGGGTAAAGGTCTCGATAACCGGCAAACAGTGCCATGCCAGTATCCCCGATCTTGGTAAAAACGCTTTCAGGGCTTCCATGCAATTTGGGACCATGGTTGACAACGCGCTTCACGAAAAATTCAATATCCACGATGCCGGTTTCGATTACCCACTTTCAAGCTTTGAACCCACGAAGCGAGAGCCCCGGGAATCGGGAATCAACGTGCTTCCCGGAGAGGAAGTGTTCTATTTCGATTGCCGGTTGCTTCCCGTTTATCAAACTCAAGAAATACTGGATGAAATGAAAACAATTGCCCGCACGGTAGAAGATAAAACAGGGACCACCATCCGAATCGAACCCGTTTTTATCGAAGAAACAACGAATCCCACCCCACCCGGTGCAAAAATTGTTAAAGCCCTATCCGATGCCATTTATAAAGTAACAAAAAAGCAAGCCATACTCGGGGGCATCGGGGGCGGGACCTGCGGTGCGGTGCTCAGGAAAGCGGGCTTTGAAGTGGCCGTTTGGGAAACCATCGAAAACAGGGCACACACCCCTAATGAATATGCAGTGATCGACAACATGATCAGCGATTGCAAAGTCTTCGCGCAACTGTTTTTAACCCAAAATCCCTAACCTCTCCTTTTCTTCCAACTGGACGAAAAGGGCCTTATCTTGTATAATACACCCGATGAACAAAAAAGAATTATTGGAACGATTAAAGTCCGGCGAATGGGACAACTTCGAAGTTAAAAAGGCGGAACGTGAAGTACCCAAAGATGTTTGGAAAACCGTAAGTGCCTTCTCAAATACACACGGCGGTACGATCGTTTTCGGCATTACCGAAAAAGGCGACGGCACCTTTGAAATCACCGGCGTTCAAAATATTGAAAAAGTTCAAAACGATTTTATTACTACCTTAAGGGGCGAAAAATTCAATATCCCCCTCTCCTCGAAAGGGCATCTCTTCGATTTCGACGGAAAAAAAGTGATCCTTTTCAATATCCCTGAAATGCCCGGGAACTGTAAACCCGTTTACTACGGCGGAGACATTCGCAATACATACACCCGCCAGGGAAGCGGTGACCATAGGTGCAGTAAGGAAGAGATCAACCGGATGCTTCGAAATGCTTCCGAACTCTCCAGTGATTCCATGATACTGAAAGGATATACCGCTGACGATATCGATATGGAAACCGTTACGATTTATAAAAAATACCTCAGTTTTAAAAATCCTGAAAGCCCTTTCCTTTTAATGGAAGACCTGGATTTTCTAAAAAAACTCGGATGCCTCGCAAAAGACAGGGAAAGAGGCAATAAAGACGAACTGACAATGGCGGGACTCCTACTTTTCGGGAAAGAGGACAGTATAAGAGAACGGTTCCCCGCTTATGAACTGGATATCTATCTTATACCCGATGTCGACCGGGTGGCCGAAGGAGTAAGATGGCAGGACCGGAAAATATATGAAATAAACTTAATCAGAACCTACCTTGAAGCCATCCTGTACCTGAGATCCAAAGTAGAAATCCCTTTTGCAGTGACCGGCGAACACGTCGGCAGGACCGAAGAAGTTCCTACCGTAATGGCATTACGAGAAGCATTGGTCAATATGCTCATTCACAGGGATTATTTTGAAAATGGGCAATCCAGGGTAAAAATTTACAGGAACGGTATAGAGATGTTCAATCCCGGTGCCGCTCCTAAAACCGTTGAAGAGATCATCGAGGACGAAGTGACCGAACCCAGGAACCCGATCATCGCAAAAATATTCAGGTTGATCGGTTGGTCTGAGATCGCGGGCAGCGGTATGATGAAAATATTTAAGTATTGGGATGCCGCCGGTTATCGTGAACCTTATATAGAGAACAATCCCGACAGCTATTTCTTCAAGATGTATTTTTCCTTTACGGAAAAAGGCGTTATGTACGATGTCAGCCGAAGAAGTATTATCTCCGAACCCCTGGGAGAAAATATCTATGGAAAAGAAACTCAAAGTGAACC
>Ga0210082_1000099_pt1 | contig 18304 bp, 15 predicted proteins | sample White_ThreeSqA_D_2_FD_185592 | JGI IMG/M metagenome (GOLD analysis project Ga0210082, IMG submission 185592) | Wetland microbial communities from the San Francisco Bay, California, USA, that impact long-term carbon sequestration -... | ecosystem: Environmental > Aquatic > Marine > Wetlands ... | reverse complement strand
CCGCGCCCGCCTCCCGGGCCCGCGGCACTGTTTCCCGCAGCGCTGTTTCGTAATCGGTAAATTCGAGGTCCGCCACATAATCGGGAAACACGGTAGACGGCGTATTCATCGCGGACAGTCCGATCATCCCCACCCTTACCCCGTTCACGTTTATTACGGTGTAAGGGACCGCAAAATCCGGGATTTCGCCCGTTGATCTCAGGCGAATATTGGCGGAGAGAAAAGGGAAATCCGCTTGTTCCCGCCGTTCGTTCAATCCCGTCACCTGGAAATCGAATTCATGATTGCCTATGGCTGCCCCACCGTAACCCATGGCATTCAAAACATCGATCATGGATTCGCCCCGGAACCAGGTCGAGATCGCCGGGCCGGTCCACATATCGCCGCCGCCCAGGATTAAAAAATGCCCGTCTTCCGTATACCCTTCATTTTGCCGCCACAATCCCATCATACCCGCTGCCCCGCCGTGGGTGTCCGTGGCTTCCATCCAGCCGTGCTCATCGTTGGTATACAAAATGACCACCCGGAACGTGGTAACCGGGTTCGGGCCGTCGGGTGCCGTGTTTTTCCTTGAACAATAAAAGGAAAAAACCAACATAAAAATGAAAAGAAATAAAAATACCTTTCTTTGACTTTGACTCCCGCGTTTTCCGCGTTTTCCGCGTGTTCCGTGGGCAGTCATAATAATAATATCCTTTTTCTTTTCCTTCCGGCTAAACGCCGATATCTTCATTCCACAGGCCGGGGTTGTTCTCGATAAACCCGGTCATCATTTCGATGCATGTGGAATCCTGTAAAATCACAAGTTCGACCCCATTTGCCCTTAAAATCTCCTCATCTCCCATGAATGTTTTGTTTTCCCCGACGACCACTTTTGGGATACCGTACAGCCGTATCGCCCCGCTGCACATGGGACAGGGAGAGAGTGTCGTATAAAGGGTACATTTGGAATAAACGCTTGCCGGTTGTCTTCCGGCGTTTTCAAGTGCATCCATTTCCCCGTGTAGAATGGCGCTTTCTTCCTGTATCCGCCGGTTATGTCCTCTCCCGATAATACGTCCGTCAAAGACGATCACGCAGCCGATAGGAATACCGCCTTCATTTAACCCGAGTTGGGCTTCCTTGATCGCTTCCATCATAAATGGGTCCATTATACCGTCTCCAATTAACTCAATTTAAAGCTCATGTAAATTATAGCATCCTTAAAAGCACTTTTCAACAAACACAACTAAAAAGATCGATTGTTTATGGTCAGCCACTAAGGCGCGAAGACACGAAGGTGAAATTATTCATTGAAACTTCCACGATAACATGGTACAATTACAACGGAATTCATTAAAAGGACACGTGGCCCGGGAACGGGATTCCGGCAGGTAAAGGAGTTATAATGAGTATTATTGTGAAGTGCCCGGCTTGCGGGGCTAAAAACAGGATCAAGGAAGAGGACGATAGAACTCCCGCCTGTGGGAGGTGTAAGACCCCTATTCTTATTCAACAAGCCGCCAGCCCGATTTTTTTGTCGGATATGACCTTCGATAATTTTATACGACAAGCCAATAAACCCGTACTCGTCGATTTCTGGGCCCAATGGTGCCAACCGTGCCGCATCCTGGCACCGATCCTCGAAGCCTTTGCCAAATCCCAGCATTCCATTATCGTCGCCAAACTGGATACCGAACGCAACCCCCTTATACCCTCGAAATTCCAGATTTTCTCCATACCGACTCTCATTCTTTTCGTCAACGGTGAAGAGGTGAAACGCATTACCGGCGCCGTCCCGCTCCAGGAACTCGAATCCCAACTCAAACCCTGGATTACCGTCAACTGAAGTGCCTAAAGCTTCATCTTATTCTTCCGGGGGAAGACCTGGTATTTGGAGTAGAAAAACGTGACGTTTCGCTTCGAATCCAGAAATAAACTGTCCTCGTAACTGGTCATGGTGAGATGGTCGCGGAATTTGTTGAAACGGGGGGTCAAAGATTCGCCGCCCAGTTCCCGTATAATATAGCCCGCGAAATCTTCTCCCGCGGCCGTGGACAGTTGAATCCCGCCGGAAAACCGGGGATTGATCTCGAAAAAAGTAACCGCGTCTTTATCGATCTTACCCTGGAGGTTGATCGCACCGGTGAACTTCATCCTGGTACCGATCTCCTTGACCAGTTTCGTCAACCCGGGATGCTTGAATGTCCGGCCCCTGTCGGATACACCGGAACGAATAACCAACCGGTACCTGGGCACTAAACTGATCAAACGGTGATCCCTGGAGAAAAACGCATCCACCGTGAACTCCTTGCCCTGCAAATAATCCTGCACCAGCGGTTCCGGCACATAGTCCAGGAAAAAATCCAATTCTTTTTTGTTTTTTACCTCGAAAGCGTTTACACTTCCCCTCCCGGCACGGGGCTTGATGAACAGGGGGTACTTCATACCGTACGTCAACATGTGCGGCAGGTAGGTCTCGGGAAACGGCAGCTTGTGCGCCCTGAAGAATTGAAAGGTTTTCCACTTGTCGCCGCAGATATCTATGGTTTCGGGGGGTGAAACCGAGACGAAGATGTCCTTTTCGGCAAAGGAATCTTTATTTTCCGCCCAGAGGAGCAATTCCTGGTCGATAGTGGGAACGATCAATTTAATATTTTCTTTTGTCGCGATACACTCGATATTTTGCAGGTATACGGGATCGTTGACCAGTGGGACTTTGTAATGTTTGTCCGAGAAGAAGAGGGCCGAAGAGTAGACATCGTAATCCACCGTGATCACTTTGCCCCCTATGCCCTGGAGCGCGACCATAAACCCCCTGACCAGGGATACCCGCCGCGAGGCCGCTGTTATTAAAACATTGATTCTCTTCATACCGCCTCGTTGATCTTAAACGATCACTTTGGACTCGAAAAAATTCACGATCCGTCGGGCCCCGCCGCCATCCACCAGTTTTTTTGCCCGGGTACCCATTTCGATTCGTTTTTCCACTGTTAACGAATCCAGGATGTCGATAAGCCTGCCTCCCAATACATCGTCAATACTCGATATTTCTAAACCCGCCCCGTGTTCCTGGAAGGTCTCCGCGATAAATTGCTGCTCCTTATGGTAGTGAATGTAGAGGGCGGGAGTACCTACCGCCGCCGCTTCCGCCGCCGCGGTACCCGCGGTGATCACCGCCGCGTCCGCCTCGAAAAACGGCCGCGCCAGGCTGTCGGTTTTGCCCACGAACCGCAGCCGTGGGAAAAGCCGTTTTAATGCCTTTCGTTCCGATTTTTTCAAATAGAAACCCGCCGCCGTCTTTACATTATACCCGCGGCAGTTCAATAGATCGATCAATCGTTTCAACCGCCGGTACTGCACCGCCCCTCCCATGGAAATAAAAACGTTTTTTATCTTTTTCCTGTACTTCCGGCTTACCTTGTTAAAGTGACGGAATTTGTGGTGAAGCAGCGCATATTCCGGGCCCAGCAGGACCTGTTTCTTTTCATCATAGGGGAACAACCGGCGGATAGAGCCATCGACGGTATAGTCCGCGGGCTGCTGACTCAAGCCCAGGTCGGTCACCTGGACCGTGGTAATATTACTCTCTTTTGCCCCGTTCAGGAGCCGGGTGTCTTCCGGTGAAAAGGTTCTCAGATCGAAAACAATCCCTTTGACCTCACCGGTTTTATAGATTTCCCGGATGTCCGTTTCTTTGGCGATGCGAAAGGGGGTATTGTGTTCCTCCAGGAACCGCAATACCACCTTATCGTTATTAACGCAAAAGAGGACGCCCGTTTTACTTTTCAGGAGGGAAGCCAGGTAAACGCTCCGTTTCAAATGTCCGAAGCCCGTATTTACCGAAGCATCCGTCCTGAATATAAGCATTGCCCCGCGGTTATCCCGTTACGCCAGGACTTCCCGGATGGTTTCCATGGCGAAGTCGATATCTTTTTTCGTGATCACCAGTGGGGGAGCGAAGCGGATGATCCAGTCGTGGGTTTCCTTGGCGAGCAAGCCTTTTTCTTTAAGTTTCGTCGTATAGATACGTGCCTTGCCCGCGGACTTTTTGAGCACAACCCCGATGAGGAGGCCCTTGCCCCGCACCAGTTCGATCTTATCCGAGTTCATCGCTTCCAGTTGTTCTTTGAAATAGGCGCCCAGTTCGTATGCGTTTTCCACCAGTTTTTCGTCTACCAGCACATCGATAGCCGCCATGGCCACCGCGCAGCCCAGGGGGTTGCCGCCGAAAGTGGAACCGTGGCTGCCGGGTTCGATTACGCCCAGCACATCTTTGTTCGCCGCCACGCCGCTTACCGGGAACACGCCGCCGCCCAGGGCTTTACCCATAATATAGATATCCGGTATCACGTTTTCGTATTCGCAGCAGAACATTTTCCCCGTCCTGCCGAAACCCGTCTGGACTTCATCCGCCGCCAGCAGTATATTATTCGCATCCGCGATCTCTCTCAGGCCTTTCAAAAAGCCGTCGTCCGGCACCACCACGCCCGCTTCGCCCTGGATGGGTTCAACCAGGATACCCACCGTGTTTTTGGTGACCGCTTTTTTTACCGCTTCCAGGTCGTTGTAGGGGACCATCTTGAAACCGGGGGTAAAGGGGCCGTAGTTCGCGCGGGCAATGGGGTCGTTGGAGAAAGAGATGATGGTCGTGGTCCTGCCGTGGAAATTTTCCGCGAATACGATGATCTCCGCTTTATCCTGTTCCACGCCTTTGACTTTATATCCCCATTTTCTCATGGTTTTGATACCTGTTTCCACCGCTTCCGCGCCCGTGTTCATGGGTAGGATCATATCTTTGCCCGTAAATTCCGCCAGTTTTTTAGCGAAGATGGGCCATTTATCGTTATAGAAGGCCCTGGAAGTCAGGGTCAGCATATCGGCCTGGTCTTTCAGTGCCTTTATAATGACCGGGTGCCGGTGGCCCTGGTTGACCGCCGAGTAGGCGGACAGCATATCGATATAGCGTTTGCCTTCCGGGTCTTCGACCCAGATACCTTCGGCTTTAGAAATAACCACTTCAAGGGGGTGGTAATTATGTGCCCCGTAAGTATGTTCCATATCCATTAATTGTTGTGAGTTGTACGTTGTCATATTTTCACCTCGATTTATATTTAATTTCTTTTTAGTACCTTTTTATACCTTACAAAAATTCATTTAGAGTACCATTTTATCAGTTTAAAATTTTTCGTCAAGCCCTCTTGAAAGAAATCGGCAATTCCAATCTCGCAGGATGCATGGAAGAATTAGAATTGCTGGTCGTGGCGGCATGCCGGTTGATTTTTTCCATTCTTTGTGGTATTTCTTAACAGTAAAACAAGGAGATATTATGCCCAGAATAAAACTTAATCCCCTGGAGAATTACCCGTTTTCCACGGACATTACGGTACGCACCACAGACTTGAATTACGGCGGTCACCTGGGTAACGACCGCCTGGTATCATTGGTCCATGAAGCCCGCGTGGCGTTTCTAACCCGGCACGGGTTTTCCGAAAAAGATTTCTGCGGTATTTCGCTGATCGCTGGGGATATCGCCGTGGTTTACCAGGGAGAGGCATTTGCCGGTGATGTATTGCGATTCGAGGTGGCCGCGGGTGAACCCACCCGCTGTGGTTTTCGTCTTTTTTTCCGTATCACCCGTCCCGCCGACAACACCCCCATTGCCCTGGTGGAAAACGGGATGGCCTGTTTCGATTACGAGACCCGCACGGTTCAATTCCTCCCAAAAGAGGCCCAGGCCATTTTCTGAACGTGCACTACAAACATCATCTCAAACCTTAAATCGCGAAAGAAGGGCGACAGTTTGGCTGTTCATGGCCCATCCCCTTTTCCACTACCTTTTACCTGGTTTTTTCTTTTCGGTTTTTCCCGGACATTTGGCCTGAACCCATACCCCGACCACTGTCTGAAAGTGGCTTGCATCATGAAAAAAAAAGACAAGGAGATTTACCGGATACTCTTAAACGGAAATTGAAAAATGCCGGTTCGCCGGGAAAAATGGCGAACCGGCCCTTTTGAATCAACTATAATTCGTTCGAGGTACGTTCAGGGGATTGTAATACGATCCCCCGGCTCACATTCGCTTATAAACAGGGGCAATAAGTAGCCTGGTTATTGGTACAACCACATGCCGTGCCGCATTGGGGTTCGAGTGTATCGGTGGGGGGACACCACCAGAGATAGGTCCAGGAACAGTCACCGCACGTTCGGCATGTGTAGGGAAGTCCTCCCTTGACCTCTTCCTTCTGGCTGTCTTCCAACGATGTGACAAAGCTTTGAATCTTTAAATCCTCCATGTTAAGCTTGACTTTTTTTGGCATTCGTTCCTCCTTTTTTTATTTTTTCCCCCTCTATTATATATTATTTTGAAATTTATTTCCATCTTTTTTTTCTGAACTCTCCCCCCTCCCCCGGGCTGTCATTGATTTGACTTTGCACCCCTAATGGATTAAAATCAGTACGATGTTGACGACAAAAAAAAGAAAAGAAATCTTATGCGAAACCGAACGTATCGGGAATGAACTATTAGCCATTGCAGACACCGGTGAACAGGGGATGTCATGGAAAACAATGGGGGTAGACAACAAAATGAACCTCGCCCCCATCAAGTCGGAGAGTATCTTTTCCGGCGTATCCGGGGTGGTCCTCTTTTTCCTGGAGCTTTACCGCCAAACCCATGCGCCCGCCTATCTAAACGCCGCAAAGGAAGGTATGCGCTGGGTGGAAAATTACTGCCGACAGGACCCTTCGAGCTTCTACAGCTTCTTTAACGGACGCATGGGTGTCTCTTACACCATGCTGAGAATGTTTGACGTAACAAACGAAATTCAATACCTGGATAAAGCGTTAAGGATTGCCGAACCGTGCCTGGATTTTATGACCGACAGCCGTCTTGTGGCCAACCTGTTAAACGGTACTTCCGGCACACTCCTTGCTTTGCTCCATCTCCATGCCGCGTCCGGTGAGGAATGGCTGCTGGAAAAAATCGACCGCTTCGTAAAGTACCTGGTCGAGAATACCCACTTCGGCCCAAAAGGCGTATACTGGGACCGCAATTCGCAAAACATCAGCGGGTTGTGCGGCTTTTCCAACGGGGCCGCGGGCATCGGTTTCACGCTATTGGAACTGGGACGTTATTTTGAAAACGATGCCTTTTACTGGCTGGCTGAGCAGGCTTTTTTGTATGAGTCCTGCTTTTATGATAGGAATTTAAAAAACTGGCCCGATTTGAGAAAAGGAATCGGGAAATACGAAGATTATACATACCATGAAAACGCCTTTCGCGAAGGGAACCTGTATTTTTTTAACACCGGTGTCGATGCCAATAACTGGATGTTCGGCGCCGCGGGAATCGGGCTTTCCCGCCTGCGGGCACTGGAAATCCTGGATAAACCGGTTTATGCGCAAGAAGCCCGGGATGCCCTCGAAAAAACAATTCAAACGGTAAACACAACGTTTGCACCCGGAAAGTCTTCCCCCTTTTTTATCCTCGCCGGCGGCGGCGCCGGCTGCGCGGAATTGTTCCTGGAAAGTTACAGGACGTTGAACGAACCGAAATACCTTGAACTGTCCCACGAAATCGCCCTGAAAGCGTTGGCGTTTCAAAAAGAGCACGGGGATTATCCGTCCGGCCACCGGTATACCGGGAAAGAAGGAAATACAAGTCTTTTCATGGGCAATCCCGGTATCGGGTATTTTTACCTCAGGGTACTGGACCCGCGGGATGTTCCCTCCATCCTCGCCCCTGGAATAGACGCGGCAAAGGGCAAAAATTCGTTTGGCGGACGGTACGGACGGTATCCATATATTGCCCTTTCGCAGGCCGAGATCAAGAAAATTGTTTCGGGGAGGTATTTCAAGCGAACCACGGCGGCGGCGGAAAGGCTTTTTCCTCGAAAACTGGAACGTTTCTTCAACCAAAACACGGCGGGGGACAAAGACCTGCTGAAAGAGCGTCTTGCCGGGTTTATGGATTCCGCCATCCGTTCCCTTCCTGAAAAGGAAAAAGAGTGCATTTCCGATGCCCGGGACCTCGAATCGGAGAAAACAAAAATGGATGAAGCTGCATCGAGTCATTACTTATTGTTTATAAAAGAGAGGGTGCGGCGCATCGAGGCAGAACAATTGAAGCAATTGGATACAGGTGAATTTCTTGATTTAAAACTGTCGTTAGCGGACGATATCCGGCTAAAACCCAATGCCTGGAATTGGAATTTGACCGGCGGGCCGGAAGAGTGGCTAAAAAACCTGCGATTGGAACCCGGTTTTTACCCGGTGCTGCTGAAACCGGCACCGGAAGGGGTGATGGAAATCCCCTTGTCCCCGTTTACTTATACCGTATTAACGGCATTCGGGAGAGGGAGAAAGGTTAAAGAAGCCGTCCCGGGAATTCTCGATTCCTTTGACTTGCCGTCGCAAGAGCAGGAGAAATTGCTAACTGAAAAGATAATCGAACAAATAAAGGAAGTGATCGCCGCCGGTTTTATTTTCGAAGTGTAACAACTTCTATGTCTTCCGTGTGTTCGCCGTGACGTGGGTCCTCTTTCAATGTAGGAAATAAAAACGTGCCGGGGATGTTGCTTAGTCGGAACGGAATGTTTCAAAACCAGGACCACATATTGAATAGTCGAAACCGAATTGTCCGGCAAACCCCTTCGTGTTGACTAACCGAAACCCATTGTTTCAAAACCAGGGCCGATTGGTGCTTACCTGGAACCGAATGTTGCGCAATCCGCCCATTTCGGTGCTTACCCGGAACAAATGGTGCGCCTTTAGCATTGGATGTTTATTACTCGGAACCGATTGGTGCGCAGAAAGGGATTTTTTCGGGTTTCTGCAAAGGGAGAAATACATTCGACCCCGTCCTTGTTTATCAACCGGAACCGTTTGTTACTTAAACCGGGCTTTTTTTGTATTATTTCCCGGGAAAATCAAACCCCCGGGAGACCGTTTCCGTATAAACAATTTCGATATAAAGCAAGGAGAAGACAAATGGTAAAAGACAGTGCGGGCATTACCCATCACATCGGGGCGCGGCTGAGGCAAATACGGAAGATGTTGAACCATACCCGGCCGGATATGGCCGTGGAATTAGGAATCAATCGAAGCAGTTATTATAAGAACGAAACCGGTGAAACGTTTCCCGGTACAAATACGTTGTACTGGCTGCAGAAGAAATACGATATCTCCATGGATTGGTTGATCTTCAACAAGGGGCCGATGTATTATAAGGAAAAAGCCCCGGTGGAAAAGAAACCCGGCCTGGAAGAGCAGAGTCCGGAGGTCCGGCAATTGTTGGAAGCCATGGAACAGGACCCCCGGTTAAAACATGAAATCCTGGCCTACTTCTTCAAATACCAGGGCAAGCCCAAACCGTAGTATATTGAACCGGCACAAAATCACGCACGGCGCACTCTTATCCAATTATTCCAACTTACCGGCAGTGAAATCAAAATCATCGAAGACCACGCGGCATGTTAACAAATAGGAAAAACGAAGTTGCTCTTTTTTGTATTTTGTGCTATCTAATACCTTTATAAACAAAAAACGATCAGGAAATAGAAATGGCGAAAAGAACAAAAGGTCCTCAATTTCTAAGATTCATTAACCCGATGAGGAAATAGGGGGGGCAGGAACGAAACCGCATGACCTGGATATATCATATCACGGACCAAAAAAATCTTCCGGGGATATTAACACAAAACGGACTGTATTCAAAAAATAAAGAAAAAGAATTGCTCACGGCACCCGTAAGTATCGCTTACGAAGGACTCCAACAACGGAGGTCCGAAACAGAAGTCCCCATCCCCCCATTTGGAACCCTTCACGACTACGTGCCATTCTACTTTGCCCCCCGCTCCCCAATGCTTTATGCCATCCACAAAAGAATGATAGAAGGATATGTTGGAAGTCAGCAAGATATCATCTACCTCATTTCCAGAGTTCAAATCATAGAAGCCAATAACATTCCCTATGTATTTACCGACGGGCATGCAATCATGGCATTCTCCGAATTTTACAACCAAAGCAGCGATCTCGGTAATATAGACTGGCAAACAATGGAAGAGAGGTACTGGTACGATACGGAGCAGGATGGAGATAGAAAACGCAGAAGACAGGCGGAATTCCTGGTGAAAGATTTCCTCCCTTTCCATCTCTTAAAAGGAATAGCCGTTATAGATATAGAAACCGAGACAAATGTAAAAAATATCCTTGAGAGATATGGAAAAATACTGCCGGTTCGGGTAAAATATGAATGGTATTACTAAAATGATCGAATCGACAAAAGGTGACCTGTTAAAAGCCGATGCCGACGCCCTGGTGAATACCGTAAACTGTGTCGGCGTTATGGGGAAAGGAATCGCCCTGCAATTCAAAATGGCTTTCGAGGAAAATTTCAAACAATACTACAAAGCGTGCCAAAACAAAGAAGTCCGCATCGGTCGCATGTTCATTACACAACAACTCTTCAGACCCAAATACATTATCAATTTCCCCACCAAAGAACACTGGAAAGAAAAATCGAAACTCGAATATATCCACCGTGGATTAATCGATTTAAAAGAAAAAATCAAAGAGTTGAAAATCAAATCCATTGCCATCCCACCGCTTGGCGCGGGCCTGGGCGGTCTGAACTGGCCCGATGTAAAAGACCTCATCGTCAAGGAACTGTCCGAATTGAAAGATGTCAAGGTAATTCTTTACGAACCCTCGGGGAGCCCCGCACCGGAAAAAATTCGGGTACGGACCGAAAAACCCAAAATGACCAATGGAAGAGCCATATTAATCAATCTACTGGAGCACTATAAAGAACCCGGCTATCGGCTTACCTTGCTGGAAATCCAGAAACTCATGTACTTTGTACAGGAAGTCGGCGAATCTTTACGTCTAAAATACAAAAAAGAAAAATACGGGCCGTATGCACCGAATCTCGAGCATGTGCTTCAAAAGCTCGAAGGCCACTTTATCAGGGGGTATGGCGATAGGACCGGGGAGTCCTCCATCCGGCTGTTAAAAGAGGGGGTCGACAGTTCCCGGGAATTTCTTAAGGACAAACCCCAGGCACTCGAAAGGTTAAAAAAAGTGGCCCGTATAATACGTGGATTTGAAACACCCTATGGTCTGGAACTCCTCTCAACCGTTCACTGGACGGCCAGGCATGAAAATAAAAGAGAGGAGGATGAGATCATCAAAGGTATCCAGGCATGGAATAAACGAAAACAAAATCTTTTTCAACCGGTCCACATTCGGAAAGCCATAAAACATTTAAAAAACTACGACATGCTTTAACGCATTAACGCAAGTTCCTCGCCCGTCCCCTTTACGCCTCTTATTTTTTACGATGATGAGAAGGATTTTTAGCATTGCAATCATCCTTGTCGATTTGGGGGTTGTTTCGGTGCCCGGTCAAAAACGTAGTTGACAGGATGAACAGGATGAACAGGATGAACGGATACAAGGAAAACCTCTTTTATCCTGAACATCCTGTTATCCTGTCGAATTTGTTAATACGATTTAATGTCTACTGGATGACTACCGTGTAATCCTCAACCTCGCCATAAGAGAAAACTTCACAAGGCCCGGGATAATTGTTTCGCTTTACGGAAACCCGCATCCGCGTGGTCACATTCAAACCGGAAGGAATATTGAAGGAACCGTAACAATAATTGTTCCACATCCCGGTGGAAACAACCTGCTCACCGGAATCGGCAAAATCGCCGTCATTGTTGAAGTCAATCCAGACTCTAAAACCGGACGAATTGGTATCCCCTTTCTCGATGCGATAGGAACTGGAACCACCGGAAGTCATGTTTATCGTCATGTTGGTGAAATCGGTATAACCCGCGGCACCGGAGGCGTTGGAAAAGGAACCGAATTCCACGTAATCGATGTAAGTAGCCGAATTCTGACCATAAGAATCGCAATATACCGAACCGCCGCTTTCCGAGAAATTCGCCGTCACGGACGTGTTGGCGTTCATGGTGATAGTGGTCGGGTTTGTCGAACCACTCAACGCACCGCTCCAATTGTCAAACTGCCAGCCCGACGACGGATTGGCCGTCACCGTCACCACGGTACCGGCATTATACGTCCCGCCCGGGGGAGAAAGGCTTACGCTGCCCTGGCCCACGGTATTGGTGGTCAGGGTATACTGCGTGGGAGCTCCGCCCGGGGTGTAGTCGGCATAGATGGAGTAGATATAATTGGCCTGCGAACTGCTCCCAAAGGTGCCGGGCATACCGCCGGACCAGAGTGAACTCGATTCCACTCGACCGGGGGAACCGGTTTCAAACCGAATTCCCGGGTTCGACTCGTAAACCCAGGCCAGCCATACCGTCGAACCGCCCGGCACAAACGCGGGGCTTACCAGGTTAACGGTCTGCCAACCGGTGCTCGAACCGACCGCGGTGGCGGGAGTTATACCCAACCGGTTGGCCGGGGAACCCTCGCCGTCGTAGACACCCAAAAGCATACTGCCGCCGCCGCCGGTGTGGTACATGGTAATGCTTGTGATACTGCCGTTCTCGGGCATGGTATAGGGCACGGCACGCCGGTTGGCAACAGTGGTGGAGCTTCCATATACATCGGTGTTGCCCACGATTTGCGCCGTCCCCACTTCGGAGAACGTCGCGGTCACACTCTTGTTGGCGTTCATGGTGATGGTTGTAGGGTTCGTGGAACCGCTCAAGTTACCGCTCCAACCGTCAAACTGCCAGCCCGACGACGGATTGGCCGTCACGGTCACAACGGTCCCGGAATCATATGTCCCGCCGGAGGGATTCAACGCGATGCTTCCCTGTCCCACGGTGTCGGTGGTCAGGGTATATTGCACCGGGGTACCGCCGGGAACGTAAGTGGCATAAATGGAGTAAATATAATTGGCTTGTGTACCGCTTCCAAAGGGATCGGGCATGCCGCCGGACCAGCCCACACCCGCATCCACGCGGCCGGGGGTACCGGTTTCATAATAAACGTTCGGGTTCGACTCATAGACCCAGGCCAGCCAGATGGTGGAGCCGCCCGAAACAAACACGGTGCTTGCCAGGTTAACGGTCTGCCAACCCGTGCCGGTGTCCACGGCGGTGGTCGGGGTTACAGCCAGCCTGTTGGCCGGGGCGCTCGCGCCGTCGTAGACACCCAGAAGCATACTGCCGCTTCCACCGGCATGGTACATGGTAATGCTGTTGAGGGTACCGCTCTCGGGCATGGTATAGGGCACGGCCCGCCGCTCGGCGGCGTTGGTGGTGGTCCCGAATACACTGGTGTTGCCCACGGTGGGAAGCACTTCGGTCACGGTAATATAATCGGTTTTGGTTTCCGTATCGTTACCGTTTGAATTGGAGGCGGTTAAGGCGACATTATAGAGCCCCGCCGTATTATAATCAACCGTTGGGTTTTGGGACGTACTTGAGGACGGATTGCCGCCGGGGAAGGACCAGGACCACGACGTGGGAACGTTGGTGGATGTATCCGTAAACGCAACGCTTTGTCCTTCGCTGACGGTGGTGGGAGTGCCGGTAAAATCGGCCGTCGGCGGAAGATTGGAATCGGTGGTGAAAAGGAAAGAAGACGAATAAGAGGACGTCGCGCCGCCGGAACACAGGCTCCTTACCTGGAACTCGTGCCCGGTGCCCGCGGACAGTCCGCCGACGCTTACCGATGTGGAAGAGGCGGTGTTGGTGATCCAGGTTCCGGAACTGACGGCTTTGTACCGGTATCCATAATCATCGGCCAGTTGAACGGAACCCCAGGAGAGGGTGGCCGAGGATTCGGTAATGTTGGTGGCGTTTAAATTCTGTGGGGTGGAACAGGTGGGACCGGGGTCCAGGGTGATGACATTGGTATGGGTCCAGGTCCTGCCGTTGACGATTTCGCCGAAGGGTCCGAAACCATATCCCTCACCGTACCAGGGGTCCATGTAATACAGGTTACCGTCCTGGTAACCCCGGCCCACGACAAAGTGGCCGCCGCAGCAGATGCGGATGACAAAGGGACGGCCGGCCGCGATTTCCGCCGCCGTTTCGCTAGCGGTCAACATACGTTCGATACCGTAATTGGCGATAGACGGGTTGGAGATATCCGTGGGCATGTCGATGAGGATCATTTTAATACTGCCGGGGTCCGGATCATAATTGTAGTTCCAGTAGTTGCAGTCCCAACCGGAAGTGGTGTCGGGCAAGCAGCAGTTGACGGACCCGAAGTCGTGGAATTCGGAATGGAGCCGGGTGTATTCGGCGATTTCACATTGCTGGAAATCATTCCCATAGTACTGGAGAACCGACCAACTGGAACCGGCCCAGCACCACTGGTCATATTCCTGGGTACACAGGGGCACGTCCAGTACCTGCGCGTGTAAAACGGCGGGGAATAACATAATAACGGTAAACAGCAGAACCAAATAAATGGATTTTAAATGTTTCATGGTTTCCCTCCTTATTTGGCCCTGCCGGGGACCTCGTCCCCGGCGCTCGAGAGACGTTTAATGAACGAAGAACGGATGTCCTTGATCTCCTGTACGGGGTAACCGTGGGAATCGATGGTTGGAAGTGTACGAAGCAAGAATTTCGCGGCGGATTCCATGGGGTAAAGCGAACCGTCCAGTTTGTACAGGTCTTTGGGTTCGTACTGGACATAATCGCACTGCATTTTGAAGTCCCTGACAATCCGGCCCCAGGTGGGTTTCGATTTTGCGATATTGTTCTCGAAGAACCCCAATTCCATGGCCAGGCGGGCGGCGCCGAAACCGGAAAAGGTCCATTGCCCGTTGACTTCTTTTAATCGTACCAGCGCCCGGTTTTCACCGTCAACGGTAACGGGCACGCGCCAATAACCGGTGGGCGCTTCGTCTTCCAACGAAAACTCCTGGTAAGGAACTCCCAGGCCGGCCCGTTTAAACTCGTCCCTGTTGTTAAACCCATAATTTTCTTCCCGGTCCGCGGGAATGTGTTCCAGTATCCGGGGCAGTTCACTTTTGGCGAATAGGACCATCGCCTCGGTTAACGGACTTACCGGTACCGGCGCAGACTGCGCAAAAAAGGGTAGACTTAACGAGAACAGGAAACAAAACAAGACAAACATTTGGAACATTTGATTACGCTTAAATCTCACAATAGCCTCCTATTATTTTTAATCTTTTTTTTGATGTGCCGGATGCGTTATATAACATGATGACATCATTTTCATATTTCAGGAATTACATGTCGCCCTGTTTCATGAACCGCTTCTTTTTTTTTAATTTTTTTTAAAAAAGCGGTTTAACAAGGGGATACGGACGTGCCGGTTCATGAACCGGTACGTCCGGATTTTTTCCTGAACTGGGAAGGCGTTAGTTGAGTAAAATGTTTGAATGCGCGATTGAACGCGCTCTTGGAATTGAAACCCACGTCGTAACCGATCTCCAGTACCGATCGATGGGCGGTCTCCGGGGCAGTCAGCATTTTTTGGGCCTCTTTGACCCGGTACGTATTGATCAATTCATGGAAACTCTTTTTCAGTTGCTCATTGATAACCTGGGAAAGGTTCCTGGGGCTCAGTTTCAATCGTTGTGCCAATGAATTCAATGAAATGTCCGGGTCTTGATAGACGTTTTCCATTTCTATCAAATAGAGGAGTTTCCGGGTATATTCCCCGGCTTCATCCGGGGTCAGGTTCAGGGATGAATGTTTGTATTTTTTCTTTAATCTCCGGTAAACGATAACCTTTTTCAACGAAAAATAGAGGCCGAAAATAATTAAAACCGTACATAAGGGAAAGGCGATCTTAAAAAGCAGGGTCTGGTAGAATCGGGGTTTTAATCGGAAACGGAAGGACGCGCCGGTATGGTTCCAGATGCCGTCGTTGTTACCCGCGAGTACCCGGAAACGGTAAGTACCGGGTGGTATGCGTGTGTAATAGGCGGTACGGCGGGTACCGGCGTCGGTCCACCGGGTGTCGTACCCGTCGAGTTTGTATTTAAAGGAGATTTTTCCAGGGACCATAAAGCTGAGGCCGGTGTACAGGATTTCCACGTTTCCCTCGCCCGGGGGGACAACGGCATCTTCTCCCGGGAGGCAAGAGGTACCGTCGATACGGATTTCCTTGATCTGTACCGGGGGTGGGAAGGTGTTCACCCCGATACTTTCGGGGTCGATGGACGACACCCCTTTGGTGGTGGGGAACCAGAGTTTGCCGTCCCGGGTTTTCCAGCCCGCGGGCTGGTTGGCGCCGTTGCACTCGATACTTTTCATTCCTTCTTCCCTGCCGAACCGGAAGGGCCGGACGGTTTGGCGTCTTCCGGCGGCGAAATCCTCCAGTTCCTCGCGGTTCACGTAGAAAATGCCCCGGTTGGAACTCATCCACAGGTTTTGTTTGTCGTCTTCAAGGATGGAGTAAACGGTATTATCGGGCAGTCCGTCTTTCCTGGAAATCTTAAGGAATGTTCCGTCGGTGTAACGGAACCGGTTCAACCCGCAGCCGTAAGTACCCAGCCACAGGGTTCCATCTTTGCCCTCGTGGATACACGTAACGATATTGCAGGACAGGCCTTTTTCTTTATCGAAAACGTCGATGCTTTCGTCTTTCAAGAGACACAGGCCCCTGCCCCAGGTCCCGGCCCAGAGGTTTCCGTTGTTGTCCTTGTGGATGGTGTTCACCCTGAACTCGAGGTCCCCGTATAATATAAACCAGCCGTTTGAGAACCGGTGAATGCCGCCGCTGTCGGTCCCGGCCCAGAGGTTTCCTTCCCGGTCCGTGTACAGGGCCCTTACGATATTATCGGACAGGCCCTCGCGGGAGGTGAAGGTTTTGATTTTTCGGTCTTCCAGTGTCAACCGGTTGACCCCGCCGCCCCGGGTACCGAACCACAGGCTGCCTTCGGGGTGTTCGGCAATGGATACGACGGCATTGGCGGACAGGCCGTCACGGGTGGTGAGGGAATGGAAACGGTTTTCTCCCGGTTCGAGGCAGTTGACCCCGAAACCCGTGGTGCCGACCCAGATGCTGCCCCGGCTGTCCTGGAAAACGCCGAAAGTAATGTTGTAAGAGAGACCGTTTTTTGTGGTGTAGGTGATTACCCTGGGGTCTCTGAGGCTGTTGAGTCCGCCGCCTTCGGTGCCTATCCACAGGGTCCCTTCCCGGTCTTCGAAAAAGGTATAGATGGAATTACCGGTTAGTTCTTCGCCGCTGTCGAATACCCGGACCTTGTTTTTCCCGGTTTCAAGGACGTTGATCCCGCCGCCGTGGGTGCCGATCCAGAGGTTACCGGCCCGGTCTTCGTAGAGGCAGCGGACGTAGTTGTTCGAGAGTCCGTTTTCGGTGGTAAAGGAGTGTTTTTGGTTTTCGTGTAATTTTAGCAGGCCGGATTCGATGGTGCCTACCCAGAGGGCGCCGGTACGGTCTTCGAGGAGTGTGCTTATTTTTAGACCGGGTAGTCCTTTATGTTCGGTTTCGTAGGTGTTCCCTCTTTTCCTGGCCCGGACCAGGCCGCCGCCCCGGGTGCCGGCCCACAGGCCGCCGTTTCGGTCTTCCACCAGGGCCCGGACGTTTTGGTTGGTGACGGTTTCGGGTAAAGGGATGGAGGAGATGGTCCCGTTTGCGAAGCGGTTCAGTCCGTTTTTGGAGCCGATCCATATGGAGAGGTCGTTGGATTGGAGGAGTATCCAGGTTTCATTGCTGAGGAGTCCGGATTCGGTAGTGAGGGTGTCGAAGGTATTGTCTTTGTACCGGGTGACGCCGCCGCCGCGTGTGGCGATCCAGAGAGTGCCGTTGTGGGCGACCAGTAGGGAGAGGATGAGGTTGTTGGAGAGGGCGGGGGTGTTTTCGTGATCGAAGACATCGAAATCGATGCCGTCGAAGCGTGCCAGTCCGGTTTCGGTACCTATCCAGATGTAGCCGTCGTGGGTTTGTGCGATGGCGATGACACTGTTCATGGGCAGGCCGTTTTCGACGGTCCAGACGTTGTGTTGGTAGAAGTCGATGGGTTTGCCGGGGTCCAGGGCAAAGGCTGGAAATACGTTAAAAATCAGGCCGAGACTTGCCAGTATTTTTAATAAAAGATGAGCCGTTTCCTTCATAGATATATGTTACCATTTTTGCCGCTTTTTGCAAAGGGGGTATCCGGTAATGTGGTCGAGCAATGATTTAGGGGACAGTCATCCATGACGGCGCGCACGTCACCCGAAGACAATGAAAAAAGCTGTGGAATTCCACATTACGGGCAGGCGGTGCCAGCCCCTACTTATCCCGCGCGGCCCGGGAGGATGGGTAGGGAACTGGCACCGCCTGTTCCGATTTGGGTTATTTCATGGTAGCCCTCATGACGGCGCGCCGTCGCCCTAAAATAATGAAA
>Ga0210082_1000098_pt1 | contig 18314 bp, 13 predicted proteins | sample White_ThreeSqA_D_2_FD_185592 | JGI IMG/M metagenome (GOLD analysis project Ga0210082, IMG submission 185592) | Wetland microbial communities from the San Francisco Bay, California, USA, that impact long-term carbon sequestration -... | ecosystem: Environmental > Aquatic > Marine > Wetlands ... | reverse complement strand
GCGACATCCCCGATGTCCGGACCCGGTTCTACCGGGCCGTCTTCGAGGTAATTTACCAGGTTGCCGGTCATTTTATCCAGGGCGGATTCGGTTCGGGCGGATAACAGGAGCAATCGATATTTTTTCTCTTCGTGCTCTTCGTGTCCTTCGTGGTAAAATACAGGCGGAGGCGGCGCTTCCTCGAGGACAATATGACAATTGGTGCCGCCGATGCCGAAGGAACTCACCCCGGCCCGCAGCGGATATTTATCGTTTTTCCATTTTTTCCGTTTGGTAATGACATAAAAGGGCGTGTTTTCGAAATATACCGCGGGATTGGGAGACTCGAAATGAAGACTGGGGGGAATCTCCCGGTGCTTTAACGCCAATACGGTCTTGATAAACCCGGCGACACCGGCGGCGGCATCCAGGTGGCCGATATTTGTTTTCACCGAACCCAGGGCGCAAAATCCCTTTTTATCGGTGTTAAAGGCCTGGACCAGTGCTTCCACCTCAACGGGGTCTCCCAGCGTGGTACCGGTACCGTGGGCTTCGATATAGGAAATGGATTCGGCATCTATTTTTGCCGTTTTCAGTGCTTCCCGGATGACGGATGCCTGTCCCGCCACCCCCGGGGCGGTGAATCCCACCCGGTCCCCGCCGTCGTTATTCACGGCGGACCCTTTGATAACGGCGTAAACAAAATCGCCGTCGCGCAGCGACTGTTCCAGCGGTTTTAATACAACGATTCCAACACCGTTTCCCCCCACGGTCCCCCCGGCCTTTTCATCGAATGCCCGGCAGTGACCGTCCGGCGACATCACCATGCCTTCACGGTAAAGATAACCGCCGGCATCGTGACCGGTAATGGAAACCCCACCGGCCAACGCCATGTCGCAGGTCCCGCTTAACAATCCCCGGCAGGCGGTATCGATGGCGGTCAGGGACGTGGAACAAGCGGTTTGAACAACAACGGCCGGACCTTTTAGATTCAACTTATAAGAAACACGAACACTTAAATAATCTTTATCGATGTATTGCAGGACTTCCCACTGCCGCGATAAATTACCCGTGTCGGCAACCAGTGTTTGAACCTGCCACAACAGGTTTTGGGTGGCACCGGCGTAAAGACCGATACGGCGGCCGCATGTTTCGGTATTGTAACCGGCATCTTCCAGGGCCTCCCACGCACACTCATGGAACACCCGCAGTTGGGGGTCCAACAATTCGGCTTCCGCCGGGGTGTACCCGAAAAAGGGGGCGTCGAACATATCGTCTTCCCCCAACACCCCTTTTGCCCGAACAAAACCGGGGTCCCAGAGCAGTTCCGGCGCTGCCCCGGCGGATTCGGCTTCTTGTTTTGTAAAAAAATGAATACACTCCTTGCCCTGCATTAAATTCTCCCGGAATTGTCGAAGGTCCCGGGCGCCGGGAAACCGCCCGGCCATACCGATGACGGCGATTTCGGGCTTTAAGGGGTAAGAAACGGCGGTTTCCGGCCTGTCCCCTTTTTTGACTTTTTTTATGTGATCGGCCAGGGCGGCAATAGTGGGATAGTTGAAGAGTGTGGTAACCTGGATGTCCCTGTTAAATGTATCTTTTAACCGGGAGGCGGCACGGATAAGGGACAGGGAATTGCCCCCCACGTCGAAAAAGTTGTCGTGGATACCCACCTCTTCCAACCCCAATATGTCTTGCCAGACACCGGCGATCAACCTTTCTACTTCACCGCGGGGAGCGGTATATGAGATATCGTCTCCCCGGGTCCCGGGAACAGGTAAGCGTGACCGGTCCAATTTCCCGTTGGGTTTCACCGGCATTTTATCCAGTTGAATAAAATAAGAAGGGATCATATGCCCCGGAAGCCAACGGGATAGATACTCTTTTAAACCGGCGGCGGTTAAGCCCGGTTGGCGGGGGACGATATACGCACAAAGATATGCCTCGCCGGTCCCGGTTTTTCGTAAGATTACGACGGCTTCTTTTATTGCCTTATGGCCGGTCAGCCGGTGCTCGATCTCCCCGGTCTCCACCCGGAAACCACGGACTTTTACCTGGTGGTCTAATCTCCCGAGGTATTCGATATTACAGGTTCCCCGCGCCGCGGGGCCGGCGGGCAGCCAACGGGCGAGGTCGCCGGTTTTATAGGACCTATAGGTCTTATAGGACTTATAAGACCTATAAAACCGCTCCGCGGTTAACTCGGGGTTGTTCAGGTAGCCGCGGGCGACGCCCGGGCCGGCGATGCATAATTCGCCGGGCACGCCGGTGGGCTGTAACCGGCCGTGAGCATTTAATATAAACAACTTAACGTTGGCGGTGGGTTTGCCGATGAGGATGGGACGCCCCGGTTCCCAGCCGGATAACGAATACCGGCAGGCATAAATAGCCGCTTCCGTGGGACCGTAAATGTTTTCCAATACCGCCCCGGCATTTAATGCCCTGTACTTAACCACGGCATCGGGCAAAAGCGCTTCCCCGGCTAAAAAGATGTATTTCAAATGGGCCAATTTACCGGTGTTTCCATCTTTTAACGTATCCACGAAAACGGTAAACATGGACGGTACAAAATTAATGTGGGTCACACCGGTTCTCTCGATGGCACTCACTATCCGGCGCGGGTCTTTTTCGCCGCCCTTTTCCAAAATGGATAAGACCCCTTTTCCGAAAAACCAACCGAACAGTTCGGTTGCGGAGACATCAAACGTATAAGAGGTCTTTAACAGGTATACGTCCGTCTCCTTTACGGGATACATCGTTTCCAGGGCGGACAGGGTATTGATAACGGACCGGTGCTCCACGGCAACACCTTTGGGCGCGCCGGTGGAACCGGAAGTGTAGATGATGTAAGCGAGGTCCGGTTGAGTGGTTGAGTGGTCGAGCGGACGAGTGGGTAAACCACCCATCTCACTCATCTCACTCATCTCACTCAACAAAACACCGGCATTGCTGTCCTTCAGTATATAATTAATACGGTCTTCGGGGTAACCGGGATCGATGGGCAAATAAGCGGCGCCTGCTTTCAGTATTCCCAGGATACCGACCACCATCTCCAGCGACCGCTCCACCAAAATACCCACGATGGTGCCGGAAGTAATACCCTTTTCCATTAACCGGCGGGCCAATCGATCGGATTTTTTATTTAGTTCTTTATAAGTGACGGCGACGGCATCCGCGCCTACCACGGCAACCCGGTCCCCCCTTTTCTCCGCCTGATCTTCAAATATTCGGTGAATGGTCATGTCACCGGGATACGGGGCGTCTGTTTCGTTAAAATGAACCAACAACCGGTTCTTTTCCTCTTCCGGTAGTATTTCCGCGTCACGTATCGCTTTGCCAGGGTGTTCGATAATGTCTCGTAAAATACAAAGGAAATGAACGGATAATCGCTGTATACTCCCCCGGTCGAATACACCTTCCCTGTAATAAAAATTTATCTCTATACCGTCACCGGGAATCCCCGGGATTATACCGATGGTCAAATCATAGTGCGTGCTTTCAACCATCGAGAATGATCCGGGAGATAATTGACCGGTTTTCCCCTGCAACCGGCGGCCCAGGGGATAATTCTCCACCACCACCAGCGAATCGAAAAGCTCTTCGCTGCTGTCGATTTCACTGTATTTTTTTATATTTACCGGGGATGTGAGCGCATACTCTTCCCTCCTTTGCAGCGCGTGATCGATTCGTTGGAGAAACGCCCCGGTTTTTTCACCGGGAACCGTTCGCACCCGCAGCGGTATCGTATTTATGAATAGCCCGACAATGTCTTCTATCCCCCGCACGTTCACGGACCTCCCGGATACCGTGGTGCCGAAGACGACGTCGTCGCTGTTGTTGTATCCCTGTAATAATAATCCCCAGGCACTGTAGAACAAGGCCGCGGCGGTTAATTTATAGGTTTTAACAAAATTTTCCAATCCCCGGGTCAACTCCCTCCCCGGGGTGATCCGGATATTCCCCGTGCCTTTTATATCTTCTCCTTTATCTCTTTTTTTTATGGAGAGTTCAGCCCGGGTATCAAATCCCTCTAAATAGTCCCTCCAGAATTTTTCCTGCTTACCCGTATCCTGACTGTGAATCCATTTGATAAACTCTTTAAACCCGGTTTTTATAACCGGCGCGGGTGACTCTTTATTATACAACCTTTCATAAGCTTCGAAGAACTCTTTCACAATAATCCCGGTACTCCAGCCGTCATACAAAATATGATGGCTGCCGATAAGCATCTTAAAATTTTTTTCCGTTATTTTACACAGGGTCACCCGGAAAGGAACTTCACGGCGCAGGTCGAACCTCACCTCCCTCTCTTGTGTCTTTATCTCTTCCAGCCACCGGCGATAGTCCCGGCGCCCGGTGTCCCGGAAATCGTGAAATTCCGGTTGAAGTGTATACTCCTTTAAAATAACCTGTACCGGGTCGTTTACCTTCTCCCAGCGAAATACCGCCCGCAGCATCTCGTTGGTTTCAATGACGGCATTCCAGGCCTTTTGGAAAATATTGAAATCAATTTTCCCGGATACATCCAGGCATAATTGTTCGAAATAGAGATTGCCGGCCGGATCCTTCAGGTAATGAAAAAGGATACCTTCCTGGATGGGGGTCAGTGCCAGGATGTCCTCTATATTTTTCTTATTTAATCGTTTCATTTCACAGGATATTTACATTGCAGGACTACTGTTATTTAAAATAATGCGAAAAATAATGCGGAAATTTCTTTCAATCCGAGTTGTTGATACTTTTTAAAAATATTGTCGGTAGATATATAGAATAGCACAATTTGAATATGTGTAAATCCTGAATTTCTTGAACCTTTCCTCAGGAATCGACATCCCGGGATGCTGATTAGTGGTGCATCGTATATGCTCCCCGGTATCGCCGGGACCTTCCGGCTCGTGTTTCGATTGATTTCGCGGACACAGGATATCCGACTTTATAAGGAATATAGGCGATTCCGGCGCCCTGTCGCGGAGTGGTTTTTTAGAGGTTCAAATTTTTCATGGTCGCACAGCGAACGGCCGGGGTGTGCCCCCGGGGAGAAATCGATGCAGTTTCAAATTTAATAAAAATTACTTAACATCCATAGGTAAAATGTGATATACTTTAATTTAAAAAGCATCCGGCCCACCGGATAAAATCCAATTAAAAAGAGGATAAAATATGAAATATCGAATATTATTACCCCTGTTAGTATTCTTCTTCTCCTGGCCGCACCACGATTACGGATGTACCATCGTTGCCGCGGGCAAAAAAGCGACCGCCGACGGTTCGGTTATCGTCTCCCATACCGACTGCGGACCGGATTCACGGATTTACGTGGTCCCCGGCCAAAAATTCAAACCCGGCACAAAAGCCCCGGTCTACTGGGAAATCCAGGACGCCAACCGGCCACTCAAAGACGACGGCGAAATCATCGGGTATATCCCGCAGGTCGCTCAAACCTATACTTATTTCCATTCCGCCTATTCCCATTTCAACGAACACCAACTGGCAATCGCCGAAAGTACCATGTCGCAGCGCCCCGAACTGGTGGCCATGCGGGATAAAGAAAAAAAACCCAAACAATTCATGACCATCGAACAGGCACAAATTTTTGCCCTCCAACGGTGCAAAAAAGCCCGCGAAGCTGTGGAACTCATCGGAAACCTCATGACCACCTACGGGTTCCTGCCTTCCACCGGCGACGGCTCCGAAGTCCTTGTTTTCGGTGACCCTGAAGAAGCCTGGGTATTCGAAGTCTTTTCCGTGGGCCAGGACTGGACCCCCGAAAGTCAAAAACCCGGAGCCATCTGGGCCGCCCAACGCCTGCCCGAAGAACACGCCACCATGGTCCCCAACTGGAGCATTATCAAAGAGATCGATATCGACGATAAAGATAACTTCATGGCTTCCTCCAATTATAAACAGGAAGCCGTCGATAGGGGATGGTACGACCCCGCCGGAACGAAACCCTTCATCTGGCAGGACGCCTATTCACCCATTCCCAGGGAATGGGCCACCAGCCGCTTCTGGCTCTTCCACGCCACCTTTGCTCCCAACTATTCGGAATGGCCCGATCGCTACCTCGAAAAAGGCGATGCTTATAAAGGCCTCAACCAATATTACCAGTATGTTGAGCCGCTTTCCATATACCCCTTTTCCATCAAACCCGAAAAGAAAATCTCGGTTCGCGATGTCATGGCGTTCCAGCGTTCCACCTTTGAAGGCACCATTTACGATATCACTTCCGGTCCGCAGTGGCTGGTACCGGACGACAAAGGCGGATTTGTCAAAAGTCCCCTGTCAACACCGTTCCCCGGGACGGAACTCAGGAAATTATTAAAATTGACCCACCGCCGGACCGTTGGCAGGCACCGCGGCCATTACGGCATGGTGGCCCAGTTAAGAAGCTGGCTGCCAAACGAGATCGGGGGGATTTACTGGGTCTACCTGGACAATCCCTATATCGGTCCCTATGTCCCCATATATGCGGGCAATGTATCAACGGCCCCCGCTTACCAACTCTATGACCCTGAAAAATACGATCAAAAATCCGCCCGTTGGGCCATCGATTTTGTCGATAATTTAGCGAAACTTAAATTCCAGGAAGCCATCAAAGACATTTGGGCCGCAAGAAATCCCTTTGAAGAGGAAATGTTCTCCCGGCAGGAGGAGATCGAAACAAAAGCCCGACAACTGTACAAAAAGAGTCCGGCCGCCGCTAAAAAATATCTCACGGACTATTCCAACGGACTGATGAACAAAGTGGTGGATATTTACCTCGAACTCAGGGATACTTTGCTTGTAAAATACACCAACAATAGAGAGTAGAGGTTATTATGAAAAATTTACCGGAAAATACCCAGGAAAAACCGGGACGTACGATCTACGACCCATCCCATCACCTGAAGAAAGAACCTGTGACCAAAATCCTTCTGGTCGGCGCCGCTGTAATTATAATGCTGGCCGCTTTCCATTTCACCAACCAGATCATCCGGTGGAATACGACCAAACTGGAGATCATGAACAACGAACTCACCCGGGAACGGCTGGGAAACTATACTTTCCTGGGACTCTCCAACGGAACGGATGCCCGCGCGAAACTGGAAACCGAGCTGGGACTTCAAATTCGACCGTTTACGGTGGTTTCTTATTTCGATTTCCTTCATTCGGCGATATTTTTGGTCCACAGCAGGACCCGGGATGCCGTTATAAACACCGGTATCATGATGACATATCCCCCCAAAGGGTTTACGTACATTTATTTCCACCCCACTGAAATCGTCGAGTCACTGCAAAATAAAGCCGGTTCCCGGGCGGTTTATTACGGCAGTTCTCTTTTCCCCGGGATTTATCACGCGGTGGCCGGATCAATTGCCGGAAGCGAGATAGGGGAGGGAACTCCGCACCGGGGATTGTCCTTTATTCTAAACCAGGTGGAAGACTCCACATATTTGAAGATTCCTTATTATGCCTATTTTTATCTGCCACTGCTGACCATCCTTATCCTGGCCGCCTATTACGGCAGGGTTTTTTATATTGCTTTCTTTTATTACGTCGGCCTCTTCCTGCTTTTCGACTTTAAGAGAGCCCTTTTTACAATCCCGTTTTCCTGGCTCATCGATATTTTCGGGTTGAATATCTCACCGTCGGCGGCAGCCATCGGTTCAGCGGTCATGGCGGCGATTTTCGTGATCGGCGGTTTTGCCGGTATCTTTACCAATCGTAAAAAAATATCCCCTGAGCAGTTTCTCACCCCCTGGGGCAAAGGACTTATTTTCTTCTTCATCCTACTCCCCCTCGCCCTCCGCTTCTAGCCTGCGGCGCAGGCACCCTCTTTGTAGAACGGAACCGTTCGGATGTGATTCCTGGGAGCATCTGGCTCCGAACCGGGAGCTCACAACGCGCAACAATTCCACAGAGTAGGGGAGTAAACTTTTTCACATTTTTTTCCACAACGAAAATTGCACCACAACCGCCATACAATCACACGAATAAGACGCCCAAATCTTCCACAAAGTTTTCCACAAACAGAATTGCACCAGGACAATGATACGGAAAGAGAAGGGATGTAGTTGAAAACGAGAAAATACAATGTGTATTCGAGATGCATATTGTATTTTTTTTAAACAAATCCGAAACACGGAATCTGGAACAAATTCAAAAGATCGAATTCAAGCGATCAAAACGATGGCGGCAAATTGCGATGCCGGTGGCCTGTCGGACGGTCTACCGGCCGCCTGTTTTATAAGTTCGGATAACTCATATTATGTAAACGTGTAACGGATATGGCAAAATTATTACTCAAAAAACTCTTGAAAGTGTGAGAAAACGATTGACTATAACTATAGGCTTAACTCTTCTATCCTGTCTTCTTTGATATCGGCGATCAGTTTTTCCAGGATTTCGATGATTTTTTCTTTATCCATTTCGTCCGACTTGATGTCGAATTTAATTTTAACGGCCTTATCTTCCGTGGTGAAATTAAATTTTAATCCGCCGCCCGTGGTTTTCTTTTCCTTGTTGTTCTCTTCGCCTTTTCTCTTTTCCTTGATCTTATCCCTGGAGAAGGGCTTTTCCGAGTAATTGGTCAATACCTCCAGCATTTCGTCCTCATTCTCAAGCTTAACCAGTTCCAATAAAAAGGTTTTTGAAGTGATATTCAATTCGATACACTGTCGGATTACATTCGGTGGCAAATCGGTAACTCGAATCAATTCAGATACCGTTACCCTGGATTTCCCTATTTTCTGGGCGATATCCTGGTGCGTATACCCGTAAATTTCATTTAACGATTTTAAGGAATACGCCTGCTCGAAAATGTCCAGGTCTTTCCGCTGGATATTTTCAATGATGGAAAGCTCCAGGGCTTCATTATCGGCGACGTCATATTCGATACAGGGAATCTCTTTCAACTCGGCCAACTTCGCCGCCCGGCACCGCCGCTCTCCGGCAATGATTTCAAACTGACCGTTTTTGGGACGTACCAACACCGGTTCCAATATCCCCTTCTCTTTAATGGATTCGGACAACTCGATCAAATCCCCGAAATCTTTCCTGGGCTGCAATGCATTGGCAATGATCTTCTGCGTTGGAATATTCCGAATGACAACGGTTCGCGTCCGCTGCGAAATTTCATCTACAAGGTGATTATCATATTTCGATTTAACAAAATCAGGAAGCCCGACTTTTCTAGCCATATTTTACGATCTCCTTCGCCAATTTCTGGTACTCCTCCGCCCCCTTGGAATTGGGAGCAAATGTAAAAATGGATTCTTTATACGCGGGACTCTCTTCAAGCCGTACATTCCTGGAAATAATGGTCTTAAACACTTTGTTGCCAAACAACTGCCGAATGTGCGCCACGCTGTCTTTGGCAATTACGGTCCGCCGGTCGTGCATGGTGACCAATACCCCCAGGATAACCAGGTCCGGGTTACTCCGGGACCGGACCTTATCGAAGGTCTCCAACAGGTCGTCGGTCCCTTCCAGGGCAAAATACGACGACTGGATGGGAATCAACAGGTGCGTGGCCGCTACCAGCGAGTTGATGGTAATCAAACCCAACGTCGGGGGCGTATCGATTATAATGTAATCGTACTTGAACTTAAAACCGTCAATCTTGTCCTTCAACCTGAAATGCCCGTCGATTTCACCGATCATTTTCGATTCGAGCTTTGCCAACGCAATGGAAGCGGGCAAAATGGACAAATTATTGATACTGGTGCCGTGTACTACTTTTTCCATTTCCAGGTCGTTGTTCTCCAGTAAATCATACACGGTATATTCAACGGTATGAGGATCGATAAACGAAACCGTCGAGTTTGCCTGGGGGTCCATGTCTACCAGGAGGGTTTTGTACCCCAGGAACGCCAAAGCCGCCGAAATATTAATAGAAGAAGTGGTCTTTCCCACGCCGCCCTTTTGATTTGCAATCGTTATTATCACTTTTTTTGCTCCTTATTTTAAAAACCTAATATTAGTCAATTTCCTCCATTTTGTCAAGCCCGCATCGCGGGCGTCCGAAATACGTAAAAACGGGAGGAATCGGCTTCCTACAATCCTGCCACATAGAAACACAGTTGAAATATTTTTTTATTTTTCTTTTAATTCGCGTTTCTTCGCGCTGCTTCGCGGCTGAAAAATACAATGCTCCCTCCATGTCCTCGTTGTCCCGAATGTCGACACGCCGACATCCTTTCCAGCGGATATAGGGGGTCAAAAAATGAGACAACGGGGTCAAACTTAAACGATATCCGTCTCCGGTGCACACTCCCCTATCCGGCGCGGAGATCGTCTCATATAAGGCCCTTTAAATGATTTGGCCTTTCCATTCTTCTCCTCTTTTCTTTGTCGGGATGTCGACATGTCGACATGCTTGAGAAACACCCGGAGGGTGTTAGAGATTTAAAAGTTTCTTCAAATGATAGAAGTCGTCGAAATAGACGACGCCCTTGTCGTCCACGGGAGGGAGGGAACCGGATGCCTTTTTTATTATAAAAATGGCGGATATGCCGGCCGCTTTGGAGGCATCGATGTCGTAATGGCTGTCCCCTATGGATACGACCTCATCCGGCCCGCAGCCATATAATTCCATTACGTGAAAAAATGCGTCCGGGTCGGGTTTCCATAACCGCATCTCCCGGGTAACCACGGTGTCGAATTCCAGGTTGAATTTATTTAATAGATAATCGGTGTTCTTCCTGTTGTTGTTCGTGATGAGGGCGGTTTTGATCTTTTGCTCTCCCAGGTAATGAAGGAACCGGGATACTCCGTTAACGGGCCTGGTCTTCGTGGTGTTCTCCGATTCGTAATTTTCAAGGATTTCCAGCCGGGGACGATCCACACGGTCGTCTTTGTATATCTCTTTTAGAATATTACTTTCGATTCCCAATTCTTCTCTTATATCCGCCCAATTCAAATAGCTCTCAAAAACGGTGCCGTCCATGTCGAATATGGCCAGTTTTATCTTCTTGCTCATCTTTTCTTTTTTTTCTTTTGTGGACCCGCACTGCTCTTTCGGGGGGACGCACTGTGTTTGTGTGTTACAACGGTACTGCCGCGGGGGCTGGCGGAAATCTTGAGGAAAATCGGGATCCCTTCCAGGTGAAACTCTTCCACGATTCGTTTTTTCAAATGCTTTTCATGGAAGGGTTTCAGTTTGTATTTGGACGTGGTGTGAAAGGCGACGAAAAAAGGCTGGTAGGATTCGATGCTGATATATTTGGGATTAAATTCATTATTGGATTCGGTAAGGAATTTACGCTCTTTTAAAATACCCTGTATGACGGTATTTACAAGCGGGGTTTTGATTTTGGTATTCAGGATGTTATAAATGGCTTCGGCCCTGTCGATGAGTGTGAACACATCTTTCCCGGTTACGGCGGAGACAAATATCATGGGCGCAAAATAAAGAAAATTGAAATTCCGGCGGATGCGGTTGGTAATGGCTTGCGCGTTTTCCTTGTCCTGCACCAGGTCCCATTTATTGGCGGCAATTATGACCGGCTTTGCCGACTTTAAAAGTTTGTGGGCGATTAACAGGTCGTTCTGGTCTATGCGTTTGGATACATCGACGACGAATATTAAAATGTCGGCATTCCGTATGTCTTTTTCAGCCCTTATGACCGCCGCGCTTTCAGTGCCTTCCTTAACCTTTTTCAGTTTTCGAATACCGGCATTATCCACGAGGATAAAGGTCCTGTTTTTACGTTTGATTTCAAGGTCCACGGAATCACGGGTGGTACCGGGCAGCGGACTGACGATCACATATTCGTCGTTAAGGATTTTATTAACCAGGGAGGATTTCCCCACGTTGGGTTTTCCCATTATACTGATCCGCACACCAGGAAGCGGAACCTCCCCGGCGCCGGGGGATTTGTAATCTTCAAACATACGTTCGATATGTTCGAGGAGTTCATCCAGGCCGGATTTATGCTCCGCCGATATGAACAGGAAATCCTGCTTCAACCGGTAGTAGGAATTGGGAAGAACAAATTTTTCCGGGGTATCCACCTTGTTGACCACGGGCAGAATACGGTCGTTTATTTTCCTTAATTCGAGGAAGAGGTCCTTCTCATACCCCAGTAATTCCCGCCTGCCGTCGAAGAGGAAAATAACCAGGTCTGAAATTTTTGCTTCTTTGAAAATACGTTTGTTTATCTCTTCGGTTATGATCCGGCTGTCCGGGAAAAAACCGCCGGAGTCCTGGAGCTTGAATTCCTTATTATCTATCCTGAAGGATTTTTTAAAAATATCCCGTGTCATCCCGGGTTCGGAATGAACAAGGGCTTTCCGTTCCCCGATAAGACGGTTAAAGAGTGTGGATTTCCCGGTATTGGGAACGCCCACTATGGTTATCAACGGTATTTTTGCCATTCAACCGGTACTCCTTACCATTGCGATGCAATAACATTCGGCGGCCTCTCCCCTATTCACGGAATCGCGGTTCCCCCCGGTTTTTTCTTTTGTTTTTGCCTTGACGTTAAAATCGTCTTTGGAAATTCCAAGGATGGCCGCGATATTTTCCCGGATTCGATCTTTAAAGGGACTGATTTTGGGTCTTTCGGCAATGATCACGGAATCGATATTCATCACCTCAAATTGTTTATCTTTTAACAATGCCGCTGTTTTTTCCAGTAAAAGGGTGCTTCGGATGTTCTTATAGCGGTGGTCGGTATCGGGAAAATGTTCGCCGATGTCTTTTTCCCCCACGGCCCCCAACAGGGAATCGATCAGGGCGTGGATCAGGATATCCCCATCGGAATGGGCAATGAACCGGAGGGTATCGGAAACCTTGATACCCCCGATATAGAGGCCGTCCCCTGCTTCGATTCGGTGCAAATCATACCCGATACCGGACCTAATTTTCAGCATATGTCGTTCAGGTTTTATCTTAATTCAGTTTTTTACCGAATATCATTTTACCGGAAGTTGTTTGTAGAACGGATGTGACTTCGACTTCCAATTCTTTCCCGATATCGTTTTTGGCGTCGTCGATGACGATCATGGTACCGTCTTCCAGGTAAGCGATTCCTTGTTTTTTCTCTTTTCCCGCTTTATGAATATGGACGTTCAGGCGTTCCCCGGGATAAACGATGGGTTTCAGGGCAAAGGCCAGTTCGTTAACGTTGAGGACGGTGATGTCCTGTAATTTGGCGATCCTGCTGAGATTAATATCGTTGGTAATGATCTTAAAGTTCTGATCTTTGGCCAGGGTGACGATCTTCTGGTCGACGGTTTTAACGCCGGAGATATTTTTATTGAGAATGGTGATACTTATCTGGGCATTGCTGCGTAATTGTTCGATGACATCCAGACCGCGTTTTCCCCTGACCTTTTTAATGGGATCGCTGGAATCGGCGATAGACTGGAGTTCGGCCAGTACGAAATTGGTAATGATCAATTCTCCCCTGATAAAACCGGAAAGGGTAATGGGAACGATTCGGCCGTCGATAATGGCGCTGGTATCCACGAGGTACGATTCGGTGAAGGCGCTGCTGCCCCTGAAGAATTCCTTTATGTTGATGGGGGCGAACATATTGGGCTTATTGACCCCGATAAACAGGCCGGTAATGGGGAAACCGAACAAGAAAAGGGTCTTGAAGAAAATCGCGTCTTCAAAACTGAATGTCTTCAAGTGGAGAGTAACTGCAAGGAACATCCTGAAAATGATCCAGCCCATCAATAACCCACCAATCGTCCCTATGGTCGCGCTCCACAGATACTTTAACTCGGTCTTCTTGACTTTTATGCTCAATAAACTGAGCGCCAGTGCAAACCCGGCCCCCAACACCGCGCCGTAAAGCGGGCTGATATCCTTAAATGGCGGAAAGTTGTAACCGAGGAACGCAAAAAGTGCAATAAAAATAAGCTTGTAAACGTAAACTATCATATTTATACTCCTTAATTTTAATCAATTTTAATCATCCCCCAATTCTATCAGATTGAAGTAAATTTTTCCACATAAAAAATTTAAATTTTTTTCAAAATTTCTTTTTTAAGGCATTCCGGCATGTTACTCCACGGAAATCAACACACGCTCATTTTTTAATTTTGCTTTATCCAGGATGGTTAACGAGGCGGATTGTTTATCCTCGGAAAGTGTAATGGAATAATCTTGCCCCTCGATATAAAAACGGGGAAAGAGCAAAATCTTTTTAATTCGTTTAAGTTCGAATTCCGCGGCGGAAATAACGATGGTATCGGTTTTTCTTAAATCGACGGAACGCTTGAAATCTTCGGGAGATATGTCCTTGAGTTTCGCGGGCTGTAAAAATCCCTGTTTCAGCATTCTTTTTTTTACGAGGTTTTTCTTTGAATCCAGGTGATAGTAGAGAGAATTTATTTGTTTTTGGTATTTTTTAGATTCTTTTTCTTTTTTACTTAACTCCTTAATGGCTCTATCCCGGGAGGCGACGAGTTTATGTTTTGCCCGTTGTTTTGCCTCATAGGGAGAGATGGCGGCGTTTCCCTGGGTCACGAAGGTGCCGTATTCCCGCCCGGAGTAAAAATTCCACACTTTAAACCCGGGTACCAGGGCATCGAAAAGTGAGATTTTTTTAATGATTCTTTCCGCCCGGGCCGGGGCCAGCTCTTTTTCGTTTACCAGGAAATTCCAGGCGATCTGGAAATGCGTTTCGCCTTTCGAAACGATATGCGGCCTGGGAAGCAGAGATTCAATTTTTTGGATTCGGCCTTGTAACTGCTGTATGGCGGCGTTTCGTTCCAGGATATCCTCTAAGAGGGACTTGATGGAGACGTCGCCTTCTTCGTTCATTTTTTGCCGCAGGATGTCCTGTTCTTGTTCGGAAAGGTTGAGCATATCGATAGAGGCGAGATCGGGAGCGGCGTTTTCTTTATAATTTTTCGACAGGAGGACGATCTCGTCTTGTTTTTGGCGGAGGTCGGATTCGAGGATGCCGATGCGGTCTATTTCTTGCTGCGCCATTTGAAGTGAAAGGATGGGGTTCCCTTGCGAACCCGGTGTTTGTTTATTATTTTCTTCCCCGTTGTCGGTGTCGGTGGTAATGAACAGGACGGCACCGAGGACAATGATGACGACGGCCAGGGCGGCGATGGTGATATAGAGGCCGGTGGGTTTTTTACCCACGGGATATGGGATTTTGATGGGCTGGGTATCGTCTTGCGTAGCCACTTGAATCCTCCGTTATTCTTTGTCTTTCGGCTCGACGATTTTGGCGATGCCGATGCTGAGGAGATAAAGCAGGAACATGGGACCGGCAAACAGGGATTGGGTAACGACATCCGGTGTGGGCGTGATTACGGCGGCAATGATAAAGATAAGTAGAACGGCATATTTGAAGTATTTTATTAAAAACCGGGACGATACGATACCCATTTTGGCCAGCAGGAAGACAAGGACGGGTAATTCGAAGACAACGGCAATCCCCAGCAGCACCCTGAAAACCAGGGTGAAATATTCGTTGACGGTAATGATGGCTTCAAAATCTTTGCCGATCTCGAGGAAAAACTTGCAGGCCCAGGGAAATACGTAATAGTACCCGAAAGCCCCTCCCAGAAGAAAAAAAAAGGTGGTAAAGAATACGAAGGGAAACACCATTCGTTTTTCTTTTTTATAGAGGGCGGGGGAGATAAACAGCCACAACTGGTAAAAAATAAATGGCACGGAGACAAATATACCGGTGATAAAGGCAATCTTGATATACATCATAAAGGGGTCGGTCAGCGAGGTAAACGCCAGGTTCTTCCCGGCGGGAAGGAATTTTTTGACGGGCTGTGCGAGCCAATTATACACTTCTTCTTTAAAGGGCCAGGCCGCGATGAAAAAAACCAGGATAGATATGATGGAGTAGAAAAGCCGTTTTCGCAGTTCCCCAAGGTGTTCGAAAAAACTCATTTCATCTTTTTTACTTTTCTTGCTCATCCTCGAGTCCTGCCAGTTTTTTTACATCTTTATTTATTTCTTTTATGTCTTCGGTGAAATCCAGGTCTGCTTTATCGATTTCTTCTTCGATGGTGGCTTTGGCATCGTTAACGGTCTTCCGAAATTCCCGTATGGTTTTGCCCAGGGTTTTGGCGACTTCGGGTAATTTTTTGGGCCCGAATACGAGCAAGGCTACCACGAATATCAGTATTAATTCGGGGAATCCAAGTGATCCGATCATATTCTGCGTCCTCCTTCATTCCTGTACACAAATATTCCAGTCGAATTTATTAGGCTTAATATTACCACAAAATCGCGTTAAAAGCAAAGGCGGGGGACCGGGCGTCATTTATAATAGATAAATGCCAGTTTGTAGGTCAGGCGCAGGTTATCGACGACCTCTTTTTTGGCGGGCCTGCGTTTGATCTTTTTTATGTTGAATATGGCGGAAAGCGCGGCTTTAAGATAAACAAAGGTTTTCTGCTCAAATGTGTAATAAAAGGAATAATAGATCATTTTTACGGTGTCTTTTATTGCTTTCAGCAGCGGGAAATATTTCCAGATGAGCCAGTACAGGTTGCGGGTATAGTAAAACGGCGCCCGAAGGGATTCCCGGTTGGCGGGGGAATATTTATGGTAGGCAATGATGTCGGTGAACCATTGGATGGAATACCCGGCATCGAGTACGCGGATGGACAGGTCCTGTTCGTTCCAGTAGAGAAAAAATTCGGCGGGGTACCCCCCTACTCTCCCGATGACGCTTTTCCTGATGCCGACACCGCACCCGTTAAAGGCCATCCGGTATCGACAGGTTTTATTTTCCACGTGTTCGGGTTGTGTGGATACGGGCCCCCCGGTTTTGTATTCGTCGTAATGGCGGACGTCGAAAGCCACGATACCGAGTTTCTCATTTTTTTGAAACTCTTCCACCATTCGTGAGACGGCCTTTTTCCCGGGGAAGGAGTCGTCGTCCAGGACAACGATATAATCCCCCCGGGCTTCGTCGAAACCGGTGTTATAAGCGGCCACGCCGAGGTTGTCTTCGAGGGGGATCAATTTAATTTGCGGGAAGGTTTCGCGGACCATTTCGGCGGTGCCGTCGGTGGAACCGTTGTCCACGACGATGATCTCGATGTCTTTGTAATCCTGCGCAAGAAGCTCCCCTACCCCTTCGGCGACATCGTCCTTGCGATTGAAACTAAGCATTACTACGGATACTTTCACCTTTGCCTCCGGCGGGTCCCATGCTGGGACTCCCTATAATGGCTTGAGATGAGGTCCGAATCATCGGAAACATCCCGGGCCGTGCAAAGCGGGTCCAGCAGCATGCTGGTCTGGACTTCCAAAAACTTCTGGTTATGAGTTGTTTCTATATATATCGGGTTCGATGAAGATTTTCTTGATGTCGGGGAATTTGGTGCGGATTTCTTTTTCGATGCCGTTGATGAGGTTACTGATCTCCTTGGCGGTCAATCGGTGATTGAATTCGGCTTTCACCGATATCAGGATATCTTCGGGGCCCAGTTGGAGGGATTTGATATGGATGATATGGTTGATGCTCTCTTCGGCATCGAAGATCGCATTGACCTGTTTAATGAGCCTGGGATCGGCGCTCTCGCCCAGGAGCAGGGAGCGGATCTCGTTTCCCATGAATATGGCCACGGCGCAGAGGATGAGCCCGATGATAATGGAAGCGATGCCGTCGAAGACCAGGATACCGGTGATATGTTGAAGGAAGATGAGCAGCAGGGCGATGGAAAGGCCGGATATTGCGGCGAGGTCTTCGAGGAAAACGACGATGAGTTCGGATTTTTTTGTTTTTCGCAGGTAGGAGAAGACACCGGTTTTGCCGCGCTCGCGGTTGACTTTTTGGGACGCTTTATAGAAAGCGGCCCCTTCGGCGGCGATGGAGAAGATGAGTACGGCGAAGGCGTAGGTAATGTTTTTTATGGGCGCGGGGTGTGAGAGTTTATGGATGCCTTCGTATATGGAGAAGGCGGCGCCGGCGGTAAAGAGTATGATGGCGACGATGAAGGACCAGAAATAGAGTTCGCTTGCGAAACCGAAGGGGTGGAGGCTGTCGGGTTTGCGTTTGCCCCGTTTGATACCGACGAGCAGCAGTACCTGGTTAAGGGTATCGGCGGAAGAGTGGATGGCTTCGGCGATCATGGCGGAGGAACGGGTGATAAAAGCGACGATGAATTTGATCAGGGCGATAAATGTGTTCGCCAGCAGTGCGGTAAAGATGACTGATTTTGATGATTTTTCGTTTTTCATAAGTTGACTATTTTAATAAAGTTTTTTAAATAAGTCAACCGGTAGGCTGCTCTCATTTTACCACGAAGGACACGAAGGACACGAAGAAAAAAAAGGATAAATGGGTTTACAGTATGATCAACGTCTTTTTTTATCTCTCCCTTCGTGCTCTTCGTGTCCTTCGTGGTAAAAT
>Ga0210082_1000097_pt1 | contig 18349 bp, 16 predicted proteins | sample White_ThreeSqA_D_2_FD_185592 | JGI IMG/M metagenome (GOLD analysis project Ga0210082, IMG submission 185592) | Wetland microbial communities from the San Francisco Bay, California, USA, that impact long-term carbon sequestration -... | ecosystem: Environmental > Aquatic > Marine > Wetlands ... | reverse complement strand
GAAATAAGGATGAATATTTACGTGGAACTTACAAAAGAGTTCAACCGTGGAAAACTAAGAGCAATCATCTGTTCCGGTCAAGCGGTGGTATTGCACCGTTTGGCGGTTATGAGCAAAGATGGCGACTGGATTATTCGTGAAGATGAAGAGTCACTGAATTTTATCCTTAATATATTAGCTGATTATGGTGCAAAGTACCGATTTGGTGCCCCCCTTGACATTCGTTGGCTGAAAGGTGGCTGGAGTTCCCATTTTGAATTCCTCCATAAGAGGCTTCGTGTCCGTACCGATTTCTTCAGCCGGCCACCGAGAATATCTTCAGAGCGCCTCACACAAGTATGGAAAGAACAGGAAACGTCCGATCTGCCATTCGTCAATATTATAGATCTTGCGGATTTGAAAAAAACAAACCGGGAAAAGGACTACGCGGTAATAGGAGAACTGGCACGATTGATGACCGATCCGCGTCAGCAATTATTGTATACCCGGAGTGCCAGAGATATCTTAACCCTTGCGGAAAAACACCCGAAATTGATAATCGAACTGAATGAACAAAGACCATTATTATCACGAATAACCGAAGGCAGGGAAAAACTTGAAGAATTGCTTGATGCGGAGAAGCGTACATTGATACACCAAAACGAAAATAGATTGGCTCTCTATTTAAAAGCTGCCGAAAAATGGACTGGATTGTGGCCTGCAATCGAGAGGGAATTGTCCGGCAGACATCTTTTAGAGGCACATAAAATCATTATAGAACAAGCAGAAGGTGTTTTACCATTCGGTCCAAAGGAGACCAAAAATGATTGAAATGAGAGACGAATTCTTAAGTGAAGAGGACCTTGATCTTCGGAACCTTTCGGAGCAAGAGTTGTACGCATACTGGAATTTCTGGCTCGAACAAGCGCAAGCCACAAACGAAACGGATCGTTATTCATATTCTCATGGAGTGTTTACGGTAGAGCCTCACGATACCACCACGGATTAGACATCGAAGTGGCCTGTCCCCTTTCCTTTCCAATCTCGTTTTATTTTCATAATGCCTATTTAAACGGAGGAAAAAATGAGAAAGAATTCTTTGGTAAAATGTCTTTTGGTTTCAGGGTGGGTTTTGTTTTTTTGCGGCATACTTCCCGTAAGCGCCGTAACCCTGGCGGAACAGGTCCCAACCATCAAAACCCTGGATTACAAACTGGACCTGGTGGTGGATTATGAAAAGGAGATGCTTTCGGGCGATTGCACCATAACCGTGTCGAATTCCGGTGAGTCGCCGCTGAGCGAGGTCCCGTTTCTTCTTTACAGGCTCATGGACGTCGAGTCCGTGACCGGTGAGAACGGGGAACCCGTGAAATTCTCTCAAACCGTTACCCGGTTCATCGATGAGGGAATAATGCAGGTCAATTATATTACCGTTTCATTGAAACAGCCGTTGTTAAAAGGAGAGCGAAAAACGCTCAACCTGAAATACGGCGGGTACCTGGCGGGCTATACCGAGACCATGGGTTACGTCAAAGACCGCATCGACAAAAAATATACCGTCATCCGTTCCGACTGTATCGCCTACCCGGAAGTGGGATACCCGTCCTGGAAAGTGAATAAGGCCATGGGATTTCAAAAATTTAATTATCTCATAAACGTCACCATCCCCGATTCCCTGGTGGCGGCCAATGGGGGGGAGTTGGTGGGCAAGTCGGCAAAAGACGGGTTTGTTACCTATTCTTACAAAAACATCAAACCGGCATGGCGCATCGATATCGCCATTGCCGATTACCGTATCGTCACCGATAAAACCGGCGGCTTGAAAGTATTCTGTTTCCCGCCGCACGAACAGGGGGCCCGGGATATCCTGGAGGTCATGGCAAAAACCATGAAACTCTATTATGAGTGGTTCGGACCGTTAAAGGGGTTTAAAGATTTTTCCGTTATCGAAATACCCGACGGGTATGGTTCGCAAGCCGATGTGACCACGATCCTGCAGGAGGAGGACGTCTTTCAGAGTAAAAAGGAGCATTACCAGTTCTACCATGAACTCTCGCATTTGTGGAATCCGACGCCGTTGGACCCGATTCCCTGCCGGTTTGAAAGCGAGGGCCTTGCGACCTTCATGGGATACTTTTTAGCGGAACGGTTGGATAATAAAAAAGATGCCCTGGCAAAGGGATTTACCGATGTAAAGGGGCGTTACCGGGAACGGTGCCGGGAAAACCCCGAATACCCGGATATTCCTATGATCGATTTTGGGGCTAAGGGCATAACCGATTTATCTTATTTGAAAGGGATGCTTTTTTTCAATATTCTTTACGAACTTGTGGGAGAAGATGCGTTTTTCGATATCTTAAAGGGTTTTTACCGAAAGTATGAGGGTAGGGGAGCCACCACCGCTAATTTCGTCGATTATTTAAACAATTATTCCAAAAAGGATTTGTCTCGTTTTACCGGTGAGTGGGTATACGGTACACAGTCTACCCGCGATTTAATGAACGACTTATCCCTTAAAGAGATCGTAAATAAATACAACCGGCCTTAGTCCGTATTTCGTCAACGTTTTTCAATTTTTCTATTGACCTTTTCCCCATCTTTTGATAAAGTAAAGTCTCCGACACAGGTAGGTTGTTGTGATGGGCAAAAAGGGGAAAAAACTGGTTGGCATCAAGGCCATTGCCGGGTATCTCGACATGAGTGTGCGAAATGTCTATCACTGGGAGAAAAAACTTGGTTTGCCGATACACCGGGTTTCCGGCCGGTCGGGTTATCGACTGTATGCTTACAGGGAAGAGATCGACCAATGGTTAAAGGATAAAGATGTCGAGGCATTAAAGGGGGCCAAACGTAAAAAATTACTTTTGCCGGTGCTCGTATCGATTCTTACCCCGGCATTTATACTGTTATTGTACTTGTTATTCCTCTTACCCGGGGATGGGTCCGGTGGACCGGCATTTTTCAGTACCGATGGGAATATTATTTGTGTAAAAAATTCAAAAGGAGACCCCCTGTGGAATTTTACCTATAGAGGGCCTGTTCATGAAAAGGACTTCGGTATTATATTCGATACCGGGAATATCGATGATGATCCACCAAACGAATTGATCGCCTGTACATATGATATTAAAGAGCGTAAATTTTTCATAACCCTCTTCGATCATGACGGAAGAATTCTCTGGAAGAAAAGTGTCACATCGGAGTTTACGTTTAATAAGAGTGAATTTGAGGATTCTTTTCGTTCCAGTCCCGCCAGGTTCGCAAGATCGACTGAGAACAAAGTATTTATCATTTCAAAATGGAACCATCAACCGCGATTTTTGTCCATTATTGCCTGTCACGATACAGCGGGCAATTTAGTGGGGCAGTACCACCATACCGGCAATCTCACTTCTACGCTGGGAGTGATTGATATCGATGGAGACGGGGGAGATGAAATCATATTCACCGGGACGAACAACCTCCTGGACACCGAAGGGATTATCGGCGTTCTTCCTTTAAAGTGCCACGGCATAAGCCCACCCTATCGTATTGAACCGGAATATTCGGCTGAGGCTTACCGCTTGAGGGATTATATCGCGGATGAAATGGTTCGCGGTAATCAATTGGTGTATATTCGATTTAAAAAAACCGCTCTGCTGCCTGAACATAAATCAACCATTATTAATACGGAATTGTCTCGGTTCACTGACAATATTATACAGGTTGAATTGTTCCCATGGATTATAAAATCGGAATCAGGGAGCACGCGTGTGGGCTTTGCCTATATCTTTGAGCCGCACTTTACGCTCAAGCAAGTTATCACACAAACCCCAAATATAAGATTTCTTCGCGATCTGCTTAAAAAGGAAGAGCCTGACATTAATTTAAAAGAATTACTGGACATTTATTCGAAAATCGTTTTTCGCTGGGAAGATGACCGCTGGGTACCGGTAACCGGTACTGTACCGGATTAGCGCACACCAAAAAAATTCGGCCAGGCGGCATTTTGCATCAAAATGCACCATTTTTCATTTGTCGTTCACCGTGGAGGGAGTTAATATAATAAATGTGAAACAATGAATCCGTTCGCTGTTTCACTCAAAAATTTAAAGGAGGAGGAACAAAGATGAAAACACGATTTTTTTTTCTTTTCGTTTGTCTCCCAATCATTTTTTTCTTGATTGTGGGGCTTTTGGGTCGTATGGCCTTTGGAGAGCCGTTGGAATGGTCTTCACCAATGCAGGTGTCTGTTGACCCTTCACGGTCGGAGTACGCTCATATCGTTATGGATTCCCAGGATAACAAGCATATTTTCTGGGTTGATGGCAGGGATGGAAGCCCGCTTAGCGGCGCCTACTGGTATGGGGATATCTATTATTCAAAACTGGATAAACAGGGAAATGTGCTAATCGACCAGAAATCCGTTATGGCAGTGTACTCGTGCTATTGTCACATTATCCCGGCAGTCGATTCGAATGGTGATCTACATTTGGTTTGGACGGACGGCAGACTTCATGCTCCCAATCATCACCAATACTCAAACTGGGAAGTTTATTATAAGAAACTCGATAATAATGGAAACACCCTGATCAATGACATGAGGTTGACGGAGGCAATTTATTTTTCCGGTACCCCTTATCTTACGCTCGACCGGGCTGACAATGTCTATATCGTATGGGGCGATCTCAGGCATAGGCACGAATGGCCGGGGTATTGGCCGACCGAAGTATATTTTAGTAAACTGGATAACAATGGCAATATCCTGATCGACAATAAACGATTAACCTTCGATCCTTACAATTCCGGTTGGACATGCATTGCAATTGACTCTGACGGAAATATCCATATGGTCCATTACAGGTATGACTATATTTCAGGACCGAATAACCGGAGAGTGATGTACACAAAACTGGATAATGATGGAAACGTCTTGATCCCCCATACCCAGATCGGTCCGATTCAATCGGCTCTTCCTAATATAGCCGTCGATTCCAATGATGATCTTCATATTGTTTGGGTAGGGACGGAAGATGGAGTAGAGGGAGATGTCTGGACAACGTATTATAGGAAGTCGGATAAATACGGGAACACCCTGGTAAATGACAAAGAACTATGCCCCGGCAATCTTCTTTCAATTGCAGTCGGCCCTGGAGACATCATTCACGTCGGTTCGATTGCATATGGAAATTCGCTGTATTACTGCAGGTTGAACTCAAATGGTGACATAATTTATAATAATAATGGGAATCCTATAGATACTGCTCCTCTTGCATACATTAACCTGGGATGGAAGTACCTTGACGTTGATTCCTGCGGGAATGTTCATATTGTCTGGTCTAAGTTGATGGATGCGAATTCGGAGGTGCTTTATTTAAATGAAGTTGATAACCAACCTCCAATAATCGAGAATCTCAGTGCGGACCCGGATGTATTATGGCCGCCGAATCACAAAATGGTGGCGGTGACGCTGAGTGTCTCCGTTTCCGATAACTGTGGGGGTACTCCCACCTGCCAGATTTTAACCGTGACCGGCAATGAGCCTGTAAATGGCCCCGGCGATGGGAACACGGACCCGGATTGGGAGATTACCGGTGACCTTACGTTAAACCTCAGGGCGGAACGGTCAGGAACAGGAAGCGGCAGGGTATATACCATTACCGTTATATGTACCGATGCCTATGGAAACAGTTCGACTGAAACGGTAAGCGTCACCGTGCCTCATAATAAGCCGAAGAAAGAGTAATTGGGTGAAATAGATTAAAGGCCCTTCGTGGCCTGTTCTCCTAAAATCCCTTTTGTGTCTTAGTGGCTAAATCTTGTCTTCAGGCTTCTTTGTGGATATATTCGATGGCCTCTTGCCAGGGCAAAACCATGACGTCTTTCATCGCCCGGGCGGCTTCCACACGGCATGCCAATATTAATTGCGCCTTAGCGACTTTTTCCTTGAATGAGAACAAGCCCTTTAACATGGATGAGGACGGATTGGTGGTGGATTTTATCTCCACCGCCATGGTCTTTCCCGCCGGGGTGACGATGATACAATCCACTTCCGATCCCCTTTCGGTCCGGTAAAACGATATGTCCAGGTCCAGGCGGAAATAACGGTTAAGCCTGATGATCTCCAATATAAAGAAATGCTCGAAGGCATTCCCGAATTCATAGCTGTTTTCCCGCAGATCGACCCTTAAACGGTTGGTAAGCGCCGTAACAACCCCGGGGTCGAAAAAGTAAAACTTCGGGTGTTTGACCATCCGTTTTCGGATGGATTTGCCGTAGGGCATTAAAAAGAACCCCAACAGCGTGTCTTCCAGGATTTTGTAATATTCCCTTACCGTATGATTGGTTACCGCACTCTCCCTGGCAATATTCGAATAATTGACCAACTCGCCGTTTTGGGCCGCCGCCATGGGCAGGAACCGTAAAAAACCGCTGAGGTTCCTGATATTTGCCTCGATCTCGATCTCTTCCTTGATATAGGTCTCCACGTAGGAACGAAGGGTTTCTCTTTTTTCATCCTCCTCGGGGCTAAGGTAAACCACGGGCAGGGTACCGTATTTCAACGCGGAAACCAGGTGGAAATCGTTTTTTAATTCCATGGAAGAGAATGGATAGAGATCATACGTCCAGGCCCTGCCCGCCAGCATATTGGCCTGGTATCGTTTGAGTTTTCGCGAGCTTGAACCGCTCAAAATAAACGAGCAGGAAACCCCCGATTCAACCAGGGCGTGGACTTCATCCAGCAATTGCGGGATTTTCTGGACCTCATCGATGATGATATGGGAAAGGTCTTTCGTCTTTAACGCGGCGGTGACTTCATTCCTGAATATTTCCGGACGGGCCAGCAATTTTCGGTATATTTCGCTTTTCAGCAGGTCGTAGTAGAGGGTTTTTCCCGGGGGAAACTCGGTTTTAAGGAGTGTACTTTTGCCGGTCTGCCGTGGGCCGAACAGGAAGAAGTTCTTGTTTTTCGGCAGTTGTATGGTTCTTTCGATATACATAGGTGTATCTTATGTCGAATTTTTTAAAAAGTCAACCAATTTACGTCGTAATTTTGAAATTAATTTAAACTTCCCGCCCCGCGGCGCGGGGACCCTCCTTGCACGGCCCTGGGGATTTCCGGCTTTATGAACGGCATCTCCGATATCGAAAAGGCATTTCCGGTCCGGTCGTATTTTTCGGTTGCGAAAACGCTTTTTTGGTGCTATTATAATTCCATGAATGAACTGGATATATTAAAACTTGTTGCGAGTCGCCTAAATGACGCTGAATTCGATTATATGCTCAGCGGTTCCGTGGCACTCACCTTTTACGGGAAACCAAGGATGACCCGCGATATTTCAGTTGTTTCGCTTGAGGATCTTATTATTTCCAAGCTTTACTGGGCAAATAAGAAATTTCTTGCCTGGCACTTAATCACGTAACAAAAGTTTTGCGGGGGTCCAGGGGGCGGTTTTTCAAAAGAGCCCCCTGGTCGCCGAAGGCACGCTTCGGCACGAGGGGGCGGTTTTTCAAAAGAGCCCCCTGGTCGCCGAAGGCACGCTTCGGCACGTTTGCCGGAATTAGTTAGCCGACAGCCCCCTGACCCAATCGCGGTTCGACCATAGTGCTCATCCGCCTTCGTTTTCCGACAGCTGGCAGGAAAGGGGACAGTCAAGTTTTTCATAATTGGTTTTGTGAGTATAGGGGAAAATACTCATTTTTTATTTTGGACTTGACTTTCGATTTCCGGTATGTTAATTTAAACCCCGCGTAAAACCGGAAACGGTTGAATTGAGAAAGAATCAACCGGAAATAAAGGTGGTTTATTATGACAGCGTTTAAATGTGATACAAGACGTCACGGAGACGTTTGACGATGTATAGACTAAATTAAGGACTAAATTAAGGAGAAAACATGAATCAATCCAATAAAAAAACATCAAAACCCAAAAAGCCTCCTGCGGAGGCCCGTGTTGGAGGAGACGACTCAAACCTTCTCACGCTTGACAATGCAGGCCCTATTCAAATGGGCTTTTGGGTTCCCAATCGCGTGTGGGCGACCGCCAAATTCCTCGTCCCGCTTCGAGACTTCATTGCCGCAAAGAAAAAGGACGGCACCCTTGCTCCATTAACACCGGTGATGAAGGATTTCAAGACCTGGGTGACTACCCACAGCGTGTACCGCATGTGGGTCACGTCGATGATCGATCAGGCGAACGCTTTTGTCCTTACGCTGGACGAAAAGACCCGGGAGAAAATAAAGAACAAGGACGGCGACGTGCTCTGGATCGACGGGTACGACAGCTTCTTTGAGATTCTCAACGAGATCATCACCACCTCCCCGGCTTTCAACGACACGGAAATGGTGGGCACGCCGATGAACGGTTTCCTGGCGGTTTCGATGGCCACTGAAGCCGGACTCGCGCTGTTCCACGACACCACTTTCAACCTCCAATTTAAGAAGGTCCTGGATGCGTGGAACACCTTCCTCAAGACCAGCGATTCGCTCGACAAACTCGATATCAAATATCCCGAAAAAGAGGGGTCCTGGATATCGAAGGCCGCAAAGAGGGCCGGCGTGTGGCATCAAATGGTACACGACCCCAACGAGCCGGGGTATGGCTATAACTCGTGGAACTCATTTTTCCTCCGGCCATTCGTGCCCAACGCGCGTCCGTTCAAAGGAAAACCGTTGATCAATATCAACATTGGTTGTGAGACCACACCGTGGCAATACGAGGACGATGTCAAGTTCGAGACCGATTTCTGGATCAAGGATGTCAACTACTCACTGCTGGACCTCTTCGGGGGACAAAGACAGTGGGCGAAGCTTTTCGAAGGCGGGCAGGTTTACCAGGGATTCCTCTCCGCCACCCACTACCACCGCTGGAACGCGCCACTGGACGGTTTCCTTGTGCGCTCATGGGTTGAGCCGGGAACATACTTCGCACAGCGCCCGGGACAGGGCGAGGACAAAGGCACCTGGGAAGGCACCGAATCGCAGCCATACCTCGGACACGTTGCTGCCCGCGCCATTTTCATCTTCAAGCACGAGACATGCGGCTATATAGCGCTTATCTGTATCGGAATGGTGGAGGTGTCAACCTGTGTGATAGAGCCAAGTATATTCATTGTCAATGAGGGTGCTGAACCCGTCCCCATTATCCGGGGCACAGAGATCGGCCACTTCGAGTTCGGCGGCTCGACGCATATGATGATCTTCCAGCGAGACCGGGTGACACTGGAGAAATGGGCGGTCAACGCAAAGCGGCACCGGAGAGATCCCAAACCCACGAAAATGGGCAGTATCATCGCCACGGCAATAGGCCATGAGGAGGATTAATTAAGCCCCGGTTTGAGATGCGGCATGCCGGTGGAGGCTGTAGTATTCGGTGACCATTTTCTCGATGTTGACGGTGGAACCCTTTGTCGGCCCCTCGGTTAACGGCTCCTTAAGAAAACGGTCGGGCAGTGTATCCGCCTCCTTCTTTAACCCGAACGTCTTATTTAATAGGAAATCCCGCTCAACCGCATCTCCAAGGATTTTTTCGAGGTATCCGGGAGTATAATCGATACCCGTACACGCCCTGAGAAGTACGGATGCATTCTCGAGATTCAATACATCCATACAAAGACCGATATTCTTACACATGGTCAAACAATCGGTCAACAGCGCGATCTTTTCGGAGTAAGTCACAAGGGCGGCCTTGCCCTCTTCGGATAACCGGTCGGCGGCCTTTTCCGTACCGAACCGCGCTTTGGCTTCATCCCACCGTTCAGTCAACTCGAAATAAGGCTCGGCCCGGAGATGGTCCGCACCCCGCGACGCAACGGCGTACGTTAACCCATAGGCCTTAAGCCCCCGGGGATCACCGCAAATGATATCCAACCCCTTAACCTGCATCACGAGCTTTTGAGCCTCTGGACCGAACCGGCGGGAAAATGTCGTGGCACCGTCGGCAAGTTGATCGCCGATGCCTTTCCTATAGGTAATCATTTCAACCAGTTGACGGAATTTATCCGTATCTCCCCAGGACAATTCCCAGCCATCGATGTCTTCGGGTTTCAAAATCCCTTTCTCCAGGCACTCCACCAGCCAACCCAAAATCTCACTCACCGCCAGCGAATCCATGCCCATTTGGTTCAGGTAATAATTCATCTCCAGGGCAAAGGGAAGACCGGTGTTTCCAATCCTTGACGTAAAACCGCACAGGGTCTCGAACTCCGGTCCCTCGGCTTCGATCTCCCCGCTCCTATAGTAACGGGAACAGTGGACATTGCAATTAAAACAGGCTTTGTTCTTTACCTTATACACCTCCGCCAGCTTCTCCCCGGACACGTCGTCCACGTATTTGCAAAGCCCTTCCTGGAAATGGTTGGTGGGAAGGATACCGATGGAATTCAAATCCTTCATCAACATGGTGGTGCCCAGGGTGTACCGTTTGTTATACTCGTTATGGTTAAAGATCGCTTTTTTAATGGAATCGATCTCTTTCACGAATCCCAACGGATCGGCGATATGAACGGACCGGGTGCCTTTGACAGCCACTGCTTTCAGGTTCTTCGACCCCATTACCGCGCCCATGCCCGAGCGGCCGTTCACCCGGTTCCCGCTGGATACGATGGATGAGAAGAGGACCTTGTTTTCGCCCGCAGGTCCGATCGCCGCCACCTGGACGGAATAATCCCTTTGCTGTTTTCGTATTTCCGAGGTTGTTTCGATGATGGTCTTCCCGGCCAGGCCGGGGCAGTCGATAAATTCGACGCCGGTACCCGTGATCATCAAGTAGAGCAGCCGGTCGGCGTTTCCCTTTATGATCACCTGGTCGAAGCCCGTGAGTTTCATCTCGGCCCCGAATTGTCCCCCGGCGGCGGAATCGCCCAGGATACCGGTGAGCGGGGATTTGGCGGAAACGGTGTAATACGCCGAAGCGGTCAACAAGGTCCCGGTCAACGGCCCAACGCCGAATATCAACATGTTTCCCGGACCCAGCGGGTCGCACGCGGGATCGAGTTCTTCATAGAGCCGCTTGGTATTTGCGGCCCGGCCCCCGATGACATCCCGTATCCAGGATTTTTCAATAGACTCAATCCTGTACTCCCGCCGCGTTAGATCTACCCTGAGTATTCGTCCACCATACCCGTATTCACTCATCTTTATCTCTCCATTTTTTTCTTAGTTGATTCCCTGATTGGGTTATATAGTGTACGCGGCGTTCGCTGGTGTTTTGCTTTTTGGTTTCCTTTTTGAACGTTTCAAGACTTACGGTTCCCGATTCGTCGGGTAAAAATATGAGGGCGCCCTCGGTGCAGGCGTCCACGCATTTCGGGGAACCGCCGCATAGATCGCAGACGTAAACGTACCCGTCGAATAAAGCCATGGCCCCAATAGGGCAATTCCGTTCACATTTCCCGCATAGGGTACACGTGGTGGGGGAGACGACAATTTCTCCCATTGAACCGGTTGAAATGGCGTCTGCGGGGCAATCGGTACAGTATCTCTCTTTACACTGGGTGCAAACCACCGGACCGTCTATGCCGGTTTCGTACAGGTTTTGTACGTTGATTCGCGACATGTTCCGGTTGATCTTGCCCGTGTGGTAGAACGCGCAGGCGGTTTCGCACATCCGGCAGCCGGTGCATTTGCCGAGATCAATCTTGATCATTTTCGATTACCTCCAACCGGAAGATGACTTTACCTTTGGGGTCGGGGCAGGTAAAGTGTTTGACCGTCCGGATCCAGTGCCCCTTATCGAGTTTGTTTTTTTCGTGTAGGATGGGGAATATGGGCATCATGCTTTGCAGTGCCCACATGCAGATGTACTTGTTGTCGGGGACAAAGATTTTCGAGTCTTCGAGATGAAACGAATCACCCACCAGCATGGGCAAATTACAATGCCCGTCTATTCGCTCAACCGTCACTTTGATCTTCGACATGGTTGCTCCTTTTGCCTTCGGCGACCAGGGGGCTTTTTTGAAAAACCGCCCCCTGGAGCCCCGAAAAACGTTTAACTAGACAGAAGTTTTTGTGGGGTCCAGGGGCGGTTTTTTCAAAAAGAGCCCCTGGCCGCCGGAGGCATTAATTTTTAAACACCGATTCAAGGACCCAGTTAACGCCGATAAAAAGAATAACCAGGGGGATAACGATTCTCATCCACCAATACAGGAACACAGGAAACGGTTTCCCCGAGCCCATGGCAAACACTTTCAATGCTTCCGACCGTTTAATACACCACACCGTCGTAACCACCGCCAACAGCGCTCCCAGGGTCTGCATCCCCGAACCGAACACCAGGTCCCAGGGAACGAAGACCTTAAAATTGATCATCGGCGGAATTGCCAGAAAAAACACTGCCCCACATATCAACCACACCGCACGGGCCCTTGTTTTTTCCGTATTGTCCGTGACCCCGGCCACAAGGACCTCGAACGCCGCGATATCGGAAAGAAACGCCGCCCCGAAAAGTCCGACGAAAAACAGTAACGCAAATACCCATCCCGCCGGGATCATAGCAAAGGTTTTCGGCAGCGTTTGAAAAATCAAATCCGGTCCCGATGCCGGTTCCAATCCGAACGCGAACACCGCCGGGAATATCACGAACCCCGCCAAAAGCCCGGCCGCCAGGTCCCCGATCCCGGTAATCACGGCATTTCCGGGAATCGCATCCGATTTGTCCAGGTATGATCCGTACACCACCATGAACGTACCACCCAGGGAAAGAGAAAATACAGCCTGCCCAAGCGCCGCCGCCATGGCGGAACCGGAAAGCGCTTCAAGTTTGAAACTTCCAATGTACCACCGTATCCCCGCGCTCGAACCGGGAAGCGTGATCGCTCGAATAATAAGAATCACCAGGATACCGAACAGTAAAGGTATAAAGAATTTACTTATTCGTTCGATTCCTTTCCTGAGGCCTTTGACCAGGACAAACCCGGCAGCGGCAATGACACCCCCGGTCATTAAAAGCTGGAGTACCAACGACTCGCCGTTAAAGCCGTCGTTCGGGGGAAGAATCGCCGCCGGGTTTATTGTGCCCCCGAAAGCATTGATCACCTGACCGATACCGTAATACGCCACCCACCCGATTGAATTGGTATAATACGACGTGGCACAGATTACCACGAAAAAAAGGAACATACCCACATATTTCCCACCGGGTAATCCGCCTTTCTCGAATGCCCCCAGCGTGCCTCTTCCCGTATGGCGTCCCAATGTCCATTCCGCCATTAACGCGGGAATGCCGATGACAAATACCGCAAACGAGTAAAAAAGGACAAATGCCGTTCCCCCGAATTTACCCACCATGTAAGGGAAACGCCATACATTGCCCAGCCCCACGGTTGCACCGATCATGACCATTAACAGGCTGAACTTAGAGGAAAAGGTTTCTCTATTTTTCATTCTTCACGCTGCGGTGTAAATGTTTTGCGGAATTAAAAACAACACCTATTGTATATGAAATTCTCCCCGGTTTCAATAGGAAAACGCGTATTTTAGACGGCGGAGATATATATTGTCTCCACGGTGATATGGAAGCGGCACAAAAAGAGTTGGCGTTCCCGGTTGGGAATTGTTTTCCCTGAACCTCTTTCCCTTGGTACCGGGCAGGCGACAAAGACAGCCCTTCACCCCTGTGTTTTTTCGCTATATGCCAATCGCTTTTCGATGGCTTCCCATATTTCAATCAGATCGAATATCGATATCCAGTGCTTCAAATACTTAATATCGATGTTACCTTTATAAACCTTAAGTATCCCGGTTATATCCCGGAGATGCTTTTCCGAACCACCCATTTTATAGTATTCCATTTTTTTTAGTATGACATCTTCCGGCGAAGCAAAATTTATTTCTTTTTCTTCCAACCTGAGGCGATTAATTCTTGAAAACCTGCTGTTATCGAAAAAGGTTTTCTTTTTTATTATGACATCTATCTTTAAACCGGAGGAAAGATGGATTATATTGAACTGTGATCCGGAACGAATTGCTTGATCGATACTATCTGAATCGATGTAATACTCATGCTCGGGAAAACACCCGATTAAACCCGGGATATCCCAATCCTTAATATCCGCAACCATATCGATGTCATTGGTAAAACGGGGTTCTCCATAGGTCATGGAGGCAATGGAACCGGTGACGAAGTAAGGGATTTTCAATTTTTCAAAGGTATCGGATATGACGATTAAAAGTTCAAAGGGCTCCATGGGAAAGCCTTCTGATTACTTCGCGGCTGATTTCTTGTTCGCTCCAATGAGGGTATTGGGATTTGATCGATAGTGTTAATAACTTTTTGGCGGACCGCCACATCCCGGAAGCAATTTTCAACCGTTCAGCCGGAGATTTTGAGGCGTAAATCCGGGCAGAGGCATCATCGATCATTTCGATCTGCCCTGCGTCCAGTCTCAATTTCTTTTTCATATCATTTCGCCTCGTCATAATAATAGTACAAAACCCTACCGGTTTCAAGTACTTCGCTTATTTTATCAAAATGGGGCGGCGCCGCGGAACCTCAACCCTCCTTGCACGGCCCTGGGGTTTTCCGATATTATGGACCGCATCTCAAAAGCTTGTTTTTATTGCGCGCTTTTTTGGGGTATTAGTAAAATAAGGGAGGAAAGGGACACATTAAATCTTGATTGACTTCTAACGGGCAAATGATTATAATTGAAACCTTTTTAACGAGGTGAACTCATGTTATTTAATTACGGTGAAGATAAATTAACCGTGGGCCTGGCACTGGAAATCGCTCAAGGTTTGAGAAAAGGGATCATCGGCCCTGACGCCGCCAGACGTATCGCCGAAAGCCGGGACGCGGTTCTCGACATCGTCGAGAGGGGCGAAACCGTGTACGGTATCAACACCGGTTTCGGTCCATTGTGTACCACGATCATTTCAGCCGAGGATACCAAAAAACTTCAATCCAATATCCTTAAAAGCCACAGCGCCGGGGTGGGAGAAAATATCCCGGTGGAAGTGGCGCAATTAATGATGGTCCTTAAAGTTCACGCCCTGGCAAAAGGATTTTCCGGTATCGCCCGCGAAACCCTGGACCGGATAACCTGGCATATCGAGAACAACGTCACCCCCGTCGTGCCTTCCCAGGGTTCCGTGGGTGCGTCCGGCGACCTTGCACCCCTGGCACACCTGTTCTTACCCCTGATCGGTTTGGGCAGGGTCTATTACAAAAAGAAAATCGTGAACACCGCCACCGCCCTGAAAGCCCACAACCTGAAACCCCTGGAACTGGGACCCAAGGAAGGCCTGGCATTGATAAACGGTACCCAATTTATCGCCGCCTTTGCCGTGAAAGCCGTGGAACGGATGCTCAACTGCCTGGATACCGCCGACATCATCGGTGCCATGACCCTGGAATCCCTCCTGGGCTCGATGAAACCCTTTAAAGCGGAACTGCACCGGCTGCGCCCCTTTACCGGCACCAAACACGTGGCGCACCGGTTAAGGGTCCTGCTGGAAGGGTCGGAAATGGTGGAATCGCACACCGATTGCACCAGGGTCCAGGACCCCTATTCGCTGCGGTGCATGCCGCAGGTCCACGGGGCTTCCAGGAATGCCTGGCTTCACTTGAAAGAGGCCCTGGACATCGAATTGAATTCGGTCACCGACAACCCCATCATTTTGAGTCGAGACGAATCGATCAGCGGCGGTAATTTTCACGGCCAGCCCATGGCTTTGCCCCTGGATTACGCGGCTTTGGCCGCTTCGGAATTGGGCAATATTTCGGACCGCAGGACGTATCTCTTGCTGGAAGGAGGAATCGAAGGACTACCGAAACTCCTGATGAAAGATATCGGTATCAATTCCGGTTTTATGATCCCGCAGTATACCTCGGCGGCACTGGTCAGTGAAAACAAGAGTATGTGTTTCCCGGCCAGCGCGGACAGTATACCCACGTCGCTGGGGCAGGAGGACCATGTCAGCATGGGTTCCGTCAGTGCCCGGAAACTGAACCGGGTGATCGATAACCTCGAAAACATTCTTGCCGTGGAGTTGGTTTCCGCGGCCCAGGCTTTTGATTTCCGGCGCCCGTTGAAATCCGGGAAAATACTGGAAGCCTGTCACCGTGTGGTGAGAAAAAAGATCGATCACACCAACGAGGACCGTGTCTTTTCCGATGACCTGGCAGCGGCGAGGCAATTGATTCAAAGTAAAGAGATGGTGCGGGTTTCGCAGGAAACGGCGGAAAGCGAATCCATCGATTTAAACGGGGAATATAAAGAATTATTCGGACTCTATTAGTAATCGGTCTTTTCTAATAGGGTAGTTTCAAAATGGCCACGGCGCCGTGGGGTTTGTTGTTTTTAATGGAGATGTCGCCGTTGTGGAGGTCGGCGACCTCTTTGACCAGGGAAAGACCGAGCCCGGAACTTTTCTGGCCGGTATCGGGGCGCTGCAGGGAGTAAAATTTATCGAATATCCTGTCCACGGCATAATCCGGGATACCGGGCCCGCTGTCGCGGATGAGCAAAATAAGCCGGCCGAAATGTTCCTTGATCTCCACCTCGATGAAACCGCCCCGGGGCGTAAAATCCACGGCATTCTGCAGCAGGTTGAACACCGCCTGTTGAATTAAAAACCGCTCTCCCCGCGTACAAAGACCTTCGCCCGGGTTCAATTTCAACATGATCTCTTTCCGGTTCAATGTCACCGTCATCTCCTCGACGATGTCCTTCACCAGTTCGCTTAAATCCACCCGTTCAACGTTCCGGAGTTCCCGCTGCTGTTCCAGTGAAGCCAGTTCCAGCATGCGGTCCACGATACGCTGGATGCGCTTGCTCTCGTTCTCGATATTGGAAACAAAGCGCCGGCGGTCGGTCTCCGGGAGGTCTTCCTGGAGCAGTTCCGATGCCCCCCGGATAGCGGACAGCGGGCCTTTTAGCTGGTGGGTCAGGGTCTGTACGAATTTCTCGATGTATTTCTTGCCCTCCAGCGACTCTTTCATTTCCCGGAACGAATGGCCCAGTATTTCCATCTCCTCGCTTCCCAGGTCCGGCAAAGGGGTGCGTTTGCCTTCCCGTGCCGAATCCGTGTAATTTTTCAGCAGGCGGATGGGGCGGGTGATCCAGCGGGCAATAAAAAAACTGAGCAAAAGGGCGGCGGCAAATCCCGCTGCACCCACGGCAAGAATGTTTTGCCGGGTGGTTTCGATAAAGGTATTGATACTTCTCCAGGGTTTGGTCACCGAGCATACCCCGATGATCTCGCCGTGGGCCATTATTGGTGCCGATACGTAAGCCACGCTGGTGAGCGGGTCGTCTTTATCCGTGCGGGTGGTGCGGGCACCGTACCGGCCCGTCATGGTGCGGTAGACGTCGGTACGTTCGGAGAAATCCCGTCCTTCGGTTTCGCCGTTATTGGAATCGAAGATCACAATGCCGTCTTTGTTTGTTACGTAGACCCCCATGGACACGTGTTTTTTTTCCAGTTCGTAAATCCGGGCCGAGAATTCCCGTTTCCCCGCGTGGTCCAGGATGGTTGCCAGTTCGGCCGTGGAAATGGTATCGTTTTCCACCTGTTGTTCCAGGTAGGTGGCCAGGATATTGGCAATATCCACCAGGGGTTCTTCCATGGATTTCCTGGGCTGGATATTGACATCGCTCATGATCCAGTAGATCAGGGACGAAAAACCCGCGGCCAGGATAACCGCAAAACCCAGGAAGATACGGAAACTGATCTTCACCAATCCTCCCTGACGGCGTAGCCCGTGCCCCTGTGGGTAACGATGGGGTCGAGGTCGGGGGTGATCTCCTTCAGTTTCCTCCGCAGGTTTTTTATATGGGCGTCCACCGTGCGCACCAGGCTCATGTCCGGTTCTTCCCAGGCTTTTTCCATCAACTGGTCGCGGGTATAGACCCAGCCGGGGTGGTCGATAAGGATTTTCAGGATACGGTATTCGTACCGGGAGATTTGCAAGGGGGTACCGTAATAAGATATCGTATTCTTTTTATCGTCGCAGAGGAAGGGGAACGATTTCCCCGGTTCGGTCCGGTTTTCCGAAGCGGGTGCAGGCGGTTGACCGGCGCGGCGCAGCACGGCTTTTACCCGTGCCGTCAGTTCCCTTGGGCTGAAGGGTTTGGTCACGTAATCGTCGGCCCCGATTTCCAGGCCCACCACGCGGTCGATTTCCTCCGAGCGGGCGGTAAGAAATATCACCGGGACATTGCTTTCGTTCCTGATATCTTTGAACAATTCGAAACCGTTGATATCCGGCAGTCCCACATCGAGAATGATGAGTGTGATCTCTCTTGATCTTACCGTTTCCAGTCCTTCCGCGCCCGTGGGGCACCAGATGGTGTCGAACCCTTCGGTTTTCAGTGCATAGACCACGTTATCCACGATACTGCCTTCGTCTTCGACGATCAATATTGTCGGTGTCATAATCACTCCTGGC
>Ga0210082_1000096_pt1 | contig 18368 bp, 16 predicted proteins | sample White_ThreeSqA_D_2_FD_185592 | JGI IMG/M metagenome (GOLD analysis project Ga0210082, IMG submission 185592) | Wetland microbial communities from the San Francisco Bay, California, USA, that impact long-term carbon sequestration -... | ecosystem: Environmental > Aquatic > Marine > Wetlands ... | reverse complement strand
TCGGCCAACTGTACGAGAATATCTTTATCGCGCCCGGTGATCAAAACGTTATGGTTCTCCTCTTTCAGCCGGTGGATGACGGGCCGGAAAAAATGAAGGTGCGCGGGATGCTGCAAATCAAATAGTATATTCATATTAGAAAATCTTTGGCCACGGATTTACACGGATGTACACGGATTTTTTTTTATCCGTGTCAATCCGTGTCAATCCGTGGCAGAGTTTATTTTTATGGTACTAAAAATCGGAGAACATTTGGGAATCGACGCCGGTTTTTTTTCGGGTCCTGTCGTTTTTATTGCTTTCTTTATTGAGCTCCTGTTTGCGCAACCGGTATTGGATTTCTTCCAGCAGTTTCCGGTTGACGCCCAGGAGGTCGGCGATAAAGGCCACGAGGACCATCTGGAAACTGATACCGATGAGCACGCCGGCGAGGATAACGGACTGGATATGCCCGCCGCCGGCGCCGGTGATCATAAAATAGAAGTACCGGGCGGCAAATACGAAACCGGCAAGGAAGAAGATCAGTCCCAGGGTCAGGAAAAAGCGAAAGGGCCGGTAAACGACAACCATTCGGAGGATTGCGATAACGGAGCGCGCGATATAGGAGGGAATACTTTTAAACAGGCGTGAGGGGCGTTTGGTTGGATTTACCCTGATGGGAACGGAAGCCACCACCATATTTTTTTGCCCGGCCTGGATAATGGTCTCGTGGGTATAGGTAAAATTGTTAAAGACATTGAGTTTCAGGGCGGAATTGCGGCTGATGGCGCGGAAGCCGCTGGGCGCATCGAGTACTGTGGTACGGCTGGCTTTCCGGACGAGCCAGCTCCCTACTTTCTGCATTATTTTCTTGGGGAGTGAAAAATGGTGTATCCTGGAGATGGGCCGGCTCCCGATGACCATATCGGCCTTCCCCTCGAGGATGGGACGGATCAATTCCGGGATATCTTCGGCGTCGTACTGGTTATCGGCATCGGTATTGACGATAATATCGGCCCCCAATTTCAGGCAGGTCAGTATCCCCACCATGAAGGACCGGGCCAGGCCCTGGTTTCGTTTGAAGTTAACGATGTGGTTTGCCCCGTGTTTGGCGGCCACCTCGGCGGTTTTATCGGCGCTGCCGTCATTGATGATGAGGACCTCGATCTCATCGATGCCTTCCAGGTGTTTGGGAAGGGCTTTTAATGTCTCGGGCAGGCTCTCTTCCTCGTTAAAACAGGATATTTGGATAATTAATTTCATGGCTGTCGTCCTTTCCATTTAAAATAATATAAATCCCCGGTTACCTTTATCACACGGGGATCATCGATAAAGATGCGTGATTCTTTGGTGTCCCCGGTGCGTATTTTCCGGGTGTGGATATGGATATAATGAATATTTCGTTCTTTCAAACGCGCCATAAACTTCGGCGTTAACACGAGCCGTTGGCGGTGTCGTCCGGCGGCTGCCAGGGTGAACCCTCCCAGCGGCTGCAGGTAATGGATTTTCCGTTTCATCCGGTTATCGAAATAGGCGAAGGCGGAAAGGTTGGCGCGTCCGAAATAGCCCACGGGTTCCCCGGGGAGGGTATACCGGTCCAGGAATTTCCATTCATCGGGTTGGAGAAAATGCGAATATTTTATCGCGGTCCGTTCCAGGGGGTCGTCGAGGGTAAAAAGGGTTTTCCATCTCCTGCCGTCGGGGTTCCCTTCGTAAAAGCAGGCGGCCATGTTGAACAGGACCATAACGATGATCAAGACATCGATAACTTTCAAATAATAGGTTTGAAGGTCCAGTTTCCGGGAAACAAACGCCCACAGGATAATCCCGAATACGGGAAAAAACATGAACAGCCGGTAATTGGCCCGGGAATAGTAGTAAACATAATAGCTTGCCAGCATCAGGGCGGAAAGAATAAAGATAAATCCCACCACGCCGTTTCTATAGTTCTTCCGGGCAATGACAAGAAACGCGGTCACGAGATAGGCAATCATTCCAAGGGCAAAAAACTGGACCCCGAAGCCGGACATTTTCAGCAGGCCGGCGGAATAGGCGCTGTACTCCCCGATATCCTTAATCCTGAAAGGAAAAGACAGGATGTTTTTCATGAAGGTACTATTAAAGAGGGGATATCGATTATTGAAGGATTTGGAGGACAGGAGGGGTTCGGGGCTTGTATGCCCGGTCAGGAAGGGGGCCAGTGTGTCCATGTTGTTAATGAAGGCCAGACCCCCGATAAGCAGTACAAGGCATATTACGGCAAGGATTATTTTCCCGTGTCTTTTGAATCCCTTCCGCAGTAAGAAAAACAGGACAATAGTGCCGGGTACGGCGGTCCATAGAAAAGGAGAGGTCAGGATGTTTTTCAAGAAGTGCGAATACAATCTCAGGGTATACCCGCTTTTTAGATGCCAATAACCACCCAGCATAAGGATAAGGAGCAGACCGGCGGAGAGGTTCCACCTGTTTTGAATCAAAAATTCATAAACCTTCCGGTGATTGTACCCTTTGCTGAACAGAAGGGCGGTAAAAAACACACAAATAATAACGGGTGCGCTTATTTTCGAACCCAACAGCAGTCCCAGGGCCAGGGCCGGGAAAACGACGGGTGCCTTTTGCCCGGGATTCCGGGAGGCCGGGAAAAAGGCATCGATGAAATACAGGGCAGTGATAAGTATGATAACGGTAAGCGCGAGGTGGTCCTGGGAGGTTCTCGATTCGATCAGGACGGAGGGAATGAAGTAGATCAACAGGGCATATTTTAATGCGAATTTTTTTTGAATACTGATTTTTCGCATGATGGCATAGGCGGCCGGGATTAACATCAAACTGTAGATAAATTGAGGAAGTTCGATCCACGTGGTTTCCCCGGAAAATTTGATAAACCAGAAATGAATCAACTTCGACCCCAGGGGAAAGAAATTAACATGGGAGGACGGGGTATCGATAAACGATGGGATTTGGTTTTGCTGGATCCATTCCATCACGGGATGGAGATGGTAAACCAGGACATCCCATACATGGGGCGGTAAATAGTGCATCTTTACTATCACGGTAACAACCTGGACCGTAAAGAGAAAAAGAAGGACATACAGGGCAATATCCCCGGTTTTGAAGATATATTTAAAAAAGAGCCCGGCTTTTTTATAAGGTTCGAATACGGAGTCCTTTATGAAACGTCTATAAATAAAGATAACGGAAGAAGAAACAACGGCATTTAAAATAACGATGAATACACTGTCCAGGTTTTTTACGACCACCCCCAGGAAAAGGATGGAGCACGTGATCTGGGAGACATAGACGAGGAAGGTGGCGACGGGCAGCAGGGAGAAATTCGATTCCCGGGAATATCGATAAGCGATCAGGTGGGAAGAGAAGAGCATCGATAGGTTCAGGGCGATAAAAACGGTTATTTCCATGATGGCTTGAGTGGTTTAACCTCGAACGGTTTAACGTAATTCGATAAGATCATTTTTCAATTTCCCGGCGATATCGAAATAGGCTACCCGTGGACGGACCGGTATTCCTTCGAGGGTATATCGATGGAGGGTTAAGTTCCTGATATGGACGGCGCCGTTACGGTGGCGGCGGGACCGCGGGTACCGGGCGATGATTTGAAAGGCGGACGGAACCGGCTTCTCAAGGGAAGGAACCAGGAGGCTGATTTTCCTGGAACACCCCGGTTTCGAGGTATCCAACAAACGGTGGAAAAAGATATTCTCTTTGGGATGGGGACCGGTGGTTAACAATATAATGGGCCGTGCCTTTCCGGTTACGTTGTACTCGAAGGTCACTTCGTAAATTTCACGATGGTTCAAGGGAGCAGGGAGTGCCAGGGAAAACCGTCCACTGCGGTATTTAAGTACTTTTTCGGAATTTTCAAACAAACGGTGGATGAGGTCCTTTTCCCCGGTCTCCATTTCCATATCCACGGCGAGTTTCGACAGGGCCCCCGGGATAAAGGGTGCCGTGTTCCTGAGCCGGACCAGGTCTTCGATTTCACATCCCGGGGCGGTAAATACAAAACAGGATTCTTCGGAATAAAGGATATTAAAGCGGGTAAACCGGAAGACGCGGAAGGCGCGGAATGAGTCCGGGGGCCGGTGGTTCACGGTCAGGCGGATTGATTCATCGCTTAAATAGGGGGTAATGTCGAAACGGTTATCAAGATAAATGTTCCCGTTTCGATTGAAGGGGAAACTCCGGCGGTACAGGGTGGTGTTGTCCCTTGAGAGGGTCAAATTGACCGCGGCGGGCGCGGAGAGGATAACATTTGTAACTTCGGCGGCCTGTTCCAGTTTAAAAAAATTCCAGGATATAAATTTAAATACGGCGATAATAATAAGGAGAATAATTACTCCTTTGCCGATCTCTCCGGCAATTTGGGCAAGCTGCCGCCGCTGCCCTTCCGTGGGCCGCGGCAAAACACCCGGGTCCTTTTTACTTAATATGCTCACATCTTCCTTTATGAAGAGAATTTTTACAATATCCCATTATTTCATATCCGAAATATTTTTTCAATTCCTGGTGACCGGGAAGCCATTTTTCACCATTCGGAATCGGTGTAAAAGGGTGCGGCGGCTTCCCGGACGCTTTCTCTAACTCGCTCGATCTCCCGGTGGGTCAATCGTTTTTTCCAACTATAGATATTTTCTTTACTGTCCCTTTTTAAGAATGTGGCTTTCCCTTCCGGGGTTTCCTTCGGGTTGGAACCTGATGAATGAGTAAGAATGTGTTCCCGGACAGCGGGGGTAAATGCCAGTCCCAGCGATTGAAACAGGGACTCGAACCGTCCGGCGGGATCGCGGGAGATATCCTCGTGCCGGATAAAAATCCAATGAGGGTATTGTTTTTGGTAATGGGGCACGCGGGAATAGATCGCTTTCCATAACAGGGCGGCCTGGTCGACGATATCCGGGGGAGACAGGGCCGCGTTTTCGATTTCGGTTCTAAAGGGACTTAAGGGGCCTTCCATGAGGAGCGGCTGCTTTAAAAGATCGTTAAAGGGGAAATCCCACTTCAACCGTTTGAGAGAGCTTGCAAATGCGGCGGGGTGACGAATGAGTACGACGACCTGGAAGCCGAATTCCCTGGCCAGCCATTCGGCGGAGAAGAAGGCGATGGGGTCTTTGAACAAGGGCCGCGGACGGTTTTTCCGCGCGTGCCTGAAACGGGTGAAATTTTGTACCCACAGGCGGACCTGGGCTTTTGTTTTAATGGCCCGGAGTTCTTTCCAGGGGTGAAACCGGAACGCCAGGGTCTCGGAGATGCAGTAACGGTATTTCTCCCGGTTTTCTTCGGTGACGTAGGGATACCAGGTATCGAAGGTTTCCCGGCAAATCCCGGGACCGAAATTTTTATTAAAGGGTTCGAAGATATAACACACGTCATCGGACTTGCCCACCATTTCCCCGACCCAGGTGGAGCCGGACCGGTGTATACCGGTGATTAAAATCGGTTTTTCATTCATTTTTAACTAAAATTCCAAATTATAACGACCAAAAAGGATCAATTGGTAAGACGTGTTATTTTTCCCTTATTTCTTTTAGATAGGCGTCATAGGTCTTTTTAATGCCTTCTTTTAAGGGAATTTTTGCCTTCCATCCCAGGGCGCTCAGGCGTGATACGTCCAGTAATTTCCTGGGTGTTCCGTCGGGTTTGGATGCGTCCCATACGAGTTCGCCTTTGAAGCCGACGGTCTCTCTAACGGTTTCGGCCAGTTCCTTAATGGTGACATCTTTCCCGATCCCGATATTGATGATTTCCCCGATATCGTTATAGTCATGGTTTTCCATGAGGAAGACCACGGCATCGGCCAGGTCGTCGACATACAGGAACTCGCGCCGGGGCGACCCGGTGCCCCAGAGTTCCACGGAGGGTTTGTTCTCGATTTTGGCTTCATGGAATTTTCGGATGAGGGCGGGCAGTACATGGGAACTTTGGAGGTCGTAGTTGTCGTTCGGGCCGTAAAGGTTGGTGGGCATGACGGAGATGTAATTGGTGCCGTACTGTTCGTTGTAATAGCGGCACATTTTCAAACCGGCGATCTTGGCGATGGCATAAGCTTCGTTGGTGGGTTCCAGGGGTGAGGTGAGGAGGTGTTCTTCTTTCATGGGCTGCGGTGCCAGCCGGGGGTATATGCAGGAGCTGCCCAGGAACAACAGTTTTTTTAACCCGTGTTTATAAGCGGCATGGATAACGTTGACCTCGATGGAGAGATTGCTGTAAATGAATTCGGCGGGGTAGGTTTTGTTGGCCCAGATGCCGCCGACTTTCGCGGCGGCCAGGAACGCATATTCGGGCCTTTCCTTTTTAAAAAATGCACTCACCGCCGCCTGGTCTTGCAGGTCAAAATCTCTAAGATCAGTGTATAAAAGGTTATTATAGCCCTTTTCCTCGAGCTTTCGCTTGATGGCGGAGCCTACCAGGCCTTTGTACCCGGCGATATAAATTTTAGATTCTTTCTTCATCTACTACCTCGTTTTATATCTGAGTTAATCATTCTACACTTTTCCGAAAACTTTGTCAATTCACAATATCCCGGTAAAATAGTCGATGGTCTTTTTTAACCCGTCTTCCAACGTGGTGACCGGTTTCCAACCGAGTTTCTCCCGGGCCAACGAAATATCGGGTTTCCGCCGAACGGGATCATCTTCGGGAAGGGTATTGTGTACGATTTTCGATTGTGAACCGGTCATGGCGATGACCGTTTGGGCCAACTGCAAGATGGTGAATTCCACGGGATTTCCCAGGTTCACGGGACCGATAAGATCGTCCGGGGCATTCATCATGGCAATGAATCCCTTTACCATGTCGTCCACGTAACAAAACGACCGGGTCTGGCTGCCGTCGCCGTAAACGGTAATATCGTTACCTTTCAGGGCCTGGACGATAAAGTTACTGACCACCCGGCCGTCGTTGGGGTGCATGCGGGGACCGTAGGTATTAAATATCCGCACGACTTTGATCTTAACGTTATTCTGACGGTGGTAATCGAAGAACAGGGTCTCGGCACACCGTTTGCCTTCATCATAACAGGAACGAAGGCCGATGGGATTCACATTGCCCCAATAGGTTTCATCCTGGGGATGGACCTCGGGACTGCCGTAGACTTCACTGGTGGACGCCTGGAATATCTTTGCCTTTACCCGCTTGGCAAGCCCCAGCATGTGAACGGCACCCATGACATTGGTCTTTATGGTTTTTACGGGGTTGTACTGGTAATGAATGGGAGAGGCGGGACAGGCCAGGTTGTAAATTTCATCGACTTCGAGGAAAATGGGGTGAACGATATCGCCGCGAATCAATTCAAAATGCGGGTCCTTGAGCAGGTGCCGAATGTTCTCCTTGGAACCGGTAAAAAAATTATCCAGGCAGATCACCTCGTTTCCCTCTTTTAACAGTTTCTCACACAAATGGGAACCGATAAAACCGGCACCGCCGGTCACCAACACGGACTTGCTCCCGGGAACACGCGAATTACGCTTAGCCATTTAAACTCCTTGGAAAAGATTAATTAATCTTTATTTATTATACTTACGATCTTATCCTGGTCCTCTGCCTGGAGGTACGGATGCATGGGGATGCTGAAGACCTGGTCGGCGACGGTTTCGCTGAGGGGAAAATCGCCTTTGCGGTAACCCAGTTCGGCGAAGGCTGCCTGGAGGTGGAGGGGGGTGGGATAGTAGATGGCGGTGGGGATACCGTTTTCTTTTAACCGGGCGATGACGGCATCGCGTTCCGGGTGAAGGATACCGTACTGTGCCCAGGCGGAAACGTTATAGTCCCTGACCGCGGGTGCTTTTGCCGGGGCTTTGAGTCCTTCGGCATAGCGGGCGGTGACGGTTTGTCTTAATTGAATTTCTTCGTCGAATATGTCCATCTTGGCGAGCAGGACGGCGGCCTGGATGGTATCCAATCTCCCGTTCACCCCGATCCTGATATTATTGTACTTGTCCGAGCCTTTCCCATGTATCCGGATGGAGGTCAGTGTCTCATGAAGCTCGACACTATCGGTAAAGATCATACCGCCGTCCCCGTAACACCCCAGGGGTTTGGCGGGGAAAAAGCTGGTTGCGGCGACATCGGCGTTGGAACAGGCTTTTTTGCCTTTATAAACGGCACCGAAACTCTGGGCGGCATCCTGCAGTACGAAGAGGTCATGTTTTTTGGCCACGGCGTTGATCTCATCGTAATCGGCGGTCTGGCCGAAAATGTCCACGGGAATAATACCCCGGGGTTTGAGTTTGCCTTCGGTCTTGATCTGTTGAACGGCATCCTCCAATTTTTCAGGGTCGATGTTAAAGGTATCGGGCTGGATATCCACGAACACGGGGGTGGCACCCAACAGTTGGATGACCTCGGCGGTGGCGATAAAGGTAAAGGGTGAGGTAAAAACGGCGTCGCCGGGGCCGATCCTGTATGCCATGAGAGGAATGAGCAGGGCATCGGTACCGCTGGCCACGCCCACGGCGTATTTTGTGCCCACGTATTGGGACAACCGGGCTTCCAATTCCTTGATCTCGGGCCCCATGATGTATTTACCATGGTCCAATACGTTCTTGATATTTGTTTCAATTTTGTCTCTAATCCGCTGCTGCTGAGCGTTTAAATCGATAAACTGCATGATCTATCTCCTTTATTTCTATATTTCTTCTACAATGAATCCTTTCTTGGTGTACTTACGACCGCATGTTTTGCACCCGGCGGTTTCCTCGGAAACGGGGTCCAGGGTCAGGTCCAGTTTCTCTTTGCCGCAGGCGCACATCCAGGCTTTTTGCCGGGCGGGGGTCCCCATTACCAGGGCATAGTCCGGGACATCTTTGGTTACCACGGCACCGGCGGCCACAAAGGCATACTTCCCGATGACGGTCCCGCACACGATGGTGGAGTTGGCCCCCAGTGAGGCACTCTTCTTTACCAGGGTCTTGATGTAAAACGCGGCCCCTCTCTGGGGGAACTCGCTCCTGGGATTGAGTATATTGGTAAACACCATGGAGGGTCCACAGAAAACGTAATCCTCGAGTTCGACGCCTTCGTATACGGAAACGTTATTCTGTATTTTGACGGAATTCCCGATGGTTACATTGTTTCCTACGTTGACATTTTGACCGAGGGAACATTTCTTCCCGATTTTGGTACCGGACTGGATATGGGAAAAGTGCCAGATTTTAGTACCTTCTCCGAGTTCGACATTATCGTCTACGTAACTGCTTTCATGAACAAAATAATTCTTTTCGGACATTCTGTATTTACTCCTTATTAATTGTTTGTTATTTGGGGGAGGAATAGGTTGGAACAGGCAAGCCTGTTCCCTACATCCTTTTCTTATTCAATGCTTTTTCGGCTCTTTCGAGGATGTTTAGAACGTTCAATCCTTCTTCGCCGTCGGTTTTCGGGGTTGTTCGCTTGTCCATGCAATCGATGAAATGGAGCAATTCCTCTTTCAGGGGTTCTTTTTGATCGAAATCGACGGGGTATGATTCGGCTTTGTCCGCCACGGGGATTTCGCCGTTGATCAAACGGATGGTATGGGGATATACCAACAATTTATCTTCTTTGCTGACATCGTCGAAGACAACCATTTTCTCACTGCCCACCACCACGAGTTTCTGTTCTTTGAAAGGATGGAGCCAATTTACAAAGATATGGCCTTTGACCCCGTTTTTGAACTCCAGGGTGGTAAGGGTGGTATCATATATACCGGGTTTGACGTAAGCGCCGCCGTGGGCATCCACGGCCGCGGGTTCCTCGCCGTCCAGGAGCATGAGGATGAGGGAGATATCGTGGGGGGCGAAACTCCACAGGACATTCTCCTCGGCCCGTAGTTTCCCGATATTCAGGCGGTTGGAATAGATATACCGGAGCTCACCCAGTTCGCCGTCGTCGATAAGTTTTTTCAGCTTGATCACGGCGGAATGGTATTGCAGGATATGGCCCACCATAAGGACCCGGTTTTCCCGGCGTGCGATATCCACCAGTTCCCGGCCTTCTTCCACGGTGAGCGCCAGGGGTTTTTCCACCAGTACGTCTTTCCCGGCCAGGAGGTATTTTCGGGTCAGTTCAAAATGTAACGCAGCAGGGGCGGCAATAACAACGCCCCGGATACCGGGATTATCCAGTATGGCGGAATCTGCTTTTACGTAATTAACATCCGGGAAATCTTTTTTCCTGGTTTCGACGATTTCGTCGCTCAGTTCCAGGACGGAGTGCAGTACATCAAGCCTGTGCAGGTTCTTGAGATGGTTCTTCCCCCAGTTCCCGGCTCCAATCAACGCAATATTCTTCTTCATTTATATTCCTTCCTTTCTAACATATATTTAAACAAAAGTTTTTGGGAGTCCGTGACCGCGGAACCCTTTTTTCAAAAAGGGTTTTGGTCGCCGAAGGCATTATCAACTCCCCGCGCCGCGGGGTTATGCTTTCCAGATTTTTTTGCTTTTGACGCCTTTTTGTTTTAACGCGTTGCGGGTATCGATGACAATTCGCCCTTTATCGACCAGGTAACGGTAATCGACCTCGGTGTGATCGGTAATAATGACCACCGCATCGTATTCGTCATCCTCGATCTTTTCGATATCGACGGAGTGCAGGTTCAGTTCGTATTTTCGTGTTTTGGGGAGCGAAGGGATATAGGGGTCGTAATATTCCACATGGGCATCCTCCTTTATCAACAGGTCGATGATCTTTAAAGCGGGGCTTTCCCTCATATCGTCCACATCGGGTTTATAGGCAACGCCCACCACCAGGATTTTGGCCCCTTCCATGGAGCGCCCCAGGGAGTTTAACGCCCGTAACACTTTATCGATAACGTAATAGGGCATATTATTGTTGATCTCGCCGGCCAGCTCGATGAAATGGGTGTGTACATCGTACTCTTTTGCTTTCCACGTGAGGTAAAAGGGGTCGATGGGTATACAGTGCCCGCCCAGGCCGGGACCGGGGTAAAAGGCCTGGAACCCGAAGGGTTTGGTTTTCGCGGCTTCGATGACTTCCCAGATATCGATGTCCATACGGTCGAAAACGATCTTTAATTCGTTGACCAATGCGATATTGATGGCCCGGTAGGTATTTTCCAGTATTTTTGAAGCTTCGGCGACCGCGGGCGAAGAGACCGGGACCACCCGTACGATCTCGCCGTAAAGGGCCTCCAGGACTTCGAGTCCGTCACGGGTAACGGCGCTGAGTACCTTGGGAATGTCGCCGGTCTCGAAATCTTTGTTACCGGGGTCTTCCCGCTCGGGGGAATAGCCGAGGTAAAAATCGACCCCTACCTTCTTACCTGTTTTTTCCAGTATGGGGAGCATTTCCTCTTCGGTGGTGCCGGGGTAAGTGGTGCTTTCGAGCACCACCACGTGTCCATTCTTTAAATATTCGGCAATGATTTCGGTGCTGTTCAGCACATAGGACAGGTCCGGGTTGTAGTGGTCATCCAGGGGGGTGGGGACACAGATGAGGATAAAGTCCGCTTCGGGGAGACGGGAAAAATCCGAGGTGGCGCTGAACTTTTTTTTATCGATGACGAATTCTTCCAGGAACCCGTTTTCGATATGTTTTATATAGCTTTTACCGCTGTTTATTTTCTCGATCTTTTTTTCATCCAGGTCGAAACCGAGGATGGTAAAATTCTTTTTTAGAAACTCACGTGCCAGGGGCAGTCCGACATACCCGAGTCCGATAATACCGACCACGGCGTCACGGTTTTTGATTTTTGCGATCAATTCCTTTTTCATGTTATCTCCTTACTCGACGATCATTTTTTTGTTTTTGGACCACCATTCGAGGAAGAAGGCCAGGAACACGAACAAAAAGAATCCAAGTACAAATGCGATGGAGGCGATCAATGCTTTTCGCGGGTGAATGGGGCGTTCGGTGAGTGACGGACCGGAAATAAACCGCATGCCTTCCCGGAAGCTGACGAAATTATTAAAATCCACGTTCAGGTCGTTTTTCACTTCCCGGACAATATCGTCGGAAAGTCCCTGATTCGCCTGATCCGTGGAAACGGTTTGTATTAATTCCAGGCTTTTGTCGAGGAGTGGACCGCTGAAGGTTTCGCTAGCTGAAATTTCTTTTACTTTTTGGAAAAACTGTAATTTCAGTCCGGCTACCGCTTTATTTCGTCTACTCCTGGAGAGGTCTTCATTAATATCGGCCATGTGGGACTCGATACCCACCAGTTGTATGAGCGGGGAGAGGAACCGGTGACCGTTCGCTTCAAGGGAGAAGAGTTCACGGGATTTCATCGATTCTTGTGCCGCGGGGTATCGTTTTAATATTTCCCGGATATCGTCACGTTTTTCGGACAATTGTTTCAGTTTGAATTCGTCGTTGATGATGAAATTATCATACTTATTAAATTCGGTTTGGCTCCGGCCTAATTCCGAAGCGATATAGTTTTCCAATTTACCGTAAATAATGCTGTCCTTTATGAAGGCCCCGATGGTGGATACGAAGGTTTTGGCATTTTGAGGAGAGTGCCCTTCCCCGTTTACGAAGACACCTACCACGAAGTTTTCGGCATCCCGTGCAATCTGCCCCAGTTCTTTCGTATCGGATTTGGAATAGGCATAGACCGGTTCTATCCATTGGGAGATATCGTCGGCCGTCCGGACATTGGGTCGCAAATTCTTAAGGTCGTTGTCCCCGGATTTTTTCATCATTTCTATGAACTGAAGAAACAGGCGGGGATTGGTAAATTGAGAAAGGTATTTTTTATAATCGGGGAGATACACGGTTTTCACCATCAGGGGGCCGCTGCTGCTCAGGATATTATTCATAAGCGTGTCTTTCATCATGGTCACATCCATCATCGTGCCCGGCTTCTCTTCTTTAAAAATATCCTGGATATCTTTGAGGTCGGTTATATCCACATCCGTTCCCTGGGACAATTGAAAAAAGCCTTTGCTTTCGTATACCCTGGGAAGCAGCAGTGTAAGGACACCGGCGGCCAGGGTAAACAGGACCGTCCCGGCGACGATCAGCCATTTCCGTTTGAGTAGTACTTTGACGACCTGGACCAGGTCGAGTTCATCCCGCTTTTCACGCTCATCCCGTTCATCACTAGGTACGTTTTGTTTCTCCATTAAACCTCCTTCTTAAGACTCAACGATAAACAAGCTCCCGCCCTCGGCGTCGGGCAAGGCAAAAAGAAATTTTAATTTTAATTTGATAAACACAGATTGCTATTATAGCGCATTTGTAAGGATTAGAAAAGAGTTAAATGGGATTTCTTACAAGAAATTGGAAGGAAAGTAGGGGCGAATACGGTTCTGTCTCACGGATTCCCTTTCGTACAGCCCTTTACTTGCGTTTCAGGTACTTTTTCAAAACAATCAATTTGCTGGTGTAACTGACATTGGTCAGCATGATGATGGCCCTTTCATTGTCGGGAAGCTCTTCATAGAAAATCCCTTCCCATCCGTCAAAATCACCTTCATCGATCATTATCCTGTCACCGCTGTGGAATTGCTCTTCCCTTCGGGTAAGGGTCACAATACCGTCGTTATTTTCCCTCAGCCGGATATCTTCGATTTTTTGATCGGTGATTGTCCACAGACCTTGATTGTTTCCCAGCACCGATTTTACACCGCGCGTATAACGGACTTTGTGATACAAATCCAAAATAGAGAATTGGGCAAACAAATAGCCGCTGAATAAGGGGGATACAACCGATGTCTTTTCCTTATTTTTCTTGATCTTCTTATTGTATAAGGGTAAGTAGACATTGGCCCCCAGGGACCTGAGACTTTTCTCGGCCACAAACTCTTGCTTGGGCTTTGTACTAATAATAAACCAACTGCTGTTATCGCTCTCTTTCATAAAAATTATTATACATGATTCCCAAAAACTTGTCAATCGTTAACGTGTGGAAAATACAGGATAATCCGGGGATTACCGTTATGAAGCGACATTGACGGGGGAAAAAAATTAAAATCTTCCGCCGCCCCTATTCCCGGCCGCGTTTCCCTCGCCCAACTTTCCACTTATCCCTGATCTCCTCCATTTTCCGTAGTTGGCCGGGAGTTAAAATTGCCTTCAAATCCAACAAGTGGTTCATATGCTGAACGATCATATCGGTCTTTTCCTTGCTGATCTCCCTTATGTATTTCTCAACCTCACCCCTATCCATATGCCCCGATTTAAGGTAGGACGCAAACCGGAGTTCCTTGATCTTGATCTCCCCGCTGTGGCGGATGGTAAAGGCCTCATAGTCCAGCACCAGGTCCTCGATCTTCTCTTCCTGTACCTTTGTAAGTCCAAGCTCATCTTTTACCTTCAAGAGGATACGGCCGTCGTAAAGGTTATCGTCCGCCAACATGGCAAAGATTCCCGGATGCCCGCGGCTTATTTCTTTTTCATCCCCCGGGCAGTACGCATGGGCGCTCAAGCCGGTATGAACCGATAACACCGACAAAACCAGTAATACAATGGGTAGTCGTTTATTCATGGTTTCCTCTTTTTTTGTCTTTTTCTCTTAATTGCCTGTTTAAGAAAAACCAATCTTTGCTCAACCGGTAAAGGAAATCAAGCCGCTGCCTGGAGTCTAATTGCGCATTGATTCGCATCAACGTTTCGACGAAAAGGAGATTTAATTCGCTGTACAGTTTATTCAGCTCTTTGGCGCGGGCGGTGATGTCGGCGGGATCAAACTCGGGGTCCCCCAACTCATCGATGATGTCGATGCGCTTCTCCAGGATGTCCTGCTTGAATTGCATCAGGTTCAGTTTGAATTCCTTTACTATGGCGTCGATCTTCTCCTTTTGCTCATCTCCCAGGTCCAGTCCGCCGGTTAATTCCGTGATCTTCGACGGTTTCCCCTCTTTGGAGATAAATTTACGGTAAAGGAAAGGAGCGGCAATGGTCAGGTTAATGGCCAGGGAAACAACTAAGAACAATTTCAACCATTTACATTTCGTTTCCATTTCACTCCTCGTTATTATTATAAAGAAGGTCGAGGGTTTTATCCTGGACCTCGAGCAAATTTAGCCGTTGACTCTCGACCAGCAGTGTCGAATAGTCGGATATTTTTACCGGGTCCGGTTTTTCCCTTTTCAGCGCGGGGTTCAGCAGCAGCGTCAACAGGCAAACAAGAATAAATACAAAGGAATAAACCACCGAGGGCAGTGCAAACCAACGGGTTTTCATGTGTTCTTTCTCCAGCACCCGTGCCATGACCTGTGCGGTGAAACCGGGCTGCGCCCCGGCGTCGGGGAGGCGCCCCATCCCGGCGGTCACCTGTTCCATTTGCAGCAGTTCCCGCCCGCAGGCCTCGCAGTCCTCCAGGTGGCGCCGGATTCGCTCGCAAAGCCGGCCGTCCGCTTCGCCGTCCTGGTAACGGCTTAAATACGGTTTGATTTCTGTACATGTTAACGTCGTCATATTGCCCTCACATTTAAAACATTCTTCTGCTTACTTTCTTGCATATTTTCTTGAAGCCCCGGGTTCAAAATGGATTGAATTTCATTTTTTAAATTGCTTTTGGCCCTGGATATCAGGGTTTCGATTTTGGGAACAGACCATCCCGTGATGTCCTCGATGCGCTTGTACGAGAAATCCAGGTATACTTTCAACACCAGGGCGATGCGCTGGTTTTCGTTCAGGTTTTTCAATGCCGCGGTCATCATCTGTTCTTGCCGGATTTTCTCCATGGCGGCGTATTGGGTTTCCTCGGTTCGGAAGACCTTATCTTCGGTGTTATCCGGCTGGAAGCCGGAAAAAAAACGGACCCGTTTCTGTTTCTTGATGTGGTTGAGTGTAAGGTTTTTGGCCACGGTAAAGATAAATGCCTGGAAATTATCCTGGGTTTTGTACCTCGGGATGGTTTCATAGACTTTTAGAAACGTATCCTGGGCAAGGCTCCGGGCTTCATCGTGATCGAATATCATTTTATGGATAAAGTTGATTATTTTATTTTTATATCGGTCGATAAGGATTTCATAGTTCCGGGTGTTGCCCTCCCGGACCGAACGTACGATGTCGTCATCTGAGAAAATCGGAGTATCTTGTGTCACGTTGGTATTATAACAGATTTCAAATTAAAATCTTGCAAGAATTTATTTTCTATGCCTTCGGCGACCAGAACCCTTTTTGAAAAAAGGGTTCTGGACTCCCAAAAACTTTTGTTGAAAAAACTACTTGCGATAGAGAATAGAAAAACGCCGCTTTACACGGTTGCCTTCACCGTCTACGACCTCCAAACGGTGAACTCCCACCGGAAGCTGAAAGGCCATTTTGTGCTTCCCTATTGTTACTCCCCGATACACGTTATCGATATACCAGAAAACCTTCCTCCCCGATACACGGTGCGCCACCGTAAACGTCACCCCCTGCAGCTCCCCCCCATACTCCCGCGGAATCCAAATCCGCGCATTGGGGACAGGATAGATCACCTGGATCGGGTTCCCCTCATCCAACCCCGGACAATCCCCCTTGTGTGGCGGGACCTCCGAAACCATCACACCCGACTCCCGCAAATACTGAGTCACATCCGGCGGATAGATCAATCTCTTCTCTTTCTCATATTTCCCCGGCTCCCAACACAACGAACATACCTCGTATTTCTTCCCCTCCCCCGACGTGACATAAATCCCTTTGTGAAAGGGACACCGTTTCAACGGCGTTTTCACCCTGGGCGAATCCACAATATACGTACGCTCACAATCCGGCCCCGCCAAAAATCCCGTGTCCATACACAACGTCACCGGCATCAAATCCCCCGCCGGCCTCTCGAACCAACTCCTCTCATAGGACTTCGGGAGAAAATTGAAGATATCGAACATCAACGGCGCCGCACACTGCGCGCCCGAAAGATTCGAGTTCCCTTCACCATCGAAATTCCCCACCCAAACCGCAATCGTCCAGGACGGACTCACTCCCACCGCCCAACCGTCCCGCTGACCGTAACTCGTCCCCGTCTTCCACGCAAGGGGAAACTGGTTCCGGTATTGTTCCCAATAATATTCCGCCCCCGGACGTTTTAATTCTTTTAATACGTTCAACGTCAGCCAACTCGCCCCCGGACTGAACAATCGCACCTCCCCATGCCCCGGGGAAATCGAATTACCGTCGTTACCCCCCGGGAAAACGATCAACGGGGAAAATTTCCCACCGTTTCCCAGGCCGCGGTAGAGCATCGCCAGGTCGTAGAGAGTCGTTTCCGCTCCCCCCAGGACCAACGTTAACCCGTACTCGTCCGGCTCCCGAAAAATCGTCGATACTCCCGCCGTTTTCAAAAATACATAAAACTTGTAAAGGCCGTAGGCATTCAATAACCGGACCGCCGGTACGTTCAACGAACGGATCAACGCCTCTTTCGCCGTCACCAACCCGCTGTACCTCTTATCCGCATTGGACGGTGAAAACGCCCCGAAATACGACGGTACATCCCGTATCGCCGTGGACGGCAGGATTAACCCCTCATCCATGGAAAGCGCATACAAAAACGGCTTTAATATCGAACCCGACGAGCGCGGCGCCGTCACACCGTCCACCTGCCCCCCCGCGCCGCTGTCGAAAAAATCCTGGGAACCCACATAAACCCTTACTTTCCCCGTTCCCGTCTCCACCACGATCGCCGCGCCGTTTCGTACCCCCATCGAGTTCAGGTAATTTAAATACGTTTTCATCATCCCTTCCACCGGCACCTGGTATTTTTTCAGGATCGTCGTGCGAATGAACCGGGACGCCGGCCCATACCGGACCTGCAGTGTCCGGGCCAGGTGCGGCGCGTTGAGAAAAAAAGGTTCCGCGTCCCCCGGCACCGGTTCCGCCAGGCTCGATCCGTAGGTTTCCGCATCGATTATCTTTTCCTTCAACAGGGTGTTTAACAGCACGTTTCGTTTCTTAATAAGGCGTTCCCTGTTCACCAGGGGAGAGATCAGGCCCGGCGCGTTGGGAAGCACCGCCAGCGTCGCCGCCTGGCTCCAGGTCAACCGGTGGGGCGGCCGGTTGAAGTATTTCATCGATGCCGCGTAATAGCCGACAATATTACCCCCGTAGGGGGCGTGGTCGATGTACATCTTGAATATCTCGTCTTTCGAGTAATTGATCTCCAGCTTCAGTGCCTGGAGGATTTCCAGGAGCTTGTTCGGTACCGTTCGTTTCCGTTTGAACGCCAGCCGTATCACCTGCATGGACAGCGTACTGGCCCCGCTTTTCACCTTCCCCGCGGAAATATTTTGAAACAGCGCCCGGACCAGTGAAACCGGGTTAACACCGGGGTGTCGATAAAAGTGCCGGTCCTCGAATTGGATGACCGCTTTTTTTAATTTCTCCGGCACCGGCAGCTCGTTTTGCGGCGGGAAATGCCATTGTTGATCGTTGTTGAGAAATGCTCTCAGGATGTCGCCGTTTTCATCCGTTACCACCGTACTGTAGTTATTCTCGAA
>Ga0210082_1000095_pt1 | contig 18458 bp, 14 predicted proteins | sample White_ThreeSqA_D_2_FD_185592 | JGI IMG/M metagenome (GOLD analysis project Ga0210082, IMG submission 185592) | Wetland microbial communities from the San Francisco Bay, California, USA, that impact long-term carbon sequestration -... | ecosystem: Environmental > Aquatic > Marine > Wetlands ... | reverse complement strand
TCTACCACACCGGGCGCTTTTTTAATAGGCTCCCCGCGCCGCGGGGCCCCTGGACCCCCGAAAAACTTTTTATTAAGTTAATATCATTTCCAGGAATCGCAATCTACCGATTCTTCCAGTTCGCCGGACAATTGAAACACCTTCATGAATTTCCGGTCGATGCGGTCCTTTAACTTAAACGCCAACGAACCGCCAAACACCAACGACTTCCGAACCAAAACGGCGGTACCGTCACCCAGGTTGAAAATCAACAAGTAAACCTCCTGCGGCTTGAATTCCCGGAAATCGCCGCCCGAAAGCGCCGCCTCCAGGTTGTGCAGCAAGATGGGGTTCTGCCGCACGGCGAAAACGCCGACCCGGTCCAACGGACGCGGTTCGAAACGGATACAATCGCCGCCCCCGAAGATCCCCGGGTATTTCACCGACTGCAAATACCCGTTCACCGACAACCCGCCGTCCGGCCCCGTGGGTATCCCCGATTCCGCGAACAACGCCGACGGTTTCGTCCCCGTGGCCACGAACGCCACATCGAAAGGCACTTCCTCACCGTTAACCATGTGAAATACCTCGCCCGTATTCCTGTCCACCGCCGCGTCTTCTTTCAAGACGATACCCCTTGCCGTCAAACTCTTAACCACTCTTTTCCTTACCTTCGCCGGGAAACGGTGTAAGATTTTCCCCCTGGAGATCAGGGTAACCGCGGCGTCGCCCTCTTTATCGTGAACGAGCCGCCAGGCATTGGCCGCCATTTCCACCCCGGCAGGACCGCCGCCCACCACGACAATATCGACCGGACCTTTTTTCAAAAGTTCCAATATCCTGCACCGGGCCGTAAACATATTTTCCACAGGTTTCACTTTGAATACATTGTCGAAAGAAGCGTCCACCGGTCCCGTATCGATCTCGCTGCCCGTATTGAAGGAAACCACATCGTAGTCCACACTCTTACCGCTTTTCAACCTGAGCACCCGTTTCGCCGGGTCAACGGATAAAACGTTGTCCTCGATAAACTCGCCGCCCCGCGTTTCGGTCAACCGTTTCACATTAAAACGGATTTCCCGGGGCGTGTACAGACCGGAAAGCATGCCGGGACTCATCCCCGAATAATAATGATAGGCACCGGAACTGATCACTGTTACGTTGTGTCCCTTTTCGGTGTAACGGGCCAGGTTCGTAATGGCCGTCAAATGCGCGTGCCCGGCGCCGATAAACACCAAATGTCTACCCATATAATTCCTCCATAAGAATCGATTTAATTATTCTTATCCCTGAACGATTTGATAACCGGATTGATAGGAGAGACGGCAATGGAATCGGCGATATCGCTTTCCCTGCCCCGGTCGTCCACCGAGGTTACGGTATATTGGTACTCGATCTTTTCCGTTCCCACACGGTCGTAATATTCGTTATTGTCCTGCGCCGCCGCACTGTCGATGAGGGAATAGACCGTCTCGTCGCTTCGTTTCCTGTAAATATTGTATTGAACGATATCGGCCCCTCGGGCCGCATTCCCCGGGTTGCGGTTCCAGGTGACCCGGGTCACATATTGGATGGTAAACACATTCCGGTTCTCCAATATCTCGTAAGCGATATTCAACGGGGGTAACAACCCCAGGACATTCACCGTGCCCGATGCCGTGGCGGAATCGCCGTCATCGTCGTAAACCGTCAATATGATCTCATAAAGTCCCTTTTCGGCAAACGTATGGGTCGTCACCGCCCCGCCCCCGGTCTGCTCGCCGCCGAAATCCCATTCATACTGCACCACCTGCCCGTCCACATCGTAAGACAACGATGCATCGAAGGTAACTGTCAGCGGGTAGAGGCCGTCTTTGGGAGAAAAATCAAACACCGCCGCCGGCGGCTCGTTGGGCCGTTCCACCACGATCGGGTGAGACGTGCTCCCGGTCTTGCCGTCATTGTCCGTAACGGTTAATGTAACGGTGTATTCGCCTTCATTTTGAAAGGTATGCACCGCCGTTTGCCCTGTACCGGTGGTGCCGTCGCCGAAATTCCACCGGTAATGGGTGATGCTGCCGTCCGCGTCGCCGGATTCGGAACCGTCGAAAGTCACGGTCAGCGGCGCGTTGCCCGTCTGGGGGGAAAAGGTGAAACGCGCGGTAGGCGCATTGCCGCCGGGACCGCCTTCCTCTTCCACCAGCAGGAGGTAAACCGCATCGTCTTTTTCCGCGAAGGCAACGGCGGCGAAAAAACGGTCGGGGGCCAGGTCCGCGCTCTGCTTGGTGGGGCTGTGACCGTAGGTCTCGGAAAAGAAAGAGAAACCGCCCCATTTGCCGTTTTGCCGCCAATTGTAGCTGATGTTCTTACCCCCGCTCCATCCGCCTTTTTGCATGGTCACGAGGACATTGTCGGAATTCACGGCCGCGATCTCGCAGAAATGGTAGGTCTCGAAGTTATTGGGATCGGATACGATGCGGGGCGCGTCGAAACCGGAACCGTTCCATTTCCGGTACAGCAGCCGCCGTGTGGAGCCGAGGTTGTGGAAGAAAACGATATGGGGGATATTCGCATTGTCCAGGCTCATGCGGGGTCTCTGGGTGGTTTCGCCGTATTCGAGGCTTACCCAGGGTTCCCATGTGCTGCCCCGGCTGTTGGGGCGGCGTTGGTAGGCGATGGTGTATATATCCTCGCCCGGTTCCTTGTATTGCCAGACGATGTGAACATTATTCGAATCCACGGCCACGTCCGCGTGTTTGGAGCGTCCGCCGAGGGGGAAATCCTCGAAACTGACATTGTCCCCGTATTTACCGATAAAAATACATTTGGCCGCGTTCCAATACATGAATACGACGAAAACGTTTCCCGACTCATCCACCGCGATGCGCAGGTCTTCGATATTTACCGCGTTATCCACCTGGCCGAAGGTCGAGACCGCGGACCAGGAACTGCCGTTAAAGTACCGGTATTTGATGACATGGGTACTGCCCGTCTGGTCGCACCAGGCCGCGTGGATGTGGCCGTTCGAGGGGATGGCGATTTCCGGTTCGTAGGAGTAGGCCGAAGATTCCGAGAGGTTTTTAACGAAAGCGACTTTCCCGTTTTCATACTTGCCGATATGGATATCGCTTCCGCCGGAGCTTTCGTTTTTCGCTTCGTAGGCGACATATATCGCGCCGGTGGGGCTGATTGCCACTTCGGGTTTGAAATAGCCCGTATTGGGAGCTTCGGCGATCTTAATAAGTGTTTCCTCCGCCCGGAGAGGAAGAAGGAGTGCCGCCAGCCCCCACAACATATAAATCCAGGCATATGCTTTCATTTTATCCATGAGAACTCCTGTTGTTTTCAAAGTTTAGTTATAACCGATATGGAAATTAATTTCAAGCCCCCTGGAAGGGACTTTAATGGAGTGACTTTAAGTGCCGGGCAAGATGTGTGTTCCCCACTGAACGGGCAGGCTTTATTCCGTTGGGGCTTGATTGTAGAAATTAAAACGTTTATAATGAGAAATACGATTTTTTTAAGAAAACCGTATAAGGAGCCTTCAATGAATAAGAAAACCTTTGAGGTCATTATTTTGAACGGCAGACCCGCGGCGGGTAAATCCGAGGTTATCGATTATTTGAAACAAATCCCGGTGGACGAACGAATGGAACGTTACCATGTCGGCGAATTCGTGGAGATCGACGATTTCCCGTTTCTCTGGGAGGATTTTGAAGATGACGACCTCCGGGAAGAGATGGGCTTGCCCCGTTTGATTTCCAACCGTACCTTCGAGTACAGGGGAAAGACCTATGACGGGTATGTGTTTAAAGAAAAATCGTACTGGAATTTTTTGATCAAAAAGATCAACCACTCGTATACAAAGCTGCTCCGGGACCGCCCGGATTTTCATAAGAACCGCAAGACCGCGATTCTCGAGTTTGCCCGCGGTTCCGAGCACGGCGGGTTCAAGACGGCGTACGATCATCTTTCCGATGAGATCCTTCGAAAGGCGGTGACGCTTTACATCAAGGTGGATTTCGAGGAGTCCATGCGTAAGAACCGGCGGCGGTACAACCCGGACAAACCGGATTCGGTGCTCGAGCACGCATTGGAAGACTTAAAAATGGAGATGTTGTATAAAGAGTCGGATTGGGAGGGATTTGCCTCTGACCCGGAATACCTGGCTGTGAAAGAATTCAAAGTGCCTTACGGCGTATTCGACAACATGCCGGAGAAGACGGACAGGCCCGGGGTATTGGGTGCGCATTTGGAAGAGGTATTGACGAGGTTGTGGCGGGTATATACCGGGAGGTAATATTATGTTTGAATTCTTGCCTGAATGGGTTACGAGATTTTCACCGATCTTGATTCTTTTGGTGGTGGTCACGATCGTTATCGCGCGGCTGCCGAAGATCGATGTGGGGCATACGAAATCGTTTCGCAGGCGCAGGGTATTGAACTGGCTGCCTCTTGGTTTGACGTATGCGTTTTTATACATGGCGCGTTACAATCTCACGGTCAGCAAATCGGCGTTCGAGTCTATCAGGGGGGCCGGGGACGCAGGCATGATGGGAAATGATGTCTTCGGCATCATTTTCGGAGTGGGTACGGTGATTTACGGGTTCTCGTTTATCATAAACGGGCCGTTAACCGACCGGTTCGGCGGGCGGTTTTCCATCCTGGTGGGTGCGGGTGGTGCGCTTGCCGCGAATTTATTGATGGGTTTGGCAACGCTTTCGATACTTAACGGGGGACCGGGTCATGAGTTCATAATCGCTAACTTCGGTATTGTGTTTTCGATTCTTTACGGTCTTAATATGTACTTTCAGAGTTTTGGAGCGGTAGCGATTGTGAAGGTGAATGCGTCCTGGTTTCACGTGCGTGAGCGTGGGGTTTTCGGCGCGATTTTCGGTATCCTCATTTCCCTCGGTATTTACTTCGCGTTTGATTGGGGTAAAATGGTCCTGGATAGTTTCGGGTTGGCGTGGGTGTTCCTGGTACCGGCGATTTTGCTTGGTGTATTCTGGTTGATCGAGTTTTTTCTTGTCAAGAATACGCCGGGGGAGGCGGGGCAGAAGGATTTCGATACGGCGGATGCGTCTTCGGGTGATGACGGCCCCCCACTCGGAGCGGTCAAGGTGTTTAAGTTGATGTTGAAGAACCCGATCATTATGACGATAGCGGTGGTGGAATTTTGCAGCGGTTTTTTGCGTCAATCCATAATGCAGTGGTTTCGTACGTTTGCCAAGCAGACCAATGATATCCTGAGTCTTAAGGGTGATTTTGTTTATGAGAACTGGGGACTGCTTCTCTGCTGCGCGGGGATTTTGGGTGGTGTTGTGGCGGGTGTCATTTCGGATCATGTGTTCGGTTCGCGGCGCGGGCCGGTTGCGGCGTGGTTGTACGGGTTTATGTTGACGGGAGCGGTGGTGCTTACGTTTATATACAAGACCCCGGTTGTCGGGTTTATGGTCATTGCGATGTCCATGGCTGTTATCGGTGTCCATGGGATGTTATCGGGTACGGCGAGCATGGATTTCGGGGGCAGGCGGAATGTGGGTATAGCGGTAGGTATCATCGATGGGTTTGTATATTTGGGGACGGCGTTCATGTCGTTTACGTATGCGTTTTTATTGCCGCAGGAGCAGTTGGATGCGGCGGGGAAGATTGTCGGTCCCGCGACGAATCCTGATAATTGGTTGGCCTGGCCCGTTGCGATGATCCCGATTGCGGCGATCGGTTTAATACTTGCAATCCGAGTCTGGCACGCCTACCCCCAGGCCAAAGGAAAAAAGGCATAAACAAACATATAGATTCTACTTATATATGAGGAAAAGAATGAATGAAAACATAAAAAAATTATTGGACGCGGCGCGAAAAGCAAAAGAAAATGCGTATGCTCCTTACTCTCATTTTCACGTGGGAGCGGCGCTGATGACCGAGGACGGGAACATCTATTCCGGCTGTAACGTGGAAAACACCTCCTACGGCCTCACCATCTGCGCCGAACGGAACGCCATTTTTAAAATGGCCGCCGAAGGTAAACGTCTGATATCGGAAATCCTCGTGATCGGCGATACCGAAGAATTCTTACCCCCCTGCGGCGCCTGCCGGCAGGTAATCGCCGAATTCTCGGAAAAAGAGACCCCGGTCTACATGTGCAACAAAAACGGCGACGTTAAACAATCCACAGTGGATGACATCATCCCCTATTCCTTTACCCTGAAACAATGAACGATAAAAATAACAATTACAATATTTATGAAATCATCTCCAAAAAAAGAGACGGCGGCGAACTGACCACCGACGAAATCCAATCCTTCATCGACCGGTACGTAAGCGGCAGTATCCCCGATTACCAGGCCGCCGCCCTGCTGATGGCCATCTACATCCGCGGCATGACCCCCCGTGAATCCGCGGACCTCACGCGTATAATGATGCTCTCCGGCGACCTGATCTCCCTCGACGGTATCGACGGTAAAAAGATCGATAAACACAGTACCGGCGGCGTGGGCGACAAGATCAGCTTTGTCGTCGCACCCCTGGTGGCCGCCTGCGGCGTAAGAGTCCCCATGCTCTCCGGGCGTTCCCTGGGACACACCGGCGGTACACTGGATAAACTCGAATCCATCCCCGGTATGAATGTCTTTCTTAATACCGAAACTTTCAAACACGTGCTCCGGGACGTGGGCATGGTGATTTGCGGTCAAACGGAAAATGTGGTTCCCGCGGACCGGAAATTGTACGCCCTCAGGGACACGACGGCAACGGTCACCAGTATTCCCCTGATCTGTGCCAGTATCATGAGTAAAAAGCTGGCGTTGGGGACCGACGGTATGGTGTTGGATGTAAAAACCGGCAGCGGTGCATTTATGAGACGGTTGGATGATTCGATCGAACTGTGCAAGACTATGGTGGACATCGGGAACCGTTCCAGCCGTGTTACTATCGGTTTGATTACGGACATGGACCAACCGTTGGGGAAGAATGTGGGTAATTCTTTGGAGATCATCGAATCCCTTGAAGCATTAAAGGGTAATGGCCCGGAAGATACCATGGCGGTGACCTTTTCCCTGGGTGCGGCCATGCTGGTGGCGGCGGGTGTGGAGACGGATTATGACCGGGCATTGCAGACATTGGAAAAGGTACTGACTTCCGGGAAACCCCTGGAAATATTCCGAAAATTCATTGCGGCCCAGGAGGGGAATCCGGCGGTGTGTGACGATTACTCGCTGCTGCCCCAAAGTAAGCACCGGGTGGCGCTTGCGGCGGAAAAGGAAGGGTTTATAGCGGGGATCGATGCTTACGAAGTGGGTATGGCCGCCATCGATATCGGTGCCGGGCGCAGGCAAAAGGAAGATACCATCGATCATAGTGCGGGGTTTGTTTTCGATAAAAAGGTGGGTGATAAAGTAAAGCCCGGCGACACGATTCTTACCATTCACACCAATAACACGGAGAGTATCGACGGGGCCAAAGTCAGGTTGACCAATGCCATCACAATAGCATCGAAAAAGCCGAAAGAACGAAAGAAAATCCTATACCGGGTAGACAGAGACGGCTTGAAAGCACTCTAAAAAAAGAAAAAAGGGAAATAATCTCTTTAAAAAACACATTAACACCGGACCTATATCTGCCTCACGGCAGATGATGGTCCGGTGGCGGGGACCCTATAGTGTGCTTATATTCTCCCTGCGGAATTAAATCATTTCATTGCTCTCTTAAGTTTTAGAAGGGGTCCCCGCAAAAAACATTAAAAATAAAATGCCTCCGGCGGCTCTCCGAGGGCCAGGGGGCTCTTTTGAAAAACCGCCCCCTGGACCCCCACAAAACTTTTGTTTAAGATGCGAGCGACTTGCCGGGTTTATGGCTCTTTATTTTTCTCCAACAACCTGATATACTATACGCTGATTTTTATGAAGCGAGGATACGAAATGATGAATATAAATCGTGTTATAGTGATCGTTCTGGACAGCGTGGGCGCCGGTGAAATGCCCGATGCCGCGGAATTCGGCGACTCCGGCGCAAATACCCTGGCACACGTCGCCCAATATAAAAACGGACTCAATCTCCCCAATATGCAAAAAATGGGCCTGGGAAACATTATCCCCATTCAAGGCGTCACACCCACAAAAACCCCCACCGCCGCCCACGGCATCATGAAAGAAGCCTCGGGCTCAAAAGATACCATGGCCGGACACTGGGAAATGATGGGACTGACTGTCGATAAACCCTTCCCCACCTACCCCGGCGGCTTCCCAAAAGAGATCATGAACAAATTCTATAAATCCACCGGCATCCCGAACGCCCTCGGCAATAAAGCCGCCTCAGGCACGGTCATCATCGAAGAACTGGGCGAAGAACATATTAAAACCGGTTTCCCCATCGTCTACACCTCGGCCGACAGCGTCTTCCAGATCGCCGCCCACGAAACAGTGATCCCCGTCGATAAACTCTACGAAATATGCGAAAAATCCCGCAAAATCTGCGACGAATACCGGATCGGCCGCGTCATTGCCCGCCCTTTCATCGGCAAAAAAGGAAACTTCACCCGAACAGCCAACCGGAAAGATTACCCCATGGACCCACCGGGCGAAACCGTACTGGATGAACTAAAAAAAAATAATTTCCCGGTAATGGGAATCGGGAAGATCGAAGATATTTTCGCGGGTAAAGGCATCACCCGCGCGATTCATACAAAAAACAACCACCACGGCATGGAATGCCTGATGAACGAATTATCCGTTACAAAGAACGGCCTGATATTTATTAACCTGGTGGATTTCGATATGGTATTCGGCCACCGGAACAATGCCGAAGGCTACGGGACGGCATTGGAAGAATTCGATGTACAATTGGGTGAATTCCTTCCCATGCTCCACGAAGACGATCTATTGATCATAACCGCGGACCACGGCTGTGACCCGACCTTCCGGGGCACGGACCATACACGGGAATATGTGCCCCTGCTGGTCTATTCCGAAAAACTGGAACCCCGGGCATTGGGGACACGGGAGACCTTCGCGGATATCGGCGCCTCAATCCTGGAATTATTCGGTCTCCCCCATACTTTCCCGGGAAAATCGTTTTTCTAAACAAAAGTTTTTGGAGGTCCAGGAACCTTTTTTCAAAAAGGTTCCTGGCCGCCGGAGGCATAGAAAACAAGGAGACATTATGCAACTATACGATCGAATCAACGAGAGTGTCAATTTCATTAAGAACCGGACGAAAGTATCGCCGGAAATCGGGGTGGTATTGGGCTCGGGATTGGGGGAGTTTGCCGATACCCTTGAAGAGAAAACCGTTATCCCTTACGGCGAAATCCCGCACTTTAAAAAAGTCAGCGTCGTGGGACATGCGGGTCGGTTGGTAATCGGTAAGGTGAGGGACAAGCCCATTGCGGTAATGCAGGGACGTTACCATTATTATGAAGGTCACGATATCGGCGACGTGGTTTTCCCCGTGCGGGTGTTGTGCGGCCTGGGCATCGGGAAACTTTTGCTGACCAATGCCGCGGGCGGCATTAATTCCATGCTGGAAGCGGGGGACTTGATGATCATTCGCGACCATATCAACATGATGGGCGTGAACCCGCTTCGGGGTGAGAACGATGATCGGTTGGGACACCGTTTCCCGGACATGAGTCATGTTTACGATGAAGGTATGACCGGCATTATCGCGGAAAGGATGCGGGATATGGGTCTGGGAGTCAAGAAGGGTGTTTATCTGGCCTTGAGTGGACCGTCGTACGAGACGCCTTCGGAAATCCGGATGCTTTCCGTGTTGGGTGCCGATGCCGTGGGTATGTCTACCGTTCCCGAGGCCATCGCGGCGCGGCATATGGGTGTAACGGTTGCCGGGATATCCTGTGTCAGTAACCTGGCGGCGGGAATTTCCAAAACGCCGTTAAGCCACGATGAAGTAACCGAAACCGCCAACCGGGTCAAAGGTGATTTCATCAGACTCCTGACCTCGATAATCCCGTCTTTCTAACCCCGTGGTAAACGATAACAGGCAATCGTTTTTACAGGGAGTCCGGGGTTTGTAAGGTGGTGAAATACTCGAGTTAAATGGTAATAACAAAATACATCAAAACCAGCACTAAGATGATCTTTGCCACGTTGGAGCGGATGGAAATCCGTCTGGGCATGTCGGGCTTTTCGGGTACCAGGTACGGGTACACCCAGGTCAACCCGATAATAACCCCAACGGCAATAAAAAGGCCGATCTTGACCACCCCGTCCCAGCTATTCTCTCTTAAAAATCCATATACTTGTTCAAACATTCTATTTTTCCCCGGGTTTTCTATCTTTTTACTTACGGATTATCTATTATAGCATTTTTTCAAGTCTTTTGCAAGCATGCGGTTGAATACGCGGGCCCCCTTGAGCGACAGATGGGAATTGGTTTTCCCGTAACCGCCGTCAAGGAAATATGCGGTATTGGACAACCGGAATTTGTCCGGCCGGTTGTAATCGAAAAGGACTACATTGGGGAAAGGTTCGATGAGTTCGCGGATATCCTTAAGAAACGCTTCCCGCTGGAAATTACTCTCATAGGTACCGATGTATTCGGGAAGGATAACCAATGCCACGGTGACCCGGTCTTTCTCCAACTCCCGGAGCAGCTCGATAAACCAGGTCCCTTCTTCGCCCGGATAGGGGACGTATTCAAAGGTCTTAAAACGGGAGGGTTTCCGAGGGTTTATGGGTTCCTGCTTCGACTTTCCATAGCCGATAAAGGGATCGATGACGGGAATGTTTTTCCTTCGATCAAGACCGGGATGAACCTCCTTCTCCCGGTTCAACGCATATGTCTCCAGGATATTGGTGAGCAGCCCGTCGATCCGGTTTTTGTTACTGATGAGCAGCGAAACACCGGCGGCGGGTTTTCGTTCCTCGTCTCTGGCAATGTATTGCATAAAGAGCGGATCGGATTCCTTTTTGAAAATGAAGTAATCCAGGCCGTATATAACGACTTTCGGGGTTCCGGCTAACTTTTTGTATTCGTTGTAGAAAAGATAGTTGAACCTGGGTTTTGTCTTTCCACGGGCGATTTTAAATGCGTTTTGTCCCAACCGCTTGTGTATATAATAGGGATGGATCCCGCGGTGGGTACGGGAAGAACCCATGATAAGGGTATTGTATGTGCCTTTGGGAAGCTTCAAAACGTTCCTGTTAAAGTTCCGCTTCCTGGTAAACAACGAAGCAAAATCCTTTTTTTTATAAAAGGCATTTTCCTCCAGCCGGATAAGGTAAAAAAGTGCCCGGTCGAATACAAAAAGGCTGAGCACAAAAACAAGAACATAAACAAGATAACGTATATTCTTCGACACCGGATTATTCGTTTCCTTATAAAATAGTAAATTCCAGTATAGCAGGATCCATACGGATGTCAAGCCCGGAAAACCTCCATGCATGAAGTTGAACATACAAAAAAAATAATTTATACGGCTATTGACAATTGCACGTAAAGTTTTTATAATAATAATGATGAGTAGGAGGCTGTGTCATGAAAGAAGTATCTGTCAAGAGATTTGTCTTGTCGAGAGAAACGGTTGCCAATCTCAACATGCTGGAATTGAGCAACGTTAAAGGCGGCCAGGTAACCAGGTATTGTGACACCGGTGATAATTGTACCTTCGGCTGCACCGGTCCCGCTGTCACCCCCGGCACCAGGTGTTGTTAGTTAATCGATTCCGGTACTTACGGGAACCGGACGTTTCGTATTACCGCCAGGTTTCTTTTCCCGTGGTACTCTTCTACCTCCTTTTATTTCCCTCAAAAAAAATTTATATAATTTTCCTTGACAATTGTACCCGAATAAGTTATGTTATCACGATGCAAAATTTTCAGCAAACGTTTACCCGTATAAATGTGCCGTGCCCTGGATTACCGGCACGTCGTTTTAAAACGGGATTTTTATTTAAAAGTATACAATTTATACAAAACAATCAAGTGAGGAAAGAACAATGAAGAAAAATGAAATGAACAGAACGATTTTGCGAATGCTATTATTAATTTTCCTGATCGCTCCCGGTTTGGTCCTGGTGGGCCAATCGGCGCCCACCGCGGTAACCGGTACCGCCTCCGGGGAGACTGCATACGAAGCCACCCTGAACGGTACGGTGAATGCCAACGGCGCAAGCACCACCGTCACTTTCGAGTACGGTACGGACACGGGCTACGGTATTACTTACACGGCGGACCAGAGCCCGGTCGGCGGGAGTACGGACACGGCGGTGAGCGTGACCGTTTATGAACTTTCGCCCAATACGACTTACCATTACCGGGTCGTGGCGGTAAACGCTTACGGTACCACTTACGGCGCGGACATGACCTTTACTACGCTTCCGCTCCCCCCTTCGGTATTGACCAACCCGGCCTCGTCCCTCGGGGTGGATAGTGCAACGTTAAACGGTGCGGTAAATCCCCACGGTGTGAGTGCCGACGTCACCTTCGAGTATGGGACGGACACGAGTTACGGGACCACGGTCACCGCGGATCAAAGCCCGGTGAGCGGTGATTTAGCCTACGCCGTGAGCAAAAGTATTTCCGGCCTTTCCGGCGGCATCACCTATCATTACCGTGTGGTGGCGGTCAGCGCGGGCGGCACGACTTATGGCGGCGATTCGACGTTTACCCTTACGGCCTCAGCGCCCACGGCCGTTACGGATGCGGCCACTGCCGTGGGCAGTGTAACCGCCACATTGAACGGTACGGTAAATGCGAACGGTACGGAGACCACGGTCACTTTCGAGTACGGGCTCAACACCCTGTACGGGAGAACGGCTACCGCGGCCCAGAGTCCATTGACCGGGGACACCGATACGGCGGTAAGCAAAGTTGTGGACGATGTATTGCCCAACACCACCTATCATTACCGTGTGGTGGCGGTCAGCGCGGGCGGTACGACCTACGGCGCGGACATGACCTTTACTACCCTTCCTTCCCCCCCGACTGCCGTAACCGGCGCGGCTTCGGCGATAGGGACGACCACGGCCACGTTAAACGGTACGGTGAATGCCAATGACGGCAGCACTACCGTGACCTTCGAGTACGGAACGAATACGGGGTACGGTACCACGGTCCCGGCGGACCAGAGCCCGGTGACCGGTTCGACAGATACCGCCGTAAGCGCGAACCTTACGGGGCTTACCGACGGCGTCACCTATCATTACCGTGTGGCGGCAACCAATGCGGGCGGTACGACTTACGGCGCGGACATGACCTTTACCACCGGCGTAACCCCCCCCACTGCCGTTACCACTGCAGCCACCGGGGTAAGCGCGCCCGATGCCGTGTTGAACGGTACCGTGAATGCCAACGGCAGCAGCACTTCCGTAACCTTCCAATTCGGCAATAACACCGACTACAACAGGACCGTGGGTGCGGTCCCCGATACGGTGACCGGTTCCTCGGACACGGGGGTCAGCGCGTCCATTTCCGATCTGGTTTCGAACATGACATATCATTTCCGGGTGGTGGCCACCAACCTGGGCGGTACGACCTATGGTTCGGACCTGACCTTTACCACCGGAGCCGGTCCCGCGGTTACCACCGAAGCAGCGTCGGCTGTGGGGCCCCACAGTGCCGTTCTGAACGGTACGGTGAATGCCGGTAACGACAGTACCACCGTGACCATCGAGTACGGTTTGACCGCGGCCTACGGCACCACGGTAACGGCCGATGAGAGCCCGGTCACCGGCACCGCCGACACCCCGGTCGGTAGCACCGTTACTTCTCTTACCCCCAGCACGACGTATCATTATCGCGTTGTGGGACAGAATGCGGGCGGTACCACTTACGGCGCGGACATGACTTTTATCACCGGGGCTGCCGATCCCGGTGCGCCCACGGCCGTCACATCACCCGCCACCGGGTTGGGAGCCACCACGGCCACACTGGCGGGCAGTGTCGAATCTAAAAATCACAGTACCACCGTCACCTTCGAATACGGCCTCGATACCTCGTACGGTACCACGGTAACGGCCGATCAAAGTCCGGTTATCGGTGAAATTGCCTCTTACGTCAGTTCGTCCCTTACCGGTTTGACCCCCGGTACCTACTATCATTACCGGGTCGTGGCGGTAAACGCTTACGGCACCTCTTACGGCGCGGACGAAACGTTTTACACCGCGGCACCCAGTGCGCCTACCGTGGCTACCGATGCCGCCACTTCCGTGGGGACCGGCAGCGCGGTGCTTAACGGTACCGTGAATGCCAATAATACTGCTGCTACCGTCCAATTCCAGTACGGTTTGACCACCTCGTACGGTTCCTTTATTGTTGCCGCTCAAAGTCCGGTTACCGGTATCGCCGACACCCCGGTCAGCGCGGCCATTTCCGGTTTGAGCAACAACACCACCTATCATTACCGGGTATTTGCGTTAAGCACATACGGTATCGTATATGGTGCGGATATGACCTTTACCACCGGGTCCTCGGCCCCAACGGCCGTCACCGGCGCGGCATCTTCGGTAGGTTCCGGCACGGCAGTGGTAAACGGTATTGTGAATGCCAATAATACAAGCACCACGGTAACTTTTGAGTATGGCCTGAATACGGGCTACGGTCAGGTGGTGACGGCGGACGAGAGCCCGGTCACCGGGAATTCCGACACCGCGGTCAGCAGCGGTCTGACAAGACTGCTCCCCAACACGACGTATCATTACCGGGTGGTGGCGCAGAACACGAACAATACGGTCTACGGCGCGGACATGACCTTTACCACCACGGGTTTGGCCCCGACGGCCACCACAAATGCGGCGACCGCGGTGACCGCCACCGGGGCCACGCTGAACGGTACGGTGAATGCGAAAAACGACAGCACCACCGTCACCTTCGAGTACGGTTTAACCACGGCTTACGGCACCACGGTGACGGCCGATCAAAGCCCGGTGAGCGGGAATTCCGATACGGCGGTGAGCAAGGCGATAACCGGTTTGACGACCAATACCCTGTATCACTACCGGGTGGTGGCTGCCAACGGTACCGGTACCGCTAACGGTTCGGACATGACTTTTTTCACAAGCGCGGCGGCACCCACGGCACAAACCCAGGCGGCCACCAATATCGGGAACACCACGGCCACGTTGAACGGTACGGTAAACGCGAATAACAACAGTACCACGGTGACCTTCGAATACGGCCCGACTACGGGCTACGGGCGGACCGTGACGGCGAACCAGAGCCCGGTCACGGGTTCCGCGGATACGGCGGTAAGTGCCGATATTTCCGAGTTGACGCCCAACTCGACGGTTCATTACCGGGTGGTGGCCTCGGCGAGTTCAGGTACGGCCTACGGCGCGGACATGACCTTTTTCACCGGCGCATCGGCGCCCACGGCCACCACGGCGGCGGCAACGGATATTGGGACTGAAAGCGCGGTGCTGAACGGCCTGGTCAATGCCAATAACGCCGACACCACGGTTACTTTCGAGTACGGTACGGATACGGGTTACGGGTTTGTCGTAACGGCGGACCAGGGCCCGGTGAGCGGTACGGTGGAAACGGCGGTAAGCGCGGGAATTTCGGGTTTGACGCCGGATACGATGTACCATTACCGGGTAAAGGCCGTAAACTTACAGGGCACGACCTACGGCGCGGACATGACGTTTACCACGGACATTGTGAGACTCCCCACGGTAACCACGGCGCCGGTGACCAAGATCGGTTTCACGACGGCGAAAAGCGGCGGTAATGTGACCGATGAGGGCGCGTCCCCGGTCTCGGCCAGGGGTGTCTGCTGGAGCACGGCCCCCAATCCCACTCTCGCGGATAATTTCACGGTCAACGATTACGGCCCCGGCCCGTTTAACAGTACGCTCAATCAATTGACCGAAAACACCACCTACTATGTCAGGGCCTATGCCACCAACTCCTACGGTACGGCCTACGGAGAGGAATTCGATTTCACCACCAACACGAAAGACGTCAAGGTCAAGATCAAACAGCCGAAAGAAGGAGCCGAAGTATCCGGGACGGTGAACATCAAGATTAACGCCAAGGGTAAGGCCGGTTCACAGTCCATCGCCAGGATTGACGTTTTCATCGACGATACGAAGATCGATGAACTCACCCGCGTACCGTTCAAAACGAATTGGGATACCACGGGTTACACCAACGGTATCCATACGATCAAAGCGGTGGCATACAATGAAGACAATGAGAGCTCCCAGGATGAGGTTACGGTAACGGTGAACAACTCGGAGTCCGTGGCACAGGAAATTTCGGTGAACCGTGACCGGCTTGTTTTTAACGCGGTCCCGAAAGGCAAGAAGAATTTTCATGTGACCGGTGCCCAATCGCTGCTGGTGGACAACAACGGCGGTATATTGGATTGGGACATCTCTTCGGATGAGGGTTGGCTTTCCGCCTCCCCGAACAAAGGAAAGGGATCGAAAATGATCGATGTTTCCGTGGACCCAACGGGTCTGGCGGCGGGGACCTATTCCGGTTCGTTAAAGATCGCGGCCCCCGATGCCTCCAACGGCACGGTTACGGTGGCGGTCCGGTTTACGGTTTCAGGTAACGAATCGTCCGCCGCTCCTTTCGGTGCGTTTGAGACACCGGTGGACGGCACTTCGGTGACGGGAAATATCCCGGTCACGGGCTGGGTGTTGGACGATATCGAAGTCACCGGCGTAACGATTTTCCGGGAACCGGTGGGCGGTGAAACCGGCGGTCTCAAGTTCATCGGTGAAGCAAACCTGGTGGACGACGCGCGGCCGGATATGGAAAGTACGTACCCGGATTACCCGTTGAGCTACCGGGCCGGATGGGGTTATTTACTGATGACCCATCTCCTCCCCAACCAGGGAAGCGGTTCCTTTACATTGGTTGCCGAAGCGGTGGACAAAGAAGGGAATACGGTCACCCTGGGCAGTAAGACGGTCACGGTTGACAATGCCGGTGAGGAAAGACCCTTTGGCGCCATCGATACTCCCGGGTATGGAGAGCATATTGAAGGCTCGAATTTCGTGAATTTCGGCTGGGCATTAACGCCGCAGCCCAATACGATTCCTACCGACGGTTCCACCATTTTGGTCTGGGTGGACGGTGTACCGCTGGGTCACGTGGTGTACAACCAGTACAGGGATGATGTTGCGTCCATGTTCCCGGGTTATAACAACAGCGGCGGCGCGGGCGGGTATTTCTACCTGGATACGACTTCGCTTTCCAACGGCGCTCACACCATCGCATGGTCGGTAACGGACGATGGAGGAAACAGTGAAGGCATCGGCAGCCGGTACTTCACTGTCGTTAATGCGGGGAACCCCGGTAAGAGCAAATCCTCCGGTACGGCAGCCGGCGCCGGCAATATGGAAGACCTCGGGCAAATGGTGCCCCGGCAGACAACGCAAAAGGAAACGGGTTTCATGAAGAGAGGTTTCCGTCCGGATGCGGGCTCCGAGGTATTGTTCACGGATGAGAACGGCATCGCCGGTGTGACGATCAGTGAAATGGAGCGTTTGGAAGTGGGATTGGGTAATCCCATTGCCGCGGCTTACCTAGTGACGGCCAACGGTGATTTAAAGAATCTACCCACCGGTTCCACGGTTGAGTCCTCTTCCGGCCGGTTTTCCTGGATTCCGGGACCTGGATATTTGGGCAGCTACCTCATGGTTTTTGTTTTAGAGGATAGTGAAGGCCAATACACCCGGACACATATCAGGATTACCATCGAACCGGAATTTAAAAAATAGATTTAACACAACTGCAAATGGGGACTGCTTCGGCAGTCCCCTTGCAGCTCGCAAAAACAATATGCGCAGCAGCCGGGGTTGACACCAACAGAAAAGTATACTATATATAGACGTGAACTGGAGAAAATTATGAAAACAGTGAACACGAGCGAAATCGAGGAGCAGTTAGGCCATTATCTAGAGGTCGCGGCGGCAGAGCCTGTCATTATTGAGAAGACGCACCATCCGTTTGCGGTGCTTTTGTCTTATGATGAGTATGAACGTCTGAAACGTTTCGAGAACGAGTATTGGGCAGAGAAAGCCTTTCAGGCTGAAGCTGAAGGGTATGTCGGCGAATCCGAATCCATGAAGATCATCCAGGCGGTTGATAGTGCTGAAACTTGATCTAACCAATCAGACGAAAAAGTTTGTAGAAAAACTGCCCCCTAAACAGTTTCGCCAGGTGGTCAATAAAGTCCTGGAATTGATGGCAAATCCCGAACTCCCGGATTCAATTCATATGCAGGGTTATCCTTTTAAAAGAGTGGATATTGGTGAATACCGCATTGTGTACCGTGTAGAGGATGACTGTCTTAAAGTGGCTTGCATTGGTAAGAGAAATGATGATGAAGTTTACCGAATGCTTAAACGGAAATTGAAGGGATAAGGATTGGCGATTAGCAGTAAAGAGAAAAACCGGGGCAAATTCCCATGAGTCGGAATTTAAAACAACGAGGCCCATTCGACGGCTTCGAGGTAGAGAGAGACGGCCTTCTTTTCATCCAGGTTTAACCGTTCGGCACTCTGGGAAAAATTCCGCCAATCACCA
>Ga0210082_1000094_pt1 | contig 18529 bp, 11 predicted proteins | sample White_ThreeSqA_D_2_FD_185592 | JGI IMG/M metagenome (GOLD analysis project Ga0210082, IMG submission 185592) | Wetland microbial communities from the San Francisco Bay, California, USA, that impact long-term carbon sequestration -... | ecosystem: Environmental > Aquatic > Marine > Wetlands ... | reverse complement strand
CGCCGGCCCCTCCGTTACCCGGTTCACCCCGAAGCGCGGCGGTACCGTGACCCTTCGTGATCCCGCCATGTTGAGTCTTCTGAATAGTCCTTTCGATCCCTTTGCCCATACCGCCGATGTAAAGCCCCCCGCTTTCGGTAATACCCGGTACAACCTACCCAACCTGGCCGTTTTTCTCTGGCGGTCGGTCGATTACCGTGTCGTCGGTTCCAAACCTTTACCGCCGTTCTCCAACCCGGTGCACGCCAACGCCGCCGCTTCCGGGGACGAGGCCCCATTTATTGCCTGTTTTAACGTTCATCCCCTGGGTGAACCCGTCAGGTTGTTCAATACATACAAGTTCGACCCGGACGTCGAGCCCCCCGTGGTGACCCGGTTGGATGAGACCCCCGGTCCCATACTTACCGCCCGTTTAACGGAAGGTTCCCCCGCCGGTGCCCCCTGGAAATATGTTTCCGTCGATACTTACGATGAAACGGGACCACTGCCGGACAAAAAGGAAATCGCCGATACCGGTTTCCAGTTATTTTTCCCCGGCTCCGTATTTACCGCGGACGGGTGGTCCATCCGGGGGGCCAATCTTTGTGCCTGGGAGTCGGGTATTTTACCGCCGGTGAATAAAAAGGAGATCGTCATCGATCCCGTCACCGGCCGTTTTCTCGTCGGTGTCGAAACCAACGCCGAAGCCGGTGCCCTTATCGAGTCCTTGCTTATCGCTTATACTTACGGGGCCGTGGGGCCGGTCGGCGCACACCCTGTCTCCCGGTCTTCCGTACCGGCGGTATGGCACGGTGAGAAAGTAAAAATAATCGATGTTACCTATAAAAACGGCAAAGATGAACTCAAAGAGGCCCTGGACAAGATCGAAGACCCCGTGGGATCGTTTTCCACCGTGGTTATCCGGATTCTTGACAGTATGACTTACGAACTGGATATCAAGCAGGTAAAGAGCTCGTTGATCGAAGATGACGGCGGTATTTTCAGCTTACGGCTTCGAAAATCCCTGGAAATCCGTGCCCACGACGGTCAGCGGCCCGTGATCAAGTTGACCCGGCCGCTTCGGTTCCGGGCCGAAGACCTTAAGCAGGCCGGTAACGTGGATGTCCGGCTGGAGGGGTTATACCTTACACGGGACGATAAGGAACCCCTGGTGGCGCGGGCCGCGGTGAACAGTCTCGAAATCGATAACTGTACCCTGGACCCGGGCGGGTATAAACAACTCGATGATACCCGCGCCCCGGTTTATACATCCGTTTCTCTTAACGCCGGGTATGATCTCACCGATCCCGGTGACCGGAAGGATTTCGGTCAAATCCCCAACATCGTTATCCGGCGGTCCATGGTCGGTCCCCTGTTTATCGACGTCGATTACACCCTTTCCCTTACCGGTTCCATCATCGATGCCGGGAAGGGGGTAGGGGAGGTCCCCGGGGATACCTTGGCCCTTTCGGGTACCGGGGACCCCGTAAAAACATGGGGACCGCCCACGCGGTTCGACGGTATAACCGTATTCGGGCGAATGCGGGTGGAACGGGCCGGTGGAACGGGCGGTATTTTTGTTCATGCCCTCGAGGTCTTACAGCATCAGTCGGGGTGTATTAAGTTCAGTTATTTCCCCGGTACCGGCAACCGGCTGCCCCAAAATCACGGCTGTGTTTTCGGAACCGATGCCCGTCTCCGTTTTGTCAGCGAGAGTTTTGGCCGGGCGGCATATGGTCGATTGCACCATACCGCGGATTTCCGTATCCGGGAGAGGGGGCCGGGTGACGATGCCATGGGGGCGTTCAATTTTTTAATGGAGGCCCATAAGTGGCGTAATTTAAGCATTCGTTTCCGTGAATTCATGCCTGTAGGAATCAGGCCTTTATTAATCCCGGTGAGTTGATTAAGATGAGTAAGATGAGTGAGATGAGTGAGTTGAGTAGGATGAGTGGGATGAGTGAGGATATCCTTACTCAACCTACTCAACCTACTCAACCACTCATCCAACCCAAAAGGAGGAAAAAATGAAAGGTGATTTTTCCCGGTGGAATCGTGAGAACAAGAACTTCAACGGGGTGCTGCACCAGCAGGGCAGGGTATTATTGGACAGCGACTGGAATGCCGCGGCCCGCATTAATAACGCCCGGCAAGACCAGGCCGGGCGGGATGCCGTCGGACCCGGCGCGGCCGCCGTGCCCTCCGAAGTACCCGATAGTTTCAAAGTGGAGGCTGCCGAAGTCGTTACCGCCGGTACGGACCGGTATGTGGAACTGGACATCCTGCCGGGGCGCGTATGGGCCGACGGGGTGTTGACCTATTTAACCGGCAAAGAGGGTGATCCTGCTGCCGTGGTCAAGCGAAGGGCCGAATATATCGGGCCGCCGTTCACAGATACTTCCCTTACCCCCGGGGTACGGGATGCCGTTATCCTCGAAGTATGGCGGGAAGCCGTCAATGGATTCCAGGTGCCCGGTGAATTGATCGAGCCGGCCCTGGGCGGACCCGATACCACCGAGAGGGTCCATACCGCCTTCGCTTTTAAACTGCTGCCCCTGGCGCCTACCGACCGCTGTGAAAACCTGCCTGGAAAATTGAAAGATGACCTTTCCAAAAAGGGTTCTCTCCGGGTTACCCTGGACCCTGCCAAAACCGTCGGCGGCGAATGTCCCGTTGAGGAGGGTGGGGGGTACACCGGTTTCGAGCATTATCTTTACCGTATCGAGATCGCCGAACCGGATACCGGTGTTTTGGGGATCAGCGGTCCCATGTTCAAATGGTCCCGTTTTAACGGCGGCCTGGTGGGACGGGCTGAGTTTGACGCCATTACAAAAACAGCCGCCATTACCGCCAATTTCCAGGCCGTTACCACCTGCGGTTTGAGTTCCTTTTATCTTGAGGTCGTTCAATATGATGAAGACCTGGGACATTGGACCGTCACCTACGGTACCGACGCCACATTGAACGCCGACAACGAATTGGATTTGGCCGGTCCTCCCCGTTACGGTACCATGCCGTCAGCCGGTGAGTCGGTATTTTTCCGCTTGTGGGACGGTATAAAACCCATAAAAGATTTTCCCCTTGCCACCGCCGCCGTGAAAGCGGGGCACCTGGAAAACGGTATCCGGTTTGAGTTCGATAACGGCGGTAAAATTTATAACCCCGGTGATTACTGGATCTTTGAACTGCGGTCCGGCGGCATCGGCAATCCCCCGGTTTCCGTTCCTGTTTTCAGCCTCGCCCCGGCATTGGAAACCGGTTTGATCGCCGAAACCAACTCCCCCGCTTTGCAAGCCGAATTCAGCGGCAGTGGATTCCCCATTTCCACCGAAGCCGTTGTGGAGGAGAAAATCACCGGTTCCCGGTGGCAGATCACCGACCCCGAAAAAGAGGAGACGTACCTCGTAAAGAAGGAGGGGACCGCTTTAAATGTGTACCACATGACCTTACTAAAACTCGGACCGCCCGACGGTATTTTATACCACCGGGTCCCGTTGGCCATCCTGAAGTGGAACGGTGAGACCGAAATCGATGAAAGAGCCATCCACGACTGCCGCCGGGTTTTCCGGCCCCTCATCGATTGGGAGGGCTGTTGCACCTTTACCGTGGGCAAAGGAGGGAATTTCCCAACCCTTCAACGGGCCGTGGACCACCTGCCCGCGAGCGGCGGTATCGTCTGCCTCATGCCCGGTATATACGAGGAGAGTGTCATAATCAGGGGGAAAGAGAATATCGTGATCCGGGGATGTGATCGCCGGACCGTCCTGGTGCCCACGGAGCGCGAACCCAAAAAAACCATTTTTTCCATAATCGATTCCCGGGAGATTACCCTCGAGCACATGGATATGGAAGCCTACGGCGGCACCGCCGTACACATGGAGGGCAGTGAACCCGGGAAATTACACGGTATTCATGTCCGTAACAATCGAATCCTTGCCTGTACCCATGCCGTTTGCGCCGAAGAGGGAGAACGTGTTCATATCGTGGGCAATACCATCCGGATGTTGGATAGAGAGGACGGCGATGTGGCCGTATTCATGGATGCCGACGACAGCCTCATCGAAGACAACGATATTACCGTTGTTCCCCGGGACGAGTTCGACCCCGGCATCGATATCCCCGGCGTGGATGTTTTTCCCAACCCGGCCGAACCGTGCATCGACCTCGGGGTCCTCATCAAGTACCGGCCCTTGCTGCAAATGGTTTTGAACCGTATATGGCTGTTTGCATTCAAGGCTTCCCCCTTCACTGCCGAAGTGCCCGTACTGTTCAGCACACCCGGGGGGATTCGAATCGCCGGGAATTCCATGAGCATCCGAATCCGTAGAAACCGTATAAGCGGCGGATCCGGTAACGGTATCACACTGGGCAATATCCCAAAAATAGCAGCACCACAATGGAGACCCTATCGAAATTATTACTACATCGATGAACTGGTTCCCCCATTAAAAGCCGAATTAAAAAACGCATTCTCCCCCTTTATTTATGACCTGGAAATCGAAGAAAACCGCATTCGATACATGGGCCTCAACGGTATCGGTATGGTGAACTTTTTCAGCCTGGAAAAGATCGGGGTAATGGTAAGTATCGAAGATATGACCGTCTACCGCAACATTATCGAGGAGTGTCTCCAACAGGTTTCCGGCAGGGTGCCCACCGCCATGAACATGGAGATGGGTATCGGCGGGATTTCCCTGGCGGATGTGGAAAACCTCGTTGTCCGCGAAAACCGCATCGAGAACAACGGCACCGGCCAGCCGGAACCCGTGTCCGGTATCTTTATCCTTCACGGCGAAAAAATAGACATTTCCGACAACCGTATATTAAATAACGGTTCCCGGACCGGCGAAGGACCCGGGATGCGCGGCGGCATTGTTATCGCTTCAAGCTTCCGCCGGTTGATGAAAGAAGCGGTGGAGGAAAGCGAAAACGGAATTGAACCGCTTCATTATGACGGTATTCCCGCCGCTAAAATCCACGACAATATCGTCACTCAACCCCTGGGCCAGGCCCTCTTTATAATGGCCCTGGGACCCGTATCCGTTATCGGGAACCATTTCACCTCTCAAATCGCCGATTATCGCTTCAATCCCCTGTCGCTCCCGGCAGGCGCCGTTACCATCGTGAACCTGGGCGCCTCGAAAGACCTGGTGGGCAGGCTTCTCTTCCCATCGTATAAACGGGTTGCCGGTTTTAATTCCAATATTGACGAGGCGAAACAAGCGATCCTGGACCAGGCGGCCGCCGGGTCCGGGGCCGATTCCGCGGGAAGCGCTTCCGACAGCGCAGAAACAGTGGATTTCATTACTGCCGGTGCATTTTACGACGGCCGGTACGTACAGGATTCGGCGCAGCCGTATCCGGGGAATATTCAATATTTTCCCGGCTCAGTGATCCCGGGGCAAATTCTCGATACTCTCCGGCATTTGCCTTCCGGGAATGTTCTCTTCGCCAATAACCAAACCGTCCTGGACCTCCGGTCAACCGGTCCCGGTACACCGGGTATAGGTCTAACCGGCATGTTCGCTCTTAATTCTACCCTGGGTTCCATATTTATCGCGTCCCTGGATGATGTCTCTTTTACCGGCAACCAATCCGAGTGTACCGCTTCGACCGAAACCGTCATCTCCAACGCCGTTGTGGTTGGGGTTACCGTCAGGACCAATGATAACCGCTTCCAGGAAGGGAGTACCCATTCGTTTTTCTCCCTCGTTTCCCTGGGGTTCATGAATACCGCCGCCGCCAACCAGTCCACCCACTGCCTCATGGTGTTGGGCCCCCCCGCTTTTACAAAAAATCTGATTTCCAATACATCCTTCTCCGGTCCGGGAACGTGTAAAACCCCGTCAGGTTGGCTGCGGCAGCTTTTTAATATTCCCGCCCCGCCGCAAACCCTGACGGTGGACACACAGGGAGTATTGACATTATTACGATAAAGGAGGTGTAAAATGCCGCAAAATAGTCCCCCGAAAATAACGCGAAGTCAATTGGTTGAAAAAGTGGGTTCCGCTTTCGATCGCGTGGACTCCATGAGGGCCGATGGCCTGGAAACGCTTAAATTGCTCCATTCCGTCAAAACAGGGGCACTGGAAAAAGAACGGGAGCGATTGAAAATAAAATTAGGTGCCGGGCACCCGAGGGTCCGGAAAACCGCCTCCAGGATCGATTATAATCAAAATATAATGAAGGCCCTGGACATGGAGATTCAAAAAACCAGGATCGATGTCCCCGAATTAATAGAAGATACCTGGATGCTTCACGGCATCGTGTATGACCACGGGGGAACCCCCGTTAAAGACCTGACCGTTTCCCTTTTTAACGAAAAAGGAAAATGGGTCCGGGAATTGGACTACGCCGCCACGGACCGAAACGGGTATTTCTCTATCCTGTACCCCGCGAAAGGAAAAAAGCGGCAAAAGGCCGTGGAATCCCTGGCCCTTTTTATCCATGTTTCCGATGCCGCTCACCATACCCTGCTCAGGGACGCCGTACCGTACCGGGTGGGGATCGGCACAGCCGATTACCGTGAAATATATCTCCCGTCTTTAGAAGACGGGACCGGCGGCGCACCCCCCGAACCCGGCCCGGATGAACCCGTGGGACCTGAAAACGATTGGGTGGTCAAAGGGTGGGTGGCCGACGAGAATGACAAACCCATGCCCGGGCTTACCGTTAGTCTCTTCGACAGGGACCTTTTCTTCGACGATTACCTGGGGACCACGAAAACCGATGAAAACGGTAATTTCGAGTTTATTTACCGGACCGAAGGGTTTAAGGACCTCCTGGATAAAAATCCCGATCTCTATTTAAAGGTATTGGATAAAAAAGGCAAGCCCCTATTTTTGTCGAAAAAGGCGGTCAAGTGCGGCGCCGGTCGTATCGAGGTCTTCAACATAAAGCTCGAGGACCCGGGAAAAACGAAACGGGAGTTCCCCATACCTCCCGAAGTAAAAAAAGAAAAGGGGAAATAGGGCAATGAAAACCTTAGCGACTGTGTCCAATGAAACATCAACCGGTGACCGGCAGGGCGTAAGGCATGCACAGGTTCCCGAAAGCAGGCCGGTTTCCGTTTTTTTCGGGGGTATCCCGCCGATTCAACGGAAAAACCTTTGCGCTTGCGACGGGGGTTGTCCCCGGTGTTCCGGTGTCATCCAGCCCAAATTGACAATCGGGGCACCCGACGACAAATACGAGCAGGAAGCCGACCGCGTGGCCGATCAGGTCATGCGTATGCCCGATCCGGCAATCCAGCGTTCCGCCGGTTGTTCTTCTTGCGGTGACCTCGATGAAGATCAAATTCAAACCAAATCCATCGGCGATCAGATCACACCCCTGGTGCAGCGGCAGGAAGACCCCGAAGAGGAGGAAGAATCCGTCCAACCAAAGGGTATTTCCAATAAATCGCCGCCGGTGACCACGGGCTTAGGGCATCGAATTCTATCCATGAGAGGAGGTGGTCAACCGCTGTCCACACTGAGCCGGGCGTTTTTCGAACCCCGTTTCGGCCGGGATTTAGGTGATGTCAGGGTGCATACCGGTGCAAATGCGGCGGAGGTGTCTGATTCGGTGCGTGCAAAAGCCTTTACAACCGGGAAAGATGTGGTGTTTGGCGCCGGGCAATATGCTCCGGGAACCGGTGCGGGGCAGCGGTTATTGGCCCATGAGTTGACTCATGTAGTGCAACAATCCGGGAGCGTGCATACCGCTGCAATACAGCGGCAGCCACATTCCGATTTCCCCGGTACGAATCCATACGATTTTCCGCCGGTAGGTAAGTGCGCATTCGATCCTGTGAGGTTCTATAAGGCTTTGAGGGGTGATCTTGCTTCTATCCGTCATGTGTTAGACTGCTGTTATGATGACATACCCATCGTAAAGAATGCTTGCCTGAGCGATGTAACAGATGGCCTCTGCAAACTTATTGGCCAAAAGCACAAGTTGTGCAAAACCCCGGGGAAAAAAGATGACTCCAGGCAGTGTTCTCCGCCCGAGCACTGGAAAAAGGGATCGGGAAAATATAAAAATTTATGCTGCAAAAAGACTCAACCGCAATCCGATAAAACTTGTTGTAAGCCGGATATGTCAACATTTGATCCCCGTACTAATATATCTATATGTTGTCCCCCGGGAACACGATCAAAAAAATTGCGTGTCGGACGGGGAAAGGTAAAGATAGGGGGATGTGAGTGTCTACCCGAACGAAAAACCAGGGATGGAAAACACTGCTGCCTCCCACCACTTGTTCCCCATCCCGATAAAAATGAATGCGTCCATCCTAAAGATATCCCTCCTCCCGATTTACCACCGTGCAGCCCTTTTTTCCATTCTCCATTGTTTAGTTGTTCTTGTCCCCCTGAAAGAATGAACTTATTGAAATCTATCTGCTGCCGTGAAGGGGAAATGCATAACTGGCGTGGTGATTGCGTGGCAAAACCACCCCCTCCCAAAAAGAAGAAACCTCCTCCCAAGAAAAAGAAGCCGCCGGTTTCACAGCGGACAATTCTATTTCATCAGGATTTCCCACAGTACTGGAACACATTCACTGAAAGCGTGATCAACCATGGTGAATTTAAAAAACTAGTTAAAGACCTGGAGAATGACCCGGAAAAACGTGTTCAACTGGTGGGGCATGCTTCTTCCGAAGGCGGGGATTACTATAATCTTACATTGTCGAAGCGACGTGTCAAGCTTGTTGCTTCCGAGCTAAAGCAGGAGCTAAAGAAGAAAGGAATTAATTCCGATGAACGGATTAAGAAGTCCCCCGATCCGGCTGGATCAGCGGGATGTGAGAGGGATAAATATAAAGAAGGCCGTGTTTACTGTGGAGAAGGCAAAGCGAGCCCTGAGGTGAATGAAAAGGATAGAAATGTTGTTGCTGAACTTTTCGTAATTACTGGGGCGGGCCAAACTTCTTCATCCCCACTAAGGAGTAATCCGGTGCTTCAAGAGGTATTTGACGGTAAGAAGGTGATGGGGCATGGGGACCGTGGGGAAGCGGTCCGGCTCATCCAGGTCGCGTTGATGAATGCCGGGTTCCCATTACCGCTTTACGGTGCCGACGGCATATTCGGCAGTGAAACCGGGCGGGCCGTGAACGCATTCCAGGATTCCGCTGGATTAGGCGGTAATGAAATTATCGACTCATCCACCATAACTTCGCTGGATTCCATGAATATGTAAAGGAGGACGGAAGTTAAAAAAATGAAAGCAGTGGACAAAAGGGGACAGTCAAGAAATGAGATTAAGAGATACTTTTCCGAGATATAGCCCGGTAATAAAGCCTAAACAAGATCCTGTAAAAAACAGGATATCAACTTATACAGGGAATATCCCGGATATTCAACGCCAACCCGCCTGCCCTTGCGACGGCGGATGCCCCCTCTGCGTTTGCGATGAACGGATCGATCCCCGCGCACGGGCCGCTTTATCACGTTCGCTCAGAAGCCAGGTGGCCCGCGACAGGGATGACGCCTGTGCTGTTCACCGGGAAGTGGCGGAAGGCAAGATCGAAAAGATAATCGGAGACGACAGCCCGGAGATTGCCGCAATTGCAGCAGAAGATAAACTGGAGGACCCCAAAAAACTGATTCCTCAAAAAAACATTGCCGTCATGGTCTACGATGATCCCCGCTCCAAAGTACTGCTTTTCCGCGCCTCGAAGGCCTGGCCCCCCAATTTCGATAGAGCACTGCTGACCGCATACCGCACATCGAAACTCCCTCCCGAAATGAAACGCCCACTCGCAAAGAAAGGACTCGACGGATGCCCTGTCCCGGAACTTCAATCCCGTCTGAATGCCGTCCCGGGGCTAAACGCAAACCTGAAAGTCGATGGACGCTTCGGAACTCTCACGGAGAATGCCGTTTATCGTTTCCAGCGTTTGCAGGGATTAACTACCGACGGGCAGGTCGGACCCGATACGTGGAGCAGGCTGCTGCTTCTGGTTCCCGATCCGAATCTCGGATTACCTACCGGGGAAACCACCATGTCCGAAGGCTGGAAGTCGGAAGATGAACCTTTGATGTTTCAAGAAACATTTCACGATTTTATACAGGAACTCCAACCCAACATAATCAATTTCACCGGTTGTGTCGTTACGGAGAGACCTGTCGAAGGTTCCCAAAATGACGAGTGTTATGAAATGGCGAGAAAACATGATTGTTATAGACCCCCGGGACCATATACCCTGACTGGAGGAACGTGGGTCGTGGATGATAAAAACCGGTGGGGAAAAGACATAATCGGCTTAAGTCGAAATCACATCGCGGGTTACCAGGATTGCCTTACAAAAAACAATCATAAGAGATGTGCTTTTTCAGTTAAACAAAGCATGCAGCTCAGGCTGTCCGGCGTTGTAAGCACAGGCCGTACGGTCCAATACAAACTCAATTTGATCCGAATCGAAGTCGAGCCTTCCAGATATACTGTCCAGAGGGATAATGTTCGTGTGACGAAAAAAGAGAAGTTTAAAAGATGGTAGAGAGAAACGAAAAACAAATAAAAAAGGATAAGAGGAAATAGGGTCATGAAAACCTTAATGAGGGCGAATACGTCCAGTGAGGCGTCAACCGGTGACCGGCAGGGCGTAAAGCATGCGCAGGTTCCTTTAAGCAGGACGGTTTCCGCTTTTCCCGGCGGGAGTATCCCATTGTTACAACGGAAGGCTTTTTGCGCCTGCGACGGCGGTTGTCCCCGGTGTATTGGCGGCGGGGTCATTCAGCCCAAATTGACCGTTGGGGCGCCCGATGACGAATACGAGCAGGAAGCCGACCGCGTGGCCGATCAAGTTATGCGTATGCCCGATCCGGCAATCCAGCGTTCCGCCGGTTGTACTTCTTGCGGTGATCTCGATGAAGACCAAATTCAGACCAAACCCATCGGCGACCGGATCACACCATTGATACAGCGGCAGGAAGAGTCAGAAGAGGAGGAGGAGGAAGAAGAACCCGTTCAAGCAAAGGCGTCGGCCGGTCGGTCCCTGCCGGTTGGCAGTGGATTATACCACCAAATTAAATCCTTGAAAGGAGGTGGTCAACCCCTGTCTGCCGAAAGCCGTGCCTTTTTCGAATCCCGTTTCGGTAGGGATTTTAGTAATGTAAGAGTGCATTCGGATGCAAAAGCGGCTGAGGCAGCTAATTCAGTGCATGCAAAGGCCTTTACAACGGGGAAAGATGTGGTGTTCGGTGTCGGCCAATATGCACCGGGAATAAGTGCAGGGCAGCGGTTACTGGCCCATGAATTGACACATGTAGTGCAGCAGCATGGATATCGTCTTAAACGAAAAAATGATCGCAGTGAGCAAGGGTATTTTCTCCAGGGGTTCTGGCGGCCCTGGTGGAAACGCCCCGTGATTTCAAAAACTAGAGAATATGTTGTAAGACGCCTTATCGATATCGTATTCGATAGATTGATCCCCAAAAATGATCCCGGCCGATTGTTTGCCAAAGACCTGATCAAACATTATGCCTTTGGAAGAGGCAAACCATATATTAAGAAAGGAGGTGCCTGGGGAGTATTTATGAAGAATAGACCCGAAATCAAACTGGCGATATCTAAAAAAATGAAGTCAGTTGTCAAACAATTGTGCGAAAAAACTGTTTATTCAGGTAATATCTCCGAAAATGTCAAGAATGTGAAATTAACCGAACTTGATTCCATGCGGTTGACTTTGCACGGATGTACTCGTATTGAAATAAAGGATGATTTCCGTAGCAATGGGTATTGTCCTTGCTATATCGCCTTTAAAAATTTAGAATTTACATGGGTCGATAAAGGTGATTTGCATCCGGGGACTAAAACTGAACTTAAGGGCGGAAAAGTTATCGATGATAGTGCGTTCAAAAAAATTGAAAAATTTATACCGACAGCCGGGCCGTTTCCTATAAAAATCACATGGTATGCCGATTCAACGTGGCGTTATGATACATCCGCGGAAATTATGTCCGGCTGGCCTTCAAGTAAACCCGGCTTTAAGGCTTTTTACAGCAAAATCGGGAGCAGAAGATGAGTTCTAAAAAAAACAATACACTGGGAGGAAAAAGGGGACAGTCAAGAAAATGAAGAAAAGTACAGGGCAGGCAGGAGGATTAAATAGATGAAAGCGGTCGCGGCAAAGTCGTCTTCTTTGGAAAACGCCGTCAAAAGTCAAGGGAAGTCGGCGCGGAATCAAACCCAACCGGCTGCTCTCGCCGGCATTCCGCTTATTCAACGAAAATCCCTTTGCCCCTGCGACGGCGGCTGTCCCCGGTGTACCGGGATCATCCAGCCCAAATTGACCGTTGGGGCGCCCGATGACGAATACGAACAGGAAGCCGACCGCGTGGCCGATCAAGTCATGCGCATGCCTGAACCCGTCATTCAGCGTTCCCCCGGTTGTTCTTCCTGCGGTGACCTCGATGAAGAGCAAATTCAGACCAAATCCATCGGCGATCAAATCACACTGTTAGTGCAGCGGCAGGAGGAACCCGAAGAGGAGGAGGAGGAGGAAGAAGAACCGGTTCAAGCGAAGGGCATGTCCGGTAAATCGCCGCCGGTGACTGCGGGTTTAGGGCATCGAATTCAATCTTTAAAAGAGGGTGGACAGCCGTTGTCGGTCGAAAACCGTGCGTTTTTCGAACCCCGTTTCGGCCGGGATTTCAGCCGCGTCAGGGTCCACTCCGATTCAACTGCCGCGGCATTGGCACGGTCGGTCAATGCCCGGGCCTTTACATTGGGAACCGATATCGTTTTCAACACCGGATCGTACGTACCCGGGACCGCCGGCGGGAAACGCCTCCTGGCCCATGAATTGACCCATGTCGTGCAGCAGCGGAACGGCTTAACACGGCTGCAGCGAACAACGGATAATATTATCGAGTGCAATAGAAGCGGGGCACGGGCGTGCCTGGTTCATATGCACGGCGATGAAGCCGCGGCCCTGGAAACCGTAAGAGGTCTCTATTGCAGCCATTGTACAAACATGGTCCATCTAACCAATGATACCGATAGATGCCGCTATATTCGCTTCGAGGTAACTCACGGCGAGCGGACGGTTACATGCTGTGCCGACGCCAACCGTATTTTCGACACGTCGATGATCAACGGCAGTAACACCGAGTGGAATAGGAATTGGAATATCTGGAATCGCAGCGATAGAAGAGAAAGCTGCGGCTGTAACGATCTGTGCCGCACAGATTCCAACATTAAAAGTAATGCATTTATTGAAATTACCAGGATAAGTGGTGATTTTCTTGCTGCAATCGACCGGTGCCGCGCCTCAGGGGTGGAGGGGCAGGTACTCCCGGTTGTGGCGTTCCACAACAATTGGAATACGCTGCTAAGCGATGCGGAACCAGGCAGGAGCGGTAATCGGTGTACCGAATCGTTGAGTATCCGCTCCTATTGCCCTGGACACTGCGAAGATGGGGCCACCGACCAACGAAGCTTAACCATTAACAATATCCAGGTGGAACCCAATACCGAATGTGAATTTTCCGATTCCACCCGGCGTCCAATTCTCAACCCGCATATTGAAAGCGAATCCAACCGGGACCTGGATGATTATTATTTGGTGACCAGGCAAAGCGACTTTATCGCCTTTGTCGGGTTGGGACGTAATGTCGTCTTGCAATCTCCCTCTCCAACCCAGGATGGTTCTCTATCCGTTCATTTCAGAGGTGATAGGTACATCAATATCGAAGCACAAAGAGGCGCGCAAACAATTCAACAGGGAATGGGGACGGAAGTCATCGAGCAGATTTTAGGTATTTCCGCCGGTGTCGATAGTTGCCCCGCCGGATCAGGGACGGGGTGTCCTACTTGTGGAAGTTAACAGGCCGGGACGGTGCGTAAACAATGTAGGGAACAGGCTTGCCTGTTCCGATTTGGTTATTATTTTGACAGGTAAAAAAAATGAGGAAAACTGAGATTAAACGAATACATTTTTTATATAAAAAATATAAACCGAGAGATTGAAAAAGGAGGAACAAAATGAACATCTGGACAAAAAAATTCATGCTGAGGCCCGTAACCCACTGCAGGAGCGGGTGCATAGGCGCATAACGCATAGCGAAGAGCGTATTGTGAAGTTTGAATGGAAATGGTGATATACTTATCTGCTGTGACAGCATCCATCGCCTTTACGGTCACGGAAACCAAACTGTTTAAACCGCTGCGCGAATGGTTACTAAAAAAGAACACCTTCCTGGGGGACCTGTTCTCCTGCGGCTACTGCTTCGGCCATTGGGTGGCCTTTGCCCTGACCGCGGTTTACAAACCCCGGCTCTTTCATGCCTGGTGGCCGCTCGATTATTTCCTTACCGCCCTTGTTATCGCCTGGCTCAGCGGTATCCAATGGGCCGTCATGTGTTTCCTCATGGACAAAGCCGGGAAATAGACGGAGGAAAGTAACGTACCTACCATGAAAATAAAAGCTGCCGCGGATAAACACGGAAGGGCACGGATTCAAAATAAAAAAATCCCTGTATATCCGCGTAAATCCGTGGATGAACCGGGGGGGGTGTCCAGGTTATCCCTTTGCCCCTGCGACGGCGGCTGTCCCCGATGTACGGGAGCCCCTACCTTAAGCGGCGGCGGTCAACCGCTGCCCCAACCCACTCGTGATTTTATGGAAAGCCGTTTCAACCGGGATTTCAGTCATGTCCGCATCCATACCGGCGCCGATGCGGCTGAAACGGCCGGATCATTGAACGCCAGAGCCTTTACCACGGGCAGGCATGTGGTATTCGGGACCGGCGCTTATTCACCCGGCACCGCGGAGGGAAAGCAATTATTGGCCCATGAATTAACCCATGTGGTTCAACAGGAACATTTTCCATCGACCGCGGGGTATATCCGGAGAAAACGAAGAAAACTGAAATTGACGGTTAAGCCGTGGACGCGGAAAACACACCAACTGAGAACAAAACCGACGTGTAAAGGGAAAAAAGATATTACGCAGCTTATTAAGCAGGTCGCAAAAAACGCCGCACAATTGATAAATAGTGCCGATATTTCCGCCACTGAAAAACAAAGGATAAATCATATTACCGCCATTGTTTTTTCGGATGAACCTCCCTTTTCCATGAAAACTTTCAAATTTGCGACCTGTGAATCCATTTATTTGTCTTACCTTCCCCGGGAGCTTTCATCCGCCAAAGGCTATGCGGACAGGAAGAGCAGAGAGATCGTTATGCTGGAGTATTTCAAGGATGATGCCCTGTCATTTATAAATAACCGGGATATAGAGGCGCTGCACCGTTTACTTGAGATCATCGCCCATGAGAAGCGCCACATAACCATTTCGGGTGCCCCCACAATAGGAAAGGGAGAATTAAAGAAAGGGAATATAGGAAAAGCAGGACTTGTTGCTTATTTTGTTGAGGAGATATTGACCCGGGCGGAAGAAATTGCCACAAATGCCGTATTCTACGGTAGAAAATACAAAGTCGATGTCGATACTCAACAGACCATTTATTTTATACGGAACAACCTGGAGCGTTTGTTAACGCCATTGGCATTTAAGAAGGTTCGCGCGTATATTCATGAAGAGTTGCGTATACGTTTCAGTCGCAATCCGTCGTGTGATAATGCAATTTCCGTCGGGGTGTTAAGTGCAATGGACAAGGGTGTATGGTATGGATGTTCCCGGGGAAAGGTGCTGAATATCCCGGATGGTGCCAAAATTTGTTCCAGGGGTAACCGCCATTCTATTTGCCCGCCGCCCTGACATTTTTAATTTTTTAAACTTGCCTTAAACTTGCCCGTCCCCTTTTTTCGTCAACCCGGACGAGCCGGAATCAAAAAGGTTAACCACTAATCTTCACTAATTGACACTAATTAGAGGAGTGAAAGCCGGGGCGAAACCTTGCCCGGTTTCTCACGGTTTTTAAAAAAATAAGTTGAAAAAAAGGAATTAATAGTACAATATATCTTGATAAGTATTTATGACGTTCAAGGGAATAAGGGAATGATGAGAGGTGTAAAATGAAAATAAAAACAATGACAAAAAAAATATCCAATATCTTGCTCATTGGATTGTTGTTAATTATCTCGGCCAATTGTAAGATGAAAGAGGAAGATGAGGGAAATGCGATATTCGAACTATCTTCCCTGTCACCGGGGTCGAAAGTGTCCCATTTACCGGGCTTTACACTGACCGTTAACGGCAGCGGTTTTATCGAGGATTCCGCGATTATATTCAATGGAATCGAGAAAACAACCCGGTATATCGACTCGAAAAAGTTAAGCTGTGAGATCGATACCGCCGATATTTCCCCGTTGACGTTCACCGCACCGGCGGTGAATGTCGTCCGGTCGGAAAGTTGTACCGTCGCCGTGTCCGTACGCAATCCCGGTGAAGACGGTGGTGTGGATTCCAATACCCTGGACTTTACGATTTACGACAATCACCGCTTTAGCACCCCAGTTTCCATTGACGACAGGAGTGTTGAATTCCGGGACCCGGGGCTTGCCGTCGACGATTCCGGAAATATTTACGTGGTTTACGCCGTCTATGACCGTTCCACCGGTCTTTTTTCCATCGACTTTACCCATTCCACCGACAGCGGCGAAACCTGGGAAACTCCGGCCAGGCTTGCGTGGACGCAATATGGATGTGCTAATCCCTGTATTGCACTGGATTCCGGGGGTAATATCAATACCGCGTTTTGTGGGGCGGGCACCATCTATTTTATGCGTTCCCCGGCCGGGGGGACTGCCTGGACCTCCCCGGCTGCTCTTTCCGAACAATCCGCTGAAACACTTGAACCGGCCATTGCCGTCGATGCGGAAGATGCCGTTAGTATTGCCTGGCCGCAGAAGGACATTTATTCCGATTACCCCGTTCTATTTACCCGTTCCGCAAGCGGCGGCACGTACTGGAGCCCGGTGCGGAATATTTTTGCCGGGTGGCAGGGTGCGGTGGGGGTGAGCAGTCCCGACATGGCACTCGATAGTGACAACGGGATATATGTTTCCTGGTCTTACAAAACCGGCGGCGGCGGTCAATATTCCTGCCTCAACCGCTCCCTGGACAGCGGCGTCACCTGGAAAAATAGCGATATCGATCTCGGGAGGTGTTCATGTTCGGACATCGCCGCCGCGGCCAATGGGGACATTTATTCCGTCCTGGCACTGTCACGAGTAGGAGACATCCGGGATATTGTGTTTCGAAAGTCCACCGACAGGGGATCCACCTGGCTTGAGGAAATCGATATCACCCGCGATCGCACGGCTTCCGCCCCGAAAATGGTGATTGACCGTGCCGGTAATATCGATGTGGTCTTTTGCTGCGAGGAGTTCTTATTTAGCCGTTCCACCGATGGCGGTGCCGCCTGGAGTTCGGAAATACAGGTCAACGGCGGCGGTGCCGGTAATATCGATATGGCGGTGGATTCGTCGGGGACCGTTTATTTTATTTACATCGATGAAAATTCCCAACATCTCTACTTCATCCGAAGTTCCGTCTAATTTTTCTTTGACAATGGAATTCGTCTATTGTATACTATGATCTGTTTTTTTTCTTTCAGTCGAAGAGGTCGTAAATAAAATAAAAGAAGGAGGCTATATAATGAAAAAAAAGAGTTTTCCGAAGAAATTGGTTTTGAACAAAACCACCATCGCCACGTTGAATTCCGATGACCTGGAGAATGTAAATGCCGGTTTCCGTACGACGATTCAAATTATCACCGACGACGAGTGCGCGTATACCGAAGGGTGTACCGGCTGGGGATGCTATAACAGCCAGTACGGGTTGAATACCTGCATTTACACCAATTACGGCGACATGGCCGGTTGTCCGCTTACCATGACTCTTTGCGGCCAGTTGTATTGCCCGTGATGAATTAAACTGTAAACTGTAAACCGTAAACCGAAAGCATTCGATTTACCGGGACAGGCCTTCGGGCCTGTCCCATTCCTTTCACTTGCCCCCTTCTCTCTCTTCCCCCGGCCGGATCGGTACTCAAAAAGCATTTTTCACCACCCCTTCTAAATATAAATATATCTTTTTTCTCCCGAAACCTATTGCTTTTATTCTCCAATTGTGGTAAGTTAGTGCCGGATTGTTAAAGACAATAATTGTTAAACAGGGAACATTCCAGGTGGAAGGGCGCGCGCGGAAGCTCGCCTGTAAGGGAGTCGATTGTCCGGTAGGGGCCGGATAAGGAGGGGAAGCAATGTGAAAACAAAAGATATGTGCGCGATCGTTTTAATATTGGTTTCAATTATATTATTTTTTAAAAATACCGGAACCGTTACATCCGGTTATCATTTTTGCGGTGACCATTCGATTTTGCGACTAAGCGATGCTTTATCGAAAAGAACCATTTTAACGGTTACGACAAACGAGGTGAAGAGAGATTTGAATCAACGATTCAGACCGATGTTTTTCTTTCATCACGTATTGGAATCCAAAGTATTCGGTAAGGATCTTACAGCCTGGTCCGTATACACAATATTCTTACTCTTTAGTACTATTCTTTGTTTTTATTGTGGGATGAGAACGTTGAAATTTTCGATTTCGGAATCCCTTTGTTTTTTAATTTTAGTCTTCATCGGGCGACAGATGGCC
>Ga0210082_1000093_pt1 | contig 18563 bp, 19 predicted proteins | sample White_ThreeSqA_D_2_FD_185592 | JGI IMG/M metagenome (GOLD analysis project Ga0210082, IMG submission 185592) | Wetland microbial communities from the San Francisco Bay, California, USA, that impact long-term carbon sequestration -... | ecosystem: Environmental > Aquatic > Marine > Wetlands ... | reverse complement strand
CTTGAAAATAACGGGTTTTTGTTCTAATATTATAGGGCAGGACGGTTAACATGCAGCAGAAAGATTTAAAAGAAAATTTTGAATTTGTTGAAAAAAATAAAGAGAAACTGTTGGAAGAGTATTTTAACAAATACCTCCTGGTCTATAAAAAAGAAGTAGTGGATACTTTTGATACCTACGAGAAAGCCGCCGGTGAAGGCGTCAGGAAATTTGGTATCGACGAAAATTTCCTGGTTTACCATTTAATCGAATCGGAACCCTTGAATTTCCTTTACAGCGCCGTAATATGATTAACACCTACAGGTACGGAGACCACGAAATATTCCTCAAAGACAAGAAAATTTAAAAGGTTGATATATCGCCAAATGATATCCTGGAAATGAAAGGCCCTTTTTTGCAAGTTACCATTACCCATCCAAGAACAATCCAGGAAGAGCCTGTTCCAATTTGGGTAAAGCGGCACATGAACTCTATTACGTTTTGAGATGATGCCCGGGCCCGGGAAAAAACCCGGGCCGGGCAAAAAGGGTCCATGTGCCGCGTGGCCGCCGGGTTAATTGAAAGTGGCGGTAATCTCTTTGTCGGAATCCATGGTAAAGGTTATAAAGAAATTACTACCGCTAACATCACCACCCCAACCACCGAAAGACGATCCCGAATCCGCGCGGGCACTTAACGTCACCTCCGTGCCCGGATCGACCTCGACGGTGCAATCGGTATTACAATAAAGACCGACGTTACTTCCAACACTTCCCGTACCGGAACCGATCACCTGGACACGAAGCGTATACCTCTGCGGGGCTGTTTCGAAAGTCGCAATGCACTCGATGTTCCCGGTTGCATCCAAAATCCCGTCGGCGCAGTCGGCATCACCACTCCAACCCAGGAATACAGAACCGGTATCAGGGACCGCGGATAATTCGATCCGCGAGAACTTGAGAAATGTGCCGGTGCAAACCGAACCGCAATCGATTCCAGCCGGTGAAGTAACCACCGTACCCGTGCCGCCACCTGCTTTGGTAACGGTCAGGGTAATCTCTTCGGTATTGGGCTCCCCTTCAACATTAAAAGTGGCAATACAATGTTTGTCGCCATCCGGGGTAATGATTCCATCAAGGCAGTCTTCATCACCCGACCACCCACCGAAAACCGATCCCTCGTCCGGGGTGGCGGAGAGATAAATGATTTGATCGGTGCCAAATTGTGCCTGACAGGATGTGGCGCAGGAGATACCGGATGGCGAGGTTTCCACGGTACCGCTGCCGTCCCCCGCGGTCTCTACGGAAAGCGTAATTACACCGGGGTCCACAAAGATATTAACCACCCCGGTACTGCAGGCGGCCGGGGTGCGGTCATCACAAACCTCGTAGGTAAAACTGTCCCCGGTGGCACTACTGCCGTCATTGGTATACAGGAATGTCCCGTCGCTGTTCAAAACGAGGGTACCGTGGGCGGGACCGCTCGCCGGTGTCGTGGTAACGGTCATACTGTTACCGTCCGGGTCATAATCATTGGCCAGGACACTGACGGCCCCTCCATTCAAAACAGACCCCGTCCCACCGACGGCAACGCGCATGGAATCATCGACCGCCACCGGGGCACTGTTGGCCACGACAAAGTAACTGTCGAGAGTGAAGGTGGTGGCAATACCGGCATCGACATCCCGGCCGAGAAAAGCACCGGTGGCTATTGTATTCTGCTTGATGTGCAGTGTCCCGTTGGGAACGTAAAAATTGGCATACACTTCATTGCTCAAACCTATCTTCGCGGCTTTGGGGGTCGCGCCAAGGTTCCCGTTGGAACCGTTAATCCCGTTAACATAAAAAACGATTTCCGAAGCGGTAACCCCGGAACCGGCCTCGGGACCGATATAGGAATTTTGACCCGTCGCAAACTTCTCACTGACCCGGATTTCCGAGGGAGCGGCAAAACTCATGGTGGTGGCATCACGGAAATCGATGTTCCTGAAATTATAAACACCACCGGTAAAGAGGATCTTACCATTCAACTTAACTGTCACATCCCCATACGTTCCTTCGGACAATTCAAGCACCTGGCCGTTTTCAACGAGCACGTCGCCGGGTGGTGTCTCACCTTCGGCCGGCCCCTGGACAAAGGGGGGCAAAAGGTCAAAAACCGGCAATGTTAAAGGGAAAATATCTCCCAGCACCTCGCCGTTATTTTCCAGGGCATTGACATACACGTCACCGCTTACGACGCCTCCGCTCTTCACTAAAATCCTGTCCGCATAAAGTGCCGAATCCAACGGGGTGCCAGCACCGATACCGATTACCAGTTCCACATCCGATGCCAACGTCGGTCCGGGACTGGAATCATTAACCACCACATTCCCCGACAGGACGGCACCGTTTTGTTCGAGATGGACGCTGTTGGTCGCGAATATCACGACATCCGAAAAACCTTCTTCCACACCCTCCCCGGGTGTTTCCTGGGCATCGGTCAAAAAGTTCAGGCCCAGGAACACCAGCAGGAACGCCGCACCCAGTGCGGCGGTGGCAAAGCGTTTATATTGTTTCTTTTTCATTTACTACCTCCTATTTGTTGGTTTTGTTTGACTAAATCTGCATTATAAGTGCACGAACAATAATAGCACCCCTGTGGTGGCATATTTTTATCGGCAAGTATTTTAAGAAAGAAAATTTACATTGTCAATAGAAAACGCCCAATTTTCTTTTTTTTAATCAAACGTTTTTTTCCAATTATTAAAATGAGGCGGCACCGGAAGCATAAAACTATAAAATATGGTAAAATAGACCCCGGAGGCAAACACATGTCATTTATGGATCTTGTAAAAAAACGCGAGAGCACGCGCAGCTACTCTTCAAAACCCGTCTCCCGCGAGCAGATCGACCTGTGCCTGGAGGCCGCGCGCCTGGCCCCTTCGGCGTGTAACTCCCAACCCTGGACTTTCATTGTCGTGGACGACGAATCCAGGAAAAACGAGATCGTCGATAAAACCATGACCAAACTCTTTTCCATGAATAAATTCGTCAAGACCGCACCCGTGCTCATCGTGGTCATTACCGAACATTCGGTTTACTCCGCCCGGATGGGCGGTGCTCTCCGAAACGTTAAATACAATCTCATCGATATCGGTATCGCCTGCGATCACCTGACGCTTCAAGCCGCGGAATTGGGACTGGGCACCTGCTGGCTGGGCTGGTTCTACGAAAAAGAGATGAAAAAGATACTGGGTCTTCCCAAATCGACGAAGATCGACGTGGTGCTCAGCCTGGGCTACCCCGCCGGAAATGAGCCCCCCCGGCCCAAAATACGAAAATCCCTCGAGGAGATCAGGAGATACTATAAAAATTAAAAAAGGAGGCAATCATGCTCTGGTCAATACTTGTCGTGGATGATGAAATCGAGTATGCCAAAATACTCAAACGCAGCCTGGAAAGGGATGACAGGTACTTCGTCCATACGGCCCATAACGGCCTGGAAGCATTGGACGCCATCGAAAAAGAAACCTTCGATATGATGATCCTGGATTTAACCATGCCGCTGATGGACGGTATCCAACTCTTAGCGGAACTCCACAACAGGCATATATGGCTGCCAGTGCTTATCCTGACGGGCAGACGCATCGACAGGGAAGATAAACCTTATCGAGAGTTCGGCATCGTGGAATTTATGAATAAACCCGCCAATATGGACGAACTTAGAATAAAGGCAAAAAAAATACTGGACGCCAGGACAAAGCGGGATGTTATCCACGGCCTGAGTTTAGCCACAATGCTGCAAGTGCTTGAAATGGAAAACAAAACCGGGGTGCTCACTATAAACCTGGGGAAAGAAGACGGACGCATCTTTTTCAATAATGGAATCGTTGCCGATATCGAGGTCAAAGGCCTTACGCCGAATGAAGCCATGCTGAGATTCCTCGAATCGGATACCAGGGAACGAAGTATCAGTATCGAATATGTCGATCACCGGAAAGAGAACCGGGTGAACAAATCGCTGACCGAAATGCTTCTCGATTCATCGCGAATATCCGATGAAGAGACACAGGGGACATAAGACAGAACCTGGCTCAATTTCTCATTTTCCCCTTGACAAAAAAAGCCTATCGTATTACCATTACACACCGTAACGATTATATTTTGTAACCGTTACATTTTTTCTAATAGTACACAATAGAAAACGGGTTGAAGGAGTAAACAGTGTCGTTGTTAGGTATCGGTCAATTACTGGGATACGCGGTGCAGGTAGAGGAGAGAGGAGAACAGTTTTTCCGGGAGTGGGCAAAAAAGGCGGCATCGGATGAACTTAAGAAAATATTCGAACTATTGGCGGAAGAGGAATCGATTCACAAAAAGACATTCGAAGATTTAAAAGATAAAATCGGGGACGATTCGGTGAGCGGCGATATCCCCGAAGCTCACAGCGAATATCTCCGCTTGTTTACCGGGGAGATACTGTTTCGCGATGAAGAGGCGAAAGCCGTCTCGAATTTGCACGACGCCGTTGAATTGGGGAAGAAGCAGGAACTGGATTCCATTTTATTCTATTCGGACATGCAGACGTTTCTGCCCAAAGGGTATGAAAAGGTGATCAAGAAAATAATCGATGAAGAGCGTAAGCATTATGTGAAGTTATCCGTATTGGAAAAAAAATTAATTAAATAGACATATAGGAGGAATCAAATGATTGAGAAGTTACAAGTTTACAAATGCGGGGTGTGTGGAAACATGGTCGAGGTGATTCATGTGGGCGGCGGTACGTTGGCGTGCTGCAATCAAAACATGAACCTGATGACGGAAAATACGGTCGATGCCGCAAAAGAGAAACATGTGCCCGTAATCGAGAAACAGGAAGGCGGTTACCTGGTCAAGGTCGGCGGTGTTGCCCACCCCATGGAGGAGAAGCATTTCATCGAATGGGTACAATTATTAGCGGACGGCAAAGCGTACCGTCAATTCTTAAATCCCGGCGACAAGCCCGAGGCGTTTTTCAAAATCGACGGCAAAAACGTATCCGCCCGTGAATATTGCAACCTTCACGGTCTCTGGAAAGCTTAGAAGAATAGCCACAAAGGCACAAAGACACAAAGGAATATAAATATAAAAAACTTTTGTGTCTTCGTGTCTTAGTGGCTAAACTTCACTCAGGATCAAAAATGGACAAAAAGAAAGGGTTTAGAATTGAAAAAGACTCCATGGGTGAGATGTACGTACCCGAGGAAGCGTTATGGGGTCCGCAGACCCAGCGGGCCGTGGAGAATTTCCCTATCAGCGGGTACCGGTTCCCCAGGGAATTTATCCGGGCGCTGGGGGTGGTCAAGATCGCCGCGGCCAAGACCAACATGGAACTGGGATTATTGGACAAATCCCTTGCCGCGCCCATCATCCTGGCGGCGCGGGAGGTCATGGAAGGGAAATGGGACAACCAATTCGTCGTCGATATCTTCCAGACCGGTTCCGGTACTTCCACCAACATGAACGCCAACGAGATCATTGCCCGGCGGGCGGGCCGGATTGCCGAGGAAGAGAACGGCCAACCGGTTTCCGTTCACCCCAACGATCATGTCAACATGGGGCAGTCCAGTAACGATGTCATTCCCACCTGCCTTCACATCTCGGCATACGAATCCCTCAAGCAGAAATTACTGCCGGCGCTGGAGGAGTTGTACCGGGAACTGGAAAAGAAAGCCGGCGAATTCCACGACATCGTGAAGTTGGGGCGGACCCATCTCCAGGACGCCGTGCCCATTCGACTGGGGCAGGAGATCGGGGGTTATGCCGCCATGGTAAAGCACAGTGTACGGCGGGTGGAAACCGCCCTCGATTCGCTGGCGGAGCTCGCGTTGGGTGGGACCGCCGTGGGGACCGGGATCAATACCCATCCCGCGTACGCCCCCATTGCCGTCGAGAAAATAAGCACCATAACCGGCAGCGAGTTCCGGGAAGCCGAGAACCATTTCGAGGCCCAGGCCGGGCGGGATGCCGTGGTGGAGGCCCATGCCGCCGTCAAGACCGCCGCCGTTTCACTCACCAAGATCGCCAACGATATCCGGTGGATGGGTGCCGGGCCTTACGGCGGTATCGGCGAGCTCATCATACCGCCGGTCCAGCCGGGTTCATCCATTATGCCGGGAAAAGTAAATCCCGTAATGGCCGAATCCCTTCTCCAGGTCGCCGCCCAGGTAATGGGTAACGATGCCGCGATTTCGTTGGCCGGCCTGTCCGGGAACTTCGAGTTGAATGTTATGATCCCCGTGATGGCTCACAACTTCCTGTCGTCGGTCAGGCTGCTGTCCAATGCCGTGAACGCCTTTACCAGGAAATGCGTGATGGGTTTAAAAGCCGACAGGAAACGGTGTGAAGAGCTGTTGGAAAAGAGCCTGGCCATGGTTACGGCCCTTAACCCCGTCATCGGCTACGACCGGGCGGCCAAAGTGGCAAAGGAAGCCTATGAAACGGGCAAAACCCTGCGCGAAGTCATATTGGCGAAAAAACTGGTGCCCGAGGACCAGTTGGACCGGGCACTCGACCCCGTCTCCATGACCGGTCCGCAGGCACCCGATAAGTGAGGTCCCGTATTTTTCATAGTGTACCTCCTGATTTTAAATAAATTCTCCCCATTTTACACCTTCGATAAACGAATTGCAATATATTTTTTATTTGACTTTTTTTCATGGTTTGTTTTATAATGAAACCGTGAAAAACCCATTTACACGAATTTACAAAAAGGAGGAAGGCAATGGGATTATTTGATAAACTTAAAGCGGAATTTATAGATATCGTCGAGTGGCTGGACCCAAGCAACGACATCATGCTCCACCGCTTCGAGCGTTACCACAACGAGATCAAAAACGGCGCCAAACTCACCGTAAGAGAATCGCAGGTGGCCGTATTCGTCAGCGAAGGCCAGGTGGCGGACGTGTTCCAACCGGGTATGTATACCCTGGAAACCAAGAACCTACCCATCCTCGCTACCCTCAAAGGATGGAAATACGGGTTCAACACCCCCTTCAAAGCCGAAGTCTATTTCGCCAATACAAAGAACTTCACCGACCGGAAATGGGGGACCAAAAATCCCATCATGATGAGAGACCCCGAATTCGGTCCCATCCGGCTGCGGGCCTTCGGTAACTATGCCGTAAGAATAAAAGACCCCGTGAAAGTGATCAAGGAAATAGCCGGTACCGACGGTCATTTCACCACCGACGAGATCACCGAGCAATTAAAGAATATCATCATTACCCGTTTTTCCGATGCCCTGGCAGAGAGTAAAATCCCCGCCATCGATATGGCGTCCCAATACGATGAACTCTCGAAACTAATACAGGAAAAAATACAACCCGAGTTCGACGCCTACGGCCTGGAACTGACCAAGTTCCTGGTGGAAAACGTCTCCTTTCCGCCCGCCGTGGAGGAAGCCATCGACAAACGAAACAGCATGGGAGTCATCGGTAATCTCGACAATTACATGAAATTCCAGACCGCCAATGCCATGGAAGACGCCGCAAAGAACCCCGGAGGCACCGCCAGTGAAGGTATCGGCCTGGGCATGGGCTTTGCCATGGCCAACCAGATGGCCGGGATGTACCAACAACCGCAGGGTTATCAACAGCAGCAGCAAGCCCCCATGGGACCACCCCCGGTCCCCGGCGCCGTTCAACTCTTCGTCGCCGTCGGCGGCGCACAGTCCGGCCCTTACGGTATAGATGTTTTACGCCAAATGGTACAGCAGGGCTCCTTAACACCGGAAACCCTGGTATGGAAACAGGGCATGGCCGCATGGGCCAAAGCATCCCAGGTACCGGAAACCGCCGGTCTGTTTACTCCCCCGGGACCACCCCCGGTTCCGCCCATGTGAGATTAATGTAAAAAATAAATGTAGAAAATAAACGTAAATAACAAAAGTGAGGCATTAAAACAATGGATACAAATCCCGAAGAGCAAGACATCAGCCAGGAGTTGAAATGTACCGGGTGCGGGGCCATCCTGGAATTCAAGCCCGGTACCAAAAATTTAACCTGCACCTACTGCGGCGCCCAAAATATCATCGAAGAGTCCGGGGAAGTCATCGAGGAGATCGATTACGAAGAATTTATAAGCACCCAGTATGCCAAAGAAGAAAAAATAGAGATCGTCTCCGTCAAATGCTCCGCCTGTGGGGCGTCCATTACCCTGGACCCCAATGTGACCTCGGACCACTGCCCCTACTGCGCATCCAATATCGTCGTGGAAAGCGGCAGTACAAGCACCGTCCTAAAACCCAAATCCCTTCTTCCCTTTGCCGTTGACAGGAATACCGCCGCCGAATCGTTCAGGAATTGGATAAATAAACTCTGGTTTGCCCCGTCGGACCTGAAAGAAAAAGCCGCCAAGGGAAAACTGGACGGTATCTACGTCCCTTACTGGACATACGATTCCAAAACCGCCACCTCTTACACCGGTGCCCGGGGTACGTACTATTACGTCACCGAAACCTACACCACCACGGAAAACGGCCAGACGGTCACCAAAACCCGGCAGGTCCGAAAGACCCGTTGGACCCCGACATCCGGTTATGTACAGAACGATTTCGACGACATCCTCGTTATTGCCAGTCAATCGCTTCCCGTAAAGTATACCCAGAAACTCGAACCCTGGTATTTAAAAGACCTCGTCCCTTACAACGACAAATACCTCAGCGGTTTCCGCAGCGAATCCTACCAGGTGGAACTCACCGCCGGACTCGCCGTGGCCAAAGAGCGTATGGAACCCGTGATCACCCAAACCGTCCGCAGGGACATCGGCGGTGACGAACAGCAAATCTATACCATGAATACATCCTACCACGATATCACCTTCAAACACATCCTCCTTCCCATCTGGATCAGTTCCTATAAATATAAAGAAAAAGTCTACCGTTTCCTTATCAACGGTCAGACCGGTGAAGTCCAGGGCGAACGGCCCTACAGCGCCATAAAGATCATCCTGGCCGTACTCGTTGCAATCGCCGTGGTCGTCGGGATCATCCTTATCGCCAATTAAAAGAATCCGGGATGTAGGGAACAGGCTTGCCTGTTCCCTACATCCCGGTCTGTCGTCCTTCTGATTTTTTTTATTGTCTTTTGGGGATATTAATACTATAATATGAAAATGTTTAAACGTTGGGAAAAAATAGATATTTTTATAGGGATTTTGTTTGTACTTACAAACGTTTCCTATATATTTCTCAGCAGCGGCGTGTTCCAGCTCTTTCTCTGGTTGTTGATCATTGTAGGGGTTGTCCGGTTAATGCTGCTGATCAAGAAAAAATTATTCTGGAAAGTACGGAACCGGTTGATCTTTTCCGGGTTATTCCTGGTAGCCACTCCCCTGTTTTTTATCACCGTTTTTTTCTACCTTATCCTCAACATCATTATGGCCCAATACGGCATGGTCATCATGAACAATATACTCCAGACGCAGTTGACCCAACTGGACAAAGCCGCCGCCTTTACCCTGAACCTATCGCCGCAGGAAAGGGGATTCACCCTGGCGCAGTGTGAGAATGACACCTCCCCAATCAACTACGTTTATTTTGAGAAAGACAGCGGCGGAACATTCAAAAGTTCCCGTAAATTCCCCATCGACTTCGATGAAAACCGCGTACTGGTAAATGAATTAAGCGATTACAGCGGTTATTTCATGATCGACAGGACACTTTACCACGGCTGTATGAAAAAAGGAGACAACGCGGCAATACTGTTCTTTTTTACCGTAAACCAGGAGTTCCTGGACAAATTCGGCACCATCAGCGATTTTCGAATGAAATTCCAGAACCCGTACCAGGATAAAACCACCGCCGCCTTTGAAGTCGTCTCAGACCCCGAGATACTGAACGAAGAGACCTATCTCCCCTTCCCCTGGATGTTCAAATACAAATTCCTCGACTTTAATACCATCGGTGAGAACTCAAAACCCGTGGAAAAAAATAGCTTTTTCTGGTTCTTCTTGAACTTCCGGCAAATCTACGATAAAATTTCCAATGTCGAGTCCGGCATCGCCCAGACCGACCTGAAAAAGGGCATCCTCTTATTGATCGTCATATTCCTGCCCTTTGTTATCGGCTCCTTCATCATCGGTATCCACAGCGTCCGCGTCGTTACCCGGTCCATCAACCTTATCAGCAAAGGTACACAGCGAATCAGGAAAGGGGACTTCTCATTCCGCATAAAAACCAAATCCGGGGACCAACTCCAGTACCTGGGCGAATCTTTCAATGAAATGGCCGCCGGTATCGACCGCCTCCTCATCGATGAAAAAGAGAAACAACGCCTGGAAGAAGAACTCCGGATCGCCCGGAGCATCCAGTTAAAATTACTACCGCCGGACACCTTCGATACCGACGAATTCGAAGTCGCCGCGGTCAACATACCCGCCACCGAGATCGCCGGTGACTATTTCGATTATTTCTACAGGGAAAACAAGTACTTCTCCATGCTCGTGGCCGATGTCTCCGGTAAAGGTTCTTCCGCCGCCTTTTATATGGCCGAACTCAAAGGAGTGATCAACCATCTCCAAAAAGAACCCATAACACCCGCCGCCCTGATCTCCGAATGCCACCACAGTTTAAAAAACTCCTTCGACCGGGTGACGTTCATTACCATGAACATGGCCCGGTTCATCATCCCTGAAAAAAAATTCCAACTGGCACGGGCCGGTCATACCCCCGCCCTCTTCTACAACTCCGAAAAGAAAGAGTGTATCGAACTCTATCCCGCCGGGGTGGCCATCGGGATTTACAATTTTTCCGACGATAAGATAAAAGAACTCGAGATCGATTACAAAAAGGGAGATATCCTCTTCTTATTTTCCGACGGGTTGTCCGAGATCATGAACGATGAAGAGGAAATGCTGGGAATAGAAAACCTTAAACGGATACTGTGCGGCAACAGCGATCTTTCCGCCGAAGAGATCAAGCAGAAGCTGTTGGATTTCAGTATCCGCTTTTCAGATACGGATATTAACCGCGACGACTTGACTTTTATCATATTAAAGGTAAAATAGATTATTATCATGATTGAAGAATTAGAACAACGACTAAATTATACATTCAAAAACAAAGAATTTTTGCGAACCGCGTTGATTCACAAGTCGTATAACGAAGGACTGCAAAGAGACCTCCCGGACAACGAGAAACTCGAATTTCTCGGCGATTCCGTCATCAGCCTTGTGATCACCGACCACCTGTACAGGAATTATACCCACCTCAAAGAAGGCGAATTGTCGAAATTGAAAGCCCACCTGGTATCCAGTAATTCACTTCAGCGAATCGCCGCCAACCTCGAACTTACCGATTTTTTAATGTTGGGTAAAGGTGAGGAAAAAAACAACGGCCGCAATAACAAGAAAATCTGTGCGTCCCTTTTCGAAGCCGTGGTGGGGGCCATTTACATGGATTCCAATTACAAGGTGGCCGCCTCCACCGTAATCTCTTTTTTCAAGGAGTTCCTCATAAAATTCTCCGAGAAGGAAGTTAAGATCAACGATTATAAATCCGAGCTCCAGGAACTGATCCAGAAAAAGAATAATTACCTGCCCATTTATAAGATCATCGAGGAATCCGGCAAGCCGCCCAATGTCAACTTTACCGCCGGGGTCTACCTGGAAGAACGGCAGATCGGCGTGGGCACCGGTAAAAACAAACGGAAAGCCGAACAGGACGCGGCATTTAACGCATTAAAAAATATCGACGAGTTCATCAATTACGAAAAGCTGTCCGAAGTCTTTTTCCTTAAAAACGATTAACCCCACAACCTCTTCTCCCTTCGTGCTCTTCGTGTCCTTCGTGGTAAAAAAAATTATAAATTGCTAAATCGTGAGAAAAATGGTATGATATGCCCATGAAAAAATTTGGAGGTTTAGAAACTGAAAAATGATTCGAGTAATTAGATCCGACGGTCAAGAGATATTATTAAATGCAAATATGATACAAAACCTGACTCCCGTCGAAAAAAACGGCACCGTTGTAAGACTTGCGACAGGAGAAGATGTTCTGGTTAAAAACCAATACAAGGATATCGTGCAAAAGATGCAGGCTTATCGAACCGGTTTGTCCGATGCGCGGCGACAGGAGGAAAAAGAGAAAAAAAAGGCGGCGGAGAAAGAGAAAGAGTCTTGATTTTTTAACAATTCTCAAGTAAAATCTTCTTATGAGCGACTATTACAAAACTCTCGGGGTCAGTAAAAAAGCGGCGTTGTCGGAGATAAAAAAAGCCTACCGGAAACTGGCACGAAAATATCACCCCGACCTCAACCCCGGCGATAAAGCCTCCGAAAAAAAATTCAAAGAGATCACCGAAGCATACGAAGTACTGAAAGACACCGAGAAACGCAGACAATACGATACCTTCGGCGCCGTCGGTCCCAATTACCGTTCCCCCGGCAGGGGCGCATCCGGTTTCGAAGGGTTCGATTTTACCACCTCCGGTTCCAGCTCCTTCGGCGATATTTTCGAGACCTTTTTCGGCGGCGGTCATTCACGCGGCAGGACCCGGTCCAATCGCCCCCAAAAAGGAGAAGACCTGCACTACTCCATAAACCTCAGTTTCCTCGACGCCGCCATGGGAATCGAAACCCCCATCCAGATCGTACGAAAAGAATCATGCCCCTCCTGCGACAGCAAAGGTATCGACCCGAATTCCTCCCATGTCACCTGTTCCGTGTGCAAAGGGACCGGCCGGATTCAAAAACAAACCGGTTTCATGAAATTTGCGTCCGTCTGCAACAACTGCGAGGGAACCGGCCACCTACCCGGTAAGCAGTGCCGCGACTGCGACGGAGACGGACGAAGCGACAAGGTAACCAGGATCAGGGCACGAATACCCGCCGGGGTCGATAACGAGTCCAAAGTCCGGCTTCCCGGCAAAGGCAATGCCGGACAATACGGTGGCAAACCCGGCGACCTGATCATTACCATCAATGTCAGTCCTCATAAATTTTTTAAACGAAACGGGGCCAACCTCGAAATCCTCCTCCCGCTTACCTACCTGGAAGCCGCAATGGGGGCCAAAATAGAAGTCCCCACCCTGGATGGGAAAACAATTCTGAAAATACCGCCTTCCACATCCTCCGGTCAAAAGATGAGACTGAAAGGCAAGGGGATCATCAATCCAAAGACCAAAACCACCGGCGACATGATCATCGAAATCAAGATCGTCCCTCCCCCCACCACCGATATCGAAGTCCGGCGGTTATTAAAAAAGATAGAGAAAAAAGCCCCGTATAACCCGAGAAAGGATCTGGAGCAATGAAAGATAAAACGTATTTAATCTCCGCCGTTGCCTCAAAATACAACATTCACCCCCAGACCCTGCGTTTGTATGAAAGGGAAGGGCTTTTACGCCCTTCCAGGTCAAAGGGCAATACACGGTATTATACCGAAGAAGACCTGAAAAAACTTGAATTTATCCTCAACCTTTCCAGGGAAATGGGAGTCAACCTTGCAGGCATCGAGATCATCTACGATATGAAACTGAAAATGGAAAAAATGCAAGAAGAGTTCGCAAACTTCCTGGAAGAATTGAGAAAAGAATTCTTCTCCGGTAGAGAGAATCTTTTCGATCAAAAAACCAAAGCCCTTGTAAAGTTTTCGCCGACAAAAGTCGCGCTTTTTAAGGATAATGAAAAAAAAAGGTAGAGAATCATTGGATTCGTTAAACTTATATTTTCAGCAGGTTAAGAAGATCAGCATTCTTAACGCGGAAGAAGAGAAAGAACTGATCATCAAGGCTAAGGACGGCGATGAAAAGGCATTTCAAAAGATCATCGTCGCCAACCAGAAACTGGTGGTCAAAGAGGCATTGAAATACTATTTTAAGGAAGATAATTTTCTCGACCTGGTGAACGAAGGCAACAAAGGCCTTATCGAAGCGCTCAAACGTTTCGATCCCGCAAGGGAGAACCGTTTTTACACCTATGCCCTCTGGTGGGTCAGGAGCGAGATCCGGCGGTATCTCTCAAAGAACCAGAAGATCATCTCATTCCCCGATATTTTTTATAATAATTACCTCAACTTCAAAAAAGTCTATTTTGCCATGAACAAAAAATTAGGACGGCGACCCACCGAAAAAGAGTTGGCCAAGGAGTTGGATATCCCCATAAAGAAGGTCAAGGTCCTGCTGTCCGTGCCCGATGAGATCATTTCTCTCGATAAGTCCAATGTAAACGACGACCATCCGTCGCTGTCCGCGCTTCTCCCGGACAAATCGTCCATCGATCCCCAGGAACAATTGATCTGGGGGTCCACCCGCGACCTGGTATTGAAGGATGTGGATGAATTGACCGAAAAAGAGGCACAGGTGATCAAATTGAGATACGGGTTTGCCGATTCCGACAACATGAAGTTAAGGGAAATTGCCAAGAAGCTGGACATGAGCCCCGAGGGAGTACGGCGCATCGAGTTGAAAGCGCTGAAAAAGCTGAGGGACAGGTTGAGGCATCAAGGAATATATGGTGTGTTGAATTGAAGAAAGAGGACGTTTGCAGTAAGTGTAACGGTACCGGCTGGGTAACACGAGTAAAAGACGACGCGGATTTTGCACAGAGGTGCGACTGTCAACAAATGGATCAGTTTCTCATAAGATGCAGGCATGCCAATATTCCCCAGCGGTTTTTAACCGCAAAACTAGAAAACTTTTACCCTGATAAAGATTTTCCCAGCCAGGCGAAGGTCAAGAAAATCGTAAAAAAATTTATCGACGATTACCCGCCGGACATAAAAGGTCTTTTGCTGCAGGGGTCCGTGGGCGTGGGAAAAACCCGGCTGCTTTGTACCATTGCGGCTGAATTGATAAAGAAGAGCAATAAGATCGATATTTATTACATCGACTGGAACGATTTTACCCGGGAGCTTCGGGCAAGCTTCGGGCAGTACGAGATCACCAATCAATTTATCGCCAAATTGTCCGCCGTGGACCTGTTGTTGTTTGACGAGTTGGGGGCGTCCAACACCACGCCGTGGGTGTTGGATAATATCTATTATATTTTTAACAAGCGGTACAACGACCAGAAAATCACCCTGGCCGCCACAAATTATCTCGATATCGCCGCCGGTGAAACCGACGCCTTCAATCCGCAGCAGGAATCGTTGAGTCAACGAATCGGTGAGAGGATTCGCAGCCGTTTGTATGAAATGATGGAAACCGTTATTATAAAAGGGAAAGATATGAGAAAAGAATATCAATAGGAGGTAACCAATGACTACCAACCAGGATTTAACGTTTATTAATGAAAAGATCGGCGAAGAGAGCCGGGTCGTCGAGCGAATTCTTGCCGAAATGGAGAAAGTTATCGTCGGACAGCGCGTCCTGCTCGAACGCATGATGATCGCCCTGATAACCTCCGGTCATATCCTGCTGGAAGGTGTCCCCGGGCTGGCAAAAACCCTGGCCGTCAAAACCATGGCCGAAGTACTGGACCTTAAGTTCAGCCGTATCCAATTTACTCCCGACCTGCTGCCCGCCGATTTGACCGGCACCCTGGTGTTCAACCCCAAAACATCCGAATTCGTCACCAGGAAAGGACCGATCTTCACCAACCTGTTATTGGCCGACGAAATCAACCGGGCACCCGCCAAAGTGCAGAGCGCACTGCTCGAATCCATGCAGGAACTGCAAGTCACCATCGGCGAAACCACCCACCCCATCGAAAAACCTTTCATGGTAATGGCCACCCAGAACCCCATCGAACAGGAAGGCACATACCCCCTGCCCGAAGCCCAGATAGACCGGTTCCTTTTAAAAGTGAAGATCACCTATCCCACCAAAGAAGAGGAAAAGGCCATCGTTAACCGTATGACGTCCACGCTGAAACCCGACGTGCAAAAAGTATGTTCAATAGAAGACATTTTCAGACTCAATCAGTCCTGCCAAATGGTTTACATCGACGATAAGATCAAAGATTATATCGTTAACCTCGTATTTGCCACCCGGTTTCCCGAAGAGGCCGGGCTGGGGAAATTAAAGAACCTCATCCAGTTCGGGGCATCACCCCGGGCATCCATCTATTTGACCGAAACGGCCAAAGCGCTGGCATTCGTGCGACGGCGTGGCTATGTCACCCCCGAAGACATCAAGACCATCGGCCGCGATGTCCTGCGGCACCGGCTCATTCTCTCTTACGAAGCCGAGGCCGAAGAACTGACCACCGACGACATTATCACGGAGATCTTCGATAACATCGTTGTCCCGTGAATCCGGAGGAAGGTTGAGTAAGATGAGTAAGTTGAGTAAGATGAGTAGGGGAAGTAAGTCGATCGCTTAGTCATGCCCCCCACTCAACTCACTCAACTCACTCAACCTCTCAACCAATAAAAATAATGGGAAAAAAGAAAAAAAAGCTGAGAAAAAAGATCAACCCGGAAAAATCCAATAAGATGATCTATGCCGTGGCAGCCGGTCTGGCACTGCTCATCGTTATTTTCCTCATCTTCACTATCAGTAAAGAGAAAGTGGTGGACAAAAACGAATTGATGACCAAAACCCTTGACTACGTCAAAAAGCAGGGGGGCATTAAAGAGTTGAAACTCTTCCCGGATGAAAGCAAGGTGATCATTGTATATGATCCCTTTGTCCAGAAGAAGAATTTCCGGACCATTGCCCGGTATGCCGGGGTAAGACTTTCCAACAAGTGGGGTGAGGAACCGCTTATCGTAGTGCTGTGCGAAAACGAGGAAGCGAACAAGGTCTATTCCGTGGTATTATCCGACGGCAGGGTTATCGATGAGAAAGAGTTAACGCAGCCGGATCAGTGAGCCATCATATCCTTCGGGGGGATAATAGCCCAGGAAGTTGAACACCGTCGCGGCAATATTGCCGAGTCCCGGGTTTAGTAGTCCTGTATTTAATTCGTATTCGTTTTTGAATAGGGGGTCATAGATAATAAAGGGGACCGGGTTCAGCGTGTGACTGGTTTTTACTTTCTTGATGCCCGTGGTTTTATCCACCTTTATTTTTCCCGTTTTTTTATTGTATTCGTACATTTCGTCCGAGTTTCCGTGGTCCGCCGTAACCAGGGCGATACCGCCCACTTCATCGATCGTATCCAGGACGCGTCCCAACGCCAAATCCACGCATTCCACCGCAACCCGGGCCGCATCGATATCACCCGTATGTCCGACCATATCGCCGTTGGCGAAATTGAGTCTTCCATGTTTGAATCTACCGGACCTCAGCAGTTCGATGACCTTATCCGCGATATCCGCCGATTTCATCCAGGGGCGTTGTTCAAAGGGGACCCTATCCGAGGGGATTTCGATATAGACTTCATGATCGTCGTCGAATTTTTCGTTCCGGTTTCCGTTCCAGAAGTAGGTCACGTGTCCGTATTTTTGGGTTTCCGAGATCGCGAATTGCATTACCTTGTTTTCCGCAAGGTACTCACCCATGGTACGTTCGATAGAGGGGGGTGATACCAGGTATTGTTTCGGGAGTTCCAGGTCGCCGTCGTACTGCATCATGCCCGCATACTCAACATCGGGGAAGACCTCCCGTTTGATCTGGGGGAGGTCTTTCTTCTCGAAGGCTTTCGTAATTTCGATGGCGCGGTCGCCCCGGAAATTGAAAAAGATCACCGAATCGCCGTCCTTGATCTTCCCCACCGGTTTCCCGTTTTCCGCGATCACGAAGGGGTCCATGAACTGATCCGTGGCGCCGGTTTCTTTTCGGAGTGTCTCGATGGCTTCGAGGGCGGAGTTAAAGAGGCGTCCGTTTCCTTCCACGTGGATTTTCCAGCCGAGTTCCACCATGCCCCAGTCGGCTTCGTAGCGGTCCATGGTAATTTTCATCCGTCCGCCGCCGGAGGCGATCCTGTATTTTTTATCCGCCGCGTTGAGTGGGGCGAGGAAATGTTCCAGTTCTTTCACATATTTCGGGGCCGAGGTTTCGCCCACGTCGCGTCCGTCCAGCAGTGCGTGGACATAGACAGCTTTAATCTCTTCGATATGGGCATGTTTGATCAGGTTTTTCAGTTGGTCGATATGGGAGTGGACGTTTCCGTCGGAGAGCAGGCCGATGAAGTGGAGGGCGGAGTTATTTGTTTTACAATTGTTAACCAGTTTTTTCCAGGTTTCGCCCTTGTAGAGGGTCCCGTTTTTTATGGATTGATTGACCAGTTTTGCGCCCTGGTCGAAGACCCTTCCGGCGCCGATGGCGTTGTGTCCCACCTCGCTGTTGCCCATATCGTCGTTCGAGGGGAGTCCGACGTAGGTGCCGTGGGCGAAGAGTCGGGTATTCATATATTTTTTTGTAATTTTGTCCAGTGTCGGTGTATTGGCCAGGAAAACCGCGTCGCCTTCGTCGTGTTTTCCGATGCCGACACCGTCCATAATAATGACCACCACCGGGCCTTTTCGATCGATGCCATTGGGTAGTCGTTTCAAATCAAAGTTCATATTTATCTCCTATCAAGGGAATAGGATTATAGTATTAATGAACTCTTTTTTCAAGTCCCGGGCCGTGCAAACAGGAATTCTAATTTTACCACGAAGAACACGAAGAGCACGAAGGGAAAGATAAGAAAAGACTTTAATTACCTGCTTTTTCTTTATTTTATCTTCGTGTCCTT
>Ga0210082_1000092_pt1 | contig 18563 bp, 10 predicted proteins | sample White_ThreeSqA_D_2_FD_185592 | JGI IMG/M metagenome (GOLD analysis project Ga0210082, IMG submission 185592) | Wetland microbial communities from the San Francisco Bay, California, USA, that impact long-term carbon sequestration -... | ecosystem: Environmental > Aquatic > Marine > Wetlands ... | reverse complement strand
AAAGAAAAAGACGTTTAACTTTTTTCGACAGGATGAACAGGCCCCTGTTCATCCTGTTCCCCTCTTTTTCGCTTTAAACTCATTCTTTCTATTCCCACCTTAAAAAAAACAACACGCCCGTTGAATAGGGTGTTGAATAACGTTCCATTTTACAATATAATATAACCGTAGTCAAAGACGGTTTGCCTGCACTGTTTAAAATATCCAAGGCGGAGGGGGTTCCGCCGAGGATGTATGTGGAAACGAAGGAATACGGATAATGAGGGGGAAACGTGAGGTAAATGTGCGGAAGAGTCTGAAGCGGTTGCTGTGTTACTTGTTGGGTCATCTTGTGCTTGCCGCGATAGTATCCGGGTCGACACCCCTCTACAAACAGTTACGCAATATTACACTCAGCGGCGGTGCCGTAAGGGTACAAAACCTGGTTCTCGAACGGGATGCCGCCGTATTCACCTTCAAAAAAGGCACCTTTTATCTCCTTGAAGCCGTGGAAGATCAATTCACCGGCGCGGTCTTCATCGGTGAGGGAGAATTCACGATGACACCGGTTTTGGCGATTGAACGGCAGCACCTCAAGCACCTGACCGGCGGTCCTTCCATTACGGAGACATTCTCCGAAATGGTCCTTCGGTTCACCGACGATACCTATAAAGAAATCACCGCACCCGGTAACGTACGGGAGACGTCCACTCTCTCCAAAGCCGAAAGCGTTTTGAAAGAACATCGAAAGCTCATGCGCAAGGGGAGAGAATACGCCCATCCCAATATCGCCGCTTCACTGCTGCGGACCAATATCGACCTTCGTCTCCTGTCGGATATCACGTGGCCCGGTCACGGGGGATATTTTCATTCCTTTTTTAACGGCAAGAAATACGGTGATATGCTTTTTACCGTAGACCCCCTGGGTGTGCCCGTGGTGACCCCCGAGGAGGTCGTACTGGCATGCCTGGGGGAAAAAAACCTGGGCATCTGGGTGGCCGAACACCGGCGGGAGCTTTACAAAGAGGGTAATGCCCCCGATGTCGATCACCGGTTGGTGGACATGGGTCACTACAACATCGATGCATCCACCGGCGGCAATCACCTGGATGTGGCCGTCACCGCCCGGTTCAAAGCATTGGTCGATGGGGCGCGGATCATCCCGTTTCATCTTTACCCCACCCTGCGGGTGGGAGCGGTCACCGATGCCCTTCACGGCCATCTGCCGTATTTCCAGGAAAATTATGATGAAGACCCGGACTTTGCCATCATGATGCCGGAAGGGTTGAAAAAAGGGGAACAATACTCCATTACTTTTGAATACCGCGGGAATGATGCCGTGGCCGATGAAGGCGGTGGAAATTTCACCCTGGTGGCCCGTTCCACCTGGTACCCCGTGACGGTTTTCGGGGACCGCGCCACGTTTCGCATGTCTCTCCGGACCCCCGCCCACCTGGAAGTAGTGGCCACGGGTCAACCGGTCAGCCGCGAGATCAGGGGCGACACCCTGATCAGCCGGTGGAAGAGCGATATACCGCTAAAGGCCGCGGGTTTCAATTACGGGCAATTTAAAAAAACCGTGGTAACGGATAAAGAATCGAACATCACTATCGAATCCTATGCCAACGTCGATATGCCCGATAAAATCAAAGGACTGCAAATGATGGGCGACCGCGTTGAGCGGGAAACCGGCCGGATACTTCCCTTAAACCTGGGTTCCCTGGACACGGTTCGTTTGATGGATAAAGTACGGGCCGAGGCCGAGGTGGGATTGAAGGTTTACCAAAACACCTTCGGGCCCATGCTTTTCGACCGGGTGGCCATCACCCAACAGCCCTTTCCCAATTTCGGACAGGCCTGGCCGATGCTGGTTTACATGCCCATTATCGCCTATTTCTCCGGTACTCAATTGAACCAGATGGACCTCATTCCCGCGTTGGGTTTCATCAAATACGTCTGTGCCCACGAGATCGGTCACCAGTGGTGGGGGCATACGGTGGGTTACAAATCCTACCGTTCCCAGTGGATAAGTGAAGCCTTTGCCCAATTATCCGCGTCGTTGTTTGCGGAGGTGGTTTATAAGAACGCCAAATTCATCGAGTTCTGGAAAGACCTGCGGAAACGTGCGCTGCAAAAAAACCGCAAACGCAAATGCCCGTCCAAAATAGGGAGCATTACCCTGGGATACCGCCTGGACACGGGACGGACCGGTGATGTGATCAATTCCGCGTTCTATGCTAAAGGGGCATTTATCGCCCATATGCTGCGGATGTTGATGTGGGACCCCAGGACGCGGGACAAGCGGTTCTCGGCAATGTTGAAGGATTTCGTCAAAACCTATTATAACCGGAACGCATCCACCGAAGATTTCAAACGCATGGTCGAAAAGCATATCACCCGTGAGATGGACCTGGACGGTAACGGGAAGATGGATTGGTTTTTCAATCAATGGGTCCACGGTACGCGGATCCCCCACTATGAATTGGACTATCACGTGAAGTCTGCGAAAGATGGAAAATTCATGTTATCCTGTACCATCACGCAGAGCAGGGTGGACGATTCGTTTAAAATGCGGGTCCCGATTTACGTACTTTTTGAAAAGGGCAAGCTTTTCCGTTTGGGTTCGGCGGTGATAACGGGTAACGGTTCCTCGCCGGCGATCAACATTAAACTGCCTAAAAAACCGAAGCGGGTATTTCTTTGCGCCCTGGAAGACATCCTCTGCACAATCAAAGGCCGCTGACCCCGCATTAAAATAATTATAATGTTTAATAGGAACGAATTTGAAAACGATCTAAAGCGATACCTGACCTATCTGCAAATGGAAAAGGGGTTGGCGGAAAACACCGTTATCTCCTACAACCAGGCCCTGGTAAAATTCGCCGCCTTTTTACACGCCGGGAAACTGGGGTATATCGATCTTTCGGAAAACCGTGTCCTGGATTTTATCAAGGAGGAATCCCGCAAGGGCAATTCTTTATCCACCCAGGCGCATTTGATCAGCGTGCTTAAAAGTTTCTACAAGTACCTGATCATCGAAGACCGGATGGATTTTAACCCCGTGTCCAACATCGACTCCCCGAAAAAGTGGAAAACACTGCCCAAATACCTGACCATCGACCAGGTATCCGAACTGCTGGAACTCCCCGATTTGGGAACGCCTCTCGGTCAGCGGGACAAAGCCGTTTTGGAGTTGATGTACGCCACGGGTCTCCGGATTTCCGAGGTCATCAATCTCAAGCGGGACAATATATACATGGAGGACGCATTTTTGCGGGTAATGGGCAAGGGGAGTAAGGAGCGGGTGGTACCTTTCGGTGAGACGGCGCGGAAATACATGGAGAAATATTTAACCGGGGGCCGCCCGCTGTTGTTGAAAGCCAAAGTCAGCGATTATATATTCCTGAATGCCAGGGGTGATAAACTGACACGCATGGGGTTATGGAAAGTGATCAAGGGTTATGCGTTGACCCTGGGTGTTTATTCGACGTTGACGCCTCACACCTTACGGCATTCGTTTGCCACGCATTTGCTGGAAAAGGGTGCCGACCTTCGTTCCATCCAGTTAATGTTGGGTCATGCCAACATCTCCACCACGGAGATATATACTTATGTGGCCAAAGCCGGTATTAAGAAGGTCTACGATCAATACCATCCCCGGGGAAAAAAGCGTGGTTAAATTGCCGGGGGGGGTGCGCCGTGTTGCCCCCATTCTTCTTTTGCCGGGCCATAAATACCCGGTACTTTCAGACCGGCCTGGCGCATTAATACCGTCATCTGTGCGCGGTGATGGAGTTCATGTTTGAACAAAATATAAAGCGATAATCCCCGTTTCCATTTCCGGCCGTACATTTCGTCTTCCATGGCGAGGGTATCGTCCGTCCAGTTGGCCGTCACCTCTTCCAGCACCGATGCCGCCGCCCGGTCATAGGCTTGTTTGATCGTTTCCGCCGATTCCGGTACCGGGTCTTTTTCGCCGGGGCCGGTTATGTTCAGGCCGGTGCGTGCCGCCATTTCCGGTAAAGTCTGGACAATATGCCAGGCCATGCGGCCCAGGGTACGGTGGTCGTTGGCGACGGATTGTTTAAGGGAATCGTCCGTCAGCGCGGAGAAAATTTTCCGTGTATTATCCGATTCCGCCTGCCACTCTTGTTTAAATTGTTCTATCGTTAAAAACATCGGTTTTACCTCCTTTTAATTACATGAGTTATCATAATGTATTTTACGTGAAACCGGGAAGCAAATCAATAGTCGAGTTGCTTTTTCTTCTTGTCCTTCGTGGTTCAAAATCCAAAATAAGAATTGCCCGGGATTGCTTTTTACTTCGATATATGTTATTAAATAAAATTAACCAGGAGGCATTTATGGCAACGAGTCCTAAACCAGATACCCCGGTTACCACTGTATCGGCGAAAATACTTTCCATCACTATCGACAGCAAAATAACCGCTTGCCTTGGAGATACCCCCATAAAGCTTCCCAACTGGGAGCAGGGTACTGCTCAAAAAGACGGACCCTGTTCCGCAAAACCCGGTGTATTCGAGATAGATAACGGCAATAACCGGAATAAACTTAAAGTGGGGTTAAATGTAACCGGCCTGACCGGGGAGACAGAAGGGACGTTGACCGGAACCCTTGAAGACCCGGACATTGGAGAGATAATATTTGAAGGGACAATTGAAGGTGGGACCGATTCTGCTGCTGTCCCGGTTATCGAGGTTTTTCCCCGGGAGGAGCCAAATTACTTCAAACGCATCCAGGGGAATATGAAGTGGACTTTTTCATTCAAAAATGCCCAGGGGTGGCAGGTAAGTATCGACCTGGGAGAAACACCGATAGAAATTTTCTGGATCTACGGGTATCCCGGGAGAATGTATAAAAAAGGGGTCTGGATCGAAGCACTGCGTTTCCTGTACAGGGAATGTTACGGACTTAAGAAAAAAGAATGGATCATCCTGAGAATTGTGAATTATTGCCATTCCGGGTTTGGACTGAGATATAACAGCTATCTTTCCTGTCCCTCTTACGGCGTCACTTATTACGGGGGGATATTCGACTTGAAGGCATACCTGGCCAGGGCGTATCCATTTTGTAATTGTTTCGACCAGGCGGGGGCATTGCAAACACTCCTGGGTGCCCTCGGGATTCAGGCCCATTGGGTACAAATGAGTCCCTTCGGATATCTCAAAAACACGAGTCTTGTAGGGAGGGGATTGATTAATAATACTGATTTTTTAGGTATTATCAGGGACACCGGCGATAAGATCACAAATATATCGGAGTTAATTCCCCGGAACGATCCGAATCGTGGAGGATTCGGACAGCACGCATTCTGCATCTGGAACGACGGCAAATATGATAATGTACTGGATGCCTGTGTCGGCCCTCACGTCGGCATATTTTATCCACAATTATATGAAGAAGGGCACAAACAACACTATATCAGTGAAAGTATCGACGGAATGACGGATCTTTATTCCCAGGGAAATCATTTTACCACCCCGGGGCGCTTAAATTATATGAATACAAATTACGCAGGTGTTATCGGTGTCCACGGCGTCACGGCGGCCCCGGATATGTATACCGGTAATTACAATTCCGAGATTCAACGAAAAATTATCAACGGCTTAAAATCGGAAATCGGTTTTGACGAAATCGATATCGATAAATTCCTCGGCCAGGGTGTGGTTTTCGATTGGAAGGATTTTCCCTTTCAACTCGAAGAGATAAAAAACAACCTGCCGAAAGGGATAAGAGTATTTGAAAACCTGCTGTGCGAAGAAGGGACCGCCTTAAGGGAATGGAGCTTTAACGGGTTAAATGAATATCTTAAAATCGAGATTTATGTATCCAACGATATTAAACCGGCAAAAAACCGTTTGCTGATGTTTGCCTTATCCAACACCATGACCTACACGCCGGTAAAAAAGAAAAAGATCAATATTGGAGACGGGGATAAGAACGGCTGGACGGCTCCGGGGGATGAAACGCAAAGTGAAATCGACAAAACAGGTTTTTATTGGCACTCTCCCTATTATAAAATCGAACAATGGTGGTTTTTTAATATTTATGTCAGCCTTGAATCCTACAATATGCCCATCGAAATGGACGCACTTACCGATAATATCGAGGCATTGATTGAAAAGAGAGATGCGAATAACCGGTACCTGTATGTAAAGAATCCACTCTGGGAACACCTTCCTTTTATTAAGAGCGCCGGTTTTTCCTTTAAATATAATGGGGCTAACCCTGAACCGGATGTCATCGATGAAATACGTGTGGGCGACGAAGTGGAAATTATCGTTGAACCCGTCAACCCGGCAGATCCCCTGATACTGGAGTTCTTTATTACCCAATGGAAATGCTTACGCCTGGTTGAGGAGAACCCGCCCCCCGACGAAGGGAATGGCCATACAAGTCATCCCCCGGGGCAATTTGTCCTGGAATTCGAAGCGAGGGCCCCCGGGGCCACCGAAATCCGGTTGGTATTGGTAAACACCCGGACCCTCCTGTGTTCTCCCCCTAAATTATTGACGATCAATGTTGTCGATGAGACGAATTCGGAAGAAAATAAAAAATGAAGTTAAAAACCCTGGATTTAATCGTTACCGAGGATTGTAATTTCGACTGTTCCTATTGTTACCAGGAAAAGGACGGGAAATATATGGAACCGTCCACCGTTGAAAAAGCGATCGCTTATTTCCATCCCTTTTTCGAGGAGAAGGCGCATATCACATTTTTCGGAGGAGAACCGCTGCTTGCCTTCGACACCATCAAACATACCGTTTCCCTGGTGCAAGAAAAGAATAGAAATGCCGGGAAGGACATACAATACTCCATAACCACCAATGGGAGCCTGTTCACCGATGAGATATTTCGTTTTCTCGCGGATCATGGTTTTTTTGTCCTGTTGAGTTACGACGGGTTAATCCAGGATGAGACGCGAAAACCCGGCAGCCGGGTCCCGACCCTGGAGGTCCTTCGGGTGCTTCAAAGCGGCCGGTATCCCGGTATCAAATTTGCGACCAACAGCGTATTTAGCCCGGCTACCGTCAACCGGCTGTCCGAATCGCTGATTTCTATAATCCGGGAAGGTGTCGCCAACACAAATCTCAGCCTTACGCAAAATGTACCATGGGATGAAGCGGCATTGAAAACCCTGGAAGAAGAATTGGACCGTTTGAAAAGTTTCCTGGCAGTCCTTTATAAAGAGAAAAAAATCGCCCCGGTGTCTTATTTTCAGCCTGCCGGCCGGGAGACATCCCCGCCCGCCGGCGAATACTTCACGTGCAATGGCGGATACGACCGCATCGCGGTCTCCCCGGATGAAGATGTCTGGGGGTGCGGGAAATTCCATTTCTATTTAAAAGAAAAAAGAGACAGCGGGGAGTTCAGCACGTATTCCTTCGGCGCGCTGGATAATTTTATTGAAAATTTCGATACCGTTCATCCCCGGGTCCTGGCCAATTATAACATGCTGAGCCAGGATTGCTATTTTACGGAGAAGCAGTTTTGCTTTCTTTGTGAAGAAGTGGAAAACTGTCAATTTTGCCCGGTTACTTTCGCTTTCGCCACGTCCCTGATCGGGAAGATCCCTCCATGGGCTTGCCGTATCGAGGGAATACTGCGTAAGGTAAGGAGGAGATTCCTTATGGAGATCGAAGGGATACAATCGGTCCGGGAAGTGTAAATTGCGATATTTAAGGTATCGTTACATTGCTTGCTTATTTTAGTATAAATAAAAATGGAGGTAGCATGACACGGTTAAAAGATTTAAACATTCAAAAAAGTTTATCCGTTGTAAAGGATTTTCACGATGCAATCGTCATCGATGAACGTGATCCGGTTTTAAAAGAGAAGAAAAAACAAAGTGAGAACGCCGTCGCTCATCTTTTCAGGGTTTTTGGGGAAAGGCGGGAAACGTCTCTCGCCGAGTGTACGGGTCCAGTTCAACAAGGAAGTGCCCAACCGCCGAGCTGCACCGGATGTGTCCAGCAAAACACTGGCAAACCTCCTGTTAACGACCTTTAGGTAGGAGAAGGCGGAAGGCCACGGGCACACCTGATGGTAATTAGATAAAAGGAGTAAAAGTATCCATAAGATTTTATTTATTATTCTTTTGGTGAGTGCCTTCCTTGCACCGTTAAAGGCATTGGCGCCTCAAAGGGCCGTCACTCAATACAAGTTGGACATCTGGCAGGAGGAACGGGGCTTCCGGTACGGCCTTATTTTCGACATCCTTCAAGCCCGCGACAATTATATATGGCTGGCCACACTCAAAGGGCTGGTCCGCTTTGACGGCACGCGGTTTAGCGTATTTAACAAAGACAATACCGCCGGGCTAAAGGAGAATACCATCCAGGTACTCCATGAGGGCCGGGACGGCCGTTTATGGCTGGGTACTTCGAGCGGCGGGTTATCCTTTTTAAAGAACGGGACCGTTACCACGTACGGCATTGAGCAGTACCCCGCTCTCAAACGAATTTCCACTATTTTCGAGGGCCGGGACGGGATACTGTGGATTGGCACCATGGAGAGCGGATTAACCCGCTTAAAAAGCGGCAAATTCACCACATACACCACCGGGGACGGTCTGCCTTCCAATAAGGTCCGCGCTCTCTTCGAGGATGAGGCAGGACGGCTGTGGATTGCCACTTCCGCGGGTCTTTCCATCCGGGAGCCCACCGGGACGTTTTCCGGTTACGTGGGGGAAAACGGCCGGTTCGACAGCTATTTGATCTCGATGTGCAATAGGAAAAACGGCGAAATATGGTTCGGGGGCAGTAACGGCCTATACCGTCTGAAAGATAAGCGGTTTACTCATTATGGGAAAGCTGAAGGGCTGCCCAATTTAAAGATCAAGTGCCTGTATGAAGACAGGGACGAAAATCTCTGGGCCGGTACCGACGGCGGCGGTTTAGTACGGGTAACCGATGGAACCATGGAGACATTATCCACGGAAGACGGACTGGCCTGTGACTTTGTATATTCCATTTGTGAGGACAGGGAGGGTAGTCTCTGGTTCGCCACCCTGACCGGTGGACTGCACCGTTTAAGGGACACCGTTATCACAACCTACACCACCAAAGAAGGATTGGTCCACGACAGGATTTCCTGCATTTTCGAAGACCGGGACCGCGGCATCTGGATCGGAACAGGTGGGCACGGCGTTAACCGGCTGAAAGACGGAAAAGTAAGTATGCTTTTGACCACCCGTCAGGGGCTTCTAAGCGATACCGTGTATTCCATTACCGGGGACAGGGCCGGGAATGTCTGGATCGGTACTCAAGGAGGGCTCAACATGTTTAACGGAGAGAGGCTAACCGGTTTTAGCACCCGGGACGGCCTCTCCCACAATTCCATTTTTTCCCTCCTCGAAGATAGTAAGGGGGTTCTCTGGATGGATACGAGACCTATTGTAAACATGCTTTATAAAGGGAAATTTTCTGTGTTCGGCCCGGGGGCGAAAGTCCCACTGAGAGCGATCACCTGCCTTTTTGAAGATCGAGAGGGGACTCTCTGGTTCGGTACAAACGCAGGGGGGGTCCACAGGTTCAGGGATGGGATTTTCACCACCTTCACCACCAAAGACGGTCTGGTCCATAACGACGTCGAATGTATTTACCAGGGCAATGACGGGGTCCTATATATCGGTACACGGGGCGGTCTTAGCTGCCGGGTTAACGGAAAATTTTCAAACTATACCACCCGGGACGGCTTGATCGACAACGATATCCGGGGGATATTAGAGGACGAATCGGGCAATCTCTGGTTCTCTTCAAGTAGTGGGATTTATAGTTTCAATAAAAAAGAGTTTTCCGGCTTTTTCACCGGCAAAACCGTAAAAATCAATCCTGTTACCTACGATGTTTCGGACGGGATGAAAAAATCATATTGCAGGAGTGGGATAAAAGCCCGGGACGGCAAGCTGTGGTTTACCAGCAGTAAAGGCGTTGTAATGATCGACCCGCGTAAGATCGAAAAAAACACACTACCCCCCCCGGTGGCGATTGAAGAATTGATTGTGGATGGAGAATCGGTTAAAATAAACCGGACCGGCAGCCCCCTCATCATTCCACCGGGGAAAAAGAGGGTAGAATTTGTTTATACCGCCCTGAGTTTCGTGAAACCGCGGCAGGTAAAATTCAAGCTAAAACTGGAGGGGTACGACACCGAATGGGTGGATGTCGGCCCCGCCCGCACCACCACCTATACCCGTCTTTCACCGGGAGATTATACCTTCTCCGTGACCGCCTGCAACAGTGACGGCATCTGGAACCCCGAAGGCGCGTCGCTTTCTTTTTACATGAAACCCTACTGGTACAGCACCCCGTGGGCCTACGCGGCTTATATCCTCATCTTCCTGGCGGGGATGGTTTCATTTATAAAATGGCGCTCCTGGAAACTGGTCCGCGAAAAAAAACGGCTGGAGCAAACCGTAAAAGACAGGACAAAAGAGATCTACGAAAAGACCCTCTTACTGGAAGAACAGTCGGAACAGTTGAAAGAGTTGGATGGGGCCAAGTCCCGTTTCTTTGCCAATATCTCCCATGAGTTCCGTACGCCCCTCACATTGATCATGGGTCCCCTGGAACAAATGCTTTCCCGTAATCCCGACAAAACGATGAAAGCCCAGTTCCACGTCATGCTGCGAAATTCGAAGCGCCTCCTCAACCTGGTAAACCAGTTACTGGAATTGGCGCGCCTGGACAGCGGCAAAATGAAACTGGCGGCCTCCGAACAAAATATCGTCCCTTTCCTGAGAAGCATCGTGATGTGTTTCGAATCCCTGGCCGACCAGAATCGAGTGGCGTTAATGATCCAAAAAGACGAAGAGGATATTCTCCTTTATTTCGATACCGAAAAACTGGAAAAGATCATATCCAATCTTATGTCCAATGCGTTTAAATACACCCCCGCCGATGGGCGGATCACGGTTTCCGTGCGGAAAGTCATGGAAAGCGGCGCTTTCCCCTCCGGCTGCGTGGAAATATCCGTTCGCGATACCGGCACCGGTATACCCGGAGATCAATTACCCCACATTTTCGACCGCTTTTTTCGGGTTGAGGGTGGCCATGAACATAAGCAAAAAGGATCGGGTATCGGTCTTTCGCTTACCAGGGAACTGGTGCTGCTCCATCACGGCGAAATCGGCGTGAACAGCAACTGCCGCGAAGGCGATACGCGCGGTACGGAGTTCATTGTCCGGCTGCCCATGGGAAACGAGCATCTTCAACCCGAAGAAATCGCGGAATCCGGCGAAACGGGAAACACACCCACGATACTACCCGCCGTGTATCCCGGGCATGCAGATGAAGATGAAGCGGAGGAAGAAATGGAAACGGACGAAGCCGGGGAAACCGCGGCGGAGGAAAAATCCATTATCCTGGTGGTGGACGATAACCCCGATGTACGGTCGTATATAAAAGGCGCCCTTAACTCCCATTTCAAAGTCGTGGAAGCCGCCGACGGCAAAGAGGGTATCCTGCGGGCCAAAGAGATTCTACCCGATCTCATTGTCAGCGACGTTATGATGCCCGATACCGATGGGTACGAATTGTGCCGGACATTAAAAAACGATATCCTCACCAGCCATATTCCCATCATACTCCTCACCGCCAGGGTGTCGAAAGAAAGCGTACTGGAGGGATTGGAAACCGGTGCCGACGATTATATTACCAAGCCCTTCAGTACCCACGCTCTCACTGCGCGTATCGGGAACCTGATCGACCTGCGCCGCCAGTTGCAGTTGGAAAGGAAAAACCGCATGGCCCTCCGGCCCGAAGAGATTGCCGTCACGCCCGTGGATGATGAATTTTACATGAAATTACAAGAGACTGTCGAGTCCCTTTTGTCCGATCCCGATTTTAACGTGGAAGCATTAAGCCGGGCGCTTCAAATGAGCCAGGCCACGTTGTACCGGAAAATCCAGGCGTTAACCGGGAAGACGCCCACCCTGTTCATTCGTATCTACCGGCTTAAGCGGGCCGCCCACCTGCTGGGCGCAGGCGCGGGCAGCGTATCGCACGTGGCCGTTAAGGTCGGTTTTTCCGACCCCTCTTATTTTGCCAAATGTTTCAAGGAGCAATTTAACCGGTCACCCTCCGAACTTCTTATCACTGCGAACGGCACCGACACGGATAGTGTCCGGGTCGATACGGCCGCGCCGCCGCCCGAAGCTCCAGGGGGGGAGAAAGAGATCGTCCTGGTAGTGGAAGACAACGGCGATGCCCGGGATTATATCCGGCAGGCGCTGGAGCCGGATTACCGGGTGGTGGAAGCCGTTGACGGCGGGGAAGGCATTACCAGGGCCATGGAGATCATCCCCGACCTGGTGATCAGCGATGTTATGATGCCTCGTACCGATGGTTACGAATTGTGCCGGGTACTGAAAAAGGACGTGCGCACCAGTCATATCCCTATCGTAATGTTAACCGCCAGGGCGTCGGAGGAGAGTATGATCCGTGGGTTGGAGACCGGTGCCGACGATTACATCACCAAACCCTTCAATGCCGACATCTTACGCGTGCGCATCAAAAACCTTATCCGGCTGCGCAGCCATTTGCAGAAAAAGCGGGACCGTGAAATGACCATGCTTCCCGCAAAAATATCCGAATCCGATATGGACCGGGAGTTTATGGACGAATTAAATGCCGTGATCGAGAAAAACCTGTCGGACCCGGATTTTAACGTGGAACAGTTGGCAAAGAAACTTTACATGAGCAGTGCCACCTTGTACCGGAAAATCCAGGCATTAACCGGCGAGGTACCTTCGGAGTATATTCGCTCGTACCGGCTGCGCCGTGCCGCCCGGTTGTTTAAAAATAATTTCGGTTCCGTTACCGAGGTAGCCTTCGAGGTGGGATTTAACAGCCGGACCTATTTCACCCGCTGCTTCAAAGAGAAATTTCATCAATTGCCCACCGTGTTCAAGGCTTCCGAATCCGGATGAATTTTATATTTTTTTTATCGTTCCGGTTGAATTTTTCCTTTTTTTATTACATTATAGTAAACGTATCATTTTGAGGTAAATCTCGAATGGTCGATGCCTTTGGGCAAGGGAGCGGAAGTGGATGAGGAAAAACGGGGAGGAAAAAAATCAATACCTTGAAGGAACGCCATCTCAACAGGGGGAGCCTATTAACAATGCGCCCGGTGTGACGGGGCAAGGGGAAACATATCCCGTCAGGTACACGCGCCGAGGGGCCGTGCAAAGAGGGGCCCCATGCCATGAGGTGAATGGAAATTGGTAGGGTTGAACGATATGTGATCCTTCCCGGATTTTTTGCAACGATATTTACAGTTAGTTTGAACGATAATTCCTAACCTCCCGGTTGATTTTGATACATAATATAGGTGTATCATTTGAGAAGAAACGCTCGAATGATCGGCGGTCGTCACCGTGTCGGCAAGAAAAATTAAAGGCGGCCGGAAAAAAATTAAAACATGGAGGATAACATGAACAATTTAAAAAATGAAGCCGTAAACAAGTGCTTTTCCCTGTTAAGGGAATTCATCGAAGAAACACAGGGGGTAAACAACAAGAAGGGAGTTGCCATCCTGGCACTCAACCAACTGCGCCGCGTGACCGCGGGAACAGTCGGCGATGACGATGACCCTATCGACGACATTACACTGGTCTCCGAAGATTTCTATTGCATGGGAAACCCGAGAGCGGACGGGACCCCGCCCCCGCCCCCCGACAACGGATGAAGCGAAACCACCGGACACAGGCCGGAACGACAACGGCGCCGGCCTGTGCACTGAAACGGCAATCTAAAAAAACACGAGAGAATCACGCGGCCCGGCATCTGCCGGGCCGCGGGGAGTAAATTATGGAGCTGTCCAAACTGACCTTTATCGTGACCGACCAGTGTAATTTCAATTGCACGTACTGTTACCAAAAAAAAGAACATAAAACCATGGATAATGCCACGGTCGAAACGGCCGTGGACTTTTTTTATCCTCACCTGACAAACCTTAAAGACGTCCGGGTCGGCTTTTACGGGGGGGAACCGCTGCTGGCTTACGACCGGATCGTCCATGCCGTTGAATTGCTCCTGGAAAAGAACAAAGCCGGGAATAAAAAAATATCGTTCTTTGTAACCACCAACGGCAGCCTGTTGACCGAAGAAAAATTGGATTTCTTTAATCGTAACAAATTCAGTTTGATGTTGAGCTTCGACGGATTGGCCCAGGATAAGGGAAGGAAGGAGGGCACCCTCGAGCAAACCGTCGATTTGATGAAACGAATCCGGGATTACCCGGGTATTGCCTTTGAAATCAACAGTGTATTTACCCCCGGGACCATCGGTGATTTCTTCGACTCCCTTCGATTTATCATCGAGCAAGGCGGGACCGATATCACCTTCAACATATCCACCATGGAAGAGTGGGGACCGCGGGACCTGGCAAAACTCGAATCGGAACTGGAGCGCCTGACCGAATACATGGTTTTATTTTATCGAAAAAACGGGAAAGTCCCGGTAAAAAATTTCAATGCTCCCGGTTCAGGCATATTCCACTGTAATGCCGGCTGCGAGCACATGGCCGTCAGCCCCGGGGGAGAGCTCTGGGGATGTTTTCTTTTCCACGACTATTTTAAAACCAGGAAAGACGATCCGCAATATCCCGATTATTTTGTAGGCGCCCTGGCCCGTTTCGCCGGCGATGAAGGACTTCCCACCGATTACCCCGGGATCAAGGCAAATTATTCCCAGTTACGGCAGGATTTCTTCCAGGTGGAAGGTAAAGAGAAGACCTTTTGTTTTCTCTGCGAAGATGTGCAAGGCTGCATGGTGTGTCCGGTGAATGCCGCCTATTCCAGCGGTTCATTGGGGAAGATATCCTGTTTGAATTGCCGCCTGGTAAAAATGCAGGCAAAGGCCAGGAAGAATTTCTTCCAGGAAATGCAATCTACTGATTTTAGCCGCGAAGACACGCGAAGGAACGCGAATTAAACAGGCATCGTTCTCCTCTTAAGAGTTGAGATGAAGGTGATTACACAAGATATACCCCGGGCCGTGCAAGAGGGGTCCCCGCGCCGCGGGGCCGGGCCGTGCGAGAGGGGTCCCCGCACCGCGGGGGGGGTTGATTTTAGACTTTTTATGGAGTACTATTCTATCCGGGAAAAGAAAAATAGGATGAACCGCCTGCGCCTTAATTTTATTGTTTTTTGTGTTGCTTCGATCACGCTGATTCTGGGATTGTCGTCTACCTTAACGGCGCTGGACCCGGATAAGGCCATCACCCAGTACACCATCCATATATGGAATATGGAAGGGGGACTGCCGGGCAATTCCATATATGCCATTCAACAGACCGGGGACGGGTATCTCTGGATTGCTACCCCGGATGGGCTGGTTCGTTTCGATGGGCTGAATTTTGAATTGTATGACAAACAAAATGTCCCGGAATTAAACGGCAATCACATCCGCGCCCTTTACGTGGACCGCGAGGACACCCTGTGGATCGGTACGTCCTACGGTGGACTCACCCGTTATAAAAAAGGAGATTTTAAAACCTTTCCCATTACGCGGCACCGATCCCTGCACAAGATAAGAGCCATCGATGAGGACCGGTGGGGCAACCTCTGGATCGGAAGTTATACCCGGGGGCTTACCTGTTTTTCCGGTGGTAATTTCACCCCTTACTCCGCGGCGGACGGTTTACCCGGCAACCAGGTAAGGGCCATTTCCAGGGACGGGGACGGCGACCTGTGGGTAGTCACCGGCGGCGGGATTGTAAAGATCGTCAAACCCGGGATTTTTCAGACCTATACCTCTCTCGACAATTTACCCCATTTACATACCTCATGTTTTTATGATACGGACAAAAAAAATCTCTGGATAGGGACCGGCGACAGCGGTCTGTACTGTTTACAAAACGGTATCGTCAACGCTTATGGGGTCGGGCCGGGGGGCATTCACCCCACCATCAACACCCTTTTCCGGGATAAAATGAGAAATCTCTGGATAGGGACCGACGGGGGAGGATTGACCCGGATAAAAGGGGGGAAATCCAGTACCCTTTCCGGTGCGAACTGTATTTCATGCGGTTTTATTTACTCTCTATACGAAGATAAAGAGGGCAGTCTCTGGATGGGAACCCTCGACGGCGGTCTTCACCAGCTAATGGACGGTAAATTCACCACCTATACCACCAGGGAAGGATTGGTCCATGACGACATCCAATGTATTTGCGCATGCCGGACCGGTGGCCTCTGGATTGGGTCCAAAGGGGGGGTGAACCGGCTGCAAAATAGGGTACTGACCACCGAATTAACCACCCGGGAAGGACTTCTAAATAATTCCATTTTATCACTCCATGAAGACCCGGACGGATTCCTCTGGATCGGTACGTACGAAGGTCTGCACCGTTACAAACCCGGGGACCCGGCCTCCTTAACACGTGTAACCACTGCGGACGGATTACCCGATAACCGGATCCGCAGTGTCCTTGTAGACAGCCGGGGGCATCTTTGGATCGGCACCCAGAACGGTCTTAACCGTTACAATACAGGCGATGCCCGTAATACCGGTGAACATCGATTCACCCACTTCACCACGAAAGACGGACTTACCGGCAATTATATATGGTTTCTTTTCGAAGACAGCCGGGGAGAACTCTGGATCGGTACCGATACCGGTCTCAACCGTTTCAAAGACGGGGAGATCACCGCTTATAAACCCGAAGCCTGGACCGAGAATAACTTTTTCCGCTGTGCCTATGAGGATTCCCGGGGTGTGCTCTGGTTTGGTGCCGACAGCGGTCTCATGCGCCTGGATCAGGATAAGACCACCCTGTATACCACTGAAAACGGTCTTATCGAAAACTACGTGAATTCCATCATCGAGGATGACCGGGGATATCTCTGGCTGGGGGGCAGAAATGGGATTTCGCGGATCCCGAAAGCCGAATTGGAAGGTATTTCAAGAGGGGAAATTCACCCCATTCACCTGGATTCGTACAACGAGGAGGATGGTATGAAATCCAGGTGGTGCAGTGCTCCCGCGTGTAAAACCAGTGACGGCAGGTTCTGGTTCCCCACCGTAATGGGAATCGCCGCCATCGATCCCAACCATATCAAGACCAGTACACTGGCGCCGGGCATCATCATCGAGAAAATGGTGGCCGATGGTGAAACCTTCCTCATCCATAATAAAGTTAAAAATGGTGAACATATCCGGTTGACTCCGGGCACTGAACGGCTGCAATTCTACTATACCGCGGTAAGCTTTATCAATTCTCAAAAAATGAAATTCAAATCCCGTTTAGCCGGCTACGAAAGCGATTGGATCGATATGGGGACCGCCCGTACCTCCACCTATACCCGTCTTTCACCCGGGGAATATACCTTTAAAGTGACCGGAAGCAATCCCGATGGGATATGGAGCGAGGAAGGCGCGGCGTTCTCTTTTTATTTGGAGCCCCGGTTTACCCAGACCCCCTGGTTTTATCTTTCCGCCGGCCTCTTTATCTTGTTGGCGGCGTTTTTTTTATACCGGTACAGGGTCCGCCAACTGCGTGCCAGGGAAAAGGAATTGAGTTCGCTGGTGGAATCGCGGACCCGGGATTTGATCCAGCGTAACTTCGAGTTGGGGAAAGCCCATCAAAAGCTCCGCCAATCCAAGGAGATCATCGAGGAGAAAAATCGTCATATAATGGCCAGCATGCAGTACGCCAGCAAGATCCAGGCGGCCATGCTTCCCATCCGTGAGCGGATGGAAAACGAGTTGGAGGAGCATTTTGTGATATACCGGCCCAAGGATATCGTATCCGGTGATTTTTATTGGTTCGATGTCATCGGGGATTATTATTTTTTAGCCGTGGCCGACTGCACCGGTCACGGCGTACCCGGTGCCTTGCTTTCCATGATCGGGTATATGATGTTGAACGAGGCCGTCAAGGGCCTTGATATGCTTGACCCGGCCATGATCCTCGATTATCTTCACCAGGGGTTTCGCAGCGTATTGAAGCAGGAGATCGAGATGAGCCATACCAATGACGGGATGGACATCGGGTTGGCGCGTATCGATGTAACCACCGGTGAGGTTTTGTTTGCCGGGGCGGGCCGGCCTTTATATTTAGTCAGCGGTTCCGAACTCGTGGAGATAAAGGGAGACAGGAAATCCATCGGCGGCCGTCAGCGGGAGGCAAAGCGGTTTTTCACCAATCGCGAGTTCGTCAACCCGGACAGGAGCCGGGGGCGGGTCATGCTCTACCTGATGTCCGATGGATTTGTGGGCCAGCACAACCCGGACGACCGGAAATACGGTTCCCGCCGGTTAAAGAAGTTTCTCCGGGACCATGCACACTTGAGTGCGTACCGTCAGAAGGAGGCGCTTCTTAAGGAATTGAAGGCGCACCAGGCCGATATGGAGCAGCGTGACGATATTACCGTAATCGGCATCCGTATCCCGTAAACCGGCACTGCGGGAACCGGGGATTTGGGATCGTGCAAAGGAGGGCAGGCAGCTTTCCCAAAAAGGATATACTCTTGTGTCTTACATATGCGACTTTCCCCGGGGAAATAAGCTCTTGCAAGCTTACATAAGTGATTTTCCACGGGGATATAAGCTCTT
>Ga0210082_1000091_pt1 | contig 18766 bp, 12 predicted proteins | sample White_ThreeSqA_D_2_FD_185592 | JGI IMG/M metagenome (GOLD analysis project Ga0210082, IMG submission 185592) | Wetland microbial communities from the San Francisco Bay, California, USA, that impact long-term carbon sequestration -... | ecosystem: Environmental > Aquatic > Marine > Wetlands ... | reverse complement strand
GTTCTCGACGCCCACCCATCCCAGTGGAACACGCACCAGCACGGACCGGTTGCGATCCCCCCAACAGATACAGGTAGGGGCTTCCTGGTGGGGAACCAGTCTCAGGAAAGATGTGGGAACGGTATTGCCGAAAGCGGTTAAGGATGGGGACAATTGCAGGAAACCGGTGATCAATTTTTTCGCGGTATCGCTGAGTCCGTTATCATCCACCATCATGTTTTTCCCGTCCCTGACCAGCCGGGCATGAATGTGCATCCCGCTTCCCGCGTGTCCCACGATAATCTTGGGTGCGAAGCTTAACTCCAGGTTATATTTATAAGCCACTTCCCTTACGGCCCATTTGGCCAGTACCAGTTGATCGGCGGCATCTTCCACCGGGGAAGGGAGGAATTCGATCTCGTGCTGGACCATCTCGATATCGTGGTGGATGATATTGCCCACTTCGGCGTGGCCGTATTTTACCCGGCCCCCCATCTCACTGATCACCTGCATGGCTTCCAGCCGGATGGCGCCCCACTTTGAAAAGGGATGGGATTCGTGATACCCTTTCTGCTGGATAATGGGGTATATGGAATCCACTTCGGAAAAGAGATAGTATTCCAATTCACCCAGGGCTTCCAGGGTAAGCCCGGTTTTTTCTTTTAGTAATTTATGGGCTTTTTTAATGATGTTCTCCGGGGAGCTTTCAAGGGGTTTACCTTCGCTGGTATAGTAGGAGCACAGGATATCCACGGTGGGTGCTTCGGTGAACGGATTGACAAAGGCGGTTTTGAAACGGGGGACCACGTAGAGGTCGCTGGAGGCGGCATCGATATAGGAAAACAGGCTGGAGCCGTCGACACGTTCACCGGTGGAAAGGATTTGGTCCAGGTGTTTTTTGTCGTTAACGACGAAGTTCAGTGTTTTCAACCGGCCGTCGCCGCCGATGTACCGGAAGTTCAGCATTTTGATGCCGTTATCTTCTACAAATTGGATAATATCTTTTTTGGTAAAGTCTTCCGCGGGTTTGTCCAGGTGTTTTACCAGTTTGTTGGGATTTAATGCGATTCGTTCGTCCTTCATGGTTTTACTCCTTGTTATTCGGATTTCTTGTATTATTGCAGCAAACCATAATCTTATAAAATTTTTCACAAAAAAACAAGGGGGATAAAATTTTAATCCCCTTGTCGATTTACCGGTGCTTGTGGTATGATTAGCTCACTATGAACGAAATTGAAATTACCGGTGCGAAAAAACACAACCTGAAAAATATAAACCTGAAAATTCCGAAACGGCAGCTTATTACCATTACCGGCGTCTCCGGGTCCGGGAAATCCACCCTGGCCTACGATACGATCTTCCAGGAAGGCCAACGGAAATACCTCGAATCCCTCTCTATCTACGCCCGGCAATTTATCAAATCCCTGGAAAAACCCGAGGTCCAATCGATTAAAGGCATCTCCCCCACGATCTCCATCGATCAAAAACACTCCTCTTTCTACTACAATTCCACGGTGGGGACCATCTCGGAGATCAGTCAATACCTCCGTCTTCTTTATGCCCGCACCGGCGAAGCCGTGTGTCCCGGGTGCGGCAGAAAAATCGAGAAACACTCCCCCCAAACGGTGATGGACTATATCTTCGATACCTTCCTGGATAAACCGGTCTCCATCCTCGCACCGGTGGTGAGAAACAGGAAGGGTCAATATAAGGCCCTGTTCGAGAAATATATCAAACGGGGATTCCTGAAAGCACTGGTAGACGGTCAAATTCATTATTTGGACGATATGCCCACCCCGGACCGGAACAAACCCCACAATATCGCCATCCAGGTGGACGCGGTACGAATCACCCCCCAAAACCGCCGGCAGGTGGAAGAAAGCCTTTCCCTGGCCGCCTTCGAGAGCAACGGCGAGATCGTTATTATCCATGAAAACGAAGAATATTTCTTTTCCGGGAAACTCCACTGCCCCCGCTGCAACATCTCCATAAAGGAACCCCAACCCGCCGCGTTCTCTTTAAATTCACCCGCCGCCGTATGCCCCCACTGCAGCGGCCGTGGAGTGATCGCCGAAGACGGGGAACCCTGCGGTCCCTGCGGCGGCAGCGGATACAACCGGGACGCACTCTCCTTTTATTTCAAAGGAAAAAATATCCATCAACTGGGCGAAATGGAAATCGAAGACCTCCTGGCTTTCCTGGAAACGGTAACATTGACCAAACGGGAGGAAACGATCCTGGTCGCCATCCTTCCCCATATTACGGGGAGGCTGGAGGCCTTTGTCCGGCTGAATATGGGCTACATCACCCTGAACCGGAAGATCGATACCCTCTCCGGCGGGGAACTCCAGCGGGCCCGCCTGGTTTCACAACTCGGGTTCGGGTTGAGCGGCATCATCTATATCCTGGACGAACCCTCCATCGGGATGCACATGTCCGAACAGGAAAACCTGGTTAATATCCTGGGTAAATTAAAGGAAAAAGACAATACGGTCATCGTGGTGGAACACGACGAGTATACGATCAAATCCTCGGACTATATCGTCGACCTGGGCCCCGGTTCAGGGGAAAAAGGTGGAGAGATCACTTATGCCGGTTGGTACCGGGATTTCCACGGCGCCTCCGGCTCGCTCACGGCCGATTATATTTTTAAGAAAAAACGGGTGGGAATCGATAAAAAAACTCCCCGGCGTCCCGAAACCTTTGTCGAGGTACGGGGTATTTCCATCAACAATATTAAAAATGCCCACGTTAAAATCCCCCTGAATGCCCTTACGGTTGTAACCGGTGTTTCCGGTTCCGGGAAAAGTTCCCTTATCGTCGATGCGTTTTATCCCATCGTAAAGGACCGGCTTGAAACGAAGGAATATAAAGACCGCCGCCTGTCCCACGGTGAAATAACGGGCATTGAAAATATCGGGCGTATTTTAACGGTCAACCAGACCGCCATCGGCAAGAACGCCCGTTCCTGCCCCGCCACCTATGTGAACCTGATGCCCTTTATCCGTGAATTGTTTGCGGGGTTGACGGAATCCAAAATCCGGGGATACGGCCCCGGGCGTTTTAGCTTTAACGTGAGCGGCGGACGGTGTGAAGCCTGCAAAGGCCTGGGATACCGGAAACTGGAGATGAGTTTCCTGCCGGGGATGGAAGTGCCCTGCCCGGTGTGTGACGGCAAACGTTACAATTCGGAGACCCTGCTGCCCGGGTACAACGGGTTATCCATCGCCGACGTGCTGGAGCTGACCGCGGGAGAAGCCTATGCCCTTTTCCGCAATATTCCCATGCTGGCCAGGAAGATTAAGATGCTGTCGGATGTGGGATTGGGGTATTTGCGGTTGGGTCAGAGTTCCGTCACCCTGTCCGGGGGCGAGTCGCAGCGTATAAAGTTGTGCAAAGAATTGACCCGAACGTCGGGCAAATCCACGGTTTACCTGCTGGATGAACCCACCGTGGGGCTTCATTTCCATGACATCCAAAAATTGCTCGAGGTGTTTCACGCGTTGATCGCCAGGGGGAATACTGTGGTGGTGATCGAACATAACATGGAAATCATCCGGGCGGCCGATCACATTATCGACCTGGGTCCCGGCGGCGGTAAGAACGGCGGCAAAATCCTTTACCAGGGTGAACCACGGGGACTGGCGGCGGTTAAAGCCTCGGTGACGGGAAAGTATTTAAAAAACTAAAGAGCTTCGATAATCCAGTCTTTTATATTTTTTTCTTCTTTTGAAAAGCTTACGCCCACAAGAATGATCGTTTTCCCTTTGATCTCAAATTTTTCGTAGTATTTTTTTTCATGGATTTGAGCCAGGGCCTTTTGGGCGTCATCCATCTTGAATTCAAAAATGTAAATATGCGTTTCCGTTTCGATGACTTCGTCGATCCGTCCCAGGTTGGTGGGGATTTCCGCGCCGATATCGTCCAGGAGCAAGGTGAATATCACATGGATCAACGCATGGTATGACGCCTCTTTACCGGAATCGAAATTGTTGTACGGCACGGCGGCGAAAATGCTTTTCATGGCTTCCAACGCATCGTCGATGCGGTTTTCTTTAACGGCGTTCGTTATCCTGTTTATCAACCGGGGATTCTCTTCTGAAAAATATTCCAATAAATGGGTTAAAAAAGAGACCCGGACATCCTTGTTGGGAGAACCGATGATAAATTCCTCGCTGTCGATACTCTTTTTTATCTTCCGGATAATGGTCAAGTACCCGGTTTGAAACAACAGCGGCGTTAACCGTATTCTCCCCACATCCATGTTACCCATCCGTGAAATAGTGGTTTCGATGTTATCCAATTCATGGATTTTGGTTTTTCGTTCCCGGATCATATCGATAAGAAATGTGGGTGTCCCACTGCAAAACCAATAATCGTTGAAACGGTAATATGAAAATAGTTTCAAGATTGAAAAGGGATTGTGGACCCGTGTCTCTCCGTCCCAGGAATACCCGTTGTACCATATTTTTACCAGTTCCACCAGGTCATCGAAAGGATAATTTTCCTTTTCGGCGAACTCCCGGATGTGACCTGGGAAATAGGCCAGTAATTCGTCCCTGGTGTAACCGGCAACGGCGGCATACTCAGGGTCGAATGTCAGGTCGATGAGGTTATTGAGGTCGGAAAAGATGGACACCCGTGTGAATTTGGAAACACCGGTTATAAAAACAAACCTTAAAAAATCCTGGCTGCCCTTCAGCACGGAGAAAAAATCTTTCAACTGTTTGCGGTTTTCCTCCCGCCGCTGATCGTCGGCAATATAATCGATGATGAATTGGTCGTACTCGTCGATGAGGATAACCACGGGTTTACTTTCTTTTTTCGATAAATTCTCGATCAGGAACCTGAATTTGGATTTATGATTTCCTCTTACAATGGGCAGTTGGTGATCGCGGGCGATTTTGTCCACTTCGTCCGCCATTGCTTTTTTTACGGAGATGGTTTCGTCCACGGCAATCAAGGAAAAATCAAAATGGATCACCGGGTACGATTGCCAATCGATTTTTTCATAAATCTCGAGGTCCCGAAATAATTCCCTGTTATCGTTAAACACTTCTTTCAACGTGGACACGAACAGGGATTTCCCAAACCTCCGGGGACGCGAAAGAAAGAAATAGGTCAATTTACTGTTGACCAATTTCGCGATGTACCCGGTCTTGTCCACATAAAGAAAATTTTCGTTTCTTATCTTCCTGAAGGATTGAACATCCAGTGGAAGGGCCGGTAGTAGTTGTTTTGCATTTTTTCCTGTAAGATCGACCGTGCTGTCCATGTCCCTATTATAATACATCCACGATCTTTTTTCAAACGGACCGACGCTTTAGACACTTTCGCTCACTTCTTTCTTTGTATTTTACGTGAAAACGTGGTAAACTTAAGGCTTAGTAAATATCGAAAGCAGTTCTAAAAAAAGAGACAACATGGGATTTGACGATTTATTTGGGAATAAACGGATAAAACATATATTGACCGGCTACCTGAAAAACGATATCCTGCCCCTCAGCATGATCTTCTCGGGCCCCGGCTCATCCGACCTGTTGGGGTTTGCCCGGGGACTGGCCATGGCATTGAATTGCTCCGAAGACAAAGGGGATTTCTGCGGGGAATGCAGGAACTGCACCGAGGCGTCCCACGACGGGTTCCCGGATTTGAGGGTCCTACACCCGGACGGCCAATTTTACAAAAAAGAGCAGATCATGTTCCTGGTGGAGGACAACTACCGCAAACCCATGAAAGGTAAGAGAAAAATATCGATATTGACCGAAGCACACCGCATGAACGTCAATTCCGCCAATGCGTTCCTGAAAGTACTGGAAGAGCCGTCACTCACCAATGTGTTTATACTGCTGACCGACAATTTGACCGGCCTTCTTCCCACGATAAAATCCCGGTGCCAGATATTAAAATTCTCCCCCCTCTCCCGCCGCGAGATCAGGGAGTACCTGGTACGGGAAGGAAACGATGCCGAGACCGCCCGGTTGAAATCCTACCTGAGCCAGAGCAACATGGAGAGCGTCCTGACGGTCAATTTCGACGATTATATGAAAAAGCGGGCCGAAATCCTGGGGGTGCTGGTCTCCCTTCTCCAAAACCGCGGCGTCGAATCGATCTTACTGGACCTGTTCAACCGGAGCCGCAGCCGGGAAAAGTTCCTGGATTATTTCAGGGAAATGCTCAACTTACTTTCGTTAATGCTGCGGGATATAATGGTCCTCTCCATTGACCCGGATAATCAAAACATAATAAATGTCGATTATAAGGAAAATTTAATGACACTCAGTAAATATATTACCATAGACAAAACTCTTTTTCTTATACGGAAAATGGAGTACCTCATGAGAGATATACAGAGAAACCTGAACACAAAAGTATTGATCCTGGAGTTCATCAAGAGTTACAGCGGTAAAGACGAGGTCTACGATGTTTAAAGTGATCACCCTGAAGATCGAAGACCGGAAAGATGTACTCCACTTCAAAACCAGGGAAGTGGATATCAAACCCAACGACCGTGTCATTATAAAATCCCTGATCGGTGAAGAGATCGGTGTGGTGTTGAAGTCCTTCGGGAACGTATTCAACGAGATCAAAAACATTTCCGCCATCCCCGAGATACTGCGAAAAGCCACGGATAAAGACCTGGAAAGCTTCGAGAAAAAGAGCACCGATGAAGAAAAAGCCTATGATTTCTGTTTGAGGAAAATAAAGGAACGGGAGATACCGATAAAATTGATCAAAGTCACTTTCTTCACATCGGAAAGGAAAGCGATTTTCTATTTTTCATCCGAGGGACGGATCGATTTCCGGGACCTGGTCAAGGACCTGGCCAAGAAATTCAGGATGCGCATCGAGATGCGGCAAATCGGTATCAGGGATGAAGCCAAGATGATCGGGGGACTGGGTATCTGTGGAAGACAACTGTGCTGCAAAACCTTTTTGAACAGTATCGAACCCATTACCCTCCAGATGGCCCGCCGGCAAAACCTGAACATGAACCCCATTAAGATCTCCGGTCAATGCGGCCGGTTGATGTGCTGCCTCTCTTATGAAGAAGATTCCGGCGGCCGGGTTTATATCGAGGACCAGGATGAACTGGTGGGCTACAACGAAGAGGAGGACGTGGAAGAAAATGTCACCTAAACCGGGATTTTATAAAATACTTTTTTGGACGGCCGTATTTATTTTTTCGGCTTCCACCACGGCGTACCCTGAATACCTGGAGTTTAAACCTCTCTATACCTATTACAATTTTTCGTTCGGCGCCCGGGCACTGTCGATGTCCAATGCTTTTACCGCGGCGGCGGACGATTTGACGGCGGTTTCCTGGAACCCCGCGGGAATGTCGGAATTCAAACTGCCCGAAGTCTACGTTAGTTACCGAAGAGACAAAATGGAATACCGATATGACCCGGAACACATTCAAAGGGATGCGATTTCCGAACAATACGATTCGGCTTTCGAGTCATCCTTAAAAAACATCGATTTTCTTGCCGTTTCGGTCCCCGCTTACTTCTGGGGGATGAAATGGAATTTTGCACTCAGTTATTACACACTCATTCCCTACAACATGAAAGGCAAGTGGGTCGAAACGCTGCAAACAACCGCCGCGGGAAGCGATAGTTACACCGGTGAACGGACATCCATCGATTTCAGCGGCGATAACGGGATCAGTGTTCTGGGATTCTCCGCGGCCTATCACCTGACCGATTATTTCTCCCTGGGGGTGACTCTCCAGCAGTTCTTGAATTCCGGTACCGTCGGTTACAAGATAAGCTCCGATACCGCGGGATCATACGACCTGACTTATACGGAACGTATCGAAGGGCGGAACGTGATCCTGGGATTTATTTTCAAACCCCTGTGGGATGTGATCATCGGGATGACGTACCGGACAAGACTGACGAATAAATTTTTTTCCGAATATACACTGGAGACACCGGGGAGTGCAAGTGTACACGAAACGTCGTCCAATTCCAGGGTCGTCATCCCGGCCCGGCTTTCACTGGGGGTCCTGGTACGGCCGTTCAAATTTATGGGGATTTCCGCCGACTATTCCATCATTTACTGGTCCCTGGGCAGTGTTTCGAATTATTACCTCCAAACCGAAGACCTGGAATTCCCCATAAGGGACAATTTCACCTTTTCACAGGAAGATTATGTGAATTACCGGGTAGGCGTTGAATTCAAGGCGTCCCTCGATCAAGCGATCCTGTTTCTCCGGGGCGGTTTTTTCACCGAACATCCGTTGTTCCCCGATTCCGGTTCAAATATTCTAAAAATAACCGGTTATTCATTCGGTGTGGGTGTGGATGTGTCATCCCGGGTGGTGGTCGACCTGGCGTACATGAGACAAAAAGCGAATTGGACGGAGAACGGGACCCTCGATCCCGCTTCCACGGTGTTCACTCATTACACAAACAAGATTTTCAAGATGGGAGTTACGTTCCGCTTCGGAAGAGCCGGGAATTGAATGAACCGGACCGGTTTAGAAGAAGTGCGGGAGGTACATGGGACGGTGGATTTTTTTTGTTAAAAGCGGTGAGAGGAAGGTTTCATGTTTGGTCCCGATTTCGCAGGCAATATCGAAGACCGTTTCGTGGGTGATGGAATTAACATCGTTCAACACTACCAGGATGTTATACTCCCAATCGTCACTGCCGCGCGCATTTCCCCGGGGAGAAAACGTATAGATTTGTGCTTCCGGGAATTGTTCGCGCACGCATCTTTCAAATTCTAAAACCGCCTTCGTATCTTTCATGTTTTCAATTATATTATACTTTTCACGTTTTGCATACCCCCCGGGCGGCGGTGGGCCTTATACGCCCCTGATCTAATTCTTCAAAAACTGTTTAACCGAGATGTATGAGGATAAAAGCCCGATCCCCGTTCCCAGCAGCACCAGTCTCACGAAAATGATGACGGGGATATTCCTGAAATCGACCATATCTTTAAAAATGCTGTACATAAAAGTTGCGTATGCCGGGAATAACTTCAGCGTGATAAAAAGCAGCCCCCCGGCCATCACGCTGCCGAACAATCCCAGCAAGGCGCCCTCGACAATAAAAGGGACCTTAATATACCAGTCCGCGGCCCCAACCAGCCGGAAAATAGTGATTTCCTCTTTCCTGTAAAAGATGTTTAACTTGATGACATTAAAAATGATAAATGCCGAGACAAAAATGAGGATCAAACTAAGAAATATCCCCACCAATGAAATAAATTTTTTGATGGCCATTACCTTTTGAGCCCAGTCCAGGTTGACCTGCTTACTTTCTATAATGCTCAATTTTTCGATATCCTCGATCAAAGCGATCACTTTGGGCCCGACATTGTATCCTTGTTTGAATTTTACCTCTATGGACGCGGGAAAGGGCGATTTCTTAAACTCCGAAAGGATGTACCGGAGTTCGGGGAACTGCCTGGAAAATATGATCTCCGCCTGGCTTTTCGAGTTAAACGTGACATCCTCGACCAGTAGATTTCCTTTCAATTCGCCTAATAAGATGTCGATTTCCGCCTGATCCACATCCTCGTTAAAATAAAAGATCGCTTCGATGTTCTTGGAAAAGTTGTCGGTGAAGGTTTCGAGGCTGAAGGTCAGGTAGTTGAAAATCCCGAAGATCAGGAGGGTGAAGGCAATAATACCGAAACTTAAAAAATTGATCAGTTTGTTCCTGGCAATATTTTTCACGGCATTGATAAGGGTACTTTTCAGCAGGTTCAAAGGGTCACCTCTTTTTGGCCGCTCGAAGCCAGTTTGCCTTTGTCGAGCCGGATGGTTCGTTTGGGGAACATGTTCATGAGGTGTAGATCGTGGGTGGCGATAATGGTGGTAATGCCGTTGGCATTGATTTTTTCGAAGATTTTAAAGATTTCGATCGAGAGTTCGGTGTCCAGGTTCCCCGTGGGCTCGTCGGCAATGATGATCTTGGGATTGCCCACGATGGCCCTGGCAATAGCGACCCGCTGCTGCTCTCCACCGGAGATATGGGTGGGCAGATAGTTCTTGCGATGGGTCAGGCCGACCTGGTTCAATGCTTTGCCTACCATTTTGTCGATTGCCGATTTTCGTTCACCCCTGACCACCAGTGGAATCGCAATATTTTCGGCCACTGTCCGGTTGCCCAGCAGCTTAAAATCCTGGAAGACGATCCCGATCTCCCGTCTTAACAGGTACAGTTCTTTTTGAGGAATAAGATTAATGTTGCCGGAATCCACCAGTATCTGTCCCCTGGAGGGCAGTTCCTCTTTGAAGATCAATTTTAACAAAGTGGTCTTTCCCGCTCCCGAAGCACCGGTTAAAAAAACAAACTCGCCCTTTTGAATACCGAGACTTATATCCTGCAGGGCATATTGATCTTTTACATATTGCTTGGAAACGTGGTAAAACTCAATCACTTAAATATCCTCTATCCATTTAAAGACAGGACCCCATTCCCAACTTAGCGCGCACCGAACAACGTGCACCGTTGCTTTACGGGTTATAGCTGGTCTTCTTCCTTTTGCACTTCGATCTTTTTGAATAAAAGTCTGCCGCAGCTCTCACAAACAAACATCTCGTCGGTAGAAATCAGTTCGTTCAACCGCTGGGGGCGAATTTTCACATGGCAAACACCGCAGAATTCAGTCTCGACATAGGAGATCGCTTTACCGTTCCTATTTTTCATAAGATTATCGTAAACCTTCAGCAAGTTCTTTGGAATATCGACCCTTAATTCCGCTATCTCCTTGATCTGGTCTTTCAGCTTTGTCTTATTGTATTCCAGGTGGTTGTTCAAATCTTTGATCCTCAGGTTGTACTCCGAGGCGATTTTATTGTATTCCGCCTCGCTCTCCCTGATCTCAGCCATGATCTCATCCGACTCCAGCATATGCTCGATGATCTTTTCCTCGACGGAGGTGATATTGTTCTCCTCGTACTTGATCTCCGCCATGAATCCCTGGTATTCCTTGTTGGTGGTAGCCTTACTCATCTGGTCCTTGTACCTGGCGATCTTCTCCTTGATCAGCAAAATCTCTTTTTCCAGTTTCTCTCTCTGCTTAACGTTCACGTTCAATTTGGCTTTGGTGTTCTCAATAATGGTGGCTTTCCCGTCTCGTTCGACTTCCAGTTCCTTGATTTCCCCGGGGATTTGTTTGATGAGGCCTTCAACTTCCCTTATTTTATCATCGTGCTGCTGCAATGTGTATAAAACCTCGAGTCCTTCTTTCAATGATACTCCTTTTAATTGTTTAAAGAAATTTATGGGCCCACCAGGATTCGAACCTGGAACCTACCGGTTATGAGCCGGTGGCTCTAGCCGTTGAGCTATAGACCCAAATTACCCCTTAGAGTATCAAAAAATCACAATCATGTCAATACCTACGCCTTATCTTTTAAAAAAATGGGGATGTCCCGCCGCCCCCCTGATCCAAAAATGGGCATTGGAGGCCGTCCGTGCTCTTCACGCGGCTCGCGCGGAATTTTTAAAAAAAGTGTTGACAAGAGAAGGAAACGATATTATAATATAACCGAACAAATTACGAACGATTGTTCGTCGATGAGGATTGTGAACCATGAAATATGTGCCACTCAGGATTCATTCGGTCTTTTCACAGGGCAAAGGCGCTGTGGATGCCGCTGTATTGGGCGATTTCCTTAAACAACGGAATGTCCCGTTCCTGGCCGTGACTGATCCTTTCAGTGTGACGGGTTGGGAAAGCTTCCGGGAAAACGCCGTCGAACGGGGAATGAAACCGCTCCCGGGAATGGAGATACGGATTCAGAATAACGGTGCGCTTTTGCTTTACCCCCTGACGGTAAGGGGGTACTTTTCCCTGGTCTCTTCGTTCAACCAGAAGGTGTTCTCGAAGATGGAGGATGTGTTGACGGTTTATATTCCCCGCCGGGGGGCCGCCGGCCGTCTCCCGTCGTTTATGAGTATTCGGAAACAGATTCCCCCGGAAAATTTCTACCTCGGGCTGGAATGGAACAGCAGCCGTTGGGTGGTTGACCTGGCGAAGAAGTGCGGTATCCCGCCGGTCTGGGTGCAGCCCATGAAATGGGTGATGAACCCGGAGAAATACGCCGTGGCTTCGGCGGTGTTCAATCACCACCCGGTTTCGGACATTTTGATGGGTGCCAGGTCGGGTGAGCTTCCGTTGTACGGGCCCATGAGTGCGTACGCGATTACGCGCCGGTGGGGGGATGCGGGGCGAACGGCCATGAAAAATACGTTTGCGGTGGCATCGCGGATCGGGTTCGATTTTTCCGATATCTCCACCGGTGCCGATTCCCCGCAGTTACTCCCCGCTTCGGCGGCGGGTCCCGGGTTGTCTTCATGGGACCCGGGGGAGCAGTTGGAGGAGGTGGTGAACCGGGAAGCGGTAAAACGCAGTCTTTCGGTGGCCGAGCGTGAGCGGGCGTTCCGGGAGTTGAACATCATCAAGGAGCAGGGGTTTGCGGTTCATTTTCTCATTGCGGCGGAGATCGGCAATTATTGTAGGAAGAGCAATATTTATTTCAACCTGCGGGGTTCCGGTGTTTCTTCGTTTATTCTTTATTTGCTGGGGTTGTCGAGGGTCAATCCCATCGAGCACGATTTGTTGTTCGAGCGGTTTGTCAACAGTCTCCGGTCGGATTTGCCGGACATCGACATCGACATCGATTCGTCGCGGCGGCCCCAGGTGTTGAAATGGGTATTTGAGAAATACGATAAGCGGGTGGTTTTTGTTTCCACCCACAAATTTTTCAAGGCCCGTTCCGCCCTTTACGAGGTGGCGCGGGTCTACGGGTTTAATGCGGAAGATTCCCATAAGATGAGCAAGGAGCTTCCCATGTTCGTCTCACCGGCGACGTTAAGGGGAAAAGGCAAGGGGAAACTGGCGGAAGTGTACAACATGGCCGCGTTGTTGGAGGGTGTTTACAAGGAGTATTCCCTGCACGTGGGGGGTGTGCTGTTTTCGGCGGATAAGGTCAGGAATGCGTTCCCTATCGAAAAATCTCCCCACGGTTTCGAGCAGGTGATCTGGGATAAAGACACGGTGGAACGGCTGCGGATTTTTAAGCTGGACCTGTTGGGGGTGCGGGGATTTGATGTGATCGCGCCGGTAGCGATCAAGGGCGGGGTTGATTTCGATGACCCGGAGGTCTGGGAGAACATACGGAAGGCGCGGACCATCGGTTGTTTCCAGCAGGAGAGTCCGTTGGTCAGGGGTACGCTTCAGAAGGTGCGGCCCCGGAATCTTCATGAGCTTGCGGTGACCATTGCGATCATTCGTCCGGGTCCGTCCCAGGCGGGGATGAAGGATTCGTATATCGAGGAGAGGGCGCCGCTTCATCCTGTGTTGGGTAAGATTTTTCCCCGGACCCGGGGTAACCTGATTTTCGAGGAGCAGATATCCGTGCTTCTTCATACGGTAACGGGTTGGAACCTGGAGCGGTCGGAGAAGATCCGGCGGGATTTGAAGAAGGGGAAGGGGAAGGAGCATGAGGAGGAGTTTTTTAAGAGGGGCAGGGCGAATGGGTGGAGGGATGAGGATTTAAAGACCTTTTGGCGGTTGGCCGGGGATTTCGCGCGGTATGCGTTCAACCAGGGTCACAGTGTATCGTATGCGTATTCGGCGTATCTTTCGGCGTGGTTTAAGACGCGGCATCCGGTTACGTTTTTTTGTCGTCTTTTTAATGCGGGTGGTGGGTATTATCCGTTACCGTTTTACATCGAGGAGGCGAAGGGTTGGGGTATCCGGATTTTGCCGCCGGACATCAATTTTAGTGCTATTGGGTTTAAGGAGGAGAAGGGGGCGATTCGTACGGGTCTTATTTTCATTAAGGGTGTGGGGATGGCGTTGGCGTCGAAGATCGTTAACGGCCGGGGGTTGGGTTATGCGGGTTTGGAGGATTTTGTCGGCCGTACCGGTATTGGTGAGCGTGATCTTTCGTCGTTGATGGCGGTATCGGCGTTGGCGTCGTTGGGTCACAATGGTTTTGCGTCCGGTGAGCGTGAGGCGAATTGGAAGGAGTACCTGGGATTTGTCCCGAATGGTGAATAAATTAACAAAAGTTTTTCGGGGGGTCCAGGGGGGCCAGCAGGCTGCTGGACCCGTTTTGCACGGCCCGGGGTATTTCCTATGTTCCAGCACCATCTCAAATAGGGGGTCCAGGGGGAGCCTCCCCCTGGCCGCCGGAGGCAGCATGCTGCTGCACCCGCTTTGCACGGCCCGGGGGCTTTCCGATGTTTCGGACCTCATCTCAAAGCCCTAAGAGGGTGCACGTGCCGCGTGCCCGCCGGAGGCATTTTATTTCTTTTTGTTTTATTTCTTTTTGTTTTTAGGGGACCCTTTATAAACAACTCAAACAATGCATGAGAGCAGCAGTAAGATTGCTCTCGCAGGGAGAATGTGTTTACGTTGTAGGGTCCCCTCACCGAACGAATCCCAGCGAAGCCTGAGAATTATCCGCCCGTTCGGTGTAAATGTGTTTTTTAAAGAGATTATTTTCCTTTTTTTTTTAAAATGCTTACGTTTGCCTCTTCTTTTTGATTATCCCCTCATTTTCACACGGGGGTGGTAACCCTTTCGCACGCAAGTTTGACCTGTTCGCACGGGGGAGGCGACCCTTTTTACACGGTCCGGGACCCGTAGGGAAGGGGTGATTGTATCGTAGGGATAGTACAATTGCCCCGTAGGGAGGGGGTCAACCACCCGTAGGGAATGGGTCAAGCACCCGTAGGGATAGGGTGAAATGGCCGTAGGGATAGGGTGAAGTGGCCGTAGGGAGGGCATCAAACCTTGTTTTCCCCCGCTCCTTCTTCCGTCCTCCGTTGTCCCTCGTCCTTCGCCCATCCCCGGGGCTTGACAGATCATCCCATTTCCTGTAAAGTTAGGGGCGGATAGGAAGGCAGGCCCAGGAAAGATGGGCGCCGCGGAGAAAAACAATCCACTTTTTATTTGAAATTTCCTTACCGCAAGTATATAATATGTCCATGGAAGAACTTAAATACGTGCTGGCAAACTTTATCGATGAATTTAACAGTGCCGGTATGGGAAAAAAGAAAAAAAATATTCCGCGTACATCGCCGCCATGGTTGAAGAGCTTTGCTTTACAAATCATTTAGACATCCCCGAATGGGTCTTCGATAAAAAATACCAATTAAAAGAACCCTTTTTCGTAGGGGGACTCGAGTCTTTGAAAGCATTTTTAATCGTCGAAAGCCCCCTGCCTTTTCGGAGAAGAAATATTTTCGTCTCGGCCAACGTTTTAAAACGAGCATGATAGAAGAAATCCTTCAAGTATTGGTTAAAAAATAATGGGGTTCTTGCCTGGCACTTAATACACCTTCGGCTCGTTCTATTCGGTACCGGCAGGGATGGCGAACCGTTCATCGGGGAGAGGAACGTTGAACTCCACCTTTTCTATGAACGCCTTATTGGGTTTTTCATCGGGCGTCCAGTTATAGATAAACCCGTGGGGGTAGAGGATGCCTCCCACCACTTTGTAATCACTGAATATCCGTTGGGGATGATGTTCTTTCCCGCCTATGGTCACATGGGCAACTGTTTTGAACCACAGATGGGTTTCGGCATCGATAAAATAGGTCATCCGCGCCCCCAGCGGCAGTTTTACTTCCAGTTCGAAGGCCTTTCTTCCTTCATCGGTTTCCATTCCCACGTACCGTGCCGGATAATCAAAGAAAGCAGGGAAATAAAAGGCAACATCCACTTCAAAGTCTTTCCATTCTTCGGCCTTGATGAGCCTGGGGCCCGAGACGGAGCCGTCCTTAGCCACTCCCTTCAATTTGCAGGCGCGTTTCCCGTCAAACAAAACCACCGACTTACCGCCGTCGCTGCGTATTAAATTGGGTCGCCTGATTTCGGCGAAAACCGGGTAATCGTGATCCGTATAAATCACTTTCAGGCGGATTGTTTTCAGGGCATCGATCTTTTCCATGCCCCCCATGGCTTCGGCGCATTCGGACACAATCCCTTTAACTGTAACCGGTTCGCCCGCGACCAGGACAACTGCCGATATCAGCAAAACGACAACCGCCAACAATTGAATCCTCTTTAGCATACGGTCCTCCTTTTCCATTTTTTACACATTATGCCTCATCCCCCCTCCAAAGTCAAGAGTCATTTACAACAGAATACGGAACAGGCAAATTAAGAAGTTTTACCCCTTTCACTTTAAAAAACGTCCGCGATCTCTATGCCCAATATACGGAAGAGACCAATCAACCCTTTACCGAAGAAGCGGTAAGAAAAGTCTATGAGGAAACCGGGGGCCAGACCTGGTTGGTCAACCGCCTGAGGCAAATAAAGGGACAGGCAAGATAAAAGTCTGCTTCAGGGGATTTATCAGCGGCCATTTCTCGATAGGAAAAAACGGGGAAAGGCAAGATTGCCCCCCTTCTTTTCATAGATCGCTTTTCCGTATCGTTTTTTTCCATATAATCATTGTACAATATCTTATAAAATATTCAATCTCTAATGGGGATATTTTTCGCCCGGACCAAAAAAAATACCTCGAAATCTCTGCGTGCGGCGACGCGCCGGGGTATGGGGGCGGAAAACGCTGCTCAAAACTTAAATCGAACTGCACGGAACAGCGTTCGAGCTATTAAACGCAGCGACCGAACTGCCCGGAGCAGCTTTCGCGCTGCTAAACGCTCCAACCGAGCTGAAAAAAACAACGACCGAGCTGCTAAAAGCTCCGTTCGAGCTGCTCAGAACAGCGATGATTAAAGTCAAAGCAGCTCGAACGGTGCTCCGGGCAGATCGAATGCTGCTCCGGGCAGATCGATCAAAGTAAAACAGGGACAGGCAGTAATGATGAGGGCCTCGCCTGGAGACGATTTTAAGGATGTAGGGAACAGGCTTGCCTGTTCCATTATTTCAGGCCAAATAAAGACAAATAAGGGGCAGGTGCCATGAGATAAGAAAGAAGACGGAAGGCAACAGGGCCTCCGGCGGCTCTCCGAGGGCCAGGGGAAGGCTCCCCCTGGACCCCCTATTTGAGATGATGCCTGGGAGCAGGAAATCCCCAGGGCCGTGCAAGACGGTTCCCCGCGCCGCGGGGCTATTTTGCGCCCCATTTGGCTTTTAAACTCTGTAATAAATCCTCAGACCTGTCCTTCTTCTGAACCGGCGGACGATCTCCCCTACCCCGCTTCCGGTCCTTGTCCTTATTTTTATTTCTTTTAGGCGGGTCCTGTAACGCCTTTATACTCAATTGGATCCGCTTCAACTTCAAATCCACACCCAATACCTTCACCTTCACCTTGTCCTCAACCGTCACCACCTCCTCGGGATTGGTAATAAAATGATGCGATAACTCCGAAACATGCACCAACCCATCCTGGTGAACACCAATATCGACAAACGCCCCAAACCGCGTGACATTCGTAACAACCCCCTTCAATACCATCCCCTCCTGCAAATCCTCTACCTTCTCAACACCCTCCTCAAACTCAAATACCTCGAAATCCTTCCGCGGATCACGACCCGGCGTCTCCAACTCCTTCAATATATCCTTGATCGTCGGTATCCCAAACTCCCCGGTCACATATTCCTCCACCTTCACCCGGGACAACAACTCCTTGTTCCGAAGCAGCCGCGGCACATCCACCTCGACATTCTTACTCATGTTCTCCACGATAAAATAAGATTCCGGGTGAATACCCGTCGAATCCAACGGGTTCTCCCCCTGCCGTAACCGGAAAAACCCCGCACTCTGCTGGAATGCACGCGCCCCAAACATCCGCACATTGTTCAACTCATCCCGCTTCCGAAACATCCCATGCTCATCCCGGTACTCTACGATATTCTTCGCCAACGTCGGCCCAATCCCCGATACATATTTCAATAAATGATAAGACGCCGTATTCACCTCAACCCCCACACGGTTCACCACCGACGTCACCACATGATCCAACTTCGTCTTCAATAACGCCTGGTTCACATCATGCTGATACTGCCCCACACCGATAGACTTGGGATCGATCTTCACCAATTCGGCCAACGGGTCCTGGAACCGGCGACCGATTGAAACCGCCCCCCTTACCGTAACATCCCGGTCCGGGAACTCCTCCCTGCCTGCCGCCGACGCGGAATATACCGACGCCCCGGCCTCAGAAACCACGGTAACGATCACACCCCCGGGCACGACACTCTTGAAAAACTGGTGCGTCTCCCGCGACGCGGTCCCGTTACCGATTGCCACGGCCTGGATATTATACTTCTCCATGAACCCCTTCACCGTTTTCGTCGCCCCCTCGATGTCCTCCCTGGGCTTGGTGGGAAATATGGTGGCCGTGTCCAACAGTTTACCCGTTTCATCCAAAACCACGAGTTTACAGCCGGTACGGAACCCCGGGTCGGCGCCCAATACACGCAAATTACCCGCCGGGGACGACAATAACAGTTTCTCGGCATTCATGGCAAATACGCGGATGGCCTCTTCATCGGCGTTCTTTTTCATCTCCATCTGGATGTCTTGCTCGATGGACGGCAGCAGTAACCGGCTCAGGGCATCCTGTAACACTTCGTCCAGGTATTGGTAACGCGGGTGCGTATTGTCGAACAATATGTCCCGGAATTTATTTTGAACGGCTTCTTTGTCGATATCGATGCGGTTCTTAAGGACCTTTTCCGTCTCCCCGCGCCGGATGGCCAGGATACGGTGCGACGGGATGGTCTTGACGGCTTCGCTGTATTCATAATACTGCTCGAATTTGGAACGCTCCCCTTCCCAATCCTTGGTGACGGATACGACCAACATGCCTTTTTCCGCGACTTCTTCACGGATGCG